>Ga0209542_10000586_pt1 | contig 88235 bp, 85 predicted proteins | sample RifCSPhighO2_01_FD_184028 | JGI IMG/M metagenome (GOLD analysis project Ga0209542, IMG submission 184028) | Soil microbial communities from Rifle, Colorado - Rifle CSP2_plank highO2_0.1 (SPAdes) (version 2) | ecosystem: Environmental > Terrestrial > Deep subsurface > Rock core/Sediment ...
CTTGTTCGGAATTAGAAATATGGAGCGATTTTGCGGAAGCCAAAATCGCGCTTTGATTTTCGCCAAAACCCTTTCCGCCTACGGCGGAAGCCGTGGAATCCCATAATTCCCCCCAGCGTATGGAAACAACTCAAACCAAAACTAAATGCGTTCTCTATGCTCGCAAGAGTACGGAGGAAGATGACCAACAAATAATGTCCATTGAGGCACAGCTTTTTGAGTTACGCGAATATGCGAGCAGAGAACGCATTGAAATCGTAAAAGTATTTACGGAAGCGAAAAGCGCAAAGAAGCCCGGGCGAGACCAGTTCGCCAAAATGATTGAGTATATTGAAAATTCTACTGAACTACTTGGTATTTTGGCATGGCACCCCGATCGTCTCGCCCGGAATTCTGTTGATGGCGGAAAAATAATCTATCTTGTGGACATCAACAGAATTGCTTCTTTACGCTTTCCGCAGTTTTGGTTTGAGCCAACTCCGCAAGGGAAATTTATGTTGCAAGTGGCGTTCGGACAATCCAAATACTTTTCTGACAACCTCGTTGAAAATGTGAAGCGTGGAATCCGCCAAAAAATCCGCCGTGGCGAATGGCTGACGCTCGCTCCGTTTGGGTATGTGAATAATTTGAAAACGAAAAACATTGAACCTGACAAAGTAAAATCTCGTATTATCAAGCGAGCGTTTGAGGAATACGCCACGGGAACATATACCTTAAAATCTCTAGCGGATTTTTTGGCGGATCACGGCGTTGTCCAGAAAAAAGGAACGCCACTTGCCAAAGTTTCCGTTGTGAAAATGCTAACGAACAGAGCATATCTTGGCTTTATCAAACATCGTGGTGAATGGCACAACGGAAACTTTGAGCCAATTCTTTCTCCGACACTGTTTGAAGCAGTGCAAAAGGTGCTCACTTCGCGCAAGAAGCCGAGAAAGTCCAAAGTTGCGCTTCCGTTCGCTTTCACTGGGTTTGCAAAGTGCGGCGAGTGCGGCTGTGCGATTACGGCTCAATATGCCACTAACCGCTTTGGCACACGCTACACCTACTATCGTTGCACCAAGAAAAACGGAAAGTGCGCACAGCCGTATACGCAAGAAAAGGTACTCGCCGCACAATTGCAAACTCTGCTTCAATCAGTGTCGCTTCCTCTCGCAGAAATTGAGGACATGGAAAAACAAATTGATTTGTGGGAGAAAGAGTCAATTTCTGCGATAGGAAATGTTGCCCAAAATTTGAAAGAGAAGATTCGAGCAAACGCCGAAAAACTGGACAAGCTCGTTTCAGTTTTTCTTGACGGCGATATTGAGCGCGAAATGTATCTACAACGCAAAGACCTGCTCATGCGCGAAAAAGCCGGTTTGCTCGAATCAGAAACAAATTTTGGGCAACAGAGAAAGAATTGGGTCGAACCCTTGCGGAGTTTCGTTTTGTCCTTGAAAGAAGCGACCGATTTAGAAAAAACTTCCAATCACCTTGAATGGAAGAAGTTTTTTCAGAAAATCGGCTCTAACCCTGAAATCAAGGACAAAACGGTTTCCATACGCTGGGGGGAATTATGGGATTCCACGGCTTCCGCCGTAGGCGGAAAGGGTTTTGGCGAAAATCAAAGCGCGATTTTGGCTTCCGCAAAATCGCTCCATATTTCTAATTCCGAACAAGTTACTACTGGTGCGCCCGGTTGGATTCGAACCAACGACCTTCTCCTTAAGAGGGAGCAGCTCTACCAACTGAGCTACGGGCGCATGTCTTTATTATGCCCCCACCAGGAGTTGAACCCAGATCTCCACCTTCGAAGGGTGTCGCTCTATCCATTGAGCTATAGGGGCAATGCTTGAAGATATTTTACCATAAATTCAGGTTTTTTCAATTATTTTATACCTCTTCTTCAGGTCTGAAATTATCTTCGGGAGTATTTTCAATACATAATCTATATCATTTTTTGTCGTTTCTTTGCCCATTGAGAATCTCAAGGCGCCCAATAAGTACTTTTTGTCTGCTCCGATGGCTTTCAATACATGAGACGGCTCAACAGCACGAGATGTGCAGGCCGAACCGCTGCCGGCGTGGATACCATGCTTATCAAGCTCCAAAAGAAGATTTTCGCTGTCCAAACCCGGAATAGATATGTTTATATTGTTCGGAAGCCGGTCTTTTCTCGTCGGACCGTTTAATTTTATACCGGGATCCATCTCTCTGATTTTGTTAATAAAGAAATCTCTCAATTTTATAAGCCTGGCCGATTCTTTGATATCGATCAATTCAATCGCCTTAGCCAAGCCCAATATCGCCGGCAGATTCTCAGTCCCCGCCCTCAATCCTCTTTCCTGCCCCCCTCCTAAAATAAGGGGGGATATTTCGGTTCCTCGTCTTAAGTATAAAACACCTACACCTCCGGGTCCGCCTATTTTTGAGCCGTTAAAGGTAAGGAGGTCGGACTGAAGACTGTTAACGTTCATATTCAAATATCCCGCCGCTTGGCAGGCATCAACATGGAAAAGCGGGAACATGGCCCCTTTCTTTCTGAATGACCCGATTATTTTTCCTATTTTATTTACCGGCTCTATCGTTCCAATCTCGTTATTAGCGTACATAACAGAAACCAAAACAGTCTCCGGACGTAAGGCGTTTAGAAATTCTTCGGGGTCTATAAACCCTTCCCTGTCTGCTGAAAGATAAGTAACCTCAAAACCATTTTTCTCCAGTTGTTTTATCGGCTCAAGCACAGAGGGATGCTCTATTTTCGTGGTGATAATATGGGGCTTAGAATTTAAGATTTGCAATTTTTGGTTTACTTTTGCAACACCAAAAATTGCAAGGTTATTCGCCTCCGAACCGGAACCGGCAAAAATAATCTCCTCCGGATGGGCGCCTAAAAACCGGGCTACTTTCAGGCGCGCCCCGGTTAATTCATTGGCGGCCTTTCGTCCGGAATCGTTAAAAGAAGAAGGGTTGCCGCATATTTTCATTCCCCTATCCGCTTCTTTCCGGACTCTCGATTCTGTCGGAGCCGCAGCCGCATTGTCCATATAGATATTTTTCATTAAAAAACAGCTCTTGGCTGTTGATTAATATTAGCACGATTTAGATGTTTTTTCTACTGGTGGTATCTCTGCCGGGGCCAAAAAATTAAAGACAATAACGCCCCCATCAATCCTATATCTCTTATAAGAATTTCACTGAAACCGTTGAAAAATATTATGCCGCCCAAAAACAAAACGGCTAATGAAGAGAATAGGACAATAAAAATATTCGTTGCCAAACTGGTTCCGACAAGAATCTCAAAGACACCTGATACGTAAATGATGTCTATCGGCCGGATCTTGAAATCTGCCGCAAACAAAGATATTGATTGAGGAACCCAGGCATTGACCCAATACTCCGGGTGGAAAAATTTGTCTATGCCAAACCAAAAAAATACGACAGCTAAGCTAAGACGGAGGGCTATATTGGAATATCTTAAGGATTGGAACATGCTTGACAATTAGACTTCAATAGTGTATAGTATAGATACCGTTACTGAAGGTTGCGTTTCCTTTGCGACACTAAAAGTTACCCCAAGGGGTAACCCTTACTTCTTTATTATAATAAAGAGACTATTCGCCGCAAGAGGATATCGGACCTATGGTTAAAACACAAAAGCCCCGTAAGGGGCTTTTGTGTTTTAACCTTTAAACAGAGCATGTCTTCTCCAAAAAATCGAATACTTTTTCATTTATAATGTGGCTGGAAATATTATCGCGAAGACTTTCCATATCCAGATTTGCCTTATCTGCTTCCCCTTTCATTATCACTGACTGGACAGCGGCGCTCAAGGCCTCATCCACCTCTTCGCGTGAAGCCGAGATTTTGTTATCTTTGGCTATCTTGTGCAGGACCATGACTATTTTTACCTGTTTTTCCGCTTCGTTGCGCCATTCTTTTCTCAAATCATCCTGGGTTTTGCCCATCTGCGCTAAATACAGGCCCAACTCCATTCCTTTGGTATGCAAATCCTTGTCTAAATTGCTCATCATGGAATCCAACTGCTGGTTTGCGAGAAATTCCGGTATTGCCGCGCTGGAATTTTTTATGATGTGATTAATGATTTCCAGACGGACTCTTTGTTTTTCTTTAAGTTTTTTTTCCTCCGTTATTCCTTCTTTAATGCTGCCCATCAACTGATTCAGATTCTGAAAACCGCCTAAATTCTTAACAAACTCATCGTCAATTTTGGGCAGTTCCACTGACTTGATATTATTAACCCTTACGGTAAAATCCAATTTTTGGCCGGCGATCTTCTTCACATAATAATCATTCGGGGCGACCAGCGAAAAAGTTTTTTCCTCGTCTTTGTTCATTTCCAAAAGATTATCCTCAAAACCGGGCATGAAATTCTTGCCCCCGATTATTAAGGGGTGGTTTTTGCTTATTCCGCCTTCCAACATTTGCCCGTTATGTCTGACCTCAAAATCAACTTCCACCCTGTCGCCGTTTTGAACCGTTCCTTCTTTATCGCGCAATATACTCCTCGAGGTTTTTATCGTTTCGAGGGTGTTGTCTATATCTTTCTGATCTACTTTAATATCGCGTCTGACTACTTTGAATTCAGAAAAATCCCGGATCTTAATTTCCGGAAAAAGAGTGAGTACAACTCTATAAACAAGCTTGTCCGGGGTGTTTTCTTTAATCTCGAGTCCGGAAACGTTCAGAACGTCCAGCTTTTCTTTCTCTATGGTCTTGGCCAAACTGTCTTTCATGGCCAGGTCTAATGCGGATTCAAGAACCTGTTTTGCGTCAAGATTATTTTTTAACAAATCTTTCGGAGCTTTTCCTTTTCTGAATCCGTCCAATTGCAAATCTCTACCGAGTTCGGACTCGGTTCTGTCTATGTATGCTTTGAGATCGTCTTTGGCCAGCTCAACGACTAATTCCGCCTGATCTTGGTCAATTTTTTTAAGAGTGTGGTTCATCTTCAATTTCTTTATGGCTTAAATCTTCCTTGGGGGAACGGACATCTATCTTCCATCCGGTCAGTTTGGCCGCCAAACGGACATTTTGCCCCCTCTTTCCGATGGCAAGGGAAAATTGGTCATCCGAAACTTCAACTAAAGCGTGCCGCCTGGGTTCATCAATAATTACAACATCCGAAACCTTCGCCGGAGAGAACGAATTGGATATAAAATCTTTTGCTTTTTCGCTCCACAAAATAATATCTATTTTTTCTCCGGACAATTCGTTTATAACCGTCTGAACGCGAACCCCTTTCTGTCCGACCAATGAACCGATCGGGTCTACCCCTTCTTCTTTGGACATAACCGCTATTTTGGTTCTGGAACCTGCTTCTCTGGCAATTGCTTTAACCTCTACGGAACCGCTGTCTATTTCGGGAACTTCAACCCTGAACAACCCCAACACAAGTTTGGGATGGGAACGGGAAAGCAGAACTACCGGTCCGCGGGGAGTTTCTTCAACCTTTAAGATCATAAACCGGAATCTCTGGCTTATTCTGTAATTATCTGTCGGTATTTGCTCGGCAGGAATCAGCAAGCCGTTTGTTTTTCCAAGATCGATAAAGACCAGCTGGCCTTCTTTTCTCTGAACAACACCGCTGATTATTTCTCCTTCCCTCCCTTTGAATTCGGAAAATATGGCCTCTCTTTCCGCCTCGCGGAGCCGCTGAATAATCACCTGTTTTGCGGTTTGAGCGGCAATGCGGCCAAAATCTGTATGTGTTTCAAGTTTAGTTGTAATTTCATCTCCTACTTTAATTTTTTTATTTTTCTTTTTGGCTTCTTCCAGCAAAATGTGCTTTTCGGGATTATATTTAATCTTAATTATGTCATTTTCTCCGACAACGGCATCCTCTTCTTTTCTTCTTTCCCTGCGTGAATCGTAATCTTGAGGATCGGGTTTTTCTTCCATTACTTTAGTCGGCAAAGTTCCGGTTAAATAACCTTCTTCATCAGCGCCTTCGACAACGTAGTGAATCTGGGTCATAACAAGATCACCGCTTTCGGTATCAAGCTTAGCTTTGATTATCTGACCCTTTTTGCCATAGTCTCTCTTATAGGCGGCCGCAATAGCCGCCTCTATCGTTTCCAAAACGCTTGCTTCCGATATGCCTTTTTCTTCGGAGATTTGTTTGATTGCCGACACGAATTGTTTTGTATCCATATTCAGTTTTGTTGAGATTATTAAACAAATGACCGCCATCGGCGGACATTCAGTAGTAATCAATCTTTATACAGCCATATTATCAGATTCCTGAAACAAAGTCAACCTCGCAGAAACCGACAGGGCGATAAGCACCTTATCCACAAATTTATCTTTACAAAAGAAGTGGGTTCGCTATGTTGGCTCCATACTTGTTCATAAATCGAGAGATACGAAATGTTAAGATGGGAATACATACAATATGCCAACCCTAAACAAAAAAGAGGAGGAATTGGAGAAGAAGCTGTCTGAAATTCAGCTCAAAAGAACCGAAGAAGATTCCGTGGCTTTGGCTAAAAAATTTGATCTGCCATTTTCAGATTTAAAGTCGGCTCCTATTGATAATGAGGCCTTGGTTACAATAGACGAAGATACCGCTCGCTCCTCAAGTTTGGCCATAATCTACAAATCGGGAAACAAGCTGACAGTAGCCATCACCAACCCGGAAAATTCAAATACTCAAAAAACCATGGAAGCGCTCAAAACAAAGGGGTTTACTATTAACCCCGTCGTTACTTCCCCTTCTGTTCTTGAAGGTATCTTAAGCCGGTATAAATTCGCCCAGTCACAGGAGCTTTTCGAGGTCGGAGCGATAGAGATAAAAGAAGAAGAGCTTAACAAAATACAGGATGAAATAAAAAACATCGGGGACCTGAAAGACAAAGTCACTAAAATTTCGGCCACCAGGATGCTTGAAACATTAATTGCCGGAGCTCTTAAAATAGGCGCTTCCGATATTCACTTTGAACCGGAAGCTGAAAGAACCCGTCTCCGTTACAGATTCGACGGGGTTTTGAATGACGTTACTGTTCTGGAAAAATCTTCATACGAGAAGATTCTGAACCGTATCAAAGTATTATCTAAACTCAAGCTCAATATTCACAGTTCTCCCCAAGACGGCAGGTTCACCATCAGGCAAAAGACCGTTGATATTGAGGTAAGGGTTTCCGTTCTCCCCAGCGAATTCGGAGAAGCTATCGTTATGCGTTTATTGGACCCCCGAACCATCAAGACAAAACTTGAAGATCTCGGAATGAGGGAGGATCTTTTGAAAATAGTAAAGGAACAGTTGGACCGGGCCACCGGCGCCATTCTTACTACCGGCCCTACCGGTTCCGGTAAGACCACCAGCTTATATTCTTTTGTTCAGTATTTAAATTCATCCGGCACAAAAATAATTACCATCGAAGACCCGATTGAATACCACGTACAGGGCATCTCTCAGACCCAGGTTGACACTAAAAAGGGCTACGGCTTCGCCAATGGTTTAAGGGCAATTGTCAGACAGGATCCGGATATAATTCTTGTGGGAGAGATACGAGACGAGGAAACGGCCGACATTGCCCTCCAAGCAGCTCTTACTGGACATCTGGTTTTGTCTACCATTCACACCAACGATTCGGCCGGAACCATCCCCCGGCTCGTTGACTTGGGCATCCAACCCCAGATAATCGCTCCTGCCATTAACATGGCCATGGCTCAACGATTAATAAGAAAGCTTTGCCTTAATTGCAAAAGACAGGATAAGATTGAGCCGGAAGCTTTGGAGAAAATACAAAAAAACTTGTCGCCGATAAAAGACCGCTTTAAACTGCCCAAACTGGACTCCTCGTTAAAAATTTATTTTCCGGGAAAAGGCTGTAAAGAATGCAACGAACTGGGCTACAAAGGAAGGATCGGAGTTTACGAAGCATTCTCAATCAGCAAAGAAATGGAGAGGCTTATTTTAAAATCGCCCGCTATTTCCGACGTTAAAGAATTAGCCGAAAAAGAAGGCATGGTGACCATGTTGCAGGATGCTTATTTGAAATTATTGAGCGGAATCACCTCGATTGAAGAGATAGAGAGAATTTTAGGTTAAAGGACCCTTATAATCTGTAGGCAAATGCCCGAATTTACAAAACGCGGGGCAGGATAATTCCGAGGAGTAGCCCAGTCGAAACCAAGCTGTCCGAACTAGATAATATCCCGATTGGACCTGTGTATTAAAATACTCCGACCCAATTGCCTACAGATTATAAAGGTCCTTTCCGCCGGCTGGCGGATTAGTCCCCATATTTTAGTTCAAATCACTATGAATGTCAAGCCCAATTCTATAACCCCAAAACCGGTTCCTGAAGACCAATTGCTTGATCAGGCTTTAAGGCCCAAAACTTTCGAGGAGTATATCGGCCAAAACAGGATAAAAGAGAACCTTAAAGTGGTAATCGGGGCGGCAAAAAAAAGAAAAGAACCTATCGAACATCTTCTTCTGCACGGCCCGTCCGGCTTGGGAAAAACCACTCTTGCCTATCTTATCGCCAAAGAACTGGGAGCAAGCATAAAGATAACTTCGGGTACAGCTTTGGAAAAAGCTGGCGATGTCGGTTCAATTTTGACCGGTCTTAACGACGGAGATGTCTTGTTTATAGACGAGGTCCATCGGCTTAACAAAATGGTGGAAGAGGTCATCTATCCGGCAATGGAGAACTTCAAGCTTGATATCGTCATCGGCAAGGGTAATTCGGCAAAAACCCTTCAGATAGACCTGCCGAGATTCACCCTGATAGCCGCGACTACCAAAATATCTCTGCTCTCGGCGCCTTTCCGGTCAAGATTCGGAGCAAATTTCCGTTTGGATTTCTATAAAGACGAGGATATTGAAAAAATAATCGGCCGTTCCGCCAATTTGCTGGATATAAAAATAGACAAACCGGCGATAAAAATAGTGGCCGCCTCATCCAGATTTACTCCCCGCGTGGCTAACCGCCTGTTAAAAAGGGTCCGAGATTACGCTCAAATGAAGGACAAGGATTATGTGAACGAGACTTTAGCCACAGAGAGTCTCAAGCTGCTGGAAATCGACCATAAAGGCCTTGAAGAGACCGACAGGAAGATACTCTTGGCTATTGCTGAAAAGTTTGACGGCGGACCTGTTGGATTAAAATCAATAGCGGCGGCCATCTCGGAAGAGGAAGGAACGATTGAAGATGTCTATGAGCCATACCTGATGCAGATGGGTTTTCTCTCAAGAACCCCGAAGGGCAGAATTATAACCACGGGCGGACTAAAACATCTCGGCTTGCCCACAAAAGAAACCTTGTTATGATCATTCTCGGTATAGACCCGGGCACTACACAAATCGGTTTCGGAATCATTAAAAATGAAGGCAACCGCTTTGAGGCCTTGGATTTCGGAATAATCAAAAACACCGGCAAAGATAAGCTGTTTGATTACAAAAAGACAGCAAAAGAACTCTCAAAACTGATCACTAAATACAAACCTGAGGTCGCGGTTGTGGAAAAGCTTTTCTTTTTTAAAAACCAAAAAACCGTCATGCCGGTCGGAGAAATGCGCGGAGTTATAATGCTGACTCTCGCCAATCATAATTTAGAAATTTTTGAATTTACCCCCATGCAGATAAAGCAGGCACTTTCTGGATATGGCAGGGCCGATAAAAATCAGGTTCAAAAAATGGTTCGATTGATACTGGGTATAAAAGAAGAAATCAGGCCCGATGACGCCGCCGATGCTTTAGCTATTGCAATTTGCGGAGTGAGTAATAAAATTACGTAGATATCTAATATAAATTTAATAAATGTCTCGTTTGTATCGCTTAGTAGCCCTCTTCCGGAGACTAAACATACAAATAAAACATGACCGGGCTATTATGTTAAATAGCGAGTTCGCCTCTATGGAGGAGTCGGTTTTAAGGGCAGATGAAGCAGATGACAAAGAAGAAGATAATGAGGAGGAGGATTTGGACGATGAGGAAGATGATGGTGATGAGGAAGAGGATGAAGAGGGAGAGGGAGATGAAGAAGAAGAGGAGGTATCAACTTGGTAGTATAATAATCAACAGCTCATCCGCCGGCCGGCGGATGAGCTGTTGATTATTAAGATACTTTGAGAAACTTCCTCGGACCAACCCGGACAACATCCCCCTTTTTAAGGATACGGCCCCACTCTTTGGACACTTCATCATTTATACTAACCGCTCCCTGATCCAATAATCTTTTGGCTTCCGAAGAAGAACCCGCAAGAGCGTGTTCCGTCATGAAATCTATAAGTTTCATTCCATCTCCCGGAGCTTCTTCAATGTCTTCGGGAAGCTCCTTTTTTGAAAATACTTTTTCCCATTCGTCTCTGGCTTTTTTGGCTTCTCTTTCTCCGTGATACATTCTTACTATTTCTTCAGCCAAACGAATCTTTATATTTTTCGGACTTTCTTTTTTAAGCATATCCCCGATCTTTTCAATTTCCTCCGCAGATAATCGTGTCGCTAATTCAAAATATTGAGGCATCAGATCATCATGAATACTCATTACTTTGCCGAACATATTATTTGGTTTATCGGTGATATTAACGACATTACCCCAAGAAGAACTCATTTTCCGGCCATCCGACCCGACTAAATATTCCATCGTCATAATATCTTGTGGTTCTTGCCCGTAAAATTTTTGCAGAGTGCGACCGGTTAGTAGATTAAATCTTTGGTCGACTCCTCCTAACTCTACGTCCGCCTTCACGGCTACCGAATCGTAGCCCTGCATTAATGGGTACAGCAATTCATGATAGGACACTCTCTTGCCGGCTTTCATACGCCTGGCGATAACTTCTCTTGATTCAAATTCGTGAAGCCCAAAAAGATTGGCCATTTTAGACAATTCCATAAAACCCAACTTTCTAAGCCACGTAGAGTTATGATAAACTTCTGTTTTTTTGGAATCCAAAATTTTAAACGCCTGCTCCGTATAAGTTTTCATGTTGGCCTTAATTTGGGTTTCTGTTAACATCGGCCGTTCGGATTCTTTATCCGACGCATCTCCGACCAAACCCGTAAAATCGCCCACAATAAAAACCGCGATATGGCCGAGGTCTTGAAATTCTCTTAATTTCCAGAGAACCGCTGCGCGGCCGATGTGAATATCGGGGCTGGTGGGATCTATCCCCAGTTTTACTCTGAGTTTTTCTCCGCTTAAAAGACGCTTCTTTAAATGATCGACATCTATAACCTCCTGAACCCCTCTGGTGAGCAGTTGTTTTATTTTTCCTTCTTCTGTTATTATTTTTTTACCAAACATAGGTATCTCAATTCTATCATTTAAATATTATATTTCCATACTCTTGTTAATACGCGCCTTTTGTGGCACAATAATATTAATGATTGAATCGACAAGAAAGTCCCGTTTCTCCAAAACCTTGAAGGCATTATCAATGCTTTTTTTGTGGTTCTTTGTAATCGGGGCGATTCTGCTTTTTTCCTTCTTTTTATATCTTCAGAGAACCTTGCCCGATCCGGAATCGATTGCCGCAAGAAAAGTCGGCGAGTCAACTAAAATATACGACCGTACCGGCGAGATTCTTCTTTACGATATTCATGGCGAAGAAAAAAGAACCGTCATACCTTGGGAACAAATACCCGATACGGTCAAGGAAGCCACGTTAGCTTCCGAGGACAGCGATTTTTATAATCATAAAGGACTGGACCTGAAAGGTATCGCAAGGGCGTTTTTTAAGGATATTATAAATTTGGACGTTTCCCAGGGTGGCTCCACTATTACTCAACAACTGATTAAGAAAGCCCTGTTAAGCGATGAGCGGACAATCTCCAGAAAAATAAAAGAGGCTGTCTTGGCCATTGAAATTGAGAGAAAGTTTTCTAAAGACCAGATATTCTGGATGTATCTGAATCAGATCCCCTACGGTTCCAACGCTTACGGCATCGAAGCAGCGGCTAAGGCATTCTTCGGTAAAAAAGCTTCTCAATTGACCATAGCCGAAGCGGCAACAATTGCTTCTGTTACAAAAGCTCCAAGCTACTACTCCCCCTTTGGCAATCACGTCAATGAGCTGTTGGCCAGAAAAAATTCTGTTCTATCGCGAATGGAAACCCTCGGTTTCATCTCCAACGTCGAATATCAAAAAGCTTTGGCTCAAAAAATAGAATTCATCAATATCCAGAAAGAAATCGGAGATAACCAGCGTCCTATGCATTTTGTCATTATGGTAAAAGAATACTTGGCTTCAAAATACGGTGAGAATGCGGCTGAAAGCGGCGGATTCAAAGTTATTACCACTTTGGATTCCAGCCTTCAAACCTTAGCGCAAGAAACCGTCAAAAAATACGCGGAGATAAACAAGGAAAAATATAAAGCAACGAATGCCTCTTTGGTGGCGATAGATCCCAAGACTGGCGACCTCTTGGCTTTAGTCGGTTCTAAGGACTACTATAACGTTGCCGACGAAGGAAATTTTAACGTCGCGATAGCTCCAAACAGGCAGCCCGGTTCCGCTTTCAAGCCTTTTGCCTATGCCGCCGCCTTGGAAAAAGGCTACCCTGACGACACGGTCGTTTTTGATCTTAAGACGGAATTTAACCCAAACTGTGAACCGGATAGTTCTCAAGAAAAAGACTCCTATGGGGTAGATTGTTATCATCCCCAGAATTATGACGGGAGATATCGCGGACCGGTTACATTCCGCCAGAGCTTGGCGCAATCTTTAAACGTTCCTTCAGTTAAGGTGCTCTATTTGGCGGGAGTCAACGACACAATGGAACTTGCCGAAAAGATGGGCATCACGACCTTGGGCGATAAATCGCGTTTCGGCTTGTCTCTTGTTTTAGGAGGAGCGGAGGTCAAACTTGTTGATTTAGTTTCCGCTTATGGAGTTTTTGCGAATGAAGGCATGCGAAGCCCATGGTCTTTTATTCAGAAAGTTGAATCTTCGAACGGTCAGATTTTGGAGGAAAAAGAAAATAAACCCGAACGGGTTCTTGACCCTCAAATAGCCCGCCTCATCAACAACATGCTTTCCGACAATTCGGCGCGAGCTCCGGTATTCGGATATTCAAGTTCTTTGTATATCCCCGGACGCGACGTGGCCGCCAAGACCGGAACCACTCAAGACAATAAAGACGCCTGGGTGGTAGGATACGCCCCTTCTTTGGTTACCGGTGTATGGACGGGAAATAACAACTTTAATGATTCCATGACCAAAGAAGGAGCCGGAATAAGCGCTTCCGGCCCAATGTGGCATGAATTCATGGCTAAGGCCTTAAGCGCCATGCCCAACGAGAAATTTGCCAATCCTGACCCGGTAACCGCCGATAAAGTGATGTTAAACGGCAACTATGCTTATCTGCGGGACGGCAGTTCATTTCCCGAATATCATGAAATACTTTTCTATATAGACAAGCGCAATCCCCTGGGTCCGATACCGACAGATCCAAATCTTGATTCGCAGTTCGCTAACTGGGAATGGGCTGTAAATAAAATCTACGCTCTACCTCTTACGCAATAACTATTTGAGTTGCTTTTAGATTTGCTTCTTTTAAGAGCTTCGACAGCTCTTTTATTTTTAAACTTAACTCTCCGGCTATTAATTTACTGCCGGTATTGATAATAACCTTACCGTCTTTAGGATTGTAGGAGGCCTCCCATCTAAATAAATTCTTATACTCGGCAAAGTGTTTATTTAAAAACTCATCAAAAACCCGGCTTATTTCGGAGTTTTTTTCTTCCGTCTTAATGAGGTTCTCTTTTTTTTTATCCAACGCCCCTCCAATAGGTCTGAACATAATTCTGTTTAATTTCTTAGTGGCATAATGAGGTAAACCACGTCTTTTTTGTCGTCATTCGGCCTTATAACCAAAGGACTTCCTTGCCCGGTAAATTCCATGATAATTTTTTCCGTATCCAATATTTTCAGGCCGTCAAGAAGGTAGTGAAAATTCAAAGAGACTTCGAACGGCTGGTTTTTAAGGGATGCGTCAATAAGAGTTTCTATTTCTCCTTTGTCGGAATTTTTGGCTAAAACAGCCATCTTGCCTTCCAAGCAATTAATCCTGATATCCGATATATTTGATGAGAATAAGCCGGCTATCCGTATAGTCTTGTCAAGTTCATCTTTCTTTATCAATACCCTGGATATGCATTTTTCAGGAATTACTTTTTTATAATCCGGATAATTCCCGTCTACAATCCTTGATACCATCTCAAAATCGTCATTAAAGAAAGAGATTTGATTGTCGCTGGTACTGAAAACCATATCCCCTTCCAAATCACCGGCAATTCTTATCAATTCCACAACTGTATTCCGGGGAATAATAAAGGACTGTTTTTCAATATTTTTAAAATCTACGCTTTTTTCGGTAAGCCTAAAACTATCGGTGGCCGCAAAGACAATCTTGTCGTTATTAAAATCCATAAATACTCCCGCCAATTCCGGCCTTGTTTCAGATATCGCCACCGAGTCCAAAACCGTCATGAGAGAATTTCTAAGCAGTTTGGCCGGAATAACAGCTAAGGGTGTGGATTTTATTTTTGGTATTATCGGGAAATCTTTGGCGTCAAATCCTAATATCTGGGTCTTATATCTTTCCGAATTTACGTTTAAAATATTATTTTTAGTTGTAAGAGAAACTTTATCGTCTACTATATTTCCTATAAAATCGGAGATTATCCTCGCCGGTACGGCTATTTGTCCCACTTCTTCTATTTTTGCGCCTATAATATAATTTATTCCTATCTCAAGGTTCGTGGCTGACACTTTAAGCCGTCCATTCTCGGTTTTAAGAAGAATATTATTCAAAATAGGAAGAGATGTGTTCTTGGAAACGATCTTCTCGACCAAATTAAGGGCTTTTTTTAAATTTTTTTGGTTAACGGTGATTTTCATACCTCAGTAATTATTAATTAAAAATATTATTACTATCATTAATGCTGTGGAAATGTGGAAAACATTTTCTGCTTACTGTGTTTTATTAAACAAACCCTATGAAAATGAAACTGATTTATTTTTATTGAAGTGTTAATAAAAGATTGATTACCTAAGGATATAAACGGGATAATTTTTATTCCTTAAACTTTATCAACTATACTTCAACAGGTTCAGTATAGTCCTGAACGAATTGAAGGACTACTTATCAAATGAATTATAAACACGCTCTTTTATTAAAATCAACTCTTGTTTTAAGGGCTCATCTACGGAAACCTCACTCTTAATTTTTTCACAAGCGTGAATTACCGTTGAGTGGTCTCGGCCGCCTAATTTTTGCCCTATTTCGGGAAAAGAAAGCTTAGTCTCCTCTCTAAGCAGAAACATCGCTATTTGTCTGGGCCGGACTATCTCTTTTTTGCGACTTCTTTTTACCAGGTCAGTTAAGGAAATACTGTAAAAGTCGGCAACAGACTTAAGAATTGTTTGAGGAGAGGTCTTTCTGTAGGGAGTGCTTAGATAAGTATTAAGAATGTTTTTCACTTCTTTTAGGTCTGGAACCCGATTATAGATCTGGCCGAAAGCCACCACCCTGTTTAAAGCTCCTTCCAGCTCCCTGACGTTCTTTTGGATGTGAGTGGCTATATAACTAAGAATTTCCAAATTAAGGTCATAATTCCTTTCAGCGGCTTTTAATTTTAATATTGCTAATCTTGTTTCAAAATCGGGAAGACCCACATCGGCTACCATACCGCCCTGAAAACGTGAACGTAAACGCTCTTCAAGAGCCGGAATTGTCTGGGGAGGACGGTCTGATGAAAGAATTATTTGTTTATTTTTGCCGTAGAGTTCGTTGAAAGTTGAAAAGAAAATATCCTGGGTCTTCTCTTTTCCGGCGATAAACTGAACATCGTCAATCATGAGCAGGTCAAGTTTTGCGTATTGGTTTTTCAGTTCTTCTATGTTTTTGTTTCGGATTGCCTCAACAATTTCGGCTGTAAATCTTTCCGCGGGGATGTAATAAACCTTTCTGTCCCGATTTTCAGACGATATTTTGTTGCCGATAGCCTGAAGAAGATGGGTCTTGCCCAGCCCCACTCCGCCGTAAAGAAATAAGGGATTATAAAGCCGGCCGAGATTCTTGGTTACGGCTGAAGCGGCGGCGTAAGCCAGCTCATTATTAGAGCCGACAACAAAAGATTCAAAAGAATATTTTCGATTAAGATTGGTGGCTTTATCCAAGTCCTTGTCCAGATCCGACTCGGCTTTAGCCTCTAATTCGGTATCTAAGTTTATTCTGGATAGGTCTTGTTTCACGAGTTCCAATTTGGGACGGCCAATCGCGTATTTAATTTCTCTTATTTCCGGAGTGAGGTTTCTGATGGACTGGAGGATTTTTTTGTTGAATTTATTTTCAAGCCACTCTTTGATAAAACCGTTAGGCACACTGACAACGACGGCATTTTTGTCCTTGGACAATATTGTGGTGTTTCTAAACCAGGTAGTGAAATTAGCCTTGGTTAAAGACAATTCCATCTCGCCCAATACCGCTTTCCAGAGTTCTTCGTTGGTCATACGTTTTATTATACCTCGATAAAATTTTAGCGGGATAAGAAATCAGTTGATATAGTGTGTATAACAAGTGGAAAATATTAACACAATATTGACAAGCTTTAAAAGTGATTTGAAAATTTAAAATTGACCAAAAATTAAGAAAGTAGTAAACTAAGACTTATGAAATCTACCTTATATAGGCCAAAAAAGAAGAAAAGAAAAGTAAAACACGGCTTTCTTGGAAGGATGCAGACCAAGTCCGGGAGGAACGTTATAACCAGACGAAGAAGAAAGGGCAGGCGTAGCCTAACTGTATAAATGTCCCTGAATAAAAAAAACCGGCTGAAGAAGAAACGCGACTTCGAGGATGTTTTTAAAAAAGGGAAAGCTGTTAAGGGCAGCTTTTTGTTTATTAAACACAAAAACAATGAATTAGGCGCGCCCCGGTTCGGTTTTGTGGTATCGGCCAAGGTTGCCAAAAAAGCGGTTGAAAGAAACAAGATAAGAAGAATTCTTTCGGAAGCTGTCGGGGGCAGGATAAGTGATTTAGGCGGCCATGATATTGTTGTATTTGCGGCCGGTAAAATAACCGCCGCGCACAAAGAAGACATTGTTAAAGATTTTCTGGAGGTAATCAAAAAAATACGATGATAACCAAAAAGATAATAATCAAATTAATAAGATTCTATAAAAAGGCAATATCCCCTTTTTGGGCCGGCAGCCCTTTCGGGTCGTTTAATTCTGCTTGCCGGTTCTATCCCACATGTTCCGATTACGCTCTTGATGCCGTTTCCAAATACGGAACCGGAAGGGGGACGTTAAAAGCCGTCGGCAGGGTTTTAAGGTGCAATCCTTTTTCGAAGCCTGGCATAGACGAAGCATAATATGGGAACACTATTTAATGAAATTTTATATCGCCCACTGTTTAATGCAGTCGTTTTTCTTTACGATATTTTACCGGGGCATGATTTTGGCTTGGCGATAATCGTTCTGACAACTCTCATAAGGATAATGTTCTTTCCTTTGTCCATCCGAACGGTCAGGTCTCAAAAAGCCTTGAACCAACTGAACCCCAAAATACAGGAAATCAAGCAAAAATTTAAAGGCGATAAGTCCGCTCAATCGGCGGAAACGATGAAACTTTACAAGGAGAATAATATCAATCCCTTGGCCGGATGCCTGCCCCTTCTAATCCAGCTACCGATATTGATAGCGCTGTACCAGGCTTTTATCGCGGGGCTGAAACCGGAAAACTTGAACATGCTTTACGGGTTCGTTTCAAATCCCGGAGTAGTCAACAAAATATCATTTGGCTTTATAGATACAACCTCCAAGATGCCCCTTTTGGCAATATTGGCCGGAGCGGCGCAGTTTATTCAGGCATGGGCGACCAAGGCACAGAACCAAGACTCGAATCCCAATAAAGAAATGGCGGCTTTAAACAGCCAGATGTTGTATTTTTTTCCGGTTATGATAATAATTATTGGCTGGAATTTACCGGCAGGTCTGGTATTATACTGGATAACAACTACAGTTTTTTCAATCTTGGAACAGCTATACATTAAATATCGTGGATAACATAACCGGGCAAAATAAGGATAGAATAACCGCAATGGTCAAAAAGATCGTCGGTTTTATGAACCTTGATTGTCAGGTGGAAATACAGGAAGAAAGCGGTCCCGGATCAAGGGCAATGATAGTCTCTGTGTATACTCCTGATGATGTCAGGTTTATTATCGGTAAGAACGGGCAGAATCTTAAATCCTTCGAGCATTTAGTCAGAGCCGTGCTTTTAAAGAACAATGATAACCGGAATATTGTCGTAGATGTTAATGACTATAAGAAATCACGGGCTTCTCTTGTTGTTGACTCGGCCAAACAAGCGGTGTCCCGGGTAAGGAATACCCAAAAAGCGGAAGTTCTTGCTCCTATGTCGGCTTATGAGAGACGAATCGTTCATATGGAATTGGCATCTTATCCCGATGTGGCCACTGAGAGCATCGGAGACGAACCGCAAAGAAGGATAGTCATCAAACCCTATCCATAGACATCGCTCAACCCCGCCCCCATTTGCTGGCCTATTGGTTACGTCCTTTGGATCTTCGCCAGACAAATACTAAAATTAGCTCTCAATTTGCTTAATAAATTTCAGCAACCGTTCCTCCCCGCCAGCTGGCGGGGATTTTCCGGCTAAAATTTATTAAATAAGCAAATTATCAGTTAATTTTAGTATTGTGTTACCTGACGAAACCAAATAGCCTCAAATGGGGACGGGGTCTCCTCCTTGGTGTTATAAGGGCTTCGCTTATTTCAGACACTGAATTACTACTTTTTTAAAACATAGAGTTTATTGTCCAAACTATTGAGAATCACTATGTAGTCGTCCAGACCGGAAAGAAAGAGTTCTGAAGTATTTATTTTGGAGGTTGGTGAAGAAAGCAGTTTCTTAGCTCCATCTAGGCTGATTTCGTAAAAATCTTCTCCGGATGCCGAGGACCGAGGCACTCCGCAGACAACTGTTTTTCCATCTATGCCCCAATCGCATTTTGATGCCGAGGTGGATGTGTTTAAGGGTGTCTCGGTTCCGGAAGCGATATCTTTATGGAATAAACCAATTCCTGACTCTAATTTTTGAGAAAACAATAATTTAGACCCGTCTTTGGACCATTTGACCTCAAGCCCGTCTCTTGAGTCTAATATTTTTTTAATTTCTCCGTCTTCGGATAAGCTATAAATTTCGGATCCATTCATGACTTCTGTTTTGAAAGCCAAGAAATCGTCCGAGGGCCAATAGACCTCGGCACTTTCCAGCCGGCTTGGCAGTATGTTTTTGAAAGAACTGCCGTCGGGTTGGGATATGAATATACCTTGTGAGTCCTCCTTTCTTCCGAAATAAGCTATCTGGCTTCCATCCGGAGAAAAGGATAAGGATTTAATGTTCGTTCCTAAATCTGCGGAAATCTTTGTTTTATAACTGAAGTATTTGTAATGGCTTCCACGCGGATAATAGAAAAGAGATACAACTTCTTTTTTTGAAGGTGCCCAGATTGTTTTTATTAAGTTAGCTAAGGGGGTATCAGAAATAGATTTTTCACTCAAGCCCCCCAGGGTAACCTCAAAAACCTTTCCAGTATCTTTTTCATAATAAATAACGCTGTCTTTTCCTTGGGATATGGCAGGAGATATTGCTCCTCGGGGGCTTAGGAGCCTTAAGTTTCCATTGTTGAGGAGCGAAGGCGACGAAATACTGAGGTCAGCAGACCCGAATGTATCACTGAATTTATCCAGAATATTTCCAGTAGAATCTGAACTTGGGTTTCTGTGGAAGTCCGTCCGGCTTATCAAATATCCCGACAAAAAAGCGGTTAAAGATATGGATACAACAGTTAGGGTGATTAAAAATTTTTGACTCATTTCTTATCCTTATTCTACTACGTATTTTGTAATTCGGGAATCTGTTCAGCTATTTCTGTGGCTGTTTCCCTGGCGTTTTGGTAAGATTTTTTTTCGTCTCGATAGCTAAGGTAAATACCCAGCAAAACCCACGGGAACACGGCTAAAAAGGGGATAAGGTTGGCCGCTCCCGCTACCGCAAATTTAAACAAGGGGTTACGTCTTATAAGGCGGGAACTAACTCTAATGCGAGCGGCAAAACGAGTTGCTCCGAAACGCCTTGCTATTTTAGCTGCCTGGAACGCCCGTCTTTCAATGTGAGCAAGATTAGCCGTAATCGCTTCAACTACTTTTTCTGCTTTGCCGACATAGTTATCGGCCCCCTTTTGCCTCGTGTTCGTTAACCAAAAAATTAAGAAAATGACAAATGTAAGAAATAAAGAAACTGGCTTACTGATTACCATGCCAATACCAATCAAGTCTAAAAAGTCAGTACTTTCAGTTATTAATCCAAGCAAGGAAACTATGGCATATTTGGTATAAGACGGATGTCCATATCGGATGCCTTCATTATGAAAATCAATAAGCTGCTGCTCTGTTTGATAGCGTTCCTGATCTGCGGCCAATTGTTCCGCATATTTTTCTTCAGTCTCGTAGTTTTGTTGCTGGTTTCGAATCGATTTTGGGTCTAAAATCCAAGATTTATATGGTGTCTCTTGCGCTTCTTTTTTTTCTTCTGATTCGTATCCCATAGTTATCAGTTGTTGGTTATCCCCTTAACTTCGCCCACTCTTCTTTTGCCTTTTCTATTTCAAGCAGTTGCCGCGGATCGGATGTGATTATCTGGTCTTCGGCATAAGAAGCGACGACACGGATGCCGATGTGGTTTTGTCCTAAGAAAAATAATCCGAAACCTACGCGCGCTTCCAACAGATAATATTTCTCGGCGTCGGTAAGGTTGAATGTCGTTTTGACCACTTCAATAGACGAGGGCGACTGTTTCATCAAAACTTGAATGGAAGAATTGCTTAGAATGGTTTTTCCTTGGGGCGATGCTAAAAAGTCGGGTATGTCCTGGGATATTGTTGTAAGTCCGGCGTAGTATTTTCTGGCCCTCTTGGCGATATTGGAAAGGAAGTTTGCTCCTAACTCATATTTCATAAGCCACCAGGCTTCGTCAACCACCAAGATTCTCTTTTTCAACGTCCTTCTGATGGTTACCCAGAGAAAATTTAATATCAGATACATGGCTATCGGCCGCAACTCTTCTTCCATCTCTCTGATACTGAACACAATAATTTGGTTGTCCAAAGAAACATTGGTCGGTTTGTTCAAAAATCCCGCGAAGGTTCCTTGGGTGTATTTTTTCAGCCTTATTGCCATTGATTCCGCCCCGGTCAGTCCTTCAAGTATGCTTTGGAGGTCGGAAAGCAAAGGAGGAGAGGACTTTGTGAAGTCTGCTTCCGGGGTTATGTCCTTGATGGCGTAGGTCTGGATCAGCGCCTCGTCCAGTATGGCCGCTTCTTCGGGGGTCAATTCCCCAAGGATAAGCCTTAAAAGCCCCGTCAGATCCAGAATATGCGACTTAAAGACATCCGCTGATGATTCGTCGGGTTTGGGAACAGGCAAATCGAACGGATTGATATGCTGGTCGGAATTGATGGAAATTTTTATTGAAGACCCCCCGATAGTATCCGAGAGGTATTTATATTCGTTTTCCGGGTCAACTATCAAAACCTGGGTTCCAAAAAGAAGACTTCGCAGTATTTCCAGTTTTACGGTATAACTTTTGCCTCCTCCGGATTTTCCAAAAACAACGGCATTTGCATTTTCCAGGTTGAACCGGTCAAAAAGTACGAGAGAATTATTGTGGGTGTTTATGCCGTAAAGAATTCCAGAATCGGAGGTCAGGTCGAAAGAAACAAACGGAAATAAAGAAGAAAGGGGCTCTGTGTTCAGGGATGTGTGGACATTGAGCCGGTCATCGTTGATGGGCAGGGTCGAATTGAAACCGTCGTTCATTCTGAAAATGGCGGGTTTTGGGAAGACTAATTGATATTCCAGAAGACCCTTTATTTTGTTCCCCGTCTCATCCAATTCTTTTACACTGTTTTCGTAAATGGTGATGTAAACCCCAAGTTCAAAGAACTTATCCGTCCCCTGCTGAAGCTTGTCCCTCAATGTTTCAATGTCCTGAATGCCGGTTTCGAGCACTGGATCGCGAACCTTGCCTTTGGAGGCCTCTTCCATGGCCTGTGATTCAAGCCGGGCTAGCTGGTCTCTTAATTGTTTCAGTACGGTGGCCGTGTTTTTGGGCAGTATAAAAATAGAAATATCAAATACCCGGTCAAGATTGATTATCGGCGAGAACCAGTTGGTCTGGAGGTAGCGCGGATAAGTCGCAAGAAATATTGTGCGGGCGTATCTATCGCCTATTTGGAAGTAATTAGGCGAAACACTGAAGGCTGATGGGGCAAACAGTTCGTCTAAATTTTTTGGTTGTCCGTTCATTGTTGTTGAGCTATTTTGTTTCCGGGGTTATACAGTCCGTAAAAAAGATTCATCAGGTCATCCTTCTCCAGTGTTTTTGCCCTAAGTCCCATCCCAACCAAACCATCGAAGATCAGTTCCGTTCTCTGGAGGAGTTGGCTCCTGTAGGTTTCCAACTGTTCGGATGTAAGCTCTTTCACGACCGTTGAGGGTTTAAATATGCTTTTTAAACTCTGGGTTATTCCGGAAGTTGTCGGTGTTTCAAAAACATAGAAAGGAACGACAATATAAAACTTTTTGGACATAATGTTGGAAAGATCCGAAAGCTCCTTAATGAATTTGGAATACTCCGAGGCTTGTATTTTCAGCAATTCATTTGTCAGTGAGGCCGAGGACTGGTCAATCAATTTCAAATATTCGTCTATGTTCAGCTTCCTTGAATGTATCACTATCTGAAGCGGAAAATCTATAGAATTTACAAAACGCTGGAAATTTTGGAGAATGGCTACTTGCTCCCCTTCCGAGCGGAGTTCAAAATTAGTCGCCGAAACTTCTATTACGGACCTCAAAGAGCCGTTTTTCAGCAAAACGACGTTATCGACAATATTCGCTACTTCTACTAATTGTTTGGTGGATTGAACAGCCATATTATTTAATATAATTCTTTAGCCCCTCGTCCTCTTTCTTGAAAATGTATTTCTTGGGATTCGTGAAATAGGATAAGCTATAGCTGGCATAAACTATCAATGGAACGCCGTCTATTTTGATAAAAGCAAAAGCAAGAAAAATTCCGAGTATCGGTAGCGCTAAAACAAAGAACAGGACGCCCTTAACTAAAGTATAAAGCAAAAACGTAAAAGCTGCTCCCCCGGCAACCCATAAGAACTGCTGGAGCGTGAACGGCCCGACAATTTTTACCTCCGTCTCTATGAATTGTGGTAATTGGAAACGCATTGACGAAATCCTAATTTAGCGTATAATATGCACAATTGCTCTATAACAATTATAACAGAAATCAAGGAGAGTGCGATGGGGATATTCTGGTTGATAGACAGAATTCGAGAAGCCAGAGAAATTCGAAAAGATCGAGAGGCCCGAAGGTTAGTAGAGGTTCAATGTGCTCGGAACACTTTAGGTTTTCAAAAGTCCCAGGAGTTATTGAAACTTACAAGGGATAAAAACCGGGCTCGAGTCTTGAGTGAATTGCAAGAGGTCGTGGTGGTGATTACGAGATTGGGTCCTGAATGGGTGGCTAGTTCAACTCGAGACTCATACTTTGAGGTGAATACATTAGAGTTTTCAAGACCTATTGAGAACAAAATTTGTAAAGGGCTAATAGGTACTACTCATTTTCTTGATGGCCATATTTCAGGAGCTTCTATTTGGATAGAAATATCGGGTGCCATAGCTTATTGTCAGTCTTACGGAATAAACAATGACGAAGATAGGGATGCCATCTTTTTCTTGATTAGTTTCGTGAAGAGTAACAAGGCACACAGGAGTCTGGTAAATGCCAGAGAAGAAAGCAAACAAGGGGCTAAGGACTTATTTTTTGGCCCAAAAAGCAAAAAAGCGTAATATTACGCTTTTTTTATTTATTTCTTAAATCCACTACATTTCCCCTGCTTACATCTGGTTCTATTTTTAGGTTAGGTCTGTTGGGGAGTACAGGTGGTCTGGGTGGCAGTTCCTTTGGGATCGTTTTGTTTTGAGGTGCGACTTTGAATAGTTCGGAAATAATTGAATTTGCTATGGCGGATGCTATGTCATTTGAAAGGTTTAGTTTGGTAGCAATATTAGAACTCATTTCCCCCAAAACCAAATCCCCCAATATTGTATCCCTCACTACCCTAGAAAGATTTTTTATCTGGTCCTCGGTTAGCTCATGGTTTGAGGCGATGTCTTTGATGGAATAGGCTGCATTGGAGTCAAACAAGACATCTTGTGCAGAAGCAGGTAATCGGCCAATCCTACCAACGAATTCACTCCATTTATAATCATCGTTGCTCCACTCTTCTGCATCAACATCAAAAGGGCTGTAAATGTCCATGCTATTGTCCTGTTCCGTACTCAAAGAGGAGTAGGAACTTTCATCATTATCAATTGTGTCGAACAGGTTATCTTGATTATCCATGGCTATATAGTTCTTGCAATTTTAAGTTTGCGGGGATTATTTTGAACCGCCTTCTTAAGTCCAGATTTGAAGGTGTCTCCTCCTCCTGGAACAGCTTTTTTGCCTGGACGAGCGGGTTGCGAAGGTTGTATTCTTTGAAGTAGTGACGCTTTTCTGCTAAGAGCATCTTGGAAGGATGGGTTTGCCCATGTTGCATCAAGCATTTTGCTAAGATCTATGGGACTCTTGTTTTTGATTTCTTTAAATATATAGCGTGATAGTTGTAGGGGCGTTGTGGTTAGACCGTCTTCTTTTAATTTGTATTCAGCAACGACATCAGGCCTTTTTTTGGCGACTGTTTTGAGTTTCTCTTTACCGTCATTACTGTCTTTGCCGCCATGTAAACCTACACCTGTAGCTATGTTATTTGTGTCCATGGTTTTTAATGAATCATCATCTTCGGCTGCAAAACTAAACCATTCTTTGCGACTGGCTGTAGCACCTGGGGTTCTATATTTCTCATATGTACTGCCTGCCTGGGCTGTGTACATGTCATTCAATTGTTTTCCTGGAACTTTTTTGTATTTACCTTTCTTAGCCTGTTCTGACATTCTTTGTGCAAGGAATGGATTTTTTTGTGTCCATTCGGCCATATCCCGATCAAATTCAGTAGCATCAATCATTCCTCTTTCGTATAATATCGAACGCATGGCCGCTCCTTTTGCTGTGTTAGCGCCTTGTCTAAGCGCGGAGGCTTTAAAAGTGTTGTCCACGATAATTTTGCCGGTAGTTTCTTGATCCCGTAGGACTGCTGCCTCCTTGTCCATCTTTGCTAAGAACTCTTTTTGAGGTTTTATATCGCCGGCACCTTGAACACCCAGTAATCTTCTGGACGTTTCAAGCCCTGCAGGTGGTCCACCAAATATTCTACCCAGTCGCCCTTCTCCTCCCTCAATTTCTTTTCTCTTTTCTTGCCAAGCCTGATTTGCTCCAGTCAACCCTAATCTTTTCGCCGCAATCCCCCGAGACCACTTGGCAATTCCAACCACTCCGGTTCCGGAGAACATGGAGGCCTTCATCGCCACTATCGTTCCGCCAATCATAAAAATCGCGGTCATGACGTAGAAAAATACCAACTGCAAGCTGAATGGAAGGGATTCGCTTATTTTGGCTTGAGAGACTTCGGAAGCAATGCTCTGGATTATATTTCTCTGATTGCTCAAAAAATAAAGGCCGAAATATAGGAAGAAAAGATAGATGGGCAGAAACATATTCCAACCGAAAAATATGGCCCACCATTTTTTGAATGTCCCTTCCCCGGCCGGAAAAACATTCATTATCCAAGCCATCGGTGAAACAATTAACAGAGCCCATAAGATTGGTATTCTTATAAAAACAAATATTAAAGCTGTAAGAATACTGAAAAGATAAGTGAATATTAAAATTATGCTAAAAATTAGAGTTGCCAAGGTTCCAAAGACTACAGCATCTAACGAAACGGCGGCCGTGACAGAACTTTGGCTGGGTAATAATTGCGAGGGATTAAGGTCTTGCCCCAATCGATTAGCCATATCACCTATGGCTACGAGGAATGTATTGCTTAAAACTTGGGTGCCCTGAATAACAAGAACTCCAAGAACCAAACTGAAATTTATGAGCAGAGCCGTTAGCAGGAATCTGCCGAACAGCGCTCGGGCGTTGTATTTTGCCGCTCCGGGAAGAACATCAAAGATGGTTGCAAACGCCATCATGATGAGAGCAACGATAAAAAACATATTGGCAAAATTTCTCATTATTTCCCAACTCTTGTCTATAACAGCTATTCCACCATCGGGATATACTGGTATATGGATTGCCCAGTTCAGGAGTGTCGCCAGAGCTCCAATCATTTTTCCGGCAACCGACATGACAATAAAAAGAACATAACCGAAGGTGTGTTCAATGGTCCACTCTGCCAGCCAGCCAGCCTTAGCCGGATGAATCGGCAGTAAAACTAAAATAACCGCAAACAATATTGCTAAGTAATATTTCCGGTATTTTTTAAAATTTCTTGACATTTTTATGGCTGAATTGGCGCGATCCAGCGTGAAATATCCATTGGACCAACTAAATTCCATGTCGGAGCTGCCGTATTTTCTGAATCAGACAGAACATCATAATGTAATCCGCTTGGCCTATGGAATAATATATCACAAGAAATTGGACCCGAAGCAGAAGGACAATTATTACCGCTGGGCTTGCTTAAGAGTCCCCATCCGACTGCTTGGTTTCTCCACGCCACGGCATTAAGAAGGGCTGAAAGTTGTACCGGACTCATCGGAGTGCCATAATTTCCCCGTTCGGCTTGTATGTCTGAAAGCAGTGAATCCGGTTCTTCTTCAGGTGGCGGGGGTTCATTAGGGGGCGTGGAACTTGCTTGCGGTGTATTATAACCCCAAGCACTTGCACAGTTAGTTTGACAAGTAAGGTCATTGGCTGCCGGGCAGGCGTTAATACACGCAAGATATCCGTCAGAACTCGAAGTGTCGGCTCTGGGAGCGTTTCTATAATCATTTGAAGAATTAGATGTTGCTAAATTTATTATCCTGTTTGTAATTGCGGAGCCAAGAGCAATAATTACTTCGCTTAGTTCGTCTGACGAAACAAGCCATCCCAAGTCACTGTCTATGGTACTGGCTGCGCTCTTGCCGAGCAGGTCTCCGGGTGTAAAAATTTTACCCATAAAAACGCATTTAGCCCCTGCTCCTGTACCGGTACAATTCTTGTCCCTAATTGAGGTATATCCACTGCCGGCTAATGCTTCGTTCATATCCCCCGATTCTTCAAGTGCCCTTTGTCTGGCCGCCTCATCAAGTGAGCCAAATAAGAGGCCGTAATAATTATTTTGAGGTTCAAGCATTCTTGACCAGGCATTCCAACCGCCATTTCCTGCAAAGTCGTTTTGATAATTGGTAAGATTGAAATTTGAAGGCATGGTGCATGCCGCTCTCAAAGAGAAAGGATCAAAATTATTTACACGCAGATTTTGTCCTGTGGAAGATACTCTTTGGTTTGCTCCGAAAAGACTCTTAATGCCTACAGATGTGTAATTGCATAGCGTTGTTGAGGCCAATATGCTTCTGAATACATTTTCTCCGCGATATTGGGCGTCGGTCTGGAAATTTCTCCAATTTTGAACAAAAGCCGGCCCCCCGTCCCTCCCGCCGGTCTGAATTTTGTTAATTATTCCGGAGACAGCGACGTTTAATAAACTTCTGGCGATAGCTCGGGCTATGGTATCAAGAACATACTCCTTGACCGCCAAGGATGTGGAGGAGCCAGCGGTTACTCCGTTAATTATTGCATTGAGAGGATCATGGACTACTGCCGCGGCTTTTGTTTTTGGGGCATAAACAAACAAGTTCCAGGCAAGCCCGATAACAATAATAACGATAGTTAGTTTTCTGAACATTATTTGAAAAGCTGATTTAAGAGTTTGTAGAAGTTGTCATCAGGGTTTAAATGGTTTTGGGTAATGCGTGAATTAACCTGCTTTATCAGTTCTTTTATATCGCTATCCATATTCTTAATATCTTCAAGAGCGATATAGGATCTGTAGGGGTCGGTCTGGTAAGAGCCTAAGGATTCATAATTCACCGTTGACCGGTTGACTATGTCTAACAGGTTATAGTGTATTTCCTGCCAACCATTAGGAACGGACATTTGGGCCAAATCTCGGTAAGCGTCTTTGAAGTTGTTTTTTAATCCCGAAAGAAGAACAATATATTGGTCGCCGGTGGCTTTGGCGCTGATATTATTATTGGGCGCCAGAAGAAGTTGCTTTATTATTTGCGCGGTATTTTTTAGATATAATTCTTGGTTTTCTTTGGAATTGTTTGTCAAGGTTATTTGAGGTTTTTGGAATGATTGAGATTGGTAAAAGTCGTCAACGATTACAGCGGATATGTTTCCAATAGATGAATCAAAATTTTTGTTATCGGGTTTTAAATCCGTAGAATAAATACCTCCAACGACTAAGTTTTGTATTTTTTCCGTTAAATTTGCGGAATTGGCTAAAAGATCATTTGGTCCGGGTTTTAAAGGGTCATGCCCCGACACCACCTCTTCTCCGTCCTTAAAACCATCGCCGTCGGTGTCAGGATTTTGAAAGTCAGTGTTCCAGTAGGATTCCTCTCGATTAGTCAGTCCGTCATGGTCGGCGTCAGTATCGGGGCTTGGCAAGGTATTTTGTATGCCGATAGCCGCAAAAGGAGCGGATTTACCGCTTAAGGAATTGAAAACGCTGTAAACCGAAAACAGGGCAATTACTGCCAGAAAACCGAAAAATATTTTAATCTTGTTTGGCATTTCTAAGATTTTTTAGTCCTAAGCCGAAAATAGCCAAAGACAACAATAAAATTGGCAAATCACCTAACTTATTATACCACGTACGTTCTTTGTTGGGCACAACGTCAGCTGTTAATATCTGGTAGCCGCTGGAATCCGTTGATTTTACGATATTTCCACTATTGTCTATGACATAAGAACGGGCAAAATTGGAGGCCAAAACGGCATATTTCCCGTTTTCAGCCGCTCTAAATCTCAACATAGACAAGAATTGAGATTCTATCGTCTTGCTACCCTTAAATCCGCTCAAGTTTTGGAGAAATACCAATAAACCATATTGGTTCTTAGATGATATGCCCGGAGAAACGACATCCGAGCATACGAGAATCTTTATTGGTAAATTGTCATAATTCAGTAATTCAGAGTGTGTTCCTGCTTTCAACTCATAGTTTTCTCCGATGGGCACACTTTTTCTCAAGGCGAAAAAAAACAATTTTAAAATGTAGGGCAGGTATTCTCCGGCGGGCGTTAATAACTGTTTATCATAAAATCCGGAAACCCCGTTTTTGGAATTAATAAACAAGGTTTTTGACTTGTAACCTTCCTGGTCCTGCAATATGTTATGGTCTATAATAACAAACTCTTTATCAGAGAGTCTGTTAAAATAATTTTTTGCGGAATTATTGTCTAAAAAACTAAGCAAGGTCTTTGAAAAATTTGAGCTTTCCGGAAAGATAACGATTCCCCCGTCAACCGCACCTGCCGTCTCTTTTAGCATTCTTATTTTTTTAGCGTAATTATCGAGCACTTCATCCGCGGAGAATTTAAATTTTGCAGGGTCATCGGTTTGTATTAGGGAAATTTTTATTGTGTTTGGCGTCAGTATTTCATTACTTTTTGTGGAAAGTCCGATTGTTATAAAAAATATAAAAATTATTAACCCGAGATTTAATAGAAAAATTCTTGAACTGGCTGTATATTTACCGGTGGCTAAAAGGTAAACAATGCTTATCGTCCATATCAACAAAAAATCTATTCCGTAAATTCCCCAAACAGAAGAAATTCTTAAAATAAACGGCCAAGAGACAAAAAGATAAGCAGGATTTCCTAAGGTCCAGTGTGGGCCGAGCAGGCTTCCATTGCCAAGCCACAGAAGCCCAAATCCCCAGGCTTTCGCGTATTCAGCAAACACAAAAGTGCCAGCGGCTATTAAAGGAATCCAAAAAGTGGAACTTTTTTTCGTTGCCTTGAGTATAAAAAAAGAAAATAAGCCCCAGAATAAAGCTGTTCCGGCTATACTCAAGGAAAACATGAATAATATAAAGACAACAGAAAGAACATTGCTCTCAATGCCAAAATTAGTAAGCGGATATAGCGGCCAATACCACCTGAATATGTAAGAGAAATAAATTAATCCGACAATAAAACCTGGCCAGAAACCGGAAGGGCGCAGACGGGCTATTTTTCCATAAATTTTGATAACTCTATCCATTGGTTCAATGAAAGGTTTTCCGCCCGAATATCGGGCTCGAGACCCGTTTTTTCGAATATCTTGAGCAGGTTCTCTCTCATTATACCAAAATTTTTAACCAAATTATTTATTAACTGCTTCCTCTTTCCGGAAAAGCCGGCTTTTATTAATTTGAAAAACCTTTCTGTTTCCTCTATTGCGTGTTGCGTGGCGTGTGGTGTGAGTTTGATTATTGCCGAATCAACTTTTGGCATCGGCCGGAAACTGCCCTTGGAAACATAACCGATTATTTCAGGACTGGAATAAAATTGGACAGATAATGCCAACAGGTTCATGTCGGGCGGTTTGGCCACGATTCTTTTGGCCACTTCTTTTTGAACCGTCAGAACTATTAATTTCGGCTTGGGCCATTTTTCAAATATGGTTCGGAGCAGGTTTGAAGTAATATAATATGGAATATTCCCCACCACTTTATAATTTACCTTTCTTCCATAAGCAAGGCTTATGGAAGAAAGGAGTAGATTTCCAATATCTACTTCCAGGGCATCACCCTCCACTATTTCAATATTAGAATCTTTGAATTTTTCTTTAAGTAGCTCAATTAATCGTCTATCTTTTTCAATTGCTATGACTTGATCAGCTTTTTTTGCAAGTTTTTCTGTTAAATTTCCAGTTCCGGGCCCGACCTCAATAATAATATCTTCCGGTTCGACCTCGACGGCCTGGATTATTTTATCCAAAATGCCTTGATTTATAAGAAAATTTTGCCCCAATGATTTTTTTGGGAATAGTTTCATGTTTCATTATCTTCTCCATAAGCCTTGCTTGTGGAACCTTCAGCTAACCAATGAAACACATCATCTCTCGGTGAGAAGTTTGTGGGGAGAATATTATATAATTCTTGTTTGTTAAGGATTAATGACTCTTTTCTTTCAGACCCCGCCCAATCCTTAAAGCTGGAGTATCTATAGTTTTCGACAAATTTGATGGCTGCTTTTTTGTCCTTAATCCCCTCTTCTTTCCATGTGGGCTGGATTATTTTTACTGGATTCAAATGAATGTAAGAAAAAAGGTATCTAGCTTGCATATCATTTTCCACGTGCACCGATTTGAATTTTCCTTCAAATAAAGATCCGGTGCGATTATATTTAGCATTAAAATATTTTGCATATGCGGTGCCGATTTTTAACATAAACAAAGCTGGCCCGTTGTTACTTAGAGCTTTTATGTATAAGTGAAAATGATTTGGCATTAAAACCCAAGAACAGATGGAAACAAGCGGATCTTCTCGATTAAAATCCCAAACATCTATTCCTTTCTCGACTATGTCAACCCTAAAACTGACGTTTTTTCTGGAATTACAGATAAATAAGAGTTTTATAAAACGATCATAATCTTTACTGTCAAGAAAAATAGCTTGCTTGCTGTTGCCTCGGTTGTAGAAGTGATAATATTCATCTTCTGCTATAATGATTTTACGTATTCCCATGCTCGTGAGTATATTCTACTAACTTTCCATAAGCAAGGCTTATGGAAAGTTAGTATTCAACTACTTCGTCTTCGAAGTAGTTGTTTTCAAAGAGGGGCTGGATTTGTAAAACGTCCTGGGGCATTTCGTTAATAAATCTTGAGGGAAGGTTATGTTGGGTTGTTCCGAAGATTGTTCGATATTTAGCGTGAGTTAGAATCAGTCTGTCCTTGGCCCGGGTAATGGCTACATAACAAAGCCGTCTCTCTTCTTCCAGTTCCAACGGCGCCAACGTGGCCCGGCTGTGCGGGAAAAGCCCCTCTTCCATTCCGGCTATAAAAACAACAGGAAACTCCAGGCCTTTGGAAGAATGAATTGTCATAAGAGTTATTTTGTCGGCCGAATCCTTAAGCTTGTCAGTCTCCTGAAGTAATGTTATTTCTTCCAGAAACTTTTCTATCCCCTCTTCTCCTTTGAGCATGTCATATTTTCTGGCTACAGTTAAAAGTTCCTTCAGATTTTCCATCTTATCCGCAGTGTTATCGTACAGTTCTTTTTTTGCAACCAAAGCTTTAAGATAATCTTCATAGCCGACTCTTTTTACCACATATTTTATAACCGAAGTCAGACTCTTCTCGTCCTTCTTTTCGGATAAGTCGGTCAGGAGTTTTTTAAATTCGGCTAAAGATTTGGCCTGCTTGGTGTCGCCTTTTTCTTTGGCCAGCGTTCCAATCGATTGAATCAGATCCTTTTCGTTAATTGCAACAATTTTGTTAAAAGTTGTTTCCCCTATCCCCCTTGTGGGAACATTGTAAATTCTTTCAAAACTTATCAAATCGGCCGGGTTGACCATGAATCGCAAGTAGGCCAGGATGTCTTTTATTTCTTTTCTTTCATAGAATCTGATTCCGCCCACGATTTGATACGGGAACCCCCTGGTAATAAGCGCTTCTTCAATAGCTCTCGATTGGGCATGAGTGCGGTACAGAATTGTAAAATCCTTAATTTTGTAGCCCGACTCCATTAGCTGGTCCATCTTATCAACCATAAATTCAGCTTCGGCCCTTTCGTTCAGGGTTTCTTTAATGTGAATTTTCTCCCCCTTCACGTTCTCGGTCCACAATTCTTTCGGAACCTGTGTCTGGTTATTGGAGATTATATTTTGAGCCGCGGCTAAAATATTTTTAGTGGAGCGATAGTTCTGTTCAAGGAAAACAATTTTTGCATCAGGGTAATCTTTCTGGAAGTTAAGAATATTCCGGATGTCGGCGTCGCGGAAAGCGTAGATTGACTGGGCATCATCGCCTATAGCAAAAATGTTTCTGTTCTTGGCCGAAAGAAGTTTTACCAGAGTATATTGGTCGTGACTTGTGTCCTGATATTCGTCTACAAGGATATATTTCCAATAATTTTGGTATTTTTCCAGAATATCCGGATTTTGTTTGAATATCTTAACCGTCAAAATGATCAAATCATTAAAATCCAGGCCGTTCATTTTTTTTAATTCGGCCTGATAATTACTATAGACCCGGGAAACAATTTTTGTGAAGAATTCCGTGGGGTTATAATTCTCGGGGAAAATCAGGTCGGTTTTTAGTTTGGATATTTTGTTTAAAATTAAATGCGGGTTATATTTTTTGGAGTCTATTTCCAGACCGGTCATTACTCTCTTTACCAAGCTTAGCTGATCGTTAGAATCAAAAATTGAAAAACTTGATTTATAACCCAGAAGAGGAATTTCTCTCCTTAATATTCTTAGACAAACCGAATGAAAAGTGCCTATTATCGGCTGGCCAAATTTTTCTTTTTGTTTAAGCAATTTGCCAGTTCTTTCTTTCATCTCATTTGCCGCTTTGTTGGTGAAGGTTATGGCTAAAATGTTATCGGGTCTTATTCCTTGAGAAATTAAATAGGCCACCCGATGGGTCAGACATCTGGTTTTACCTGAACCCGGACCGGAAATAACTAAAACAGGGCCGTCAATTGCTTTGACGGCTTCTATCTGTTTTTCGTTTAAACTCTGGAAAATACTGTCCATTTTTGATAGAATTATTGGATTAAAACGGGCCCGTCGTATAGTGGCAATATACGGCATTCGCATTGCCGGGACGCGGTTTCGATTACCGCCGGGTCCACAAGAATTTTTTTGTCAGGCTGCCGGGATTTGAACCCGGAATCTCACCGACCCGAACGGTGCGTGTTACCGTTACACTACAGCCTGAAATTTAGACATAATATTTTTTCATTCTTCCTTTCTCCTCTTCCTGGACGGCTTTTTCTATTTTTTCCAATGATTTTTTTAATTCTTCCGGCGATTTTTTATCAAGCTCATGAATTCTTTTTTCAAGATATTCTTTTGTGTTTTTTGTCGGATTGTCTATTACATCAGCCAAGAGGCAATTTAAGATTAATCCGATTTTCGGTCCCGGTTTGGCATCAAGCTCCTTCATTACCTCTTCCCCGCCGATCTTCAACATTTTTACGGAAATCGGGTCATGGGAAACCTTGTCTATAATATACTGCATGTGTCTTAATTTATAGGGCACGGCTTTGGGCCTGCCCGAGCCAATCCTGTCCGCTTCACGGACTTTAATCAGGTCATTGATGTTTTCAGGGCCGACATTGGCCAATAAACGCCTGACCGACGACTCGGTTACTTCGCCGACATTATAGTAGAAAAGATGATAGCGGACCAATTTTATTACTTTTTCGGCGGTTTCTTTGGAAAATTTTAGCCGGCCCATTATCCCGGCGGTTATTTTAGCTCCGACAACATCATGCCCGTAAAACGTAGAATATTTCCCCTCCCCCCTCTTGGTTTGGGGCTTGCCGATGTCGTGGAACAGCGAGCCGAGGCGGACCTCCAAAGAATAATTTTTACCGGCCGCATACTTTAAGGCCAAGGTATTATGCTCCCAAACGGTATAGATGTGATGAAGATTCTGGCCGACACCTACTCCTTCCAGCAGTTCCGGAACTATGTGTTTAAGCAACTCTGTTTCATAAAGAAGCATAATACCATCGTAAGCATTTTCGGAATTTAGGATTTTTACAAATTCATCCCTTACTCTTTCTTTGGAGATGGCAATCAGCCAGTCGGCATTTTTAATCACAGCTTCAATGGTTTTTTTCTCTATCTTAAAACCAAGGACCGTGGCAAATCTTACAGCTCTTAATAATCTCAAGGCGTCTTCACCAAACCTTTCTTCCGGCCCTCCTACCGTTCTTATAACTTTTGATTTTAAATCTTTCTGGCCGTCAAAAAGATCTACCACTTTGCCGTCTGCATCCATTGCCATTGCGTTGACCGTAAAATCGCGCCGCGAGAGGTCGTCTTCGAGCTTATCGGCGAATTTAATACTGTCAGGATGGCGTTTGTCGGTGTATTTTCCTTCAATGCGATATGGCGTAATCTCAATTAACGCAAGTTCAGGTTTTTCCGAACCCGTCTTAATTGCCACTGTGCCGAAAGTGTTCTCGTAAACATTTTCAGGAAACAATTTTTGTATTTCTTCCGGCTTGGCATTGGTGGTGATGTCCCAATCTTTAGGCTCCTTGCCCAATAATAAATCTCGGACGCATCCGCCTACGGCATAGCCTTGAAAACCGGAGTCTCGAAGTTTCTTTATTATTTTTTTGACTTCTTCGGGTAAAGGCATTGATTTTATGCCCTCGGAGGGAATCGGACCCCCATCTTGCCCTTAGGACGGGCCTGCTTTATCCATTAAGCTACGAGGGCGTTAATTATCTTGACAGAATAACATTTTTAAATGATGTTGACAAAGATATCAGGCTGTAATAATATGTAATACATGAGAAACATTATTAACATTTCATTGCCGGAAGCAATGGCCAAAATGGTCGAGAGGGATGTAAAAAAGGGAAAATTCGCCAGTACAAGCGAGTATTTTAGGCATCTTATACGTTCTAGGGAATTAGCCAAGGAGTTTCACAAGATGCGAGAAGAATTTCCAAAGGGTTGGACAAAACTTCGTTCTTTACGCGACCTGCGTTAACGACCATGGAATTGTATTATTCGCCTAAGTTTATTAAATCGTATAGCAGGTTACCGAAAAGAATAAAAAGTTTGACAGAACAGAAAGAGAAAATCTTTACTGAAGATTATTTTAATAAGATACTACAGACTCACAAACTGCACGGTGATTTTGTGGGATTTTGGGCATTTTCAGTAAACAGAAACTACCGGATTGTTTTTGATTTTATTGGTAAAAATGTGATAAGGTTTTATGACATCGGCACCCACGATATCTACAAATAAATGGGCCGTTAGCTCAGCTGGTAGAGCGTTTCTATGGCATAGAAAAGGTCACCGGTTCAAATCCGGTACGGTCCACCAAATTATAAAACTCGCCTTAAGGCGAGTTTTATAATTATAGTGCCTGCAATTCTTTGAGAGTTTTTTCGTAGAGGCCGACGGCTCGCTTGGCTTCGGTGTAGCGCAGGAAGTAATTAACGTCATGAACCAAGCGATTTCTTATTTTGTGGGCTTCCCAAAGATTTTGGAGAGTTGTCAGTTGTCCCGGCTGAATGTTCATCAACCGGTCCCCCATCGTATCTCCCGGGAATCCGGCTCCTTTTAACAATTCATCAACCAGTTTGTCTGCTTCAATGACCGCGAATTTCCACTCGGCTTCGCGGGTGGAATTAATATGTCTTTCAATTTCGTCCCAGCGGGCGTTAAGGCCAGATGTGGCCGGTTGCGGCGGCAAAAGCTCTTTGACTAAGTTTACTTTTATGCCGGTTAATCTGTTTGTTTTAATCACCACTATTGCCGTTAAGATTCCGAGCAGAACGCTTACAGCCACGAGAATTAATTTCACGATATTCCAGTTTTGATCCTGTCCGAATCCCGGCAGATAATCCAAAATTTGGGCAAACGTATAATTTCCAATTTTAAAATCAGGAATTCGGTATAAGTTTCCGATAGTACCCTGTATTAAGTTGTTGTCAGAGATTGGCATTACTTTAGTGCTTGTTCAAGCTGGTAAGATACTCTTAAAACAGTTTCTTCGTCAAATGGCCGGCCGATAATTTGAAAGCCGACGGGCAGATTGCTTTTCCGGCCCTTACCGCACGGTAAAGACAAAGCGGGAATACCGGCTAAATTAACGGGTACGGTATAAATATCAGAAAGATATAATGAAAGAGGATCAGATGCCTTCTCCCCTATTTTAAAAGCCGTGCCGGGCGAAGTCGGGCCGACAATGACATCTACTCCGCCGGTCGACAGATTGAATGCGTTGTCAAAATCTTTTTTGATAAGGGCTCTGATCTTCTGAGCCTTTAAATAATAAGCGTCGTAATAACCCGAGGATAAGGCATAAGTTCCGAGCATTATTCTTCTTTTGGGCTCGGCGCCGAATCCTTCCGAGCGGGATTCCGTATATGTATCTAAAAGAGTTTTTGCTTCTTTAGACGAGTGGCCATAGCGGATACCGTCAAATCTGGCTAAATTAGCCGAGGCCTCGCAGGGTACGATTATATAGTAAGCCGCTAAGGCATATTTGGAATGAGGCAATGATATGTCCACTATCTCGCAGCCCATATCTTTAAGTTTGGAAATTGATTCCCGGACTTTTTGATTAACCTCATCTTCAAGACCTTCTCCAAAAAATTCTTTCGGAACGCCGACACGCAGGCCTTTAATATCTTTGGTCAGGTTTTTTGTATAATCAGGCACGATTCCCGGGACTGTTGTGGAATCAAAAATATCATGGCCCGATATGGCTCCCAGAACCAAAGCCGAATCGTAAACATTTTTTGTAATAGGCCCTATCTGGTCGAGGGACGAGGCCAAAGCGACAAGACCATGGCGGGAAACTCTGCCATAGGTGGGTTTGAGCCCCACGACTCCGCATAAACTGGCGGGTTGTCTGATTGAACCGCCGGTATCCGAACCTAACGCAAAAACAGCCAAGTCGGCCGCGACCGCCGCGGCCGATCCGCCGGAACTGCCCCCGGGGACCCGGGTGATGTCATGGGGATTTTTGGTAACGCCATATGCGGAGTTTTCCGTAGAAGAACCCATGGCGAATTCATCCATATTAGTTTTGCCCAAGAATGTCGCTCCAGTTTGGCGCAACTTTTTGATAACGGCAGCGTCATAGGCCGAGATATAATTTTTTAAAATCTTGGAACCGGCGGTAGTTATTGTTCCCTCGATCAGAACATTATCTTTAATTGCACAAGGAACCCCCCACAGCGGCATAGCCGTTGAATTTTCAGTTTCCAATTTATAATTTTCAAATACAGATAAATATGCGTTTAATTTCTTGTTTTCTTTTTTTATCTTGTCCGAATATTTTTTGAAAATTTCTTCAGCGGTAAAATGGCCCTTGGCAAGACCGTCCCGGATGTCTTTGATTGTGTATCCGTTATTCATTCGTCTAAGGTTCTAAATTACGCACATGCATAATTTAGAACCTACATCTTTATTTATTTTTTTCGAAAACAGATCCTACTTTGATAAACCTGTTTTCTTTGCGGGGCGCCTGGCCAATGAGTTTTTCGTTCAGATTCTCATCCATTTTAAATTCCCCTCTCGGTTCGTCTTTGCGAAAAGAATTAACCAATCCGGTTGTCTGGTATAACGGTTCAACTCCTGTCGTATCAATTTCGTTCAGTTTTTCTATATATTCTAAAATTGAAGAGAGGTCTTTTTTAAGACTTTTCTCTTCTTTCTCGCTTATTTTTATTCTCGCCAGATTGGCGATATGTTTTACTTCTTTATCCGTGAGCATAAAAATGTAGTGGGTAGGTAGGGTTTGCAGCCTACCGAACCATGAATTGCGGTTCATGTGCCTTTTCTCAGCCATACCCACGCCCTTAGATTATCATATTGCCAACATTTCCAAAAATTCCTTTTCGTTTACAATTTTAATCCCCAACTTTTCGGCCTCATCATATTTGGAGCCGGGTTCGGAGCCGGTAATGACATAATCGGTGTTTTTAGAAACCGAACCGGAGACATCTCCGCCCAGTTCCCTAATTTTATCTTTGGCCTCGTCCCGGCCCAAGGACTCAAGCGTGCCGGTCAGGACGAATGTTTTGCCGACAAATTTGGCGGATTCTTTAGTTACCTTCTCTTCAATCACACGAATCCCGGCCTTTTTGAATTTAGACAAAATGTTTTTATTGTAAGGTTTTTGAAACCAATCATATATGCTTTGAGCCACCACCGGTCCCACGTCCGGCACATTTTGCAATTCTTCCAAGCCGGCTTCCGCTATACTTTTCAATGTTTTGAACTTTTTAGCCAAAACAAAACCCGTTTCTTCGCCGACATGGTCAATGCCCAAGGAATAAATAAATTTGTTCAAAGCGACTTTCTTTTTTGACCGGATTGCGTCTATGACATTTTCGGCGGACTTGTCGGCAAACCTTTCTAAATTCAGCAGGTCCTCTTTTTTGAGACTGAACAAGTCAGCCGAATCTCGTATTAGTCCGGCAGCCATGAGTTGATCTATTATCCGGGGGCCGATACCTTCCATGTTCAGGGCTTTGCGCGATACGAAGTGATATATTGCCTCTCTTTTTATGGCCGGACAGTCGCGGTTCACACAGCGATAAGCCACTTGTTCCTCTGTTTTTTCGACCGGCTCTCCGCAGGCCGGACATTTTTTGGGCATGTGAAATTCTTTTTCTTTTCCGGTCCTCAATTCCTTCAGGACTTTTTTTACGTCGGGAATTACGTCGCCGGCTCTGCCGACGATGACGGTATCCCCCGTTTTGACCCCAAGGCGTTTTATTTCATCAAGATTATGAAGGGTTGCGCGAGAAACCGTTGTGCCGCCGATCTGAACGGGCCTTAAAACCGCCACAGGAGTCAGGACGCCGGTCCGGCCCACCTGCACAATGATATCTTCAACCACCGTCTCTGATTCTTTGGGTGAAAATTTGTAAGCGATTGCTCCTCGCGGGGCTTTCCCGACCACGCCCAGCCGGTTGAAAATATTGTTGTGATTCAAGATAACCACCACGCCGTCTGTTTCATAATTTAATTTATCCCTCTCCTTTTCCCAATAATCCCGAAATTTATCGACCTCTCTCATATTCGCAGCCGCTTTGTTGTGGGGATTTGTTTTAAAACCGAGCGTCTTTAAAATAAGATGTTCATCTTCGTGAGTCTTTTGTCCGAAGTCGGTAATCAGAGAGTAGGCATAAGAGTCCAAACGGCGCGATGCGGTAACTTTGGGATCAAGTTGTCTTATTGAGCCGGCGGCAAGATTGCGGGGGTTGGCATAAATCTTCAGCCCGGCTTTTTTCTGGGTTTTATTTATTCTTTCAAATTCCTTTCGGGTTATAAAAACCTCGCCCCTTACAACTACATCCTTTTTTTCATTCAAGACAAGAGGTATGGCATCCACTGTTTTGAGGTTTTGGGTGACATCTTCTCCGACAATCCCGTCTCCCCTTGTGGAACCGGTATCCAGCAGGCCATTTTTATAGATGAGTTCTATGGCTAAGCCGTCTATCTTCAATTCGCAGTAATAGCCGTGTTGCTTTGCTCTTGGTAAAATTTTTTCAAATCTTTTCTTCCACTCATTCATGTCGTTCTCGTCAAAAGCGTCATTGAACGAGAGCATCGGCTCGGGGTGATGCACCTTTTTGAATTGTTTGAGCGGTTTGCCGCCTATTCTCTGGGTCGGAGAATCGGAAGTGATAAATTCGGGAAATTTCTGTTCCAGATCAAAAAGCTCTTTTTTGAGCGCGTCCAGGGCTTCGTCCGATATTTCCTGGCGATCCAGAACATGATAAAGATAGCGATGGCGGTTAATCGTTTTTTTGAGCTTGTCTATCCTTTCTTTGGCTTCGCTTTTAGCCATGTTTCGTTGAAAGATGGGCTTATTGTATCAAAATCAAAAAACCCTGAACAGGGCTTTTTGATGTTCTCTTTATTAATCCTCAATCAGATCAAGAGATCTGGTAACCCCGCCATATGTTCCCACCACTCTGTGATTTAATGGAGTTTCTGCCGGAACACATGAAGCCAATCCGGAACCAAAATAAATTACATAGGTTGCGGCGGTTGACATGGTTGGAGCGCTCACCGAAGGCAGCCTTTCTCTTTGTTCGTGGAGACACCATTCCAGGGCGCTGTCGGCGGCGTAGATCGCAGCTGTCGAATTAATAGCTTCACCCGATGTTTTTAAGCGGGGCAAGAATATATTACCCAAAGCTAAAGTTACGGTTAATATAACTCCAAGCATCAAAACCGAGAAAATTAGTATTGAACCTTTTTCTTGATACATATTATTATTAATTATGGAAACGAAAATTCATCCAATACATTTCGGGAAACAACCGTGGTTTGGAGGTCTATTTGCACTACTTCTTTTCCGGTTCTGTTTTGAACCGAGGAAACTATTGATACTCGCGGGCTCCGGTTGTCGTCAGCCAAAGATCCCGATATGCAAAAATTCATTCTGGTGAAATTAACATCAGAACTGCTTACATCAACATAGTTTCCGCCGTTCACGCTTCTTTGGATAATCCCGCCGCTTACTTGATAGACAACGGTACCCTTAAGGGGATGAATCAAAGTGATGGCGGTTGCCGCACAGCTTGGGGATTCTTGGTCAGAAATTCTGCTTACTCTCATATCTCGGGACATCTCCTCTAACACAAGGAGAGCATTGTCTTGAATCTTTTGAACAGCAAAACCGCGTCTTTCCAAACTGACAATTTGTATGAAAATGGCGCTTACAGCCATAGCCATAATCGAAAAAATTAAAGAAGTTACAAGCACCTCAACTACGGTAAAACCCGCTTCTTTCGTTTTTAAATTTAAAATTTTAAATTTAAAATTCTTCATGTTATTTCCAGTCGAATAAATGCGATTCAACCTTAATGTTCTTGGTCCTGTTTCCTCTTTCCGTCCATGTTATGTCGCTTATTATTCTTAACTCCGCGGCGTTTATCTTGGTTATCGTCACAGTCCTTTTAAACACGGTGTCGGTTCCGGAGGAATAATTATATAGACCGGCGCTTACCTTAAGAGGAGGATTAGACCCTAAAGCGATAAGAGTATTTGAGCCCCATTCAATACGGTAGACCCCGTCGGCTAATCCAGCGTCAAAAGGCAGGCTATTATGCCAATTCGCGTCTCTTAGGGCCCGAACGACCTCAACACCTTCTTGGGACAGGTTGGCCGCGATCAGGTTGTTTCGGGCAACAGATGCGGTAGAAGAAATATTGCTGGACAGGACCAACGCCGGCCCCAAAGCGGTCGTTAAAACAACCAAAGCCACCAAAGCTTCAATCAGAGTAAATCCTTTAGAGCTGTTCAATTTTTCCGGACGTGGATACATTTATTATTTTACAATCTTGAGGACACGTTCCTCCAATCTTGCCTATTGTAATATTTATTGACGCGCTTGCGGACGCATTATTTATATAGGTATAGGGGTGAGGGGGTTCCCAAAAAATGTCATTAAAAACGGCTTTAAATTCGACTTTTTCGTTTCCAAAAACCTTGGTTGCAACGGTTGCGTCTCCGTCATCAAGATTTCTGTCAAACGATGAGCAGTCGGCTGAACTCGCATCAGGACCCGCATAAATGGAATATGAGGTCGGGTTGACGTAATGCACTCCGTAGCCGCATCTTATTTTTAATCCCGAGCCGCTGTCATATTTTGTGCTTGCAAGAGCCTTAGACTGGGCAGATCGCAGATCCGCAATAAAAACGCTCCCGCTCTCATTCAGATCCACTCTGGTTCTTTGAAAATTCAGCAGCATAAGAGTGCTGATAATTCCGGTTATTGACGCCACAACCAGAATTTCAATTAAGGTAAAGCCCTTATTCATTTCGTATTTCTATCCGGTCTCTGTTATAAACCGGCTTTTTGTTCAGATCTTTTGCGGCCACTTTTTTGGAATTTAGATAGAAAACGAAATATTTATTATCGACTCCGTTAGTGTGCCCGTCTATTTCCATGATATTTACGTCGCCGGATTTATCGATAGCATAGTTTAATTTTATATTCCCTACCGAAACCGCCGCGTTCAATGCGTCCAACATGGTCATGTCCTTGACCACTTCGCCCTCAAAGAACCTTTTTTCCGTTTCTAAATTTATGACCAATGTGGCCAGACCGGAAGTGTTGCCGTTCGAGAAATCAAAAGACGGTTTAAAGAAAGAAATAATTCCTGCCAGCGCCATCAAAAGTATGATCTGGGCGAAGAGGGGTTTTTTAAAAAATCCGGTCAGTAATTTTTTGTATTTCATTTTGAAAAATAATGATTAGAATTGAAACTCCGGCCAAGAAAGAACCGAAGGGCAAAGCGGTTTTACGACTGGCCTTTCCCAGTATTATTAACCCGATTCCCGTCAAAGCCGCCATCCAAACGGAAAGCGTCATTGACAAAAAACCTAAGGGGTAGCGAAGCGTTAATCCGATCAGAAACAACAGTTTAGCATCTCCAAAGCCGGTCCACACCCCCTTGGAAGCTATATGTATTATAGCAAAAATACCGCCCATAATTAAAGCGGATAATAACAAGACCGTAAATTCAGGCCGCCGGAAAAAATAATCGAATAAAATCGCGATAACAGTCAGAGGCAAAATTATTTTGTCGGGGAGCAGAAAATAAAGATAATCGAAGAAGATTAAAGCGACAAAAGAGACGATTATTAACAGGTAGTAAAAATCTTCCGCTCCAAAGACCGGCTTGGAGACCGTATAAAACAATAAAAAGCAAAACGCGGTAATTAATTCCGCCAAAGGGTAAACTAGAGATATTTTTTCTTTGCAATTTCGGCATCTTCCTCCCAAAAAGACATAACTTAAAACAGGAAACAGATCATACCACTTAAGCCGTTTTAAGCATTTGGGACACTCTGACCGGCCCGTTAAAAACCCACCCCTTTTACCCCTCACCTTTCGGGGATATGCATTACTATGCCCAGCAGGGTTAGTCTCCGCAAAGGTGAGGGGTTTATCCAGACGGAAAATAACCACATTTAAAAAACTGCCAAGACTCAAGCCTATTAAAAAAATAAACAAAGCAACCATGAATTAAGTATAGTATACCAGGAAAATAACAATGGGCACCTTTGCAATTGCAAAGGTGCCCATTGTTAGCAGTTGTTTTTCGTAATTATTGACTCTGACCCTGGTCGTAAACGCAGTCAAGGACACCCGTGGTGCATGTTTCAACAAGTCCGCTGGTGGCTTGCCCCGTCCATCCGGTGGAATCAATGTCAGCGTCGCTTTTTAGGGCGGAGGCGGCTTGTTCAAGTTCAGCCCACATGTGATATTTTGTCAGACCGCTGTAAGCATAGTTATAAGTGTAGTTGCCGGCATTTAAAGGATCTTGTGGACGTTGGGTCATGTATTTGGGAACAAAGAGCGTGTCCAAGGCAGCCCAAGTTGCGACCTGAGGATAAAAACCAAAATCATCAAAATAAAGTTCTGCTGCGGTTCTTGTCTGGCTTATGTCAACAATTCTCTTGGCATCTCTCGCTCTCTGCCTGGCAATGCCTAATTGAAGCAAGAGCAGTGTGGCTAAAATACCGATAATAGCGATGACAACCAACAATTCGACCAATGTGAAACCTTTCGATGAACTCAAGGCGAGTCCTTTTTGATGTCTTTTATTCATAGTTTTAATTTTACCACTTAAGCATTTATTTTAACAAACCATAGTTATCAACATTCTTGGTCTAAGTTACATTGACCAGATTGTATATTGGAAGCAAAATTGCGGATACCAAGATTGCTACGGCTACGCCGAGGATTAATACCAAAATCGGCTCAATAAGCGTGGCAATGCTGTCTATGGTGCTATCCGATTCGGATTTATAAAACTTGGAAATGTGATCGAGCATGAAGTCCAGTTTTCCGGTTTTTTCTCCGATTGCCACCATAGAGGACATAAGAGGGGGAATTTCCTTATATCTGTTCAAGACATCAGATATATTCCCTCCTCCTCTGACACTCTCTTCGGCATCAAGAAGAACTCTCTGATAATTCATATTGCCAACCAAGTCGGAAGTGATGTGAATGGTATCAAGAATAGGTATTCCCGATTTGATCAAAGTAGACAAACTTTCCGATATTCTGGCCAAATACAGATTCCTCACCACCGTTCCCAAAGCGGGCATGTTTATCTTAATATTATCAAACACAGCTTTGCCTCCAGGGGTTTTGACGTATCGCCATCCGAAAAAAACAGACCCGAAAATCAGGCCGGCAAGATAATAAATATAGTTATTTACGAAAGTAGTTACCCAAATAAGCATCCGGGTCGTCAGGGGCAGGTCATTGGCGCCGACATCTTTAAAGATGGCTAATAATTGAGGCAGAACATAAATCACCATAATGCCGGTAACGACGATAAGGGCAAATACCACGAACGCCGGGTAAGCCAGAGCGCCTTTTATTTTGGAATTTATCTCCTGGCTTCTTTCAAGATGATCGGCCAAGTAGAGCAAGGCCTCATGCAGTTTACCGGATATTTCTCCAGATTGAACGAGTTTAATATAAAAGGAAGAGAACAGTTTAGGATGGGCGGATAAAGCGCTTGATAAAGCGGAACCCCCCTCAATCGCATCCGATATCTCGGAAATTGTTTTTCTTAAGGAGGGTTTTTCAAATTGACGGGCTAAAGTTCTCAATCCCTCGGCTAACGGCATATCCGCGTCAATGAGAGTCGAAAGCTGACGGGTAAAAATGACGATGTCTTTATTTGTCGTCTTTTGAAAATATTTATTAAGATCTATTGAAAAAATATCGCCTTCCAGCCTCTCGATGGATAAAATCAAATAACCCTTGCCCTGAAGAGTTTCAACGGCCACATTCTCATCGGGAGCTTCTACTTTTCCTTCGAGTATTTCGCCGCTCTGGGTTTTGATTTTATATTTGAATAACATTATGGTCAGATATTTAACCTTACAACAGGTTTCTTAACTCGGTTTGATTAAGCGAGTAGAATTCCGCTCTTTCCCAGCTTATTTCTTTTCGTCTTACCAGATCCGCCAACGATCTGTCTAAGCTTATCATTCCTATGTCTTGGCTGGTCTCGATTACCATATCCATCTGCTTGGGGCGATTGTCTCTGATCAAGGTTCTGATGGCCGGAGTAGCTATCATAACCTCCACCGCCGGAATAAGGCCGCCTTTTATTCTCGGGATGAGCCGTTGTGAAATTATGCCCGAAACGGTATTGGCGAGCTGATTTCTGATCTGCGATTCCTGGTTGGGCGGAAAACTGTCGATGATTCTTTCAATGGTTTGAGAAGCGCTGTTGGTGTGCAAAGAAGTCAAAACCAAGTGCCCCGTTTCCGCGGCGGTTACCGCCGCGCTCATTGTTTCGTAATCACGCAGTTCTCCCACCATGATGACGTTAACATTCTGTCTGAAGGTTGATCTCAATGCTTTATGGAAAGAAAACGTGTCTTGATAAACCTCTCTTTGGTCGATGATGCTTTTGTCCGGAGAAAAAATATACTCTATCGGATCTTCGATGGTCACGATTTTCTCGGTGCGTTCTTTGTTTATCAGGTCTATTATCGCGGCCAAGGTCGTAGACTTGCCGTGACCGTTTGGTCCCACCACCAAAACGAAACCCTGGGACAGCTTTGAGAATATTTTGGTTATTTGGGGCAGATTAAGTTCGTCAATGGTTTTAACTTCGTTTGGAATCAGCCTCAAAGAAGCGGCCATGCCGCCTTTGGTCTGATAAGCATCCACCCTGAACCGGTTCTTTCCTTCCAATTCATACGAAAAATCCAATTCTTTTTCAGACAGAAAGCGGGCCTTGCGTTCTTCTCCCAAGAGAGTGAAAACCAATCCTTCCAATGTTTCCTTGTCCAAAATCTTTTGATTGCTCAACATTATCAAGCGGCTGTCTATTCTCAATGTCGGATAATGGCCGGGAGACAAATGCAAATCGGTCGCTCCTTGTTGGGCGGTTGTTAAGAGCAATTCTTCTAAATATTGTTTTGGATCGAACATCGGATTAAATGCCTGACATTACGCCGAATCCCCCGCTTGAGCGATCTCAAGCAGTTCTTCTAATGATACTACCCCTCTCAATACTTTCAAAATTCCGTCCTGGAACATGGTAATCATCCCTTGATTCTTCGCTTCCTGGCGAAGAGCCGCCTCCGAAATCTCTCCCAGGATTATTTTCTCAAGCTCGTCGCTCATCTCTAACATTTCAAAAATAGCGACCCTTCCTTTAAACGCTTTGCCTCCGCATTTTTTACACGGGTTTTCTATGTTCGGCTTATATATGGTATAGCCGGATTTGGAAAGATGTTCTTTTTGATAATCCGCCGGCATATCAAGAATGGCTTCGCTTATCATTTTTTCTTCGGCAGTGTTGGTTTTAACTTCAAGTTTGCAATCTTGGCACAATCTTCTCAACAATCTTTGGGCCGCGGCGACATTCAGAGTAGAGGGAATTAAATATTTTTCAACGCCCATATCTATCAAACGGGGTACGACCCCCAAAGCGTCGTTGGTGTGAAGCGTTGAGAGAACGATATGGCCCGTCAAAGCGGCTTGAGTGGCCAAACCGGCCGTTTCTCTGTCTCTTATCTCTCCTACCATTATCACATCCGGATCTTGTCTTAAAATATGGCGCAAGCCGTTGGCAAAAGTGTAGCCAATCTCTTCGTGAACCTGTGATTGATTAACTCCGTCGACAAAATACTCTATCGGATCTTCAAGCGTGACGATATTCACATCTTCGCTGTTCATTTTCTTAAGCATGCCGGCCAAAGTCGTTGATTTACCGGAACCGGTCGGACCGGTTATAAGAATGCTTCCGAAAGGTTTGCCCATCGCTCTTTCCATTACTTCCGCCGATCTGCCGTCCAGTCCCAATTCAGGCAGTTCTACCTTGCCGGTAAGCGGGTCTAAAATACGCATGACGACTTTTTCCCCGTTCTTTGTCGGAAAAGTGGAAACGCGGAAATCAACCCTGCGGCTGCCGAGTTTGGTGGAAAATCTTCCATCCTGGGCCAATCGGGTCTCATCTATTTTTAAATCGGATAGAATTTTAATGCGGGTCACTACGGCAGATTGCAGGGTTTTGGGCAGGGTCAGGGTCGTCATAAGAATGCCGTCGATCCTGAAACGAGTCCTGACGCGGTCTTCAAACGGTTCAATGTGAATATCGGATGCCCGGGACTCGACGGCGTGCCTTACCAAGACGGCCACTATTTTTGATACCGGCGCTTCGGCGGTAATATCTTCAATTGATTTAATAGAACCTCCCTCTTCCTCTTCTTTTCCGCCCTTTTCTTCTTCGGCCAGAGATTCCAGAGCCTTGCCTACTTCACCCGACAGAGTTCGGTAGTTTCTGATAATGGTTTCAAAATCCCGGTAATTTACCAAATACTTTTCCAGTATTAATTTTTTGTCTTCCGCGATGAATTTTAACGCTTCAAGGGCGTCGATAGCTTCGGGATTGATTATCGCCACTTTCAGAACGCCCCCTTCTTTTCCAAAAGGAGCGACTTTGTAAAAGTTAACCACATCTTCGGAAAATTCTTTCAAGACCTCGCGATTGAATTCGTACCCCTCCAGGTCAACCGTCGGCAGGCGGTAAAGCTTGGACTTTATCTCCAAGAGATCGGGATCGGAGACAAGGGCTTTCTCTACGATAATTTGGCCGAAATCTTTATTTTCTTTCTGGGCCAAATCCGAAAAAGCGGCTATATCCTGCGTTGAAATTATATTAAGACGAACAAGTTCGTCTGCGAGATTTTGGGGTATTTTGATTGGCATGGGGCATGAAGCAGGTTAATTAGCTGACCTAAATCGGAGCGAAGAGATCTTTTTTCCCCGTGACTCCGGGATTAACCGGCGATTCTCCGAAAATCTCCAGCGCCTTGTATTTTTTGTTGTCCAATATCGAAAAATCTATTTTTAGATTCTTAAACGTCATAAGATCGTCTCTCCCCGCTATCGGAGGGGGTTCGATGGGAACTCTGGCCGGGACTGCCCATTGGGAATAATAAAAATATCCGGCGGCAAAACCGAAGACTATTATCAGGGACGCTATAAGCATGGTTTGATTGTTTGATTGTTGCGGAGCCATTATTTTAGATAATACGCATTTCCTTTTATGACAAAATTCAAAGTGGAAGTGTTTCCCGAACCGGCCGCGGTATCAATCGAAGCTATGTCCATGAGCCGCAAATTTCTTTCAAGTGATCTCAAAAAACTGGTCAGTCCCGGATAGTTTCCGCTTAAATTCATCTCCAAAGACAAAAGATTATAGGGATTAGCGGCCGTATCGGACGTTTTTTGGCCGATTATGGCGGAACTGAACAGTTGAACGCCGTTTTTAAAGGATACATTGTCAATAGCCGACAAGACCTCGGCGACGCTTTTCTTTGATGGGACGATAGCCGACAATTTGGCGATCTCGGGAATTCTTTTTTGATATTCTTTATTTAAATTCTTGATGTTGGTTATGATAGCGTTTCTTGATTGCAGCAGGTCCTCCCTTTCTTTAATGGCGGCGTCCAAGTCGGAAACCCCGTCATAGAGAGGAAGAGCTAAGGCCCAAAACAAAACCACGGCTATGGCTATCAGTCCCGCTCCGATGTAATTTTTGCTTATCATTCTTTTATAAATTTGGTTTTATCGAATTCTAATTTAATGCTGAACTCCAGTTTACCGTTAGTAAGGACATGAACATTATTGAGGGCGATGTCTTTTATTGAATCATCGGAAACCAAAGCGGCTATTTGCCTGGCAACCACTGTGTAGTTATTAGCCAAGGCCTTGAATTCAAACCTGTTATCGGAAACGGCGGCGGAAAACGATAAAAACTGGACTTGCGGCTGTAATGAATTCTCTATCTTGCTCAACGCCTTTGACCAGACAATATGCGAATCCAGCAAAGTTGATATTAACGACAGTTGTTTGCTCAAAGTCAAAAGATTGGCCTCGATCTTTTTGTCCCTTTCCTTCTCGAGGTTTATTATTTGCGCGTCTAATCCGGTTTTCGTATCTTCCAGCATGCCTTTATAAAAATAAAGACCGCCCGTCAGAACAAGCATTAAAACAAGAACCGCGGTTCCTGCGTAAATAAACCGGTTTTCTCCCGGAACCTTAACCTCAATCTTTCTTCTTGTTTCGGGAAGCAGTTGTAACCCGTTTTGATCAGGCATCTCCTTTTTTATTATAAACCAACTTCTAACTTTTTTATCAACAGACCTTCTGGATCAGACATCCCTCATAGCCAGGCCGGCGGCGATTGAGAATGTATTGGCTAATTCTTGAATAACGGGCTTTAATGATTCCGGGTACATGATTCTGGCGAAAGCATTGGCTCCGTAAACATCCATGTTCAACTTCTGTTTGAAGTAACCGACAAAGCTGGGCATGTTGGTAAGGCCTCCCACAAGCAGAACCCGCGATACCTTTTGATTTTTTAAACCCTCATAATTACTGATGGTTTTTTTGGTTTCAAAAACCATCATGTCTATCAAAGAGACCATGGCTTCATTGACAATATTCTCATCGGCTTTTTCCATGCCCATCTTTCTTTTTAATTCCTCCGCTTTCTCGATGCTTACGTTTAAAGAGCGGGCAATGGATTTTGTTATCTCAAATCCGCCTATTTCATAGTTGTGGCTCACCCTCTCATATCCTTTATTCACGATAACGATCGAAGTGCTGCGCCCCCCGATATTCACTATGGCCGTAGGAGAAAGGTCGTTTCCCAAAAGAGCTCTGATGAGAGCCGTATTTTCCAGTTCAAGAGCTTTTAAATTTAATCCGGCGCCTTTCATTATCCTTCTGTACTTCTCCGTTTCGTCTCTCGGCACGGCAGCCAAGAATACCTGAACGGTGGCGGGCTTGGAAGCCGAACCGGAAGTTCCCGGACCGGCCGGGTTCAAAATATCTATAATAGACCAATCAAGAACGACTTCGCTCAACGGTATGGGAATATATTTTCGCGCTTCAAAGGGCAGGGCCTTGGCCAATTCCTGTTCCGAAAGATAGGGCATTTCAATAATGGTGGTGAAAGTTGAAAAGGATGGAATTGACGCTATCGCGTCCGTTGATTTAATACTGCCCTTTTTAATCAATTCCTTTATGCCCCAGATTATCTCCTGATCCGGCAGTTTTAAAATACTTTGGCCCGTGCCCGGTCCCGATGACTGGACATCCGTGCCCTTCAGTTCAAAAAGACCGTAATTTTTTAAAACAAACCGCCCGCCCGATTTTTCGAGCTCAACTATTTTAATGGCGGCTGTTCCGATATCGATGCCTAATTTGCCTTTTTCTCCGAAAAGATTAAAAATAGCCATGTTATTGATACAAGTATAACATGAAATGAATACTTATTATGCACAGAGGATATACAACTGGTTTTTAGACCTTATTTTTCCGAAAAGGTGCATTGGTTGTAAGAAATTCGGCGACTATGTCTGTCGGGGATGCCTTGGAACAATATCAATCAAGAAAAATTTTGAGTGCGTCGGATGCAAGAGAAATACTCCTTTCGGTCAAACCTGTTTTTTGTGCGCTAAAACCAACTCCGTAGACCAACTACTCATCGCGACTGATTATAAGAATTCTTTGGTTGAAAAAACTATCAAGTTTTTAAAATATAAATTTATCTCCGATTTGGAACGTCCGTTGTCGGTTTTAATAAAAAAATATCTTAAATGGCTGACCTTGGATAAAAAGTTCAATGTCTTTGAGGCCAATCCCCTGTTGATTCCGGTGCCGCTTAACTCGAGGCGTCTAAACTGGCGAGGTTTTAACCAATCCGAATTGTTGGCCAAAGATCTTGCCGGCATATTTCAAATGGAAATGGCCGGCGACGTAATTGAGCGGACGGTTAACATAACTCCGCAGGCGGATATTAAAGAAAAAGAAGAAAGATTGAAAAATTTGAGCGGGATTTTCAAGATTCTGAATAAAGATAAATTGATTGGACGCGAGGTTTTATTGATTGATGATATTTGTACGACAGGCGCGACACTAAACGAATGCGCCAAGGTTTTGAAAGCCAACGGCGCTTTGAAAATAATCGGCCTCGTGGTTGCGAGAGGGTAATTTTTGTGCTAAAATTTAGTGAATTTGGAGGCGTGTCAGAGTGGTCTAATGTACCTCTTTGCTAAAGAGGTGTCCGGGTAAAACTGGACCGGAGGTTCGAATCCTCCCGCCTCCGCATGGCGGATAATAAAAATAAAGAAGTCAAAAATATGAGGCCGCCGGTGGTGGTTGTTTTGGGTCATGTTGACCACGGCAAGACCAAGCTTTTGGATACCATCAGAAAAACAAAAGTTGCCGAGGGAGAATCTGGAGGAATTACCCAGCATATCGGAGCATACCAAACTAATGTCAATGGAAAAATAATTACTTTTCTTGACACGCCGGGCCATGAGGCGTTTACAGCGATCCGCTCCCGCGGAGCAAAAGTGGCCGATATCGCTATTTTGGTTATTGCCGCCGATGAAAGCGTGAAACCCCAGACAAAAGAAGCCATCAAAATAATTAAAGAAGAAAAAATCCCTTTTATCGTCGCCCTCAACAAAATAGATAAAGAGGGAGCCAATGTTCAGAAAGTAAAGCAGGATTTGGCGACGGAGGATGTCTTGGTGGAGGACTGGGGCGGAAAAGTTCCTGTCATAGAGATTTCGGCAAAGACAAACAGGAATATTGATGCCCTTTTGGACATGGTCCTTTTGGTGGCGGAATTGGAAGAATTAAATGAAGATCTCTCATCGCCGTCCCAGGGAATAATTATTGAATCCAATCTTGATAAAAGAAGGGGTTATGTTGCCACCGCACTGGTTAATAAAGGGGTCTTAAGTGCGGGGGATTTTATTGTTGCAGGAACTGTCGTCGGTAAAATAAAATCCATGGAAGATTTTACGGGCAAAGCCACAAAACAGGCAAAGCCCTCGCAGCCGGTTTTGATTACCGGATGGCCGACAGCTCCGGATATAGGCAAAGAATTTGTCGTGGCGCCGGATAAAGATGAAGCGGTCCGGATTGCCGAGGGAAATGTAAACCTCGCTCCCCTCTTCTCGTTCTTTAAGGGTTCCGTCGAAACAGGCGATGAAAATAAAAAGTTTTTGAATTTGGTTTTTAAATCCGATGTTTCCAGTTCTTTGGAAGCGATAGAGGTCTCGCTTAAAGCAATTAAGTCGCAAGAGGTCGGATACCGTGTTATCTCTTACGATATCGGCAATATTTCCGAAGCTGATATTAAGACAGCCATTGCGTCAAAATGTCAGGTAATCGGTTTCAGGGTTGGGACAGAAGAATCGGCCAAAAAATTGGCGGACAAAGAAGGCGTTAAAATATCCAATTTTGAAATTATTTATGAATTAATAGAATACGTCAGAAACGAGATGTCGGAACTCTTGGGAGCCGAGATAAAGAAAAACCAACTCGGAAAATTAAAAGTTTTGGCGGTATTTAAAAAGGATGCGCGGTCCCAGATATTCGGAGGCAGGGTTATATCCGGCAAAGTAGTCAGGGGAGCAATGGGCGATGCCACCCGTCCTTCGCTAAAAGCTTCGGAGGGCGAGGCAAGAAACGACTCAATTGTCGTTTCTGGCAAGATCGGCCAGCTTCAGCACGACAAAGAAGACATGCCGGAAGTAAAAGAAGGCCTTGAAGCGGGTATCAGGTTTGACGCTGTTACCAAAGATTTCCCGGATGTTAAGGTTGGAGATATATTGGATATATACGAGGAAGAGAGGATAAAGAGGTCTATCTAAAAATTGGCGGCGTAGCCAAGTGGTAAGGCGGGAGTCTGCAAAACTCCTATACGGCGGTTCGATTCCGCCCGCCGCCTCCGGTTCTATAAAATGCCGGGATGGTGGAATTGGTATACACGCACGACTTAAAATCGTGTACCGCAAGGTTTGAGGGTTCGAGTCCCTCTCCCGGCACCGTCAACAAAACGCCCTATGGGACGTTTTGTGTTAAACAAAAAATTAAAACTGTGGTATTTTAGAGCAAAGAATTTAAAAGGACCTTAACAATGACAAAGTTTGTCCGGTTGGCAGCTGCTTTTACCGTCTGTTTTTTTGTTGCGGGTCAGAGTTGGGCGCAGACAAAGAGCTTTGAAACTTTAAATCAAAACGTTGAACAAGGCGGCGTGGTTTTGATAAGAATTTTACCTCAATGGCAGGGAACAATGGTGTGTGTTTCGGCTTTTGGCAGACAATACATTCCAAATAAATACGGCCATGTTTTTATTGGTGTTGATGTGAATACGGAGCCAACCGATACACAAGAAATGCCCGATAAATACCGGGCCTATTTGGTGGAATGCGGCCGCGGAGTAAGATTGGATTGGTATTACGATGAAATAACTGTTCTTAAAAAAGATTTTGGGACTCCGTGGTATGCCGGTCCTGTCAAAATGCCCAATAAGGCCGTTCAAGAACGTCGGGCCAAAGATGTGGCCCTGATGCGAGTTGCTTACGATAAAGCAGACAAGTATGACAGCCATGCTTCCGGCGATTTTATTTTCCCGCTAATAAATGTTGAGATTACTGATAATTTTGGAACTCCCCGTTTATACGGCCAGCGGGACAAAAAGACCAAAAAAATAAAAATCCAACAAATCATCTACCACGCCGGAACGGACTTAAGGGCCAGAACCCCCTTGCCGGTTATGGCTATTAATTCGGGAAAAGTTCTTTTGGCTCACTACTTCCCATTAAGTGGCACAGAAGGAAATTTATTGGTTATTGACCATGGTTCCGGAATCCTTTCCCTGTATCTTCATTTGTCTAAATTTAAAGTTAAGGCCGGCGATAAAGTGGAAAAGGGACAAGTTGTCGCTTTTACCGGAGCAACTCCCCGAGGCACCCCGCCGCATCTGCACTTCATGATTAAAGTACACGGCACCAATGTTGACCCGCTGGCATTTATTGGTATAATGAATCAGCACCCATGAAATAAAGAAGGCGTTGCAATGACGAGAGATATTGACGCTGTTTGCATGGTTTGTAAATTAGGCGAAATTGTTCAGGATTTATATCAAGACTACCATTGTAATGTTTGCGGTCTGAAGTATAAATTTTTACCCGCCAAGACATTAGCTCCTCCTAAATCCGATGACTCCATGGTCCAGATCCAGCCGGGGCTATATGTGGCGAGAGAGTCAAAGTCCATATTCAAGAAAAACCGATGAATTTCATCGGCTTTATTTTTTATTATGGAATTTTTTGTGAACTTCACGGAGTTGTTTGTCCGTAACGTGAGTGTAAATTTGGGTGGTCGTGACCGATGAATGGCCGAGCATGGATTGCACCGAGCGGATATCGGCGCCATTGCGGAGGAGGTCGGTGGCGTAGCTGTGGCGGAGTGTGTGCGGTGAAACATTCTTTCCGACTATGCCGGCTTTGATGGCGTATTTTTCAACTATTCTCTGGATGCTTCTGGGTGTGAGACGTAAATCTGAATTCTTAGAAAATGTTTTTATTTTTGGAATTCGTATAAACAATGCCTCATCCACATCGGATCTTTTGCCGATGTATTTTTTTATATCCTCTTTGGCCTCGTCGGACAAAAACACTACCCTAATCTTACTCCCCTTTCCGCGGATGCTTAGCTCGCCGCGGGTGGTGTCTATTTTGTTTCTGTCCAACGAGCAAAGCTCGGAAACACGCATACCGGTGCTGAACAAAGTGCCCAGTACCGCCCTATCGCGTAAGGCATCCAGGTTGTCCCCTTCCGGAGACTTAAGGAGTCGTTCCAACTCATCTGCCTCAAGAAATGTGACTTCTCTATCTTCCTGTTTACCAAGCTCCACTTTTTCCGCCGGAACGGATTTGATGTCTCTTTTGGCCAGATATTTAAGAAAGTTTCTTAAGGCAATAATGTGATAGTTCTGGGTGACTTTTTTGAGCGGGTTGCCCCTGGTATCTTTGAGGCGATTTAAATAAAGACGGTATTGGCGGATTAAATCCTCAGTAACATCTTCTGTGTTTAAAACTTTGGCTTGCCCTGAGCTTTGTCGAAGGGCGAATTGCAAAAATCTGTCCAAATACCGTCCGTAATTTTCCATGGTTTTAGCCGAGCGGTTCTTCTCTATTTCAAGATGTTCTAAGTATTGTATTTTGAGAGTTTTGATGTCCATGTTCTCGGAGTGGTCTCCTGGCCGTGCTTTAGCCGGTCAAGGAACTCTGTCGCATAATTAGTATAACAAAAATAAAAAGAATAGTTCACACAACCTCCATGCATGACTGCGGGGTGTGCCTTTTAAAAATATTGCTAATTTTAAAAAGGCACACCCCCTCCGCCGGTTGCTTAGGACTTAGCTTACATTTGGCGATAAAGGTTCAAACTCTCTCTGACAGATAAAAATCAACGGCTCACATATGTGAGCCGTTGAAATCAAGTGTTTAAGCCAGTGAAACCTGTTAAATTTCAAGAAATCTTAATTCGTCCTCAATCTCTTTAAGCTCCCCCTGAAGTTTAACTTTTCTTCCATTTAACCATTCAATTCTTTGTTCCTTTTCTATGCCATGGGGTCCAGTAACTTTAAAATCTTCACCTTTCTTTTCGACTGTATACGGACCTCGTTTTGGTTTAAATTCTTTTTCCATATGCTTATTATATTTCCAAAGTGACTGGTTAGTCAAGAGCGAACAGCCCATCTCTGATTTTGCCACTTCCGCAGGCAAGAAAATATATGAAAGCGAATTAAGGAATTTATCCAAAATAACGAGGTCGAGCGCCCCGCCAATTGTAAAATGGACGGGGAGGCAAGCGAGGGTTACCTGTTATAGCTGCGAGTGAGGACAAATGTAAGCTTACTTACAGTTTGTCCGAACGAAGCAGATATACAACGTATTTTGGCTTAAATCCTTATTGAGCTAAGTATATTTTAGAAGACGAGGACTGGTGGCCAAAATTAGAGATAGGCTGGGAGCGACGGTTTGCAAATAAATTTTAAATATGGTAATATATCTTAGCGTTATTAGAACATGTTAACTCCAAAAGAAAAATTAAAAGTCATTGAAAAGGTTCAAATTCATGACAAAGATACCGGATCTGCCGAAGCGCAGATTGCTTTGTTTTCTGAAGAAATTGAACAGTTAGCCAAGCATTTAAAGAAACACGGGAAAGACAACTCATCCCGCCTTGGACTGTTAAAAATGGTTTCAAAAAGAAAGCGTCTTTTGGATTACCTGAAAAGAGAAGCTCCCAAAAGACACGTCTCGGTAATGAAGAAATTAGGCCTCAATAAGTAATATGCACAAGATAACTGTACCTCAAAGAAAGAATCACCGGATAGGTGTTTTTGTTGATGTTTCAAATATGTACCATTCGGCGAAGAATCTCTATAAATCACGAGTTAATTTCCGTGAACTTTTGAAGTTGGCGACGGCAAACAGACAGCTGGTTAGGGCCATTGCTTATGTCATCAAGTCGGATACAAAAGAAGAAAAAGCATTTTTCGATGCCTTGGAAAAAGCCGGATATGAATTGAAAAGCAAGGACCTTCAAGTGTTTCCGGGAGGCATGAAAAAGGGCGATTGGGATGTGGCAATTGCGATTGATGCAATTACTCTTTCCAAACTTGTTGACGTAGTGGTGCTCGTTTCAGGAGATGGCGACTATGAGCCGTTGGTGGAATTTCTTAAGTTTAACGGGACAATTGTTGAAGTGGCCGGATTCAAAAGAAGCACCAGTTCAAAACTGATAGACGTCGCCAACAATTTTACGGATCTGGAAGAACTGAAAGATAAAATACTACTGAAGTAAAAAATCCAGCTAAAGCTGGATTTTTGTTTAAGGTCGTGATATATTAAGACCAAGTTAATTAACAACCAACAAAAAACAGTTGAAAGCAGGCAATCGAAATGGGGCAATTTTAGCCATACTTCTTAAATACTTTGAGGCGTGTGGCCAGGATTGTTTTTTTACCCTCCAAAGCTTTCTTTGACCTTCGTAGCTTTAGCGAAGTAGGTAGCTAAGGACGGGCTCACTCTCTTTTGTTGGTTATTTTACATATGGCAGAAGTAAAAACATATAGTATGGACTTTGCGGGTAGACCCCTCAAGGTTGAATTAGGTCGTCTTGGCGGGCAAGCCAACGGTGTTTGCGTTGTCCAATACGGCGAAACAACCGTTATGGTCAATGCCACTATGTCGGCTTTTGAAAAGCCGGTTGATTATCTCCCCCTTCAGGTTGAGTATGAAGAAAAATACTATGCCGCCGGAAAAATTAAGGGCTCAAAATGGATTAAGCGCGACGGCCGGCCGTCGGAAGAAGCCATACTCGCAGGCAGGTTAATTGACCGTCCTCTCCGTCCCCGATTTAATAACAAAATCAGGAATGAAATTCAGGTTGTGGCAACAGTGTTGTCTTTTGACGGCGTTAACGACTCTGATATCCCTGCTCTTTTTGGGGCCTCTTTGGCGTTGATGATATCGGACATTCCTTTTAACGGTCCTATCGCCGGCGTTCGGGTGGGAAGAGTAGATGGAAAACTTGTTCTTAACCCCACATATTCTGAACGAGCTTCCAGTGACTTTGATGTTGTCGTGGCGGGAACGGAAAACAGAATTAACATGATTGAGGCAGGCGCAAAAATAGTTCCCGAAGCTGAAATGGCCGCGGCAATTAAATTCGGTTTCGAATCGTTTAAAAGCCTGACGGATTTTCAATTAAAGATTGCGGGTGAGGTTGGAAAAACAAAGAAACAGCTTGTTATCGCAGAACATGACAAAGAGTTGGTGGATGAAGTCAGACAATTAACCGAAGATAAACTCCGAATCGCTCTCTATTTGCCCGGCAAAGGCAAAAACGAGCTTTACGAAGGAATCGGTAAGATAAAGGCGGAACTTATGGATCATTTTAAAGCGACATATGCCGCGGACCTTACTCTTGCGAAAAAATTAAGCGAAGTCAGTGTTATTTTTGAAGAAGAAATAGACCGAATGGTTCATAAAAACGTTCTTGAAGAAGAAAAGCGTCCGGACGGCAGAAAAATTGACCAGCTTCGCGCTCTTTCGGCCGACACCTCAATTCTTCCTCATACCCACGGTTCAGGGCTTTTCAATCGCGGAACAACGCAGGCCTTATCCATTCTGACGCTTGCTGCGCCGGGCATGGAACAATGGCTTGAAACCATGGAAATAAATCTCACTAAAAAGCGATTCATGCATCATTACAGCTTCCCGCCATATTCAACCGGCGAAGTAAAACGCGTTGGCGCTCTTGGCCGCAGAGAAATCGGGCATGGCTATTTGGCGGAACGCTCACTTGAGCCGATAATTCCCAATAAAGACGAATTTCCTTATACGATTCGCGTGGTATCGGAGATACTCTCTTCCAACGGTTCTTCTTCGATGGCTTCGGTTTGCGGCTCATCGCTCGCCCTGATGGACGGCGGAGTTCCCATTAAATCCCCCGCCGCCGGCATTGCCATGGGTCTGATGCTCGATGAAAAAGGAGAGAAATATAAAATATTGACCGATATTCAGGGACCCGAAGACCATCATGGCGACATGGATTTGAAAGTTGCCGGAACAAAAGACGGCGTAACCGGAATGCAAATGGATGTAAAAGTCGAGGGTATAACGGTTGAGATAGTTGAGAAGACATTGGCGCAAGCCAAGAAAGCCCGCTTGGAGATTTTAGAAGTTATAAATAAAGCAATTAATGCACCGAGAGCTGAATTGTCGGCTCATGCTCCGCGCATCCAAACCGTGAAAATAAATCCGGCTAAGATAGGGGCACTTATCGGTCCGGGAGGCAAGATAATTAACGAAATTATTGAACAAACCGGAGCGGAGATTGATATTGAAGACGACGGCTCGGTGTTTGTGACCTCAATGACTCCGGAAGGAATGAAAAAAGCTTTAGCTCTTATTGCAGAAGTTACTTATGAAGTGAAGCCCGGAGATGAATTTGACGGCACGGTTGTAAGTATCAGAGACTTCGGGGCTTTTGTGGAAATAATGTCCGGCAAAGACGGCATGGTTCACATTTCAGAGATAAGCGACCAAAGGGTTAACAAAATTACCGATGTCCTGAAAATGGGCCAGAAAGTCCATGTCTGGGTCAAAGGTGTTGATGATATGGGGAAGATTTCTCTGACAATGAAAGGAAAAAGATAAAAGCGAAAGCCACATTCCCACGACTCGACCGATAATAAAGCGCCTCCAGCGGGCGCTTTTTATCTACATGCTCGGCATTTCGCAGAACCAAGCCGAAATGCCTCCGCAAGTTCTCCCTGTGGGAATATGGCTTTCGCTTAAAACGGATAGAAATCAACGGCTCACATGTGTGAGCCGTTGATTATGGCTCATCCGCCTCCGCCAGTTGGCGGATGGCGGAGGCGGGTTTTTGACAATATATTGATTACATGCTATCATCGTACAATCTTTAACAACTCGAAAAAGGAGATCGAAATGAAGAATATTATCGTCGTCCTGCTTGTGGGATCACTGGCGTTCAATGCGGTCGCCTGTTCAGCTCCAACAAAGACCATCAATGGGACTACCTATAGTGATTATGGCCTTTTCAATTTAGACGACAAAAACCCGAATATTAAATATGAACCGAATTGGTGGAATGTTGCTATGGGTGTTATCTTCTTCGAAATGATTATCCCCCCAATCTACGTTTTCGGTTTTCACTTGTTTGAACCGGTCGGTCCGAAATCAGCTACCCCCGGAGCTGTCTCCCAATAGTTTCCGTTGCCCTACTTTTTGTGGGGCTTTTTTATTTGGAATCAAAATCAGTTAAAGCGAGGTCTTGTTGGATTTTGAAGTCCGTCCGAACAGGCGGGCTTGGTGTTCATGCCGGAGTTCGTGAGAAAAGCCATTCAAGATTTAGGCTTTCTGTCAGATGAGTAATACAATGTAATAAACTTAATGATACGGCAGGCTGAACCCGCCGTCGTGAGGACAAGTGGAGATTATCGCCGGAATAATCGTAACGGGCTGAAAAATACAATAAGGCCGAGCGAGTGTTTACAACTTATTTTCCCATTGTGTTAAAATAAATTTAATAAACAACGCATCGCGTTTGACTGGGTCTGTGTTTAGTTTAGAACGCAGCTGGCTTGGGCAAATTCGAGGCAAAATCGAGCATTCGATTGAGCCATAGTTTTCTATGGTGAAAGAGAAGCGGAGATTTTAACGAAGAAGTTGGCCAAGAGCGTACTGTCATAAGCCGCCAAGGGCGGCTGACAGAGCGGCCAGCAAGTTATAATATGGCGGATGACCAGAAGCCCAAAACTATGGATATAAACGACTTAGTCAGGGAACTAAGTAAAAGCTCCACAAGCCCGGCAACACCTCCATCAGTTAGCGGATCAGCGCCTCAAGCACCGAGGTCATCTTTTCCAACCCCGAAACCTCCGATGACGCCTCCGGTTATTCCCCCTCCGGCCACCGTTTTTAGCGGGGCCCCGCCAAAGGCGGTGGTTAATCCTCCCTTACCAAAACCTCCAGAAACGCCTCGACCCCAATTTTCTGTTCCCCCCAAGCTATCTTCGATTCCTTCTCCTATCACTCCTCTTCCGACCCCCGGAGTAAAAGAATACCACTCATCCATAAGAACAATGAATGAAGATATTTCTAAGGTTAAACAAGGCCAACAGCCGACAGGAATTCCTGTCCCCAGGAAAGTTGAGCAAGTTGTCCCTGTTCCACCGGCAGTTCCCCTCCCAACCAAGCCGACAATACCAGCTCCGCAATTCAAAGTTCCGAGTGTTAAACTCGGCGAAACTCAAAAGGCAGCGCCGTTAGCTCCGTCCAAAAATATTCCGGGTATTACTATTCCTATTCCGAAAGTTTCATTTGGAGTTCCGTCTGTTCCAAAGACGGGAGTAACAGAGCCGGCGCCGCAAATCTATGTTCCTCAAGGAGAACAAAAAGGCGGCAACCGCAATATACTGTTTATCGGGATAGGCGCCGTGGCTATAGCGGCGGGATTTGCGTATTGGTTTTTTATTTTAAAGTTGCCGACCTCGGAAGTTGTTACAGAATCCCCTACGCCTACTCCGACAGCGACACCAGCTCTAACTCCCATACCAACTCTAACTTCGATTTTTTACGGAGTTCCGAAACAAAGTGTAAGCATTAAAACAACAAACCCGCTGACTTCTTTTGTGTCCGATATTGGCAAGGCCGTTGTCGATTCGGGAGCGTTTAAGACAATAGAAGCTGTCGATTCCCAGACCCCACCTGTTTCATATGGTTTTGCCGATTTGGTAACCAAGCTTGCATTAAAAATTCCAGGTGAATTAGTAAGTAATTTTGGTAATGATTCGGCCATGTTTATATATGGCCAGAAAGAATCGTTTGATTCTAATGGCAATCTACTGGTTGGGGTTGCGACGCCTAACAGAATAGTAATCGTGGCGGAGTTAAAAAACCCATCAGGTGTTTCCCAGGCGGCTATTGCGTGGGAGACAACCTTGAGCAGTGATTTAAAGACCTTGTTTGGCTTGGGAAGCGCTAATAAAAACCAACCCGGTTTCCTTGATAACTCATACCGAAACACAAGCATCAGGTACAGGAACTTTCCTTATGCAAACAACACAATAGATTATGCAATAGTTTCAGCATTCAACGGCAAAACATATTTTGTAGTTGCTGACTCAAGAGAAGCAATTTTTGCGGTAATCGATAAACTTGTTAATTTTTAATGACACCTGTTGCCTGTCTGTGGATAGGTGACAAATTAAGCAACACCCCGCCATCGGCGGGGTGTTGCTTAAGACCATTTTATTATAGATATAGAGCCAATATTTCATGGTGACACAGGGAAAGTGTCACCATGGATTCATGGTGACACTTTATCCACAGTTTTGCTATTGATATGTCACCAATAACTTAATATAATTAGTTCAGGTCTTTAGCCCCGCTCTTGAAAAGCACCACCTATTGAGATTTGTTGTTTAGAGAAATAATAACAAGTGCTTTTCAAGGGCGGGGTTAGCTGGTGGTCTGACACATCCGTGGATTGCCGGCAATTCATGTCTCGCAAGAGACACAAAGGCGCAGAGCCCACACTACATATTTTATTAGGGGCGTTCTGCGCCTTTTTAAGTTTTTGTCCAAGAGTGAAACGATTGGCTTACAAAAACTTAATCCCGTACCAATCCCGCCCCCTTTCTGAATGGCGGTCAGCGGATAAGATTGGTGCGGGGTTAGTTTCTGAATAGCTGACACAACCTCTACGCGTACGGAGGGAGACGCCTTTTGAAAAAGTTTGCTAATTTTTAAAAAGTGTCTCCCTCCGCTGGTTGCATGGGACTTAGCTTGCATTTGGCAATAGAGGGTCAAACTTTCTCTGATACGGAATAATCAACGGCTCACATATGTGAGCTGTTGAAAATGTCTTAAAAGGCCGGTTTTTGTTGCCGGGGTAAAACATTGACAACAACACTTTAGGGTAGTATTATTGCTCGAGTTTCACAAAAAATAGGAGGATTAATGAGTTCAAAATGCCATGATTGTGGAAGAAACGATGCCGACCGTTCTTTACCAGAAGCTGGTAGTGCTGTGAACAAGGTTATGCTTCGCGGTTCTTCCAAAGCACTTCGCCATGCACTTGATGCTCATGATTTGGGCTCGGGAGTGGTAGATTGCGGTTGTGTTGTTATGGACTATCAATTTTACCCATGCAAGAAACATGGGGGCAGAGATTAATTCTGGGATGCTCAATGAGAGCTCGCTGACCGAGAACGGTCTTTTTTTGTTTGGAATTAGAATCAGAGCGAGGATGATATTTTATTTCAGATGAGTTTGAGCTATTATTGCTAATTTACATAAAACACCAAAGCAACCGGCGGAGGTAGAACCATTTTTTAAAATCAGCAGTATTTTTAAAAATGGTTCTACGCAGCATGCATAGAGGTTGTGTGAACCATTCTTCATTTGCTTTATTAAGAAATAATCATTATCATACTAAACATCAGATTAACTATCGTGGGAGGGGCGATGCGATTTTTTGTCCATACGGCTTTTTTCTTCGGCGATAAACGGCATAGACGCCCAGCTAATAGAGGTGGAAGTTGATTCAACTCCCGGTATTCACGCTTTTAATATTGTCGGGCTTCCGGATAAAGCAGTCCAAGAATCAAAAGACCGGATTGCTTCGGCTATTAAAAACAGCTCTTTGGCGGCTCCCAACTCAAAACACAGGAAAATTATTATAAATTTGGCTCCGGCCGACCTTAAAAAAGAAGGTCCCTCTTACGATCTCCCGATTGCCGTCGGTTATTTGATGGAAACCAAACAAGTGCAGTTTGATTCTTCAAGAAAACTATTTATCGGCGAGCTTTCTTTGGACGGTTCTTTAAAGCATACCAACGGTGTCTTAGCCACGGCAATTTTGGCTAAAAAGCTGGGTTTTAAAGAGCTGGTAGTCCCCTATTCCAACCTTGCCGAAGCCCAGATAGTCCAGAGCCTTAATATTGTTGGAGCCAAGAACGTAAAAGAAGTCTTTGATCATCTCAATAATACGCGGCTATTATCCTCTGAAAGGGTGAAGACGTCTGAATCATTGGAAGATGACGACGGAGGCCTCCTCATGTCCATAAAAGGCCAAGAGACGGCCAAAAGAGCCCTGATTGTTGCCGCCTCCGGCGCTCATAACATTCTTATGTCGGGTCCTCCGGGTTCAGGTAAGACGTTATTGGCTAAAGCCTTAGCTGAATTGTTGCCCAAAATGTCTTTTGATGAAGCCATTGAAGTGGCCAAGATTTACAGTTCAGTCGGACTCATAAAAAACTCCCCCCTATCGTTTAAAAGGCCATTCAGAAGCCCACATCACACAACATCGGCTCCGGCGATGGTTGGTGGAGGAACTTGGCCTAAACCAGGAGAGATAAGCTTGGCCCACCGGGGCGTTTTGTTCCTGGATGAGCTTCCGGAATTTCCAAGAAATGTCCTGGAAAGCTTAAGACAACCATTGGAAGAAGGTACTATTTCTGTTTCCAGGGCTTCAAGTTCGGTTGTTTTACCGGCTAACTTTACTTTGGTGGCCGCAATGAATGCCTGTCCTTGCGGTAATTTTGGCGAGGAGAAAGGCGTCTGCTACTGCTCCCCTACCCAGGTTTTAAAATACAGAAAGAAAGTGTCGGGGCCGTTGTTGGACAGAATAGACATTCAGATAAACGTTCCGCGCGAAACAGTAGGTCAAGTATATCCTTCAAAAGATGAAAAAATGGCGGAAATAAAAGATAAAATAAACAAAGCTAAAGAAGTTCAGCTGGCCAGGTTTAAGGATACAGATCTTCTGGCAAATTCCGAAATTGACTATAAAAACATAGATAAATACTGTGTTTTGGAGAAAGGAGCTGAGAATCTGCTTAAACAAGCCATTAATTCAAAAAACCAGTCATTAAGGGCGTATCATAAGACCAAGAAACTGGCCCGCACTATCGCCGATTTAGACGGCTCGGAGTCAGTCAAAGAAGAACATGTCGCCGAAGCAGTAAATCTCCGCATGAATGAGAAAATGTTGAATGAGTTAGGATAAATTCTGAATAGCTCACACAACTTCCATGCATGACTGCGGTGTGTACCTTTTAAAAATATTTGCTAAATTTTAAAAAGGCACACACCCTCCGCCGGTTGCTTTGGTGTTTTGTGACAATTGGCAATAAGGGTTCAAACTCTCTCTGGCACGGAATAATCAACGGCTCACATGTGTGAGCCGTTGATTATGGCTTTTAAGGCCGGTTTTTTGATGGTTGACTTTTAAGGTAAGATATGGTATTATTAAGCTATTAGGAGGATAGTTATGAAAGCTTTCGTTCTTTCGATTTTCGACGGGGAGGCTACTCGCATCAAAGCCGTGGTCCTTGCGACCTCGCGTGGGAAGGCCCTGCGAACCCTTGGTTCCAAGGACATAGGTGGTCACTACGACATCTCTGTTCCGACCAAGGGGGTGGGAGATGAGGTACGGCGTGCTTGTGAAGACGCCACATTCAGCGCAATCGTGCTGGAAGAGATGTCAGTCGTCACCGCCTAGTCCAACTCGCCCGCGACGGAGCCCGCTCCCCGCGGGCTCTTTTTTTGACTTTAAATATGGGTGAGGTTGATATTTTGTTTCAGATGAGTTTGAGCTTTTATTATTAATTATCACTTACCAGCTAAACAACCGGCGGAAGGCGTGTCCCTTTTATAAAATTAGTAGATTTTAGAAAAGGGACACCCTGCAGTCATGCATAGAGGTTGTGTGAATTATTTTGAAATAAAATATCAACTGAGCGGAAGTTCCGTGCGGAACTATCAAAAAACCACCTTTCGGTGGTTTTTAGTATTTAATAAGAGGATTTCTCGCCCCGTGGACTTCGAAATGGAGATGGCAACCAGTAGAACGGCCTGTGGAGCCCATGAGGCCTATTAATTGGCCCTTAGCGACAGTCTGTCCGAGAACAACATTAATCTTGCTCAAGTGGGAATATAGGGTTTCTGTGCCATTGGGATGGGCTATTTTAATAAATTGACCAAATCCGCCGTTATATCCAACGGCGTCAGCTGTTGTAATACTGCCATCCGCTGCCGCATAAACAGGCGTACCGCAATAATTGGCCTTATCAACGCCATTTCTTCCATGAAGTCCTTGGCTGATACGGCCTTGGGTCGGAATCATAAAGTAGTCACCCAAGTCTGGAAGATATGAAAATCTCTTAGCAACTGCAGATTGTGCTCCAGATTTGGCCACATTAACAGAATTAATGTGACCATCAGGAACAATTATTTCCATATTTATATCCAACGACTCACCTTCTTTTAAGTCATTAAATGCCAGTATTTTATCTATTGGAGCTCCATATTTCTTGGCAATCGAGGCTATGGTATCGCCCGTCTTAACCTTATGGATTACACCCGAAACAGGAGGGATTCTCAAAACTTGGTCTGGTCTGATACTATTGGCGTTGGCTAAATTATTTGCCCAAATGATAGAATCCACGCTTACTCCATAGTCAGAGGCGATGAAAGACAGTAAATCTCCTGGCTGAACGGTATATTCCATTATTTGATTACTCTTAAAGCCGGTTTCAATATAGTCTGTTGCGGTAGGATTACTGGCCATTACAGAGTTTTCTTGAATTGTTGAAGGGTCAAGAATGTTGGAATCTTCTCCTCCCCGGCCGAGATTCTGACCGCTTAAAGCCGCTAAACTGTTAATGTCTGCCAGTTGGTTCTGGGATTGGGATATGATAATTACTGATGCCGAGGTCTCTTCTATGGTCTTTTTGAGCAGATTCTTGAACAGAGTTTCTTGGCCTTTGCTCGCTCCTTTGAATATTAAAACCAACAAGACAAGAGCTAAAGTTCCATAAAAATTGAAAAAACGGCTTTCGGCAAAGCTTTTTAATTTGGGCCAAAACGACCCTTCCCTTCGGCTTTTGAGCAAAAGGGCTATGATTTTTTTGAGTTGGTTACTAATCTTTTTAAGTTAAATGTCCCTAAAAGCAAAAATCCTCTTGCGAGAATTACTTCTTGAGTTTAGCATTTTTAAGGCTCAAAAGTCAATTTGGTTGTCAACACGATAATTCGATGGTATTTTCCTTAAATGTCTACTTCCGAATTGGGTTTTTTGGCTGAAAACTTGGCAGCCCGGTATTTAGAAAAAAAGGGCTACGCCATATTGGATTTAAATTTCAGAAAAACTTGGGGCGAGATAGATATCGTTGCTTCAAAAGAGGGGATTTTGGTGTTTGTGGAAGTTAAGGCCAACAGAAAAATAATTGCCGGTTTTGAGCCGGAATTAAGGGCTAATAGTTCCAAAATAGTCAAAGTTGTCCGTACCGCAAGGACATATCTTGCCGAAAAAAAATATGATCCGGAACAGGAATGGCAAATCGATGTAATTTCAATAGGATTGGACGAGCCGCGAGGGGTGGCTAAAATCAGGCATTTTAAAAATATAGATGTTTAAGTTTAAAAAGTTATATTTTAAGCCATATTTAAGGCTATTTACATTTTTATTAATATCTGATATAATATAGGTATCAGTTAAGACTGAATCTTAACAAAATTTTCACGATAAGGAGACAGAAATGACCAAGAGATTTACGGCGGCGTTGTTTGTCGTTCTCGTCGGTTTCATGGCCACCGGCTGTGCGTCCGGCGGATACTTGGGGAACAATCCCTATCCTGGGCCGTTGGGTCAAGTCATGGCGGGCAATCTCGCTATGACTTGTCCGGGTGACTACTTTGTCGGCCCGCCGATCAACAGGTGTCTTCGTAGTCTCGGTGGCAACATCGGTCGCTATTCGAGCTACCCCATGTATGCCGGAGGAATGGGCGGGGTTCAGCTTTCATCGGCTGATAAACTCGCTGTTTTCTGCGGTCTGGGTGGGTCAGGATTGGCGGCGCTACTCGACGCCGGAATGAAGAAGGTTGTCGGTGCCGGGCTTCTTTCCGCCGCTTCTTGCGAGGTGGCGGGAGCCCTCTTGTCTCGTAGGGGAGGCAAGAATCAGTCGGTCGCTGTTATGCCTCCGTCGCAAGGTCAGGATGGATACGGCGGCCCCGATGGAATTCCGTCGGCGGCCGGCAATCGTTCGAATCGGCAGGAAAGGGAGGGACCCGTCTCGAACCCGCCTTCAACGGCAGGGGAGTGGCGAGTTTCCAACCGAACATCCAAGCGCGTCGAGCTCTGGGACGGTAATCAATTCATCGCTCGTATCGAACCCTGGCAGAGCGTGCAGGTCCCGGCTCCTGAGAGAGGCTACAAGGCTGTTCTCTTGATTCCGAACCGCTCCGGCGGATTGGATCAGGAAGCGGCGAAGATTCGCAGCAGTAACGACTTTAACGGCTGGGACATCGTTGTCCCAGCCGTTCAGTAGGAGGACACATGCCCGCAAGACTGAACACGCAGACGAGAGTGGTTCAAGGGAATCGCACAATCATCGTCGGAACCGACGAAGGTTGGAGATTTGGACCAGTCGAAGGCCGTTGGTACATCGGGATGTTAATCTTCGCGGTTATCATCTTGCTGTACAACCTCGCATGGCCGTGGTTTTACGAGAGCGCGACGGGAAGGTCGTGGCGATTCCGCCAGCAAACGACCCAGACGACTGTGGTCAATCCGCGGCCAATCGTAATCCCTCCGGTGATTGTCCAGCAGGCGCCACCGCCGGCAGTCTCCGCGCCGGTACCATCGGTATCGGCCGAGCTTTCTCCCGAAGAACTCGACCGGCGTCATACAGAGTTCCTTCGCAGTCATGGCCGGTGACGACCAGTCACCGGCCAACCCGCTATTTGCAACCCCGTTCATCGGGGCCATCGCAAATAGCGGGTTTTTTCATGAAAAAACTTCAATATTTTAAATATCTCATACAAACCGACAAATTATCCGCATGTCCCCTAAAAAAAGCATTTGCATAATTTAGGGGACATGATATTATTTTTTAATGGCAAGACCAAGGTCTAAAGAATCGTTTTCATTCAAACTTCTTATGGCTTTAGCTATTGGAGGCTCAACTATTTTGGCTGCCAGTAATCCTTATTTTGGAATCAAGGCAATAGGCGCTATCAGAAGGGAACTTGATAAAAAGAATTGGAGAAAATTTTATAAGGAGCTTGATAGATTAAGAAACAAAAAAAGAATCAGTGTTTCACAAAATCCAAACGGCAGTTATAATGTAGAGATTACCAATTTAGGCAAGAATTTAGTTAATAGATATAATTTGGACGAACTAACCGTTAAAAAACCGGATCAATGGGATGGTTTCTGGAGATTCTGTTCGTTTGATATTCCCGGCCCGAAGAAACATGCAAGACAAGCCCTGCTAAGCAAGCTGAAAGAATTAGGATTTATCATGGCTCAAAAAAGCCTTTGGACGCATCCTTTTGAGTGCCGGGAAGAATTGGCGGTGATAGCAAAAGCTTTTGAAGTGGAGCCTTATATACATTTCTTTGTGGCCCATGATTTAGATAAAGACCTGCTTCTTAGAAAAAAATTTACCAGTAAAACAGGGATATATCTAAAGTAATCAGTATGATCAAGAATAATGTCCCCTAAAAAAAGCATTTGCATAATTTAGGGGACACAGAGGAGGAGTTCTTTGTTTAAAAAATTATTATTCAACGTCCAAGTTTTTTATTATGGAATTTATATCAAAAAACGTAAAAGAAACTCAAAAAATCGCCGCCGATCTGGCTCGCAAAATTATTAAGACAAAGAACGGAACGGTCGTGGCATTGGAAGGGGAGTTGGGGGCGGGAAAAACAGTTTTCGTAAAAGGATTTGTTAAAACTCTTGGCATAAAATCAAAAATAAAAAGTCCGACGTTTGTTCTGATGAAAAAATACAAGGTTCCGCATGGAAATTATTTATATCATCTGGACTGTTATCGGATAAGAGATCATAAAGACTTAAAAATCCCGGAATTTAAAGAAATTATCCACGAGCCGCATAATATTGTCCTGATTGAATGGGCAGAAAGAGTTAAGGCAATAATTCCCAAGAAACACATTACGGTTCATATTGACCACATAAGCCGCAATAAGCGGAAAATCCAAATTTCAAAATCCAACAGAGTTCCCTTTCCGCCAACGCGTCTCCCTAAAGGGAGCCCTCGCGGGCGGAGGGAATCCCACTCCGAGCAATGACAAAAAAGTTGATTTTAATAGACGGCCACGCCTTAGTTCATAGGGCGTTTCACGCTTTGCCGCAGACATTGGCTTCTCCGACAGGCGTTTTGACTAACGCCGTTTATGGTTTTACGGCGGTATTGATCAAAGCCATCAAGGACATAAAGCCCGACTATATCGTGGCTACTTTTGATTTGGCTGGTCCGACGTTCCGCCACGAAGAATTTGCCGAATATAAAGCTCATCGTGAAAAAGCCCCCGAAGGGTTGCACGAACAAGTTCCGAGAGTGAAGGAGGTTCTTACGGCTTTCGGGGTACCTATTTTTGAAAAAGCGGGGTTTGAAGCCGATGATGTGATAGGTTCTGTTTGCGAGAAGACCAGAAAAGTAGACGGCCTTCAAACAATTATCGCCACCGGAGACCTGGATACGCTCCAGCTTGTTCAGGGCGATAAGGTCGTCGTTCTGACGTTGAGAAAAGGGGTAACAGATACTGTTTTATACAATGAAGACGAGGTTAAAAAACGATATGGCCTTGAACCGGAACAGATGGTTGATTATAAAGGGTTGAAAGGGGATCCGTCCGATAATATTCCCGGAGTTCCAGGAATAGGGGAGAAGACGGCGTCAGCTCTTATACAAACCTTCGGAAGCTTGGATAATTTGTATGAAAAAATTTCCGATTTTAAATTTCCCGTTTCTAAAAAAGATAAGGCAAAAATAAAGCCGCCTCTCTCCGAAAAACTAATCCAGAAGCTGATTGAAAATAAAGAAATAGCGTTTTTTTCAAGAAAACTCTCCGCAATAATTAAGGATGTAGACATTGATTTTAAACTGGAAGACGCCGAGTGGCGGAAGAAAATGAAAAAAGACGAAATTTCCCGTATTTTTCAGAGCATGGGTTTTTATAGTTTGCTTAAACGCGTATCCGAAATTGATGGTTCGACTCCGCTCACCACAGGTGGTTCGGTCGGTGTGCAAACCTCATTTTTGCCTCTTGCAACAACAGGGCCAAGAGTAAAAGAACTGAAGACCGATAAAGACGTAATCGATTTGCTTGCCAAGCTAACGAAACAAAAAGATTTTGCTCTGGATGTGGCTGAAGAAAACATTGTTTTCGCCCTTGAATCTAAAGAATGCTCCTTTATTCCATTTGATTATTTCTTAAAGAACACTGCCTTGAGGTCAGACCTCAAGGCAGTGTTGGAGAACCAGAAGATAAACAAAACAGGCCACGATTTTAAGATAATTTCTAAATATTTTCTCGGCAAGGGAATTCACCTCGAGGGAATAAGTTTTGATTCAAAAATTGCCGCGTATCTAATCAATTCAGACCTTAGAGATTATTCTTTAGATAAGATTTACTTCACCGAACTTAAGCAAAACATGGATTCTGACCCGAAAAAGAGACCCGGTTTTATTCTTGAATTAAGGGACAAGCTTATTGCCAAACTTAAGTATGCCGACACCCTTTGGGTTTTCGAAAAAATTGAACTGCCCCTCTCTATTGTTCTTGCGGAAATGGAATTAAGCGGAATAAAGATAGATTTAAACGCCATCTCCAAATTATCCAAAGCCACAGTGAAAGAACTGCACAAACTGGAAAATAAAATACACAAACTGGCCGGTAAGGAATTTAATATCAATTCTCCCCAACAAATGTCGGTTATCTTATTTGAGCATCTGAAAATAACGGGAAAGCTCAAGAAAACCGGCAAGGGAGCCATCTCTACTGCGGCGCCGGAGCTGGAAAAACTGTCTGGAGCGCATCCGATAATAGATTTGATATTGAAGTACAGGGAACTTCAAAAATTAAAGACTACCTACATTGAACCCTTTCCGGCCTTGGTTGATAAAAATGGGCGTATTTGCACGACCTTTAATCAAACAGGCACCGCTACAGGCCGGCTTTCAAGCGAAGAACCGAATCTTCAGAACATTCCCATCCGCACCGATATCGGCCAGGAATTCAGGAAAGTCTTTATCGCATCTCCGGGATACAAATTAGTTTCTTTTGATTACTCGCAGCTTGAACTCCGCATCGCGGCTCATATTTCCAAAGATAAAAAAATGATCGAAGCGTTTAAAAGGGGAGAGGATATTCATACACGGACCGCCGCCGAGATATTTGGCGTTCAGGCCGGCAAGGTTGCCGCCGGCATGCGAAGGCAGGCGAAGGTTTTGAATTTCGGAATCTTGTACGGTATGGGAGTCATGGGATTTCAGAGAGCTTCGGGAGCAGACAGAGCTAAGGCCAAAGAATTTATTGACAGATATATGCGCGAATTTTCCGGCGTTGCCCGCTATATGCAGGAAATGAAAGACAAAGTCCGCCGGGACGGTTATGTAACGACAATTTTCGGGAGGCGCAGACATCTGCCCGAAGCATTTTCGGGTATGCCCCAGCTAATAAGCCAGGCCGAAAGAATGGCCATCAATATGCCCATTCAGGGAACGGCTTCGGATTTGATTAAATTATCAATGACGAATATACACGACTTAATGCACAGAGAAAAAGTCGAAGATAAGGTAAAGCTGCTTTTGAATGTTCACGACGAGCTTTTGTTTGAAGTGAAAGACGGGCTGGTTAAGGATTGGTCGGTCAAGATAAAAAATATAATGGAAAATATTCACAAATTAGACGTGCCCTTGATAGTAGACGCTAAATATGGTAAAAATTGGGCAGAGATGCAGGATGTTTAAGGAGTAAAAATGGCACTTTCAAAACTTGAGCCGGATAAAGACCGAGTCGAAGAAATAGCTCAGCGGATGAAAGAGATTATTGAAACAACTTGGCTAAGAGACCCGAACTTGAATAAAGAAACAGCCGAAGAATATCAATTATTGAGAAAAGAGATTGAGGATATGGGTATGCATGTGGAACACGAAACAAAACTCAATCTCGAAGATTCTTCCGGTCCCAAACTTGAAGCAGAAATAACTATATGGATACCCAAAAATATCACAATCCAATAACTGGCAAAATGCCGGTTTTTTTGTTTAAATAAGGAAAATATAGATGCCCGAATTACCGGAAGTAGAAACAATAGTTAGAGAGTTGAGAAAAAAAATCATAGGTTTGAAAATAACCGATGTTTGGGTTGACTGGCCTAAGACAGTGAAACAAGCGGGCGGAATTGATAACTTCAGGAAACAGGTTAAAAATAAAAAAATACTAAGCGTAAGGCGTCGCGCGAAGTATATTATAATGGATATAGAAGGAAAGAAGACAATTTTTATACACCAAAAAATATCGGGCCACCTTCTTTATGGAAAATGGATTCGCCAGCCGCCGGATAAAAAAGGGGTTTGGATAAGCCAGATCCCCGGCCCTCTTCAGGATGACCGCCAGAACGGGTATATTCGCTTTGTCTTGATGTTAAATAACGATTATCAATTAGCCCTTTCCGACTTAAGGCGTTTTGGGAAAGTAATTTTAGTGGACGATGACAAGGTCAAAGATTTGAAAGAAATAAGCGGCCTGGGTCCCGAACCGCTGGAAATAAATTTCATCCGATTTAAACAACTTTTTGATAAAAAAAGAGGAAAATTGAAGCAAGTTTTGATGGACCAGGCTTTCATTGCCGGAATAGGAAACATATATGCCGATGAGATTTTATGGGCTTCCGGTATCCACCCGCTTTCGAGGACCGAAAATCTTAATAAAGAAGATTTAGGGAAAATTTTTAATTTCACTGTCAGAATACTAAAAAAAGCGATAAAATATAAGGGCTCAAGCATTGACGATTATCGCATTCTATCCGGAGAAAAGGGCAGATTTCAAAACATCAGAAACGCATATCAATTAACGGGAAAAAAGTGCAAAAAGAAAGACGGAGGTATAATTCAAAGATTAAAACTCGGCGGCCGTTCCGCTCATTTTTGCCCAAAGCATCAAATTTTAAAGTAATTTTCAATGAATTTTCAATTTTTTAAAATTAATCTGAACAAATTACTGATAATTACCGGCGCAATCGTGCTTGTTTTGATTGTTATTTTTATATTTTGGTGGAATAAGGCCATCGTCATCAGTAACGGGATAAGCGTTATAAACAAAGACCAAACACCCAAGAGTTCGATTACCGGACTCGATTGTCCGGGTGCCGATGTCAGGCCCATGGCGGTAATGCTGGCATCCGACCCCGAAGCCAGGCCTATTTCAGGAATAAGCCAAGCTGATATGGTTATTGAAATGCCGGTTGATCCAACTGGAATTACAAGGTTTATGGCTGTTTTTCAATGCGAAAAACCGAAAGAAATCGGTTCAGTAAGGTCGGCCAGGGACGACTTTATTCCTTTGGCGGCAGGTCTGGAAACAATATATGCCCATTGGGGCGGAGAGCATGGCGCTCTTGAAAAACTGAATAGCCACATCATAGACAATATTGACGCCATGAAATATGAAGGCACAGTTTTTTACAGAAAAGCGGGAATTCGTCCGCCTCACAACGGGTTTACCGACCTCAATCTCTTAACAAAGAAAGCCCAAGACCTCAAATATGATTTTAAAAACAGTTTCCCGGGGTATCCTCACCAGGAGAAAGAGCCGAAGAAAAATCTGTCTAATTTAACTGACCGGATAAATATAAATTATCCGGGACCCCATGCCGTAAGCTGGATATATGAATCCGGAACAAATCTATTCAGCCGATACAGGAATGACAGCGCCGAGATTGATAAAGACAACGGCCAAACGGTTAAAGCCGGAGTTGTAATCGTAATGAATACAACTTCAAAATTCTTGAAAGAACAATATATAAGCGTTAACGTTCAAGGCGAAGGCGTGGCTCAAATTTATCAGAATGGCGGCATCATAAACGGAAAATGGATCAAGGATGCCTCTCAACCGGACAGTAAATTATATTTTTATGATGATTCGGGAAAGGAAATTAAATTCGCGCCCGGCAAGATTTGGGTGGAGATAGTCGCGCAATAATCAATCATTATGATTATTTTCTTATATGGTTCGGATAGCTACCGGCTGAAACAAAATAGCCAAATTGTCATGGATAATTACCGGAAAAAGCATCCGGGCGGAATTTTTTTTAAATTTGACTTGTCTGACGCTGATGAAACGGCAAAAGCCGAAGATGCCGTTAAGGGCGGTTCTTTATTCGGCGAGGTGAAATTGATAGTTCTTAAAAATACATTTTCCAATAAAGCCGCCTCAGACCGGATGGGGGAGCTTATTAAAACTCAAAATCTTCTGAAAGAAAAAGACACAGTGCTTTTGTTTGTTGAGAACCAAGACGGAAAAGAACTAATCAAGAACAAGGCACTTTTTAGTTTGTTGGCCGGAAAAGACGGTGTAGCAAGGAACATTGAATATCTCGACGGAGAAAAGCTGGTTAAATGGATAAAGAGCGAATTTGCTTTAAGAAAATGCTCAATAGAACCGGCGGCGGTAAAAGAACTGACCATAACCGCGGGAAATGACAGCTGGGACTTGGCGAATGAGATAGAAAAACTGTGTAATCTAAAAGCGGGCGGTGTGATAAAAACGGAAGACGTAGCTCTTCTCGGATCCCGAAAAACGGACTTAAACATTTTTGATTTTGTCGATGCCATCGCCGGAAAGAACAAGGCGAAAGCCTATGAAATTTTATTTAAAGAAATACAAAACGGCCGGGACCCCTATTACCTTCTGACCATGGTTGTTTACGGTTTTAGGAATTTGTTGGCCGTAAAAGACCTGTCCGACAGGGGAATGTCATTGGATTCTATAACTAAAAAAGCCCGCCTCCATCCGTTCGTGGCGAGAAAAGCGCACCAAAGCGCCGGTAAATTCAGTTCGGTTGAGTTAAAAAATATTTACGGCCACTTGCTTGACTTGGACACCAATTCCAAAGGGGGGACAGTTAACCTCGCTGATTCTCTTTTTTTGTTTGTTTTGAATTAATGAACTATTGGTTATCTGGTCTTGATTTTCCCTACATAATCCGTATACTATCGGCAAGTTCGTTACCAATCAGGAGACAAAGGAAATGCAGCCCAACCAGCAAATCATGCTTCCGGTTCAGCATTTTTTAATTAATCTTGCTCCGAGCATTATGGTATTGCCGAATACGGCATCTCGCGTATTTTTGGATCAGCACCCATCCTCCCAACAGCTTTTGGGGGCCATTAGAGCCGGCCAGAGCCCCTTTCTTTTTGCGGTAATGTCAGATCCGAGAATAAAAGAGTCTCCGGACAAATATTATAAGATTGGCGTAATCGCGGGAGCAGAAGCGGATCCGACAAATCCGGTAATTATTCTAAGGGGTTTCTTTAGGGCCGAGATGCTTAGTCTTAAAAGAATTCAAGGTCAGGATTCGGGTTTTTGGGTGGTGACGGTCAAAAAGATCGAAGACGAAAACCATGATGAATACTTTATCCAATCCAATCAGCATGTTGTGGCCGATATGATAAAAATCAGAGACCTTCTCGTCGGGTTTATGATAAGAGCCAGAGGCGAGTACGATTTTGACCACAGAATAATGGAAAACGTTGTTGATGAATTCGAGAATACCGATTGGGGAGACAAAGACGCGATAGACAGATTTATTTGGATGGTCTTGAGCTCCGTTCCGGATTTGTTCCAGAAAGACAAACAGCCGTTTCTTGAAAGCTTGAGCTTGCCGGAAAGAATCGAAATGTGCATTAAGAAACTGAAGGAAAGATTGAGGCTTTTAGAGATTCAAAAACGAAATTTAGCCAAAGATGACAGGCGTCGGGGAACGGCAAAGCTTGCTCAAGTTCAAGGCGCAAAAGACCAAATCGGCGACGAATTTGTTAATGGCGCCCACGGCGATGTCAAAAAGAGGTGGGATAAATTCAAGACAATCCGGGATTCTATGAGCGAAGATGCTAAAGATATGGTAATGGAGGACCTCGAAAAATTGAAATCTTTCGGGGATCCGCAGAGGAACACTTATGAGTGGCCCAAGTATATGCGGCGAGTTGATTTTATTCTCAATCTTCCCTGGAAGGAAGAAACGGTTCAAGAGAGCGATATTACCAAAGTAGCGCAGGTTCTTGACGAAGACCACTATGGCCTTGCCAATGAGAAAGATTCTATCTGCGACCAGGTTGCTCCGCGACTGCTCAATCCAAACGGCAAAGGGTCCATAATTTGTCTTATCGGGCCTCCCGGAGTGGGGAAGACCTCTTTAGCCAAATCCGTGGCTAAGGCATTGAACAGGAAGTATATCAGGATGTCCTTGGGCGGCATCAGAGACGAGAGCCAGATCAGGGGCCATGCCATAACTTATATTGGCGCTGAACCCGGAGAGATTATGAAGCTGATGAAGCGGTGCGGAGTCAGGAATCCATTATTTGTAGTGGACGAGATTGATAAATTGGGGCACATGTCTACCAGCGGAGATCCTTCCGCGGCAATGCTTGAAGTTTTTGACCCCGAACAGAACAATTCCTTTAAGGATCATTGGGTGGCTTGCGGGTTTGACCTTTCAAAAGTCCTGTTTATCGCCACAGCAAATCAGGAAGATACAATCCATCCGGCTCTCAGGGACAGAATGGATATCACTCGTCTGCCGGGATATTTGGAAGTAGAAAAAATTGAGATTGCCAAGAGGCACCTGATCCCCCGATTGATGCAAGATCTGGGCCTTGTCCAAAACGACATTGAGGTTGTGTGGAAAGATGAGCTTATTTCGAAGATTATCCGGGGTTATACTCACGAAGCGGGAGTCAGGAACCTCGAAAGAACTCTCGGAAAAATTTTAAGGAAAATATGCCGCGCATATCTGAAATCAAGAAATGAAGAAAATCCGGTCACCAAATTTGAAATGACCGAACAAAATATTCACGAGTACCTCGGACCGTACAGGTTCTCTAAAGACAGGGCCAGACCGACCACAATCGGGGAAGCCATCGGGCTTGCATGGACTCCTGTCGGCGGCGACATTCTTTATGTTCAGGCGGAGTTCTATGACAGATTAGACGGCAAGAAAGTTCTTGACCTGACCGGTATGCAGGGCGATGTGATGAAAGAATCTGACAAGCTGGCTTTAACTCGCTTGAGAAATATCTTGAGAGAAACCAATCCGGAATTGGCTGATAAGTTGAAAAACAACGCAATTCACCTGCACATACCGGAAGGAGCTGTTCCAAAAGACGGCCCATCAGCCGGCATTACCATCTTCTCCGCTTTATATTCGGAAGTGACCGGTAAATTAGTAAAGCAAAATTTGGCTATGACCGGTGAAATAGACAACAAGGCAAGAGTTCTTCCCGTTGGCGGAATCAGAGAAAAGATCGTAGCCGCCGAAAGAGCGGGGATAGAAGAAATTGTTATGCCGAAGGATAACGAAAGAAATCTCCATGATGTGCCGATATCGGTAAAACAAAAGCTTCGATTCCATTTTGTGGAAACAATCGACCAGGTCCTGGAAATAGTATTTCCTTAGACCCCCCCGCTAAGCGGGGTTTTTTGTTGCTAAAAGACCCAACTTAGCATAAACTTTGACTTAAATGCACGACTATCTTCATATTGGCCGGGCCGGAGAATTATTCGACAAAAAAGACCGCCGTTTATACCGGACATTAGAAATAGCGCCGGGATTTTTGGCCTGGTCCACTTTGTTTTTAGTGGTTTTATTGTCATTTTGGACGCCGTTTTTAATGGCGATATTTATAATTGCCTTCGATGTTTATTGGCTCATCAAGACTGCGTACCTGTCTCTGCATCTTCGGGTTTCTTACAACAAATTGAAAAAAAACTTGACCATAAACTGGATTGACGAGCTCAATAAGTTAAAAACTGCAGACTACAAACCGCAAGGATTGAAATCTTGGCAGGATATTTACCACCTTGTTTTTCTTCCCATTTACAAAGAAGATTATTCCATTATTGCTTCTACGATGGAAAGTCTTTTAAAAACAAATTATCCCAAGTCAAAAATGATAGTGGTTATTTGCTGGGAGGCCAGAGGCGGCAAAGAAACCCGGGAAGTTGTCCGAGAAGCGGAAAAAAATTATAAAAACGCTTTTTTAGACCTTGTTTCCATAATGCATCCCGCCGATCTTCCGGATGAGATTCCGGGCAAGGGTTCCAATACCGCTTATGCCGCCAAGATAGTTAGAGAATCCATTATTGATGCCCGCCGGATTCCGTATAACCGCATTCTTGTATCTAACTTTGATATCGATACCGTTGTTTTTCCGGAGTATTTGGGAGTTTTGACTCATGCTTTTCTTACGACAGAAAATCCTCTGCGGGTTTCATATCAGCCGATACCTTTATATGTAAATAATATTTGGGAGGCGCCGTCATTCGCGAGAGTGGTTGCTTTTGCGGCAACATTCTGGCACACCGTGAAACAGGAAAAGTCGGAAACCGCCACGACATTCTCATCGCATTCAATGCCGTTTCAGGCCTTGGTTGATGTCGGTTTTTGGCAGAAGAACATGGTTTCGGAGGACTCCCGCATATTTTGGCAATGTTTTTTGCGGTATGACGGCGATTACAAGGTTGCGCCGTTATTTTATCCGGTATCCATGGATGCCAATGTTGCGTCGACCAATGTTCAGACTTTGAAAAATATTTACAAACAGCAAAGGCGCTGGGCTTACGGAGTCGAAAATATACCTTATTTCATGTTCGGGTTTATGAAAAACAAAGCCATTCCGCTTTTTAAAAAATGGCATTACGGGTTCATGGTTATTGAAGGAAACCACTCCTGGGCAACGAACGCTTTGCTTATCTTTGTCTTGGGCTGGCTGCCGATATTTCTGGGCGGGCCCGAATTCAATAGAACCGTTCTTTCTTTTAATCTTCCTTACTTAACCAGGATAATAATGACTCTTTCAATGCTCGGGCTGATTTCCTCGGCCGTCCTGTCTATTATTTTACTTCCGCCCCGTCCGTTAAAGTACGGCAAATTTAAATATTTTTGGATGCTGGTTCAGTGGGTATTGTTTCCCGCAACTACAATATTTCTCGGTTCCATCCCGGCATTGGAAGCCCAGACCCGCCTCATGCTGGGCAAGTATATGGGCTTTTGGGTCACGCCCAAGGTTAGGAACAGGTCGGAGTTTGTTGCCCATTGAATTGATTTTAAAATGTAATATAATCGGTAAGAAAGAGATGGGGGAGATGTCCTCATGTCCCTAAGGAATTTTTTCCAGAAATTAGTTTCTTCTAAAACCAGCGGCGAAAAAGAGAAAATCAATCCGCCTAAGGTTGTTCCTGTTATCAAATTTAATTCAGAAGGCGTCCCGTACAGGGATTGTACGCAATGCGAAGGTAAGATGTATAAAAAGGGAAATGTGTGGATATGCGATCTTCTTGGAAACAGATTTGAAGAATAAGCCGGCGCAATGCCGGATTTTTATTTATTCAAAATGAGTAAGGCGCTGAAAACTGTCCAGTTTTTCTTTCAGAAGACGGTGATTGCTCAAGTCGGAGTCATCTTTTAACAGCAGCCGGGCCTCGAGTCTGGCTCTTTTGATTAATTCTACATTGGCCAACGAGGCCATGGCTAAGTCGGGAAGGCCTGATTGTTTAACTCCGAAAAATTCTCCGGGTCCTCGGATGGTCATGTCTTTTTCTGCCAGCTCAAACCCATCGTCGCAGTCAACGAGGGCTTTTAATCTCTGGTTTATATTTTTATCGGGGGTTGAAGAAAAAAGCAGACAATATGATTGGTATTCTCCTCTTCCGACCCGACCCCGGAATTGATGCAATTGGGCTAAACCGAATCTTTCAGAATTTTCTACCATCATGATTGTGGCGTTTTGTATATCAACGCCAACCTCAACAACCGAAGTTGAAACCAAAATCCCATACTTCTTGTCTTTAAAATTATTCATAATTTCGGTTTTTTCTTTCGGCTTCATTTTGCCGTGAAGCATTGCCACTTTCAAATCCGGAAATACTTCCTCTGATAGTTTTTTATATTCTTCCTGAACCGCTTTCGCTTCGGCCCAGAGAACATTCATCTTGGACTGGCCGTTTTTACCCCTGACTTCTTTGGTCGGGTCGGCGAGTTCAATACGCGGGCAGATGACAAAAACCTGCCGGCCCGAATTTACTTCATTTCGGATAAATTTGTAAGCAGCCTTTCTCTGGAGAGGAGAAATTGTTTTTGTGATAATCTTTTGCCGGTTTTTCGGCTTCTCTTTGATTATGGAAATATCAAGGTCACCGTAGATGGTTAAGGATAAAGTGCGGGGGATAGGGGTGGCGGTCATGGATAAAAGATGAGGTACGATCTCTTTATTCCCCTCGGCCTGAGCTCGGGACGAAGGCTTAACTAATGCGGCTCGCTGGGCTACTCCAAATCTGTGTTGTTCGTCTAAAACTACAAAGGCGAGGTTTTTAAAATTAATATCTTTTTGTATCACAGCATGGGTTCCGATTATAATATCCACCTCGCCTCGGGCTATTTTGTTTTTCAGATTAATTTTTTCTACCTTTTGGCTATTAAATCTGGCCTCGGAACCGGTCAGGAGGCCGATATTCAAAAAATTATTGCCCAATAATTCCGATATTGTTCTGAAGTGCTGATTTGCCAAAACCTCCGTCGGAGCCATGAACACCGACTGATTTCCGTTTTTGGCAACCTGAACCGCTCCAATAAGAGCCACGACGGTTTTGCCGCTGCCGACGTCTCCTTCCATGAGCCGGTTCATGGGATATGTTTTTTCAAGGTCTTTTAAGATTTCCCAAGCCGCTACTTTTTGGTCTCTGGTCAGTTCAAAGGGCAGACGGGAGATAAAATCCTGAATAAGATCTTTGTCGAATTTAACCCGGACCGATTTTAGCTGATTAAGCTTTCTGCGCTCAAGAAGAGCTTTTAACTGGAATAATAATAAGTCGTCAAAAGCGAGACGTTCTTTTGCGGTTTCTGCTTCCCGGTTATCGGCGGGATAATGGATTTTATTAATAGCTTCGCTTAAAGAAAGAAAGTTGTGTTTTTTAATTATCTCGTCCGGTAACGGGTCCGGAGCTTCCATGTCCTTTAAAAGCGGTTTGATAAGAAAGCGCAGATATTTTGAAGTGACGCCTTCCGTCTCGGGATAAACCGGAATTAATCCTCCGGTATGAGTAAGTCCGCCGGCTGGCGGAGTAAAAGAATACTCATCGGTGGTTATCTTTTCATAAGTCGGACTGGAAAGGTACAGCCCGTGCTTATCTAAGTTGGCTTTCCCAGCCAAACTGACCAAGGTTCCTTCTTTCAAACTGTTTGCAATGAAGGGCTGATTGAACCAGACAACTTTTACGGCTCCGGTTTCGTCTCCCACCAAAGCGTTGGTTATAGACATTCTTTTAGGAAATATCATCCGGTTGCTCATTTTTAAAACTTCCCCCTGGATGTTTACTTTTTGGCCGGGCTCAATTTCCGAGATAGAGACAACCCGGCTGTAGTCCTCATAACGCGCGGGGAAATGCCACAGAAGATCTCTTACGGTATTTATGCCGAGTTTAGCGAGGCGGGGAGTGTTTCTTGGTCCTACGCTTTTTAGTTTTTCGATAGGTAGGGAGAGGTCTGTCATGTGGTTTACACTGAACTTGTTGAAGTGCCGATATTTTAACACTTACCGGCTAATTTTAAAAGCACCCCGACAAGTCGGGGTGCTTTTAAAATCTAATGTCCCCTCGGTAGGAATCGAACCTACATCAGAACTTCCGCAAAGTTCCGTCCTATCCATTGAACGACGAGGGGATTACAATCCTATTTTCCTGCTTATGAGGTCTACCAGCGATTTTTCATGCTCTCTTTCAGCAACGAAGTTTATCATTAGCGACCGTATCTCTACCGGGTTTTGATTTTCGACAGAAACTTTAACATACGGCATATACCATTTTCTGGCTTCTAAACTTAATTCTTTCGGACTGTTTGGTTCGTAGTCCAGCCAAAATGATTTTAAATCTTTATAGTAATAAGCGTGGTCGTCTATCGTTACGCCGGCATGGCTTACAACAATTTTGGACAGGGTCGGTTTTTTATTGGCGTAAAGGACAATTACCAAAGAAGAAAGAATAAGGAAAATGGCGGTCAAGGTATCCATGCGGTAGAAGAACATTGCTCCGGCTCCGCAGAATAAACCGATTACAATCAAAGTGAGATATTTTTTCTGGGGGTTGTAGTAAAACGACGGCGCCTCCCACTCTATCTTTCTGGTTATCTCAACAGGCTTTCCCGCAATTGTCGTTGCCGGGGCTTCTTCGATTTTTTTAGGTTTCTCGGATTCAACCCCAAAAGACTCCGTCTTAATTGGCGCCATTTCTTTTTTTTCAGCCTTTTTTCTTAAATCAATAATTCGGGTCATTGGCGGAGGAGGTGGGATTCGAACCCACGGGCCCCTTTCGGAGCAAACGGTTTTCAAGACCGTCCCGTTATGACCGCTTCGGTACTCCTCCATATTTTTCTTCCATAAATCTTCTATGTTTGTTGTAATGTTTTGGATTTGATGATCCAATTTCTTTAAAATAACGGGATACTTGTTCTTCTTTACCTAAACAAACATTAAATCGATTTCTTTTTTTTGCATTAAATCCAAATTGTTGTAATTTAGTCCTTACAAATTCTAATAGGGGAATTGAACGATTTGTGAAATTAATTACACAATTACAGTATACCTTATTTTTGTACGGATGTTTTTCGATGTAGAAAGAACCATCTGTATCGATAAGCCCTCTGATACAATATTTTGACAACCTATCGTCTTCTTGAATCCATTGTGGAACTCCGAGCTGCTGCTTCACCTTGTTTCCAATGAAAAGTCCATTGTCAATGAGAAATTTTACAAGTTTAGTTCTGGATATCGTTAAGTCCCAAACAGACCCCTGATTATAAAACGAAGGTGCTATTCCAAAAAGTCGCTTTGATAAGCCAGATACGTAGTGGGCATATTCTTTGTCGTCACGTTTATTTAGAGTAATTGAAACTTGTCTTTTGGTGATACAACCATCTCCGAGCAAAATGCCCACGAACTCTGCAAGCCCATGGTCTTGTTTCGGTTTTTTTATATATCTTGTTACAAAATATTTATTTTCATTGAATTTTCCTTTTTTATTCCACCATTCATGCCACTTTTCTTTTCGGTACTTCTCGTTAACCGGTACGCGTCCATATTTTCTTAGTACGGTGGCCCACCCCCTTTTAGCGCCAAGCCCCGTATACCAAAAAGGTTCTTTAATCCGTACATAATGAGGCATTTTTGTTCCAAGTTTTTTGCATACAATCTTTAAGGCGGGCAGAGACATGGTATATTTTTCTCGCCTCCAATCGCTTAAAGTTCGGATATGGATTTTCAAAGATTTGGCCAAGGCAGGGGTTTTTATATTTAACCTCTTTATTACAAGATTAATTAATTCACTCTGCTTTCCCCTGGGGAGAGATACTCGTTGAAAATATGAATACCGCTCAGCCATGCTTCCACGTTATCAAAGATTCTGATTTACAGCAAGTTGCGTTTTGGGCGAATTTTATCTAACCAATTTACTCAAGATTGCCGCCGGTTATTTTGTAAGCGTTGACTCCTTTCGATATTTCGCTAAGAAGAAATGCCCCCAAAACTTCATAAGCAAGGAATTGTACGGCGGGGGACACTTCCCGATGCGCAAAGAATCCTATCAGGAGCATAGACAAGAGAGAAATCCACCATACATAAACAAACATTTCTCCCGGCTTTATTCCCATTTTTACACCGGTCCAGCGCGATGTTTCTTTATGAACAATGTAAACGCCCAAAAGTATGATATAACTTGTCACCATCGCTTCCGAAAGCTTGTATTTCGAGAAAAAATCCACCCAGCTTAATACAAGCAGAATTCCGGTCCAAATCAAAAGGAACTTGAACAGGAGATTTTTGACCGACGACAGTTCAACTCTATAGCGTTTGGCTATTATCTGATTCTCCATATCTCAATATTAGCACTTTTTAAGAAGCATTTCCAGAGCTTTTGAAGCACAAATTGTTACCGCTTACGATAAAATATCAATTTTGGCGGTGTGTCACGGCCTAGAACTGACCGTTCAGAGGTGTTATTAGGCTTTTTGAGGTCTTTCCAGAGGACGGTTTGAGGTGTCTCAGTCGGGGTCTGGGTTTGATAAATAGATGGATTTATAGTAATATTTTCGTTAATCAGGGTACTTTAAATAAGGGGTTTGCGTGACTGGACAAAAAGAAAATAGACCTGCTAATATCGAAAAGTTTAGAGAAGAACTTCGAGAACTTGGTTTTCCTGGACAATTAATTGAAGAGTTCGTAAGGGTCAGAGGGCTTGGATTGCCAGAACCATCGCCTCATTTGTATCGAGGATTAGAAAAACATTTTAACTTCCTGCGAGAGAACCTTCTCTTGAGCCTTGTAAAGATGTGTGTAGGTAGAAGAATAGGAAAAAGATTTAAAACCTCCGAAGATGCTGCGAGACATATGAAAGTATGCCTGGAATGCAAAGCAGAAATAATTAACTTGACAGAAAGACTTAAGCAAGAGTTTGGCCTAATTGCCGAGTAGCCCGAAAACAATCGGGCTTTTTAATTTTATCGAGGCCTCTCGATCCCTCGATAAAAAATGTTGACTGCGGTGTGTATTGAACAAAGTTCGACTGCATTTCGAGCTGAACCCTGATGACCAATGATGCGCGCCTCGTCCGCTCCCTTCGGTCGCGGAAGCAAAAACCAAAAATTTTCCTTACCTTTCTTCTTTTCTTCGGCGGGGGGTGTGGGGGGGGCCGACAAAAAATGGAAAGGAAATTTTTGGTTTTGCTTCGCCGCTTCAGAACCATATGTCACTCATAGTCTGTGGTGTTATTTTATACTAAAAGCTACTATGTAGTCAATAAGTGGCATTTATGGCAGAAGATATAAAATTAAAATTAGGTAGAAAGATCCGAGAAACAAGGGTCAAAGAGGGCTACTCGCAAGAGGAGCTTGCTTCTCGTTGTGGACTACACCGAACATATATAAGCGATATAGAAAGAGGTGAGCGAAATGTGTCTGTTGAAAATATTGAGAAGATCGCAAAGGCATTAAAAACTGAACCTAATGAATTGCTTAGATTCTGATATTTATGAAATTCCTAGAAAACAAATTACGAAAATTCATTGCGAACAGCAAGCAGAAAGCTCTGCTAGAGGAAAAACTTTCTGCTGGTGATTTCGAATTTGTTTTCATTACTCTACTTGATGAAAAGTTAATAACTTATGATGATTATCTTAGTTTCAGATCAGAACATTCAAAAAGAAATCAAAATCTAGCAGTTATTAAAATTACAGCACCGAGAACTTTTGGAAAGTGGGGTGAGGATCATATTGCAAGTCTAATTCCAGAACTTAAACCAGCTTCAGAAATTAAAGCGAGTGGTGAATTCGATCTTTACTATCAAAAACCTAAAGGCATAGTAAAAATTGAAGTAAAAGCAGGAAGAGCAATCGATAGGACAAATGACAAAGCACCCTACCACGAGAGAGCTTTAATTAGCACGGATATATCTGGTTTGTTTGATATGAATTTTCAACAAATGAAACCAACCTGTTTTGATGTAGTGATAATGATTGGTGTTTGGGCAGATAAATTTAGATACTGGCTTATGACATCAGCCGAAATGAAAGCAAATAAATACTTTTCAACAGGACAACACCGGGGAAATAAAGGGTATGAGGGTCAAATACATATTAAAACTGAAAATATTGCTGATTTTGCAAAATTTGAAGTCACCCTAGAACAGCTATTAGTAAAGGTTAAGAAGTTATAATTTTTGTAATTCCTCTGCAATATAGGTTTTTTGCTTATCGTCAATTTGGTATAAGTCAAAAATATAATCGTTCAGTTCTTTTAATAATTGCTCATATTTCTCATTTTTTGTATTCTCTAGTTTTTCTACTAGGGAAATCACTTTAGCTTGTTGTGCTTTGGTAGCATTAAAAATAGGGAGTCTTTCTAAATTACTTCTCAAAACTCGAATAGTAAAAAATAATTTTGCATAGTAAAACTGAATGAGATCGGAATTAAGTACACCTAAAATATATTTCATATTCAGATCAGGTATATTGGGCACAACGGCATTCGCGTTATTTAGACTAAATCTTTTTTCATTGTCATACACAAAGACAAGATTTTTACCTATAAATTTATAAATCAGTTTTTCCGGTCTTTCGTAGTAATCTCGCGGGGCGATTTGTTGCAAAATCTTCTTATCATAAATAAAGTAATTTTCTCCAAAATCAATTTGAAACTTTCGTAAATCTTTCCCAACGACTATCGGCTCATAATCTTTTGAAAGTTTTTTAGGAGATAGATACTTTTTATTATCGCCTGTGACTATCCCTAAAACAAACAATGTGTTGTCCTTTAGGTATTTATTATCAAGAGAGTTGATTTTTTGAACGATTTTTGTCGATATATCAGAGAAATGAATATTGAAAATATTATCAGGTGTACTTTCAAATAGAGATTGGGGTACTTTCGTTTCGGTTATACCACCATTAAAAACTCCCTCCTGTATCATAATCTGGTGATCTTTGTTTATCGTTCCAGTTTTCTCGAAAATCAAAACTAAAGGCGGAGCGTAGACTTTTTTGAAGATATCACCACTAATGGCAAGGAGTCTAATCTCTGCTCTTGAAAGAATTTGTTGTCTTGATGGCTGATGGACTTTAATTTTCAAATACGCTTCGGGCATTAGGAATCCCAATCTTCCTTTTTCTTTCAAGAAGTCAAAGGAACGCTCAATAAAAAGGGTAAAGGTGTTTAATCCAACTTCTCCTATATCGTAATATTTTTCGAAATACTTTTTATTCTCTTTGGTAAGAGATGCTCCCCACGGGGGATTGCCTACAACAAAGTCAAATTGTTTGTAGATTGATTCAAAAGGATCGCTATTTATCAACCCATAGTCTCTTTTCAAAAAGTCATTTGTAAAGATGTTTGGTTTTACTGCCACAAAAGGATTTTTAAGTACGAGATTTGCTTTTGCCAAAACACAAGCGATAGGGTCAATATCTATACCGAAAAGATGTTTTTCAACTA
>Ga0209542_10000587_pt1 | contig 88079 bp, 89 predicted proteins | sample RifCSPhighO2_01_FD_184028 | JGI IMG/M metagenome (GOLD analysis project Ga0209542, IMG submission 184028) | Soil microbial communities from Rifle, Colorado - Rifle CSP2_plank highO2_0.1 (SPAdes) (version 2) | ecosystem: Environmental > Terrestrial > Deep subsurface > Rock core/Sediment ...
CAGTGCTAACTAAATCCCAGACTTTAAGCCGATAGGGTAAGCTTCTTTCAGGTATGCCAATAGATTTCGCTTGCCCCTTATCTATCTTCAGCACGCCTCCGTCCCGCCAGCGACGGGACTCAGCTATGTTCGCCCCGCCCCTTCAGAACCATGCAATGGGCGGGGTCTCAAATGCTTCAGATAGACAAGGGGCTTCGCTACGGCTTTTTCTAAATCCCTCAAGAAGCCTACCTTATCGGCTTAGTATGGCTACTAATTGGCGGGAATCTGATTTAATGGGGATTTACGCAATTTTTGTTTAAAATTAGTAAGCGAAGCCTTAACTCGGTGAAGGGATTTACGGAGGCCGACTGGCGAAAACCTGAGACGAAATCTTGATCTATGAGGGGATTTGCGGAAGCTGACCGAGCTGAGCAAAAGACAAAAAGTCAGCAGACTTTTATGGCGTGCCCCGAATGGGTCAAGATGGAGCGAAATCTATGCCGTGCCCTGAATGGGTTAAGGCGGAGCATCTTTACGCCGTACCCCAGAAAATCAGACTCCCGCCAATTGACACCCTGCGCAGTTACAAGCGGGATGAATTGCTAAAATCTTAATTTCGTGGTATAAATTTTGAAGCTCATTCAAATTTATGCCGGAAGGATCCATGAGAAATTTAGACGGCCTGAAGCTCAGCCTGTGTCAGATGAAGGTTGTTCCCGGGCGGCCCGACATAAACACGGAGTATGTCCTCAAAGAGATAAAAGCGGCATCAGGCCGAGGGACAGATATATTGATTTTCCCCGAACTTTGCATTTCGGGCTACCTTATCGGAGACATGTTCGAAGACGAGGGCTTTATAGGCGATATTCAGTTCTTAAACGACGAGATAGTGAAATCGGTTCCTCTCAATATGACTGTCATTTTTGGCAGCGTAGTGACATCGACTGACCGCGGAGAAGACGGCCGGCGCCGGATTTATAATGCGGCAATCGTAGCCCAGAACGGCAGACAACTTGGTTATGTCGTAAAAACCCTCCAGCCGCACTACCGATACTTTGACGATGATAAGCATTTATACTCCAGTCGCAAAATAGCCGAAGAATCAGCCGAGCTCTACAGGAAAACCGGAGGTAAATCCGGAATTGAAAATTGTTCTGTCCGTGATTTGCTCAAGGTATTCAATATCGAAACATCAATCGGGACGGTTCCTCTCGGAATCGGAATTTGTGAAGATTTCTGGAAGGAAGATTATTCATTAAATCCGGCCGGTATTCTTGTTAAAAAGGGAGCCGAACTCCTGATCGCTATCTCCGCTTCTCCCTGGGGATGGCATAAAAATCGCAAGCGTCACCAGGTTATCCGTAAAGGCATAGAAGAATGGGGCGTTCCTCTTGTCTATGTCAATAATACGGGCGGTCAAAATAATGGCGATAACGTCATTAACTTTGATGGCGTTTCCACGATATATAACCAAGCCGGAGACATTGTTTACGAAGAAGAGCTCTACTTTAGCGGCACCAGAGACATTACCTGGAATTCGATTAGCGGAATATCTCGGGAACAGCCTGCGGATGATACGAAAGAACTTTATCTTGGGATCAGATCGGCGACTAACTATATGCTGAACATGCTCCCGGATAAAAGGCGTCATGTTGTAATAGGTTTGAGCGGAGGCATTGATTCGGCCACCGTAGCCGCCTTGATGGTTGATATTCTCGGCCCGGATAGAGTACATCTCGTCAACATGCCCTACGAATACAGCGACCCGGGAGTCCAGGCTCTTGCCGTTAAAATAGCTACAAACTTAGGCTGTAAATTAGAGGTCATTCCTATCGGTGGGATTGTCGATGCAATTGCTCAGTCTACCGGTGTCGACAGGGATACTCCCGCTCATGCTAACATCCAAGCTCGTTGCCGCATGGAGATCTTAGCAGCGGAAGCCCAGAAGTTGGGCGGAGTTTTCACCTGTAACGCTAATAAGGTGGAAATAGCATTTGGCTATGGCACATTAGATGGAGATATGAGGGGCTGGCTTATACCCTTCGGCGACCTTCTCAAAAGAGAGGTCCGTCAGCTCGCCGGATATTTCAATAGTTTTGTTTTTAAGAGGGAAGTAATCCCTTCGCGATGCATTGAGCAGATTCCCAGCGCAGAACTTGAGGAAAATCAAAAAGACCCCTTCGATTACGGTTACCCTGATAAGCGCGGTTATCATGATGAGTGGGTCAGGGCCGTTACCGAATTTCGATGGAACGCCGAGAGGTTTCTCGACGCATATATGAAAGGAAGCCTTGAATCTGAATTGATGCTTGAACCAGATACTCTAAAGAAGCTTTTTCCTGATCGTAAAGACTTTATTGCAGATCTCGAGCGATGCTGGAAGATGTATCAGTACGCCTTTCTTAAGCGAGTGCAGGCTCCGCCGATCATCGTTGTTTCTCGCAGGGCATTCGGCCGTGATCTTGAGGAATCCCTGATGTCCCCTCATTATACCCAAAGATACCTGTATCTTAAGGATCAGCTTTTAGGAATCAAATCATGAGTAAAATTGTTATCTTCGGAGGGGCTTTGAATCCGCCGGCTAACCATCACGTTGCTATTGTCAAAAAGTTAGCCGAAGCGTTCGATAAGGTCATTATAATTCCATCCGGCGTAAGATCAGAGAAGCCCTCAACCTCCGTCATTAGTCCTGAACATAAAAAAGAAATGGCAAAATTAGCCTTTCAGAATATTGCCGGCGTAAAAATAGATTTTTATGACCTTGATAATAATATATTTACTCCCCACTGGATGCTTAATGAGAAATATCGAAATCAGTATCCCGGTGCCGAGATATGGTTTGCTGTCGGCGGAGATATCGTGGTCGGCGGTAAAACCGGAGATTCAGAAATTCAAAGACTATGGCAAAAGGGTCGGGAAATCTGGAACAATCTAAACTATGCAGTAATAAGCCCTCAAGACTATCCGGTCAGCTTCGAGGATTTACCCCCCAAGAACGTGGTTATCGGTTTAGATAAGTTGGTTGGCCGAAGTACGCTGATAAGAAAAAGACTTGCTGGTAATCTTCCTATCGACGATTTAGCTCCCGTTCCGGTCGTTAAGTACATAAAAAAACATAATTTGTACCGCTGATTTGTCTAAACTTAAAAGACCCTCATGGGTCTTTTTCTTGGCTAAAATATCCGGCCTTTCTTTTTTTTCTTATCGTCCGGGTCGGCTGTCGTACCTTTGGAGCTCTCTGCTTTATCCGGTGCCGTAGCAGATGCATTTTCTGCTTCACGGGCAGCAATGACCTCTACTATCAGTTCACAAATATCAGAGGGCTTTTCGAGTATAAGTACTCGCCGAGGCCCTAAGAGATTCTTCCAGTTTTGGATCATCGAAGGATTATTGCCATTGCTTCCCTGAGAAGCGACTATATGGAATACTTCATATTTTTCCGAAGCTTTTTGAATTGCCTCCTGCATCGTGACTTCATTTTTCAGCTTATCGCCAAAAACATCGCTTAGCTCCTCCTTCGACATGGATGAGTAGGGATTTTCATCTCCGATGGTGAAAAGATAGCCTTTCTTCTGGCGTTTTTCCCAGCAGTCAAGGGAAGTTTTCCAGCCGGCCATATAGTAAGCCAGGCCGTAAGATTCTTCGAGGGTTCCCCCTCCCCCGCCTTCTAAAAAGAAAAGGCGAAGCTGCTGGTCAATACGGTTATCGCTTTCAAACTGACCGATCTGAAACGGTACGGCATCACATGAATAATCGCCGATTGCTCCGACCATGATCTGAGGATGCTTCACCCCGGATTTTTTAAGTAAATCCATCAGTTTACCCAACTGTTCCTGAAAAACCTGGGGTATTTTTCTCATTGAACCGGTGGCGTCGAATATAATGGCAATCGCCAATGACGTCGGGTGCTCATCGCTATCGCGACTCTCCCTAACTCTGTTTATCTGGCGAGGGTCCAGCAAGGGGTGAGCTTTCTGCTCACTTCTTGATAGAGTTCGAGCGGCGGCATCATAGGTAAAACCGGATTCACCTATAATTTTTCTCGTTCTTATTGACTCGCGGTAGTCATCATCGTCCCAGCTTCCTCCGCCCATGGTTTCTCCCCTCTCCTCTGCTCTATTAAAATATTCTTCCGGGCTTCGGCTTCCCGATCTTAGGCGTTTCAACAGGAGGACTGACGGGTTTCTTTGCAGTATCAGCAGGCCCTCTCGTTGCTAATGGTTTTCTTGTTCGCTTCGAAGGCTTTCTGACCGAAGCAAGAAATTCGAGCGATTCCCGGACTTCGTTTAAACGCTCGCGCGACTGAGGCTTGTATGCCGTTTTACCCATTTTCAGTGGTCGTTTCTTGATATCTTCAATATACAGATCAAGAGTTCTTGATCCTCCGGCTATTGCAATTATGCCGAGCATGATATCGCCGACTGCGGTATCTTTTTTCAGCTGGACAACGTTTTCTTCTCCAAGAACTCTTTGCCACTGGGTGACAATCTCGGCATCAAGGCCATAGCTCTCATAAAAACGGTGAATTAAGAATACGTTGTTGTTAAACTTTTCTCTGAGTTCCTTGAAGATATCAGAGGCCGACACGTCGGAATGCTGTCCGCCGAAATGACGTGTCAGAGCTCTGCCCGTAAGATTTTCCCGGAAACTCTCATCTCCGGTAAAAATCATGATTGGGGTTTTTGCTTTGGGCATATCGCAAAGGCGTGCATAGAAATAGGCCATAAATTCATAAGACTCAAAATGCTGTCCTCCCCCAAGCCCTTCAATCCAAAGTTTCTTGAGTAAAGGATCCAGGTCGCGAATTTTGGCAAAATCGCATACTTGAATCGGTGCCCTATCAGATTCGACATCGCCGACGATAGAAAGGCTTATTTCCGGGTCAGTTAAATATTTCTGCATTGCTATCTGGCCGGCGATCATTGGCCACTTGTCGCAAAGGATTTTGGGCAACGTCCCCATGGATCCCGTGCCGTCTAAGGGACAGACAAGAGGGCTTTCCGAGTCAGTCGTAAACCTTCGATTTAATGGGAGAACGGACCTGTCTAAGCTATCTCTGCCCGTAACCTGAGCGGCAAAGTCAGAAAATCCGGCCCGCGTTTTTGTTCCTCCCGAGGTAACATCACGATCATAGAAGCTTCCGCCACCGCCCATTTCTGCGTCTCCTTTTTGGGTAAAATGTCAAAGAACGCGTTATATTTATATCGCTCAGATATATTTCTGTCAATTCAAAGTAAAACCGCCTCTAGATGAAGGCGGTTCTGGTTTTATAGTTAAACTAATCAAAATTTATAATATTCCGCAGCCTGATTTGTTCTAAGATCTCGGACAAGTTCTCGATCAGCGATCTTTTTCTGATATCGCTGACTATTTCCTTGATATTCCCCGGAAGCAATCTTCTGGATGAACATTCAAGAATTCCCAGGAGGGTCATCCTGTCTATTTCAGCCTGGTTTCCGCTCGGAATGAAATCTTCGATGGCATCATTCAGAATTTCTTCAGTAACGAGCTTTTCTCCCCTTTCAAAAGCGAACTTAAAGGAGTTCAAAGATATTTTTTCTATATCAGCGCCGGAGTAGCCTCTTACCGATATGGCCGGCGAAGCAAAGTTGGTGATGTCTGTCGGTATGTCGTATCGCTTGAACATTACCTTAAAAATATCGGGGATTTCCTTCAGAGACGGCATCGGAACAAGGATTCTCTCGTCGCTTCTGCCGCTCCGCTTCAGGGCCGGATCAATTCGATCGGGCCGGTTCGTACAGGAAATGATGATTACCTGTCCCCTGATTCGAGGATCGGAGAGGAACTCCATCCACATCTTCATGAGGCGTTCAGAAACTCCCGAATCGCCCTTTGGAGCGTCGCGATTGGCGTCCATAAGGTCCGCTTCATCGTTCATCACCACTACGGGCGCCAAAGAACGAAGCCCGGCAATCATTTTTTCCTGCCGGCTTTCAGATTCGCCAAGCCACATGGATCTGATATTTTTGATCTTTACGAAATTGAATTCCGCTTCTTTGGCCAGTGCTTCTACAATGGCGGTTTTACCGGTTCCGGGAGGACCCATCAAAGTTACTCCCATCGGTACCAGCCTGGACTCGCCTTTCCTGATTGCCGTCAGGATATTTCCTAGTTCGGTTTTCACGTGCTCTAATCCGCCGATATCTTCCAAACCTTTGCGCGGCTCGACAATCTGCATGACATCGCCGTACTCATTATTCAGTATTTCACCCTTTTTCATTTTCACGAATTCCAGATTAACAGGCTTATCCAACTTTCTAGAATGAAGGAAGATATCAAAAATCTGCCGGAAACTCATACCCTGAGTAGCATGGGCGAAGGCATCCATATCGAAATCCTTCGGGATCAGAAAGGCCAGGGAATAAGCTTCTATAGTTTTTTTAGCTGTTTTTATCTCATCCTCGAGTCGGCTTTTTTTGTCAGGCGGGATGTTAGGCTTAGCAAGCCTTGATTCAAGTTTTTCTATTTGTTCCTTAATCTGGGCACGATTCCTGCTTCGCTCCGCTAAAAGTCTGACGAACTCTCTGCGCTCGTCTCTGTTAGGTTTGGGAATAAAAACGGTGCTTATTCCGCTGCCGACTTGTTTGATTTCTGCCGATACCTTAGAGCTGTAGTCTGTCAGGAGAACGACGACATTGCCGTTTTTCTTTATTTTCTCGTCTTGAGTCCAGTTTTTAATCCTCTCAACGTTGGCTCTTTCCTGAGGAAGAAGGCCCAAACCTCCCGAAGATGCCGGAGCTATGAAGTGGATTGAATTTACGACTATGGCGATATTTTTCGCGCGTCTCAGAGCTTTTTCCAGAAGAGGCAGGGCCAATTCGGGTTCTCGGGGAATCCCTCTCTTTGCGGCGAGATCGGCTTTGGCCGCTGCAACGGGGTTTCCGCCGGTGGCATTATCGGCTTCTATTCCGACGATCTTTTTAAACTTCTGCTCCATCTCTTTATTCAGGAATCTGATTCCCGAAGCAATATTGTAGAAGATGACTAACTCTCCGTTCTCGAATGTTTTTTCAAGGAAGTTTTTCAACGGAATGTAGGGTTGATCCGGTTCTTCTTCTCTGTCCGGATTCAATACCAGCCCGTTGATATCCCCATGGAACAGGAATACATGGGCTATTCCCGCCTCGAGCGGCGTTTTAAAATCATCCTCAAACCAGGATTGCACTTTGTTGGTTTGACTCGCATTCTTTAATTCAGGAGGAGAATTGCCGTCAGTTTTGATCCTGTTCATGTCAGTTTCCCTCTTTCAAAAAATGCTCATGGATAGTTCCCGGAGCGATCGGATGGCCCGATTTTTGCACGGTTTCAACCGAAATCTTAACGCCAAGTTTTTGAGCCAAAGCCATAAACTTCTGTTCTTCTTTTTTCAATTCTTCGGGTGAACTGAAATGTTCAAAACGGAAAGATCCTTTGCCGTTGGCATTCTTTGTTACCTTGAGATACCTATTGACGTGAGCGTGCGAATGCTGATGTTTTTCTCCTTCAAGAACCAGAACAGTTTCGCCATCCTCTTCCTTCCAGGATACTTGGATCTGGTAGTCGAGCAACTCCGCAACGATAGCCAATACGTCCATCTGGAATCGGTCAGACAGCTGTTTAGTCAGCCTCTCCAGAGAACCCTTATCCTTTTCGTTATTGTATGAACCCTCGATCTTAAGAGACCCGTCAGAATTCACGTCAATCTTTAATCCTTTTAGACTTCCTGAAGCACTGACCGTTCTTCTGAGAGCTTCCTGCAGAAGGGGCCTTATGTCCAGGTCATTTATCCAGTAAAGGAAGGCTTCATCCTCTTCTCCGATCTTAGCAAGCAGGTCCCGGTCGATTGACGGTGGCTTTATCTCTGCCGTGAATTTTTTGGGTATGGGCCTCGGAATTGTTACTCGAGAAACTTGTTTGTATCCTATATCGCAGGGCATTTTGACTCCTTTTGTTTTAAAGGTCCCGTGGCGGCTCTACTAATACCACGAAAAATAAACTGTGTCTATAATTGACTCTGATTAGGTTTATGATTAAATATTGACGAGAACTTTAAAAACAATGAGGAGACTATGCTTATTGCTACCTTGCCCACGTTTACGAGCGACGAAAGTCTTTTGCTGAGCGAAAAGATCCTTTCCCACGAATTTATCTATGGCGCCCGCTACAACACCGGCGGAGCCAGTCCTTTTGAACCGGAAGAAATATTGTCCCGGCTAAAACCCATAGCCGATCGCTGCGGGAAGCGGTTATACGTTGATCTTGAGGGCCGGCAGGTCAGGATAGCTCACTGGACGCCGTTTTCGGCGGAATCAGTTGTGCTGAATCGTGATTTTGAGATCGAGCTTCCCGGTCAGATATATTTCAGAGGTTTAGGTTGGTTCCCGATAGTTAATGTCTTACCCGAAGAAAGAAGGATTTTTTTCAGTGCACCCTCGGGGTCTTCCAAGTATTATTTAGGAGAAAGCCAAAGTACCCATATTGTTGCCAAAGAATTTAAGGTAAAGGGCTATCTGAACGGTAAAGACAAAGAATACATATCCGCCGCTATCGCTAATGATCTGAGCTCTTTTATGCTCTCTTTTGTTGAAAGCATGAATGATCTTCTGGACTTCGGATTTGTATACGGAGTCGGCGCTCCCAACCCCGAATTAGTCATTAAAATAGAGTCAATCGAGGGAGTTAACTTTGTAAAAAAGTTGCCGAGAAGTTTTACGAAAAAGGTTACCTTGATGGCTGCCCGGGATGATTTATTCTTGGCACATATCAATCGGCGTCCGGATTTTTTAGGCGCTCTTTCGCTGATTATTCAACGCGATCCTAAAGCCATACTTGCCTCGAAAATAATGTCAGGTTTGGAATCCGGCTACGAAATTTCTTTGGGCGATATTGCTGATACCGCACTTATGTCTAAAATGGGCTACAGAAATTTCATGCTTTCGGACGAGTTGTCTAAAAAGTTTGATTTGGCGATGCGAGAATGGGCTTGGCTTAAACCCGCGGATGACGGACAGAGGCAGTAAGGTGCCCAATCAACGAGCCTTTATAATTGCTGGGCTTGGATTCGGAGACGAAACCAAGGGTAGTATAACGGACTTTCTTACCGGGAAGTATGAAGCTCACACTATCATAAGATACAACGGCGGGGCCCAAGCGGCTCATAATGTCGTTCTCGAAGACGGCCGGCATCATACCTTTGCTCAATTTGGCAGCGGTACTTTCCATAGGTGGGCTCGGACTCACTTGTCTCAATTCATGGTAGTTAATCCGTATACGATGATAGCAGAAGAAAAAGCTCTCCGTAGTTTGGGAGTTAGGGATGCTTTCGATAGAACCACCATTGATCGCCGGGCTGTCGTGGTTACTCCTTACCACAGAATAGCCAACCGGCTTTTGGAGTTGTCGAGAGGCTCGGGACGCTATGGCAGCTGCGGTATGGGTATCGGTCAGGCAATACAGGATTACAAGGATTTTGGAGAAAATATTTTGCTGGTCGGCGATCTTTTTTATCCGGACAGAGTACGCCAAAAGCTCCAGTTTATTAAATCAGTAAAACAGGCATTGGTTGGCGGTATAATGGATAAGTTGCCTGGAACGGAAATAGTCAGGGAAAACTTAGATTATCTCAACGACGCACCGCTTATAAATGCGTGCGTAGAATTTTATGGGCAGTTTTCCAGATCAGTCAGGATCGTAAATGAGGAGTATATTAAAAAAATTCTTAACCAGGCGGGCACGGTTATATTTGAAGGGGCGCAGGGCGTCCTGCTTGATCCCAAATATGGTTTCAGACCCTATGTAACCAAAACAAATACGACATTTGTTAATGCCTTAGAAATTTTAGAGGAGGGAGAATATTCCGGACAAGTGAAGAAGTTGGGAGTGCTGCGGGGTTATGCGACAAGGCATGGTTGCGGTCCTTTCACGACCGAAGATGCCGAGCTGACCCGGTTACTACCTGAACTTCATAATGCTCATGGCCAATGGCAGGGTGCTTTCCGGATAGGATATTTTGATGTTTGCGCTTCTCGGTACGCTATTGAAGTGGCTGGCCCCGTTGATAGTTTGGCGATCAGCTGTACCGATCGGCTTATCGGGTTAGAGCCGTTGAATATTTGCACTGACTATCAGAGCGTCGGCCATAAACCGCTGTATACAAAATTAAATCCTATTCGATCTGAAGCGGATTGCTTTGAGTATGCCAGAACGTTGCAGAGCTATCTGAAGATTCCTCTAAGCATTATATCCTTAGGCCCTACGGCTAAGGATAAGCAGATTCTGAAGCCCCTCGTATAGGGGTTTTTGTTCGGAATAGTATCTGACGATCATGGCCCAAAAGACGGAGAGATAAAAACTAAAAACCCCGCTTCATATGCGGGGTTCTAAAGTTATGGACTAATTATCCTCGGGATTCGGTTGATCTGAATCCTCATCCCCTTCTCTGGGCATTGTTTCTTTGCTTTGGACTGGCGAGGAATCATTGGAGTCCTTTGGATTTCCGATCAGTATGTTGCGATACCATTCTTCTAATTCTTCGTACGTTCTACCCATTTTCTCCTCCTTGTTCTTTGGGTTCCGAGCTGTAATGTCTCGGTGCAACGCAGGCCGATGTCTTCTTGTCGTCGCGCACTCGCATGAAACGGGCATTGCGTATTTTACCTGTCTTGGGATATCGAGTATCAAATCTCGCTTGAACCACAATCGGGTATCTCATACCGGCAAGTTCTCGACGGAGATTATCGCTAAATGAGCCGAGTTTCCCGCAGTAGAATTCTTCGCCTGTTGCCGGATCAATCTGAACGAGAACCAACTCTTTTACCGTAGAATCAGGTCTTGGGACGAACTCCCTGACAATGAAGTCATCTTCCATGATCGGTTTCCACTTGTAACAGCCTTGTGGCCTTTTCGGATTTTTACCATCGGCACGGTAAGTCAGGACGTAGGATTCCTCATAGAGTACCAAGCCTTCCCAGCCTTTCTCAACTACTATTTTTTTCGCTTGATCGAACGCAGTCAGCAGAATAGGTACCCTGAAAATATACCTACCTTTGAGTTGATAGATCCTGTGAAAGCAGCTGTGCGACAGACTCCCGGAAGAATTGTCGGAGTTAAGCAAGTCTATGCCGGCAAAAACCATGAAACGTATTCTACCGTGTTGTTTCTGCAAAACCTGAGCTTTGTCTAAATTAGATTGGAACACACTGATAACCTTTGTCAGGTCGTCATTATCTCCTTCGTCAACGATGGCTTCTCCGACGACAAGCGTATTAGGAGATAGACCCAACTCTGATAATTCTTCCTTGATGTGATCTAACCTTGAGTCGATCTCGTTGATCCCGTCAGTATAGAGACGGATTTTACCTGTTGCGTCAAAATGGGCAAGGAGCTTCCAGCCGTCTCTCTTACGGGTAATTACGAGCCTGCCCTCGCGCTCCATCTGGTAGATAACCGATTCATCGTAGTTTTCCTGTGCAATCGGCTTAGCCAGAACGAATCCTTTCGGCAATCCCTTCTCGAAATCTGCCACTCAGCCTCCGCGTTTTGTTGTATAAGAACTTCGTTAATTTATCATAAATTGACAATAAGTCAATATTTATGTTAAAATATGGTCAATTCCGTAAGAACAGGAGAGAACCTTGATAACCAAAAGGGATCGAGTTGTAATCATCGGTGCCGGCGTTACTGGTACTGCTGCGGCCAAGGTTTTGCTCGAGTACACTAATGTTAGTCAGGTTATTCTGATCGAAAAGCGATCCGGGGTAGCTCAGGTTAATTCTCATCCGTTAAATAACGCCCAAACATCTCATGATGGGAGTACGGAAACAAACTATGATTTAGGGCATGCATTGAGAATTAAACCATCAGCGACGGCTTTGCGTCGCTATGCCGTAAGTAAGGGTGATCCCAAGTTGTTTCAAAAAACCTTGCGGATGTGCTTAGCCGTGGGCCCCAAAGAGGTCTTGCTTCTTGAGAAAAGATATAGGGAGTTCAAGCCTCACTATCCGGATCTTCACTTAGCTTATCGGGAAGAATTAGCTCGGATTGAGCCTAAGGTAGTTGAAGGACGCGATCGAAGCGAGATTATATCTGCTTTAGTCAGTACCGAGGGATTTATTATCAATTACCAAGAATTAGCCAAGCATTTCTTGGCCGATGCGGAGAGAGATCCACGATTCAAAGCGGTATTCAATTCTTCTGTAAAGAAGATTGTACGGCGAGACGATCTTTATCTGATTCAAACCGATAGCTTTACGATCTCGGCAGACGTTGTTCTGTTTGCTTCAGGACCTTACAGTCTTTTATTCGCTCAGCAGCTCGGTTACGGTACGGATTACGCCATATTACCTGTCGCCGGAAGTTTCTATTCCAGCGGAGAGTTTCTGCGGAACAAGGTTTATCGGGTTCAGATTGAGGGCATGCCCTTTGCTGCCATTCACGGCGATCCGGATATTTTGGACATGCGAGATACTCGCTTTGGTCCGACCACCAAGCCTTTACCGCTGATGGAGAGGCATCAGTATGGAACTTCGAAAGATTTTCTAAGACTACCGCTGCTATCGACTCTTCGTGGCTTAGGTAGTCTGCTTAAGATTATTTGGAGCAAACAGCTTCTAACCTACGTCATCAAAAATATTCTTTTTGATTTACCTGTCATCGGTCCGGCGCTATTCCTTCGGGAAGTCAGGCCAATTGTCCCGACTATCAGATATCGGGATCTCAAACTTCGGCGCGGTGCCGGTGGAATCAGACCCCAGATCGTAAATCTTAAAACTCAAGAGTTAGAGATGGGTGATGCCACCTTAGTTGGCGAGAATGCCATCTTCAATACCACGCCATCGCCCGGTGCTTCAGTTTGTCTGGGGAATGCTCATCGCGATGCCAAGAAGATAGTCGGATTTCTTGGTCCGGATTACTATTTCGATGAAGACAAGTTCCAAAGAGAACTCGGCGAATTGCCGAAGTCCGCATAACGCGGACTTTTTGTTTGGTCCTATCAGTGCTTGACTTCCAAATCTCATGGGTATATAGTGTAAGTTATACACTAAGCTCTTTGAAAATTTCAAAAAACAGCGCTCTGGTCATACGGGGTTATTGTGATATAATAATGGACCAGAACGTTGACAACCAAGGAGAAAACATTGGGCGTCACAAGAGATAGAGTGCGCGGTATGTTTTTAGGCAAAGCCATAGGCGATGCTTTATTTATGCCGCTTGAAACTAAAACGCCAGAAGAGATAAGTCTAACGCATGGCAGAATTACTTCGTACATCCGGCCGGACGGCCACAAATGGTTTAACGGAAGGGACGCAGGAACCTGGACTGACGATACCCAGCTGACCTTAGTTGTTGCGGAGTCGTTAATTGCTCAAGGAGGCATTAATTTGGACGATATGGCCCTGCGTCATGTTGAGTCCATGCGCAACGAGGGTGATCTCGGTTTTGGAGGCAGTACCAGAGATGCAATTAAAAAACTCACTGCCGGTTTATCCTGGTCCGAATCAGGTAAAAACGACAAGCCGGGACGAGGCAAGGGAAATGGAGTGGCCATGAAAATCGGCCCCGTCGGCGCTTATAGAGCCTCCCCTGTTTGGAATACCCTGTGGGTGGAGAATCGATCTAAGGCTATTGAAGACATAGTTCGTTTTACGCTCATGACCCACTACACTAAAATCGCAGTTGAATCTGCGCTGGCCCAGGTATCCGCCGTAAACTATTGTTTCCAAGATTCTCCGGGTACCTTTTCGATCGATACTTTCGTTTCGTGCGTGGCAAAAATGGCAGACCTGATGAACTACCGTTCTTCGGCGGCGCCCGAAGACAGCTTACCGGGACGACTCCTGTCTCTTGGTAAACTTGACTTCGATGGGCTCCATGCCGAGAGGATTATAGGTTTATTTGGTGGCGGAACTTGCTATGTTCTTAACTCTCTCCCCTTCAGCTACGCTTTTTTTCTGAGAAATCCGGGATCAATTGAAGCCCTGTACGATGTTGGGAACGCCGGCGGAGATACTGATACTAATGCGGCTATCGTCGGAGAGTTGCTTGGAGCCTTGAATGGCACGAGTATCTTCCCTCAGCATTTAATTGACGGCCTTTGGCAGAGAGAAAGGATATTAAATACGGCCGACAGGTTCTGTGATCGATTTAGGATCAAGGATTGAGGCGAAGGAGGCGCAGGACAATGGAAGTTGTTTATACCTATGAAGAACCACCCCTATCCTATAGCAAGTCAATTTTTCTTGTCGGCCCTACGCCAAGGGATGGAAAAACTCAGTCATGGCGGCCCGAAGCGCTGAGGATATTAGATAGGTTTGGCTATGACGGCGTGGTGTTCGTACCCGAAAACAGAGATGGAAGTAAAACTGAAAATTTCTATGAAAAACGGTGTCGTTGGGAGCAAGGCATGCTTGATAGGGCGGATGTAATAGTTTGCTGGGTTCCTCGAGAACTTCGAACTATGCCCGCTTTTACCACTAACATTGAGTTCGGTCTTTATGCCCATTCCGGCAGAGTGGTCTTAGGAGCGCCGAATCTTGGCGACCAAAGCAAGCAGCCGCCGAAGATGGATTATTTGAACTTTGTTGCCGGAAAACTTGCCATTCTTCGAGCCAATACCCTGCAAAAGACGCTGGAGACGGCTCTCGTCATGCTTGGTTCCGGATCTGAGCGAAACGGCGGAGAATGCGAAATACCCCTGAATATCTGGAGAATGAGAGCCTTCCAGAATTGGTATCAGGCTCAGAAAAAATCCGGCAATCGGTTGGACGGAGCTAAAATAGAGTGGTTATCAACAGTAAGAAACAAGCCCACGGTCATATTTGCCTGTGCCATCAGGCCTAAGATATTTATTGCTTCTGAGAACAGAACTAAGCTCAATGACCCCATTGTTCTGCGATTGGATATATCAACAGTCCTCATGTACTATCCGACTCCCAACATCCTCGATACCAAGGTGGTGGTTACTAAGGAATTCCGGAGTGCCAGTTCTACCTCGGACGGTTTCATTTATGAACTGCCGGGAGGTTCTTCGCCATTCCTCACCGATCCTCTTGAGGTCGCAGTAGAAGAGGTCCGTGAAGAAGTTGGTCTGGATATTCAGGCAAGAGACTTAATAATCTTAGGAAGCCGGCAGTTGGCGGGTACTCTCTCGGGCCACAAGGCTCATCTTTTCGGCTATAGACTGACCCAAAGTCAGCTTAACTGGCTGGAGTCGCAAAAAGGCATTGTACACGGAGCAGATCTTGATAACCCGACCGGCGAGAGAGCCTACACGGAGATTTGGACCGTAGCGGATATACTGAAAAATAATCTCCTGGACTGGAGTAACGTCGGAATGATTCTTTCACTTTTAAGATAAAAACAGAAAAAGAAAAAGGAGAAGCGTCATGGGTGGAACGAGAGAAGAAGAGGTTGCGCCGATTCGCATTTTAAGTCAGACGAGTAATGTCCGGAGAGCTTTGCTTGTTGTTGATGTTCAGAATGACTTTTGTCCCGGAGGGGCGCTGGCCGTTCCCGAAGGAGACCTGGTTATTGAACCCTTGAATCGCATGATCGAGTATTTCGACCGGAAAGGTTTGCCCGTCTTTTTTTCAAGAGACTGGCATCCCGAAGACACTGAACATTTCAAAACGTGGCCGGCCCATTGCGTTCAGAATACTCAGGGAGCGGAATTTCATCCGGATTTACTGAAGCCTATAAGTGCCAAGGTTATTACGAAAGGTTTCAGTAAGAAAGATGACGGCTATTCTCCGTTCGAGGGAGTCTATCTGAAAGGTGATGATTGGCCGACGCCCTGTCAGCTATTGTTGGGTCAGCCTCAAGGGACCTCTCTGTATATCGGTGGACTTGCCACGGACTATTGCGTAAAGGCGGCCTGTCTTGATGCGGTGAAGTTCGGATATAGCGTTTATCTTTTGACGGATGCCTGCCGAGCAGTCAATCTCAAGCCTATGGACGAAGCCGAAGCTCTGGAGGAAATGAGAAGAACTGGTGTGGTTTTTACAACCACGGAAGAAGCCCTGAAAGCAGCGGTTATCTAAATTAAATTTGAGCCCCTTAAAATGGGGCTTTTTGTTGGATAGCTGAAATTGAAATTGACTTGGTGCTAAAATAGTGGTAAAATCTGGCAAAACCGTACATTGAAATCGAGGAGGAAACATGCCGGAAACAAGGATGAACTTCGATCGCTATCACGCTACTATGGGCAACTTCTCCCTGAAAGAAGAGTCTCGGATTGGCAAAGGCGACCTCTTGGCAGACAAGCTATCGGTTTTCTACGTTACCCAACGAAAGATGCCCTTTGCACCATGCGTGGGTCACGAAAGACTATTGGCTAAACTTCTTAAGCTCAAGGCTCTGGACGCTAAGCGTCTCAGGTTCCTTCGGCAGGAAAAAGCCGATCTTTCCTTGATCGCCGGAAGGTTAGAATCTTCCACATTCCCGTTTACTGTACGGACCGTTGCTCCTGGGACAATCATGTTTGCAAATGAACCTTTTGCAGACATTGAGGGCCCTTTTGCTCTTACTCAGATGACCGAGATTGACTTCGAGCATGCCTTTGATGAACCGATGACCGTTGCCGGAAACGCTTTGAACATAAGATTAGCTGCCGGTAATAGGCATTTATCAGATTTCTCGCTCAGGCGAAACGGAAGCTCTGGGCGGTCTCTGGAAGTTACCAAGTATGCTTATGTCGGTGGATTTGACGATACATCAAACATGGAAGCCGCCTTCGAGTTAGAGATCAATGCCGTGGGTACGATGGCTCACTACTACGTCGAGGCATTTATTGATGCTATGTATCAATTATTTCCCGAAAGAGATTCTCAAGGGAGAAAAAAACATTTTCAGCAGATTGCTTTTGAGAGATGGCTCGATGCTCATCCGAAAGGCACCACTCTGCTTCTTGATACTATCTCTCTGAGATTGGGCGTGATCCATGCAATCAGGGCAACTAATAGTTCTGAAGCGCGAAGAAATGCGCTCAAGTTTGTCCGTGTTGATTCGGGAAATCTTGCTAAGAATTCTCGATGGATCGTTGATATGTTCAAGGCGAATGGCTTGGGACATGTTGGCGTTATGCCGACCGGAGATCTTGATGCTCAGAAGATCATGGAGATTGTGGGTTATTGCCCTGAAGTTACATCTTTTGGAGTCGGCACGAAACTTGCCGCTGAAACTAAAGTCGCTGGCGTGATTTTCAAGCTTTGCGCCATTAATCACAGGGCGGTTCTGAAATGCTCTGAGAGCAAAGGCAAAGAGACAATACCCGGTACGGTACAGGTCTGGCGGTGCGTAGACAAAGAAGGTTACTACGTGAAAGATATCGTGGCTACATCCGAGGAAGCCGCTCCTCATGGTTTCCATGAAGCCATTCCCCTTCTCAGGGTTTTCTACGAGAAGGAGCGAAGATTCAGCCTGCCTGTTTCCATCGAAGCCCAGAAAGAGTTCGTGGCTAAGCAGCGAGGTCTTTTCAAAGATATCAGGAATTACCCTGTAGAAATGAGTCCGTCGCTCCTCTCCTCTAAGGAAAATATTATCCGCAAGATGCACAATGACGACATGGGCGAAAGCGATGTGACTATAGTCCCCTATCCTGAGTAAAATTAAAGCCGCCATATTGGCGGTCTTTTGTTAGCCCTGACAGCTACCGAGAAACCGGCGCTCGATAGGTGTGAGGGTTAGCTTAATGCGAGCATTCTCTCAATCGGCAGGCGGGCTCGGCGCATGGTTTCTTCCGGAAGTTTGATTCTCGGATAAAGATCTCTCATGCAGTTCCGGAGCTTCTCCAAGGTATTCATTTTCATATATTTGCATTCACTGCATCGGCAGTTGTCCGTCGGCATTTTCATTACGTTATATTCCGGAACACAGACGAATTCTTTCCCGGGGCATTCTTTCTTCATTCGGTGGATGATTCCTGATTCGGTTACAACGATGAATTGTCGGGCCGGATTATCTCTACAGTAATTCACCATCTTCTCGGTGGAACAGATTATGTCGGCCAAATCGCGGACTCCGCGTAAGCTTTCAGGATGGACGACCACCTTGGCCTCGGGGTGAAGTCCTTTCAATCGCAGGATATTATCCCTTTGAAAATCGGTATGGACGTAGCAGTTGCCCTTCCATAGAGTCATCGGACGACCCGTTTGCTCCATCACCCAAGATCCCAAATTTTCATCAGGGACGAAAAGCAGATCCCTGTCTTTCGGTGCAGATTCGACAACTCTCACCGCGTTTCCGCTGGTACAGATGATGTCGCTGAGCTTTTTTACCTCCGCACTGCAATTGATATAGGCAATCGTGTAGAAGTTTGGATTGGTTGCCTGGAGCTGGGCGAGCTGATCGGGAGGACAGCTTTCCTCCAAAGAACAGCCGGCATTGATATCCGGAAGAACAACAACCTTGCCAGGATTTAGAATCTTGGCTGTCTCGGCCATAAACCGAACTCCGCAGAAAACGATTACTTCGGCATCGGTCTCGGCTGCTTGCCGGGAAAGACCCAGAGAATCGCCGACGTAATCGGCTGAATCCTGAATCTCCGGCACTTGGTAATTATGTGCCAAGATCACTGCGTTTCTGTCCTCTTTCAGTCGTCTTATCTCGGTGATCGTCTGTCCGTTACTCATTGTGGCCTCTTTCAAGGTTCAAGTTGCGTATATAATACTATAAATTTTGTCTTTAGTCAATCGTCACACAAACAAAAAACCGACTATCAGTCGGCATTTAATTTGACTCCTTCAATAATTTTAAACCCAGTTCGGTAGCTACCAGAGCGTATCCTCCTTCTTCTTTTGGCATGATTTGAGTTAACCCCAGGGCACACATTACTCTTATCTCAATGTCTGAAATTTTACGGCCAATTTCCGATTCTATCTTACTTAGGGAATGGGTCGTTCGGGATTTATCAAGTATCTGATCCCAACCTCTTTCTTTAGCAAACTCAAGTATTTTTTCATCTCTACTCATCTTACTCTCCCAGGCTATAAAAGAATCTTCTAAACTTATAACAAAAAATGCTTGAAATAGCCAACATTGGCAGTATCTAAATAAAACGAGGATTTAGCCAATGAGGGGATTTAAGAAAAACCAAGGCGAAGCCCCTTGTCTATCTGAAGCATTTGAGACCCCGCCCCTTGCATGGTTCTGAAGGGGCGGGGCGAACATAGCTGAGTCCCGTCGCTGGCGGGACGGAGGCGTGCTGAAGATGGATAAGGGGCGAGCAATATCTATGTAGGCGATTTACTTTTTGAGTATGTCTTGAAACTTTTCTTTAAGTTTCTTGAGCTTTGGATTTATGACCAAGCGGCAATAAGCCTGATCAGGATTCTTGGCGTAGTAATCTTTATGATAATCCTCGGCCGGATGAAATTTCTCCAACGGCTTTATTTCCGTAACTACCCTGTCCCCTTCTTTGCTTAGTTCAGATACCACATTTTCAGCCTGGATTTTTTGTTGTTCGTCTGTATACAAAATTATTGACCGGTACTGAGTCCCGACGTCATTTCCCTGCCTGTTGAGGGTAGTCGGATCATGGACGGCAAAAAAGACGGTCAGCAGATCTTCATAAGAAATAATTTCCGGATCAAATTCGATTTTAATGACTTCCGCATGTCCGGTTTTGCCCCCGCAAACGCTTTCATAAGTAGGATTAGGGGTAGAACCGCCGGCGTATCCGGGCATAACTGAGACTACTCCTTTGAGCTGAGCAAATACGGCCTCAGTACACCAGAAGCATCCTCCTCCGAAAACGGCAATTTGATTCTTCATGATTTTATGGAGTTTTTAATAGGTTTTTTCAAATACTTTTTACCTTTTATTTTCTCCGGAAGGAAATCGTCGCTTGTATATTGTTCATAGCCTTTGCCATAATTTAGATCTTTCATGAGATTTGTCGGTGCATTTCTTATTTTAAGCGGTATGGGCAAGTTGCCGTATTTTTTAACGTCATCCAAAGCTTTAAAGTAAGCTTCATAAGAGCTTCTGTCTTTGTTGGCGTTGGCCAAATATACCGTGCCATGGGCCAAATTTATCTGAGCTTCGGGAAGTCCGATTATTTCAACCGCCCGGAATACTTCATTGGCAACTACTAACGCTGTCGGCTGGGAGTTGCCAATGTCTTCGCTGGCAAAGATAACCATTCTTCGAGCGATGAATTTAGGATCTTCTCCGGCATCAATCATCCGGGCCAGATAGTACAAGGCCGCATCGGGCTGGCTGGCTCTCAGAGATTTGATGTAGGCGCTGATAATGTTGTAGTGCTCCTCGCCTTTCTTATCGTAGCGGAGGAACTTGGATTGGAGGGCATTTTGGAGCGAGCTAACTGTTATATTCCCGTAGAGCTGTTTAGCTGACTCCAAGACTGTCAGAGCCTGCCGGGCATCACCGTTAGCCATGTTTACCAGCCAATCAACTGCTTCCTTACCCATTCTGTATCCGGTTCTTTTAATTATCGCCGTCATGTTTTTGGGATCATGCTCATTGAGTACGAAGACTCGGCAGCGGGATAAAAGAGGGGCGATTACTTCAAAGCTTGGGTTCTCGGTTGTGGCGCCGATCAGGGTGATTTCTCCGCTTTCAACGTAGGGCAGAAGAAAGTCCTGTTGGGATTTATTGAAACGATGTATCTCATCTAAGAAAACTATCTTTGGGAAAATCGATCCCGTCTCAACGATCTTTCTTATATCGTCTTTCCCGGCAGAGACGGCCGATAATTCATATAAGTCCCCTTTTATGCTTTTCGAGTAGAGCCGGGCAAGAGTAGTTTTGCCTGAACCAGGCGGGCCCCAAAGGATAAAGGAAAAACGGTGGCCCTTTTCTATGGCTACCCGTAGAGGTCTATTGGGGCCGACAAGATGTTCCTGTCCGACGAAGCTTTCCAACGTCTGCGGCCGCATTTTTGTTGCCAGAGGCTCAGTCACTTTTTAAGAGTATCATGCTTCAACTTTAGCCGCCACAGATTACTTTTTAGACAAGAAAAAAGCCGACGTTAGTCGGCCGCCTCTATTGTCGCTGACGCTTTAACTCTTCAATCTGGGCTATTATATTCCCCGCAACTAAAAATATAAAAACAAATAGGGCGATAATGAGTCTTGATTCTTGAGAAGAAGCAAGCCCTGGACTTAAGATATAAACCAGAAATGAAACAAAAAGAGCTGAAAATAGACCCGTCAAATTATATAGCATTACCACCCCCTGTTTTCTATCGGATCTTTGTGGAATTTAGCATTAATTATCTTAGGCGTCTATGTCCTGAGGCGATAGACCCCTAATAGGCGATCTCATCGATGAGGTCGACCGTGCGTAAGCCGAGCAGTCGTCGTATGACGGCAGCCGGACCAACAGCATGGTCGGCGCATTCCGCCTTTCATTTTTGACAGAGCCTTCTTGATACGGATATCTCTCGTCTCCGCTTTTTTGCCCGAAATGACCCAGCAAATCCATTCGTTGCGGGCCAACGGTGTAATATCATCCCATATTTTTTTGCGGGCGGGTAAGAGGTGATAGCCTCTTTTAAATCCGTCGGTAATTGATGTGGCATGGAAGTTTCTTTTTTCATTGGGTTAGTTGATTCTAAGCGGTTTATTTCTTAAATAGATTAACATTCCATCCTTGTCTTTACCGGATTCTTTGAAGCCGGCCTGTCTAAACAAGGACATAGACGATGTATTATCTTTCTCAATGCCAACTTCTAATGTGTCAACGCTATTTACGACATCTAATTTTAGAGCTTCATTTAAAATTACTTTAGCCAGACCTGTGTCTCGAGATCCGGGGCTAACATAAATAGTGAAGTGTCCTTTATTCTTATTTATTTCAAAATCAAAAATCCAAAAGGCCGCTGATTAATATAGGCTATGAACATGAATCTTTTTTTCTGGTCTATCAGCTTTGCCCAATCATCAGGTTTCGAATATGATGGCAGAAATTTCATGCCTTCTTTATCCTCGCTGAACCAATCCAAAAATAGATTGTGATTTTCCGGAACAAAGTTTTTTAGGATTACTCTCGGCATAAATTAAAAGTATGTGGCTGGCACCTGTCCGTCTTGGGACGGAAGTCGGAACGACAATTAAACAAATTGTAGCAAATTCTCGGTATTTATAAAGCAAAGAACCCCGCGTCAGACACGGGACACGAGGTCTCTGTCTTGCACGAGGTTGTGTTACGCTCGAGCGATTGATCGCTCGAGCTGAGCTCGGTGTGAATCCGGAGCCGAGGGAAGCAGGTCTTTGACGAAAGAAATGATGTCCTGACGATGGTCCAGTCCGGTCATCTTCTTCACCCTTGCGATCAGCTCTCCGACGCCAAACGCGGGTTCCGTCTCCCACTCCCAGGGATCGTTGGGATCAACATCCTCGCACGGCCTACCATCTGACGTTTGATGCTCTGGATAGTAGCCCCTGCCACGAGCAACGAGCCGCAGATGGTGTCGTTCGTACTCGACGGTTACGTTATCAAGCACCGATCGGTCAATTCCGATGTTGTAGCACATTAGCCTCTCCTCCCAAAATCTCAGAATACCTTAATTATACCACAAAAAGTGGTATAAAGTCAAGTGCTACGGGACTTGGATTCCCTTCGATAAACTCATCAGGGTGAACCTGTCTTAAGATAGAAAAAATGTACGTCGAAACGGTACTCGTTTCGACGCGATTTTTATGCTTAAAAATCGGCTGGACACCTCGGACTAGGATTTTTGAAAAGCTAGACCCCATAAGGGTTTCCGAGGCGTTATTTAATAATACTGAACCGATGCACCTCGGACGGGGGCCTATTTATACAAATGATATGAATCCGAGCAATGATAGTATAAACCAACTTCTTCTCCTAGCTCACCGGCAACGAACTTATGAATTGCAGCGAAGATGTGAAAATTGAGCAATGCTTTTGATGCGCCATCGTTGGCCCTCATGTGGACGTGCAGATCTAACCTGCCCAAGCACCTTCTAAACATCAGGTATATGAGACACTCTGCCTTATGATTCAGATCCACTTGCTGTTCGGTCCATACATCAATAATGGCTCGCTTGGAAAATGGGTTATCCTTCAGATAATCCACCAATCCTTCAACACGGACATTCAATAGTTTTTGATAGTGGCCATATTCGGCTTCGACGACCGCTTCTGGAATCTTTTCCACTGAATAATCCGGGATCTTTAGGAATGCGGCTCCATTATACATCGGAACTGATTTGTCAGATGCGAGATTCTCAAAAACAAATACCAGAAGACTTTCGCGGTCTAATTCTGGATCTTCTGCTTTCGGCAATGTCAACAAGTACTTATGAGCATCGCGGAAAGCATCGATAGTTGTCTCAGATGAAATAAGCATTCTGAATTTGACCTACCTCGATATCCGAACTTGTCTCAACGTAGCTGACCGTTTGGGACGATGTCGGAACTTATTTTAGAAATTTTAACACTAATTTATAAAACAGAAAACCGCCTCGTCATGAAGACCGACTTGGTCTTCCGTCAAAGCGGTGTATTACTCTTTTTCCGGCTGTCGAGTCTCAGCATGATCACTGTCGTAATTCCCGAGGCCAGGATAGCTCGGATGGAATTGATGATCCCGAAGGAGTCTCTATCCATCAAAGCTGGCACAAAACCAAACACGGAAGTCGTAAAAATAGCGACCCACATCGGAGTGTAGTCATGGTTGTCCTTCCAGGTAATCAACTTTCCGACAACCGCTATGTAGGAAATCACCAATATAACCTGAAGTAGCACGAATGCGACATCAGGCCGATTGGTAAACTTCCAGAGCGCAACGGTTGCTAAGGATGCCAAGAGGCAACCCCACTGGAAACGATCGAACTCCACGCCTAGTTCGTTCTTGCGATGGAGTGACCACATCAGAACCCCGAGCACGAACCAAATTTCGATTGCGCCCAGAAGCTGTCCAATGTTGCCAAGCCACGTAGGATTCGATGTCTCCCAGTAAGCAAAGTAGCCGATCGTGATAGCAATTGCGGCTATCATCCAACCAGCTGGTGACGATTTGATTCGTCCCAAGTAGATCAGATAGCAGTATCGGATGGTGGCGACCGTAAGAGTTAGGCCCGCCAACCATGATGCGAGTTCTCTCACGATGCCCCCCCCAATCTCCAGTTGTAAACTCAAAACTATTTTAAACTATACCACAAAAAGTGGTATAAAGTCAAGTGCTACGGGACTTGGATTCCCTTCGATAAACTAAGGGTGAACCCGTCTTAAGATATAATGTATCCCTTCGGTTTGAAACCTCAGGGACAAATATGAAGACAGGGAAAAATGTACGTCGAAACAGTGCTCGTTTCGACGCGATTTTTACGCTTAAAAATCGGCTGCGGGACTTGGATTCGAACCAAGATACTGGGCTTCAAAGGCCCATGTCCTACCATTAGACGATCCCGCAAAGAAAATAACAATCCTTGTTTGCGGGTAGTCCTGAGGCTAACTGGCCGTAGGGCGATCCCGCAATACTACGAAATTATACCTTTAAGTCCGCCCGATTTCAAAATAGTTCTCCCCGGCCTTACGGCCGGGGTATTCGCCTAAGGGCTAATAGAATTCTGATCAAATTTTTTAGCTTTTATGACTTATATCATCTCGGATATTCTGCTATAATGCTCCTAATGAAGAATGGCCTGATCCGAGATGGGGCGATAATAATCCTGAGCATCCTTGTTGCCGTTATCCTCGCAAAAACAGGAGCTCTTGAAAGTCTGATCACGTCGACCCGAGAGCTGAGGCTCATCGGAAGCTTTATCGCCGGAATATTATTTGTTTCCGTTTTTACCGTTGCTCCGGCGACTGTAGCTCTTGGAGAAATAGCTCAGTCAAATTCAGTTTTTGTAGTGGCTATTTTAGGCGGATTGGGCGCATTGGCGGGAGACTGGATCATTTTCCGTTTTATAAAAGATAAAGTTTCAGAAGATCTAACGGGTCTTCTGAAACTGGCTAAGCCGGGTAAGCTGACGACCCTTGGAAAAACTAAAGGCCTGCGGTGGCTGATACCTCTGATAGGGGCTCTGATAATTGCCTCTCCCCTGCCGGACGAAATAGGGATAGCAATGCTCGGCTTATCTAAAATGAAAAATTCCGTATTTATTCTTCTGTCATTTATTCTGAATTCGGCCGGTATCTTAGTGATTGGGCTTGTTGCAAAAGCAGTTTAAGAAAGCCCGATTATGTTCCAATAATGAGCATAAAGATCAATGTTAATAGACAATGTAACAATCAGGGTAAAGGCTGGGGACGGCGGAAGAGGCGGGGTAGCTTTCAATAAGAACAAAATGGCTCTTGGTCCGGTTGGCGGAAACGGCGGACACGGAGGTAATATTTATTTTGAAGGAGTTTCGGATTTAAACGCCCTTTCCCAGTTCAGAAACAAGAAAGAGATAAAAACCGATGACGGCGAGAACGGTCGGGGTGATTTCGTCGATGGCCGGGACGGAGCGGACATGATAATCAAAATTCCTATCGGTACGATGATCACTAAGTTAGAGACGGCGGAGGTCATCGATATCGTTAAAGTAGGAGAGAAAATACTTATCGCCAAGGGCGGGTATCCCGGAAAGGGCAATTTTCATTACCGATCGTCGACGAATACCAGGCCCAAGCAATTCGGTCCGGGTACGCCTGGGCAAGCGTTTACGGTTAAGCTGGAACTAAAACTTATAGCCGATGTCGGCCTTATCGGTTTGCCCAATGCCGGTAAGACGAGCTTGCTCAACGAACTGACCGGCACCAAGAGCAAGGTGGCCAATTACGCCTTCACAACCCTGGAACCAAATCTCGGGGTCTATTATGAATTGATTTTAGCCGATATTCCCGGACTCATAGAGGGCGCCTCAGAAGGCAAAGGTTTGGGTATTAAATTTCTTCAGCATATAGAAAGAACCCAAACATTGTTCCATCTCGTTTCGGCTGAATCGGAAACTCCCGGGGCCGACTATAAGATTGTCAGAAAAGAGCTGAAGAAGTACGGTCCAGAGCTGCATAAGAAAAAGGAGTACCTCTTTCTTAGCAAGTATGACTCGGTTAGTGACAAAGAATTAAAGAAAAAACTGTCAGTCCTGAAGAAGCTTAACAAAAGCGTCATTCCCCTATCCATCCATGACGAAGAAAGTCTCAAGAAAGTCCAAGCGGTACTAAACAAAATCAAGGAAGAAAAGTAGAATATGATAATGAAAAAGTATATTTACATCTCCTGTTTTATAGTTTTAGGCCTTATCCTCCAGCAATTTATCCATACGATTGTTGAGATATGGTATATTGAGCTACTGACGATCAACTTCGATGCATACGGATTCGGCTGGTCGTGGGATACTTGGTTCCTTGTCCATCATATTGGAAGCGTTATTCTGTTGATCGCCGGCATCTTAACCGGTTATTTCGGCGGCAGATATTTTTGGCCTAAACTATACGACGAGAATGGCAAAGTTCGTTTTCCGAAGCCCTGGAGGATCTGATAGATAGCCAATCTAAAACCTAATAGTTAAGTGTGATTTTAAACTATGAATATCTTTTTAAAACTTTTTGCCCTTCTGTATACTTATTACGTACATAGACTCGAGAAGAAGATCGGATACAGGGTTATATTCACTAAGATTCCGGGTACTTGGATCAACGGTTTAATGACATTAAACATGGAAAGATCTTGGGCCAGGCAGGGAATTAAGGCTTGGGGCGTCAATTACTGGACAATAGGCTCTTTAACTGAAGAGGGTATTTCTTCAAGATATGACCGCAACCAAAAACAATACCAGTCGTGGCTGGGAGCATATTTGGTGAAATTTAAAGAAGGCAGGAAGTTCACGCTCCAAGACCATTTTAATCTGGCGGTGGCCGATCAGAAAAACTGGTTAGAAGATTTTCATGACCCGCATCCGTTTATAGAAATGCCGGCCGAGAATGTAGCAAAATCCGAACCGATAAAGATAGGGGAATATTCGGGTACCTTGTATGAGTTTGGCTGGGGACCGTCGCATAGTGATGTAGGGAAGAACGTGAGCAATCTTCAGAACAAGATTTTGATGGCCCTTACGGGTTCTATGTTTGACGAGTATAACAAACGACTGCATTTAAAAGGAAGTAATTTTATCCCCAAAGATATTCGGACCGACTATGAGACGGTGATTTTAAAAGGATATATAGCGGTCGTTGAGCTTGAAAAGAACGTAAAGGTCGTTTTGTACGGGAATGGAGCGGAACTTCTTGACCGATACAGCAACGAAGCCAAAGACTACACGCCCTTATTGAAAGAAGATATACTGATGGCATTTAAGGCGGTGGTGATAAATAAAACTTAGTAATGAGAATTACGCTTGCCACTTATAATATTCTGCATGGATATCATGCCGATTTAATTTTAAAGAACCTGGCTATTTTAGTTGAAAAAAGCGCAAATATAATTTGTATTCAAGAAGCAGACCCTCCGTTTAAAAATTTACTGAATGATTTTGTAAGAAATAAAAAATGGCAGGTTATATATTTTTACGATACGAAAGGCTGTAATTTAGCCATCGCTTGGAACCCGGAGTTTCTTCGATTTCAAGGCTCTGAAAATATTTTACTTCCAATGCCGAGAAAACCGTCCCTAGCTCAGCGCATCATTATCGGTTCCATCGAGAAGTTACAGCGCGGTGCATTATCGGCCAGTTTTTTAGCGAGCGACAAAGTAATTCGCGTAACTAATGCTCACTTGGCCTGGGAAGGGGGAATAAAGCACACATTACTCCAGCTCGGGCATCTGAAGTGGCAACTTAATAAACGGCAAAATGACCATGAGGTTTTAGCCGGAGATTTTAATACTTTTGCGCCCAGTATTCTGCGGAAGATTAAGCAAAGGAAAGTGGAAGAAGTTCTGGGAGAGTGCTGGACGAATCAATTTCCTAATATTTTCTGGACTTGCGATACCTCATATGTTGCTCCTCAAGATGGAGTTACGCCCTATGCTAATTTTTTGCGTTCACTCGGAATAAAAATGCGTTCTCGCCTAGATTATATTTTCACACTCAACCTCAATGCTGTTTCTGGGGAGATGTTGGATCTGCCGGGCTCTGATCACCGGCCGGTAATAGGAATTTTTGAGATATAAAAAACCGGTTGCTTCATGCAACCGGTATAGTATACTCCGATTCTTATTTGTTTCTGGCGACCACTTTGGGCTGGGTTACTTCGTGGAAACCGAATTTTCCGTGCTCCCGGCCCATGCCCGAGCCTTTGTATCCGCCGAAAGGATTCCATGGCGTGGTGTAATTAGTTCCATTTATACTGACCATGCCCGACTGAATCTGCCTGGCTACCCTTGTAGCCCTCTTTTTGTTGGCCGTATAGACATACGCTCCAAGACCGTACGAAGTGTCGTTAGCTAACCTGACCGCCTCATCTTCATTACCGAAACGCAATATGGGGAGTACCGGTCCGAAAACCTCCTGTTTCCAAACAAGCATGTCAGGCGTTACATCGGTTAAAACGGTTGGTTGGTGGAACGCTCCGCCCATTTTTTTCTCAAGCGAATCTCCGCCGGTAACCGCTTTTGCTCCGCAAACTTTGGCATCTCGAACCTGTCTGACCAGTAAATCAAGCTGTCGCTTAGAGACTAACGGTCCAAGCTCGGTAGTTTCGTATTCAGCCATTCCGATTCTTCGAGCCGAAAAGGCGTTAGCAATTTTCTCAACCACTTCATTGAAAACATCTCTATGAACAATGAGCCTCTTCAAGCCGTCGCAATATTGACCGGCATTAGCTAATCTGAATTCACAGACACTATTTACGGCAGAATCGATATCCGCGTCATCAAAGATAATTCCCGGAGCGGAACCGCCCAATTCCATAACCGCCCTTATAAATTTATCGGCCGCTGTCTTGTAAAGAGTTTTACCGGTTTTACAGCTTCCAACGAAGTGAATCAGGTTGATATCTTCATTCACGAGCATACGTCCGACATCCCCTCCGCCGTAAACTTCGGCAAAAACTTCAAATGACGGCAAGCACTTATGCATAACAGCCTCGATAAACTGACCACTTAAGGGACATTCTTCAGAATGCTTCAGGATTACTGCGTTTCCGACAATCAAACTCTGGAAAGTGCTCCAGGCAAAATTAAGGAATGGGTAATTCCAGGGAATAATAACACCGGCCACGCCCAGAGGTTCTCGGAATACCTGATGAATTTCCGTCTCGCTTTCAAAAGTTGTTTCGGGACCCAAGTACTTTTCGGCATTATCAAGGTACCAATTCATAAAATCAAGCGTCCCGTCATAATCAGCCAGGGCTTCCCTTAAAGGCATGCCCATTTCCTGGGATTCCAAGAGGGCAAATTCTGACTTGAGTTTAGCAAATGCGTCAGTAACCCGGCGTAAAATCTTTACCCGCTTTCCCAGACTTAGGTCGGCCCATTCTTTCTGCCCCCTTGAGAGCAACATAACCCTGCCCATAATTTCATCACGAGTTGAGATTCTAACCTCGCCCAAAACTTGATAATTTGACGGATTGACGGACTTCAGCGTTGCCATGGTTGAGACTCTTTTTCAGAGAACTGACGAGAGTTTATACTGATAGTAAAAATCAGTCAAGCCGGCCGAAAAAGGTTCCTTAAGAGCCATATATGAACTCGCATCCGTAACAAAAAAACCGACCCCCAAGGTCGGTTGATTCAAGTTCAGTCGAGTCGGGTCTCGACAATAGACATGTTGCGCTTTTTCAGTTCGGCAAAAAATGGCTGAATCGGTACGGCGACTTCCGGCGGCATAACTCCGCGCTCTGTGATAGCGCCTTCGGCTATCATCTGAGCGACGATAGACGGCGGACAACCGGTATTAATGTCCCCGGCGCTGGCCCACCATTCAGGTTTTGACTGAGCATGGCAATCTACCACCAAATTGTCGACTGTTACCCGCGATACTTCATAATCTTGGGGCGGTTGCTTGGGAGAAGTCATTAATTTTTGAAAGTCGGCCAAAACCCAGCCTGTCTTGTAGCGCCTCATGATTTCTTCGACAAAGTCGGGTTCAAAACTAACTTTAAAGTCGCAGAATTTAACCCCTTGTCTTTTAAAGCTCAAGGGCAAAGTTGCGATTTCGCTGTGGCGCGTCCAGAGAGTCCAGATTTTGCCGATCGGTTCAGGGAATTCAGTTAATTCCCATCCTGTACGCGGAGAAATCTGTTGGAACTTTCCATTGCGGAAAATCCACGGCCGCAAAGTCAGTTCTTCCGTAATTGTCTGGGCAGAATAAGAAAACCATAAATCTTTACTGGCATTGCCGCTCAAATCTATATTGCCGACTCTAATTTTTATTGAGCGAGCCCTTCCCAGCTTGCTGATGGCGTAAGCGGCCTGTATGTTTGTAATTCCCGGAGAACAGCCCATGCCGATCACGGCCGTCAGTCCGGCCCTTCTAAAATGTTTATGCAGCTTTAGCTGTTTACGGGTAAAAGAAAACAATCCGCCCAGATCAACATAGTGCGTACCGCTAATCAGAGCCGCATTCATAACCGACAAATTAAAATTATGCTGAAGACAGTTAATTACCGCGTTTTGCCCCGACAATGCATCAATCAAACTTCCAAGAACATTAGCATCAAGGAATCGAGCTGTTACGCGCGGATTATTGAATGATTCGGCCAGTGATAGCGCTGCCGATTCCCTGTAATCAGCAATGACGATGCGGTTGTCTTTGTGGGATTCGAATAAATCATGGACGACTATTTTTCCGATCGTACCAGCTCCGCCGAGAACAACAAAATGCCGCATAAAAGCTCCTTCTACCTCGCTTTTTAAAAGTTCTATCCTATGCTTATCACCTTTAGTAATTTAGATCAAGAAATATTATTTTTTACAGAAGTATTTTGGTTAAGTCAAGGCCTTGACGCCCCCTTTCCATTTGCCATTATAAAGCCATCTAAGTCGCTCTTTTAAATCAAAAGGAGTCCGATCATGGCTAACGGAAGGAACGGGAACGCAAATCCGGCCAGCTTGCTTCAGAAAGTCGGTAAAATACCGCGCAGAGTTAGGGAAGACTGCTATGCCTGTACTACTGTGATTGACCCGAATCTGGCCTGGTTAGACGGCAAAGATTCCCGAATAACCGTTTTTGAAGGGGGCAAACGCCGATCTTTAATTGATGCTTCCGGCGGAGTAAGCACTAAAAATCTTGGTTATGGCAATGAAGGAGTCAGAAGGGTTATTCGGCAACTTCTCCGGGATCAAAGGGAAGTTTTCGGATATCCTCACCACGATATGGAGAATGACTATGCCTTAAACCTTGCCTGGCTATTAAGCGAGCTGGCACCGCTCAAGGTGGATAAAGAAGTAGTGTTTGCCAATTCTGGCACTGAAGGAATCGAAGCGGCAATTAAGCTTTGCTATAACGCCAGAGCTAAGTCTTCTGGCCAAAACAGACGTCGCAAAGACTTTGTCGCCTGTTACGGCGCCTTTCACGGCCGCACATTGGGCTCCTTGTCTCTTACCTGTTCAAAGCCAATCCAGCGGGAGAATTATCCGACCAACGCTTTTACCAATTCCCACATTCATTTTCCCGCCAGACATCCTTTTTTTGTCTATGATGATTGGGGCGATATTCAATACATTGATTACACGCCGAATGAATATATTGAAGAAGTAAAGCGTGCTTGCCGCAAGGGTCAGATTGATATTGATTCTGTTAATGCCGTGGTCTTTGAACTGATCCAGGGCGAAGGCGGAGTCAATGTTGCTTCAAAAGAGGCATTGCAGGATCTGGTGAAGTTTTTTAAGGATAACGGTGTCTTTGTTGTCATCGACGAAATCCAGACCGGTTTGGGACGGACCGGCAAACTTTTTGCCTTGGAGCATTTTAATATTGATCCCGACGTGATCGTGCTTTCCAAGTCTCTGGCTCATGGTTTTCCCTTCAGTGCCGTTGTGTATGATGCGAATATGGGCTGGACGGAAAAGGGCCAGCAGTCTTCTACTTTCGCCGGGTCCCCTATGGGATCAGCTATCGGATTGGAAGTGATTTCTCAATTGCTATCAAACGGCTTGCTTCCGCGAGCCTATGATCTTGGCGAGAGAATACTCGGCCCGGCTTTGCGAACGATAGCCCAGGATTATTCAGAAGTCGTTCATAACGTAAGAGGCATCGGCTTGATGCATGGAATTGAATTCTGGAATCCGCATACCAGGAAACCGGCTTCTCAATTCAGAAACGAAGTTATTATCCAGGCCAGGAAAAGGGGGGTTCTCTTTCTTGATGCTGGTATCTCGGCGATTCGGATTACTCCTCCACTGACAATCGGCAGCGATAGCGAAAATAAATCAGGCAATGAATTAGGCACTATCATTGATGTCTTAACTGAGAGTATCCAGGCATCAAGAAGAAAAATGAAGCGCATTCAGTAAATTGCCACACTAACTGCACAATCGTGCAGTTTTTATGTTTTGCAAGCCGTCTGTAACAAAAAACTGCCCGGAGGCAGTGCTACTTTTTATGACACTTTGCGCAGTTACCCTTGGTCTCGAATGATTTGCCTTGGGCGACATGGCAAGTCGCGCAGGAAGTCTTGTCTTTCTCAGCCGGTTTGTGCATGCCTGCTTTGTAATTCAGCGGCGCCTTAGAGTCTTTGGGGAAAACTTTGTCGTGGCAGGTATCACACTTCTTTTCCCTGTTGGCATGCTGGGCATGAGGGAACTTGACGTCTCCCATCTTGGCTTTGAATACGATCTCAGCCGGAGGTTTGTCGGGAGTGCTTGTCTGAGCCGCTGTCCGGAAAACAAACGCTGAAACGAACATCAGAGAGAATAGAACGATTGCATATTTCCTCATGGCGGCTCCTCTTGGTGATCATGAGCCTGCACCAATAGATTATGCCGTTTCTTCAAAATCGTCAAGATTAGCAGTTGAAGGCGGAACTGTCTGTTTTTATGGGACCATGTTATGCTTAGTTTATTATGAGCATTCTCAACTTAGCGATAGAGAATCCCTGGTGGAAAAACGCCGTTATCTACGAAGTTTACGCCGATAAATTTGCCAAAAATTTCAAAGGGTTTGCCGATAAATTAGGTTACTTGAAAGATTTAGGCATAAATTGCATCTGGATTTTGCCCCACTATCCGTCTCCTATGGTAGATGACGGATATGACGTATCTGATTATATGAGCGTCCGGTCGGAGTTAGGCACATTAGGCGATTTTCGCCGGTTTGCCTCGAAAGCTCACAAGATGGGCATAAAAGTAATCGTTGATTTTGTCTTGAACCATGTTTCTATTAGCCATCCGTGGTTCAGGGAACGGCCTGAGTTTTTTATCAGATCGAAAACGGCAAAAGAATTTAAGCAGGCGACAAACCCGTTCTCCCATATGAAATCTTCCAACTGGATTTGGGACCCGGAGACTAAAGACTACTACTTTGCCTCCTTTTATCCTCAGCAAGCCGACCTAAACTGGGATAATCCCGAAGTTTTTAAAGCAACAATAGAAGTTGTTGATTTTTGGATTGGGCAAGGAGTCGACGGTTTCCGTCTTGATGCCGCGCCTTTTTTGATAAAACGCGAAGGAACTGGATGCGTCAATTTACCGGAAACTCATGCAATCATAAAAAAGATACGGACCCATGTTGAATCAAGAAATCCCCAAGTGATACTCTTGGCCGAGAGCAACGGCACCCACGAAGAGATCAGGTCGTATTTGAACGGTCAGGAGTGCCACATGGCATTTAATTTTCATCTTATGGCAAAAATATACTTTGCCATAATGACGGAAAATCCGTCCGTAGCCAAAGAGGCGGCGAAGGTTTTGAATGATCCTCCGCCAGACTGCCAATGGGCAATATTCCTGCGCAATCATGACGATCTTACTCTTTCTCACCTTCCGGTTGAAGAACGCGACGAGCTCTTAGCTCGGCTCGATCCCAAAGCAAAGTATTTGTTCGAGGGCGGCTATGGAACATCTATGCGATTAGCAACAATTTTAAAAGGCAATAAGAATAAAATCTTAGAGGCATTCCGTCTGTTACTCAGTTTATCCGGAGCACCGGTGATATACTACGGAGACGAGATCGGAATGGAGAATTTAGAGTTAGCTGAAAAACCGGCTGACAGCCGGAAATACGTCCGCGGTGAATTTAATTGGAAAGAAGCGGAAAAACAGATCAAAGACCCGGGTTCTCTTTTGAACGAACTGAGAACTATTATCAAAAATAGAAAAAGTTAGGTAATCTTGTGAAATTTCGTTTCCGAAGGCCGAAGGGTGTCGGGATCGATATTATCCTTCTCGTCTTTTTCAGATAATGGAAATTCTGGAATATCTACACGAGCACCTTCCTTATCGATTACTATCGGAACTATAGTTTTATCTACACCGCTGACATCTATCAGGCCGAAATAGCGGTGAGCCGGAGTGGAAAACCGGGACAGTATTCTATACATCCTCGCAAGGATATCATTGAATATCGGCACTCCCCTATGGATAACTATATCCTCTTCGCCTATTTCTATGGAGCATCGGTGAATCTCGCCGTAAAGCACGCCCCGGCGCTTTAATTCCCAAAGCACATCTTTAACATTAGGATTTTCCATAAATCCGAATTTTACTTGTACGGCTATAATGTTGAAGCCGAAATTTGTAATGGTGTACCTTTCGCCTATGCTAAACGGAGCTTTACCCTGAAGTATAGAAAGGACGATCATGTGCTTTGGTACCACTCCGTTTCTCTTCAGATAGACGCGCAGAGCAGCCGGCATGCCATCTTCGGGCGCGCTTACGGGATGAGAAGACATGAACACAACAACACGGTCTGATTCAACGAGCCATCTTGCCCGGTCGTTCATAATGCCCTTGCTTTCTTCGAGTCGGCGCTTTAAATCTATAAGCCAACTCATTTGGCGGGTATCTCCATAGGCGCGATGAGCCGTTCCAACCGCCTTTCTCCCCCATTGCCAGGCCCACATTACGGACAATAATACGAGGGCTACAAGAATAGGAATATAGCCTCCTTGCAGAAATTTAAGCAAACTGGATCCAAAAAAAGTTAAGTCAAAGAAAAGAAAAATCGTACAGATGGGAATTAATGCCTTGAGCGGCCATTTCCATCGGTAATTGGCCACGACGAAAAAAGCCAAGGTAGTGATTACCATCGTACCGGCTACGGCTACTCCATAAGCAGCCGCAAGGTTGCTTGAACTTTTAAAGAAGACGATCAAAATAACACACCCAAGGAATAACGCCCAGTTTATAAAGGGCATGTATATCTGGCCCCTGATATCCGGGTTCGTATGTATCGTCTTAACTCTTGGAAAAACTCCAAGAGCCATGGCTTGATGAGTCAGTGAGTATGCGCCTGAAATTAACGCTTGACTGGCTATAACCGTGGCTACCGTAGCTAAAATTATCATAGGAAAAAGCGCCCAATCAGGAGACAGAGCATAAAAAAGGTTACCCCCGGGAATTGGCGAGGAGCCAAGCAACATAGCTCCCTGGCCAAAATAATTCAACAGAAGAGAAGGGTAGACAAAGAAAAACCATGCATTTGTTATCGCCTTTCTCCCGAAGTGTCCCAGATCGGCATACAGCGCTTCTGCACCGGTAACACAAAGAAATACGCTGCCAAGTATCCATAAAGAACTAAGTCCATGGCTGAGGAGAAATCTAATTCCGTATGTCGGGTTAAGAGCTTGAAAAACTTCCGGATGTTTAAACAGCTGAGGCATAGCTAAGACGGCAAGAGTCACGAACCACAGTGTCATTACGGGACTGAACAAAACTCCGATTCGAGAAGTACCCCGTTTTTGCATTTTAAAAAGAAAAAACAGAATAGCAATCGTTATGGGCACCACCATATTAGATAGACCGGGCATGGCGATGCCAAGACCTTCTATGGCCGAGACGACTGAAATAGCCGGAGTTATCATTCCGTCACCATACAGTAGCGCGGCTCCAAAGAGCACTAATAGTGTTACCCCCGCAAAAATCTTTCTTGGAATAACCCCCTGCTCCATTCTGATCAATCCAAGCAAAGCAAATATTCCGCCCTCTCCTTCGTTGTCGGCACGCAAGATAATAAAAATATATTTGAAAGCGACAATTAAAAAAAGTGACCAGAAAAACAGAGATAGGGCTCCAAAAACGTTGGACGTATTCGTTGCGACCTGATAATGACCGAAAAATATCTCTCTGAGCGCATAGAGCGGAGATGTACCTATATCTCCGAAAACGATGCCTAAGGAGAGGAAGGGCAGAGCCATGTTTGATAATCTTTTCAGCATATAAAAGCGTTGGACTAACAGGGTCTCAAAGTATCTTCATATTATAGGATAAATCTCTTAAGATATATAGGGGAGGCAATTTCGGATAGGGCTAAAAATTTAGCTGATAAGTTAAGAATAGACGTAAAGATGATTCTTTTATAAGATCATGGTATACTGGACTTATAGATGAGAAACGCCATTATTTCCATATTATTAATAAGCGCGTCGCTATCAGCTGTTTTGGGCTTGATTGTAATGGACCACATGGGTGGGCAGGGCCATAGTGCGTGCCCCTTTGAAGCGGTGAGAATAACTGATTGTTCGCAGATTCAAAATTTCATATCTTTTATAGCTTCACATCTTAGGGCTTTGTCCAAATTTTCTTTGGCAGTTCTCACTGATGGTTTTACTAACCTGATATCTCTGCTTCTGTTGTTATCTTTGGCTATAGGAGTGCTTTTTAATAAGTCGGGGCCGCCCCGATTAAAACCACTGCTATCGGCGAACCGGCTTAGAATAGGCTTCGTTTTACCTCAAGAAACTTTATTCACGGGCTGGTTCTCTCTCCACGAGAATAGCCCCACATTCATGGAAGGACGCTAACAATAAGTCGTTAGTCCGCCGTTGCTAAGGCTTTGGCGAGATAAGTCGAACGATTTGTTGTTTTGCGTCGTTAAACCCTGAAAAAGGGATTTTTTGTCTTTAAATTTAATTCTATGAACAAAAAAGTAATCGCGGGCATCTTCGTTGGGACTCTTGTCTTAATAGGCGGGCTTATCTGGTTAGCGAAACCTGCACCGGACTCTATCGGTGGTCAGGCGGATACTACGTCAAGCTTGCTAAAAAGCGATGGTACATTCTTTGATTTTGGAACTATCTCGATGAAAGACGGGGATGTCACGAAAGAATTTATCGTAACAAATCCTACTGATAAGGATATTCTTGTTACAACACTTGAAACATCATGTATGTGCACCAAGGCTTTTATGGTCAAACCCGACGGTACGGCTAAAGGGCCTTTCGGAATGCGGAGTATGGGCTATGCCTGGCCGATTAATGAGACAATTGTTCCGGGAGAAAGTCGTACTATTAGGGTTGTCTATGATCCGAACGCACATGGCCCCGCTGGTGTAGGTTTAATTGATAGATTCGTAATTCTCACAGAAGAGTCTGGAAGTCAGCTTCAGTTAGAAATAAAGGCGATAGTTAAGCCGTAAAACCATGAAGAAAACTATAATATTATTGATGGCTGTATTTATTGCAATTATCGGGATAGTATTACTGAAAAACAACCCAGAGACTGCATCGTTTCTGTGGGGTTTAAGCAATGAGGGCGCGTGGCTTCTGCCTCTTGTTTTAGTCTCCGCACTGCTTGACAGCGTGCATCCGTGTTCATTCTCAATTCTACTCATCACGATTGCGGTTCTGTTTGGGTTGCAAATATCCAGAAAAAGAATACTACTGGCCGGAGGCGCTTACATTTTTGGTATCTTTGCGTCTTACCTGCTGATAGGGCTTGGGATATTGCAAGTTCTGCACTTGTTTAATACGCCCCATTTTATGGGAAAGCTCGGCGCCGTCATCCTTGTCTTATTCGGTTTGCTAAATATAGTTGACTACCTATTTCCTCAATTCCCGCTGAAGCTCAGGATACCTGCAAGCGCCCACTCATCAATGAGCAGGTTAATAGACCGAGCTTCTCTGCCGGCTGCTTTCGGACTGGGCGCCTTAGTTGGTATCTGTCAGTTTCCTTGTATGGGCGGTCCGTACTTAATGGTTATTGGGTTGCTGCGCGACCAAGTTACTTATCTAAGAGGCTTAAACTACCTGTTTCTCTATAATATTATCCTTATAATCCCGCTGATCGCCGTACTGATAATCTCAGCAGACAAGATGCTGATAAATAAAATGCAGCAGTGGCAGCAGCAAAAACGTTCAACTGTAAAAATAGGAGGGGGCATTATAATGATAGCCCTCGGACTGATAATCTATCTGATATGAAAATAAACATATGCCCAATTTGTGTTCTTGTCGGCGGAACTTGGCTTACCCTGAGCTTTCTTGTGGCTTGGAGCTATCTGGATCCGGGACGGTTTATTATTCCGATTGCTATTTTAATGGGGGGATCCGTTGTTGGCATTGCATATCAGGGAGTCCAGAAGATTGAATGGGCGAATAAACATCCCCTGACCTGGAAATTAATGACAATTATTACAGGCATGCCGGTGTCGTATGCCCTTGTTTTCAACCTTTCAAAGAGTGTAGTTATCTTGGAATTCATATTACTTCTGCTAACAGCTTATTTCTTTTTCGTGGAATGGCAGAAAAAGCCGCGCGGATCGGGCGAAAGCCAAAAGATACGCGATATCGAAAAAAAAATGAAGCAATGTTGTTGATGGAACATGATGATTCAATAATAAAAAAAAATAAAGAAACGGATCCGGATTTCGAACAAGATCAAATCTTGGCGGACGATACCGATCTGAATAGAATTTCTGAAGAGTTAAAACCTCAAAATAGTTTTAAGTTGCTCAGTATTAGTATTGTTGTGGCCTCAGTCATTGTAGGCAGTTCAATAATATTGGCGGGGCGTTTTAGACCTTCAGATGGGATGCTTTCAGCAAAGGCCATAGCAAAGATAGAGCAAGCGGTAACTCCTGAAAAAGGCGTTGTCTTACCCGTTGTCTGGGGAGATCTCGGTAAGCGTCTCGTGGAAAGCGGGGTTATAGATCAAACGAAGTTTGAGCAGCTGTATGCAGGCAGGGGCGGCATTGACGATAGTACAAAAGATTTGCTGACAGGAAGCAATAACGGAAAACTATTGATCACGAAGGGGAATGCAAATTTATTGCTCAATCTCCTTTGGGCCCTCGGACTCGGGACTAAAAATGAAATTCTTGAAAAGGGCGAAATGAGCGACCCGCGGTACGGAGGCGCTGGAAAATTTGCATCAACGGGCGGCTGGACTCTGTCTCGAGGTGCTCCTATGCAGCACTACTCGGCACATGCGCTAATACCATTGACTCCGGAACAGCAAAAATTGGTTGACGAAGTTTCAAGAAATATCTATCGCCCTTGCTGTGGAAATTCTACTCATTTCCCAGACTGTAATCATGGTATGGCTATGCTTGGACTTCTTGAGCTGATGGCATCACAAGGGGTAAGCGAAAACGATATGTATAAAGCCGCTTTGGCAGTTAACTCTTACTGGTTCCCCGATACTTACTTGAATATCGCTCGATATCTTGAGTCAAAAGATATTCCGTGGAGTAAATCTGATCCTAAGGGAATCCTCGGTGCAAATTTCTCAAGCTCTGCCGGTTATCAGGCCGTACTTAAACAGATTCAACCAGCGACTGGTAGCGGCGGAGGAGGTGGTTGCGGAGTATAGCCAAGAAATATAGTGAGATTGCCCGCTCAATAGGCTTTCAAGAAGGCGAATTATTAAGTATTATAAATTATATTAAAAATATGGAAAATTTATCACTGAAAAAATATGTTTGGAAATGTGTATTGGGTGCGGAAATAGCTTACGCGGCCTGCCTGACAGGAGGATTTCTTCCTCTTCGCAGTGTCCGTGGATTAGAATTGCACCACGCTCTATTCGAAACTATTCCCGGTTTTAACCTGGATTAATTTTGGAAGTGTAGCGCTTGGTGCAGTATATATACTTGTACTTGCGTCGATTTTTGGAGGGTACTATGTCTGGATGCATAATCATAGCTTAGAAACATCCTGATCTTATGGAGAATCCCCGATTCAAAAAAGTGAGGCTCAAAATCCACGGCATGCACTGTGCGAGCTGTGAAGTTCTCATAGAGCGGAAACTCAAAAAAGTTGCTGGAATTGAGAAAGTTCAGGTCAGCCACGGGAACGGAAAGGCTGATATTTTATGTTCCTGCGAACTAAATTTGCGTCAGCTTAACAATCTGGTGAAGGAAGACGGCTATCGGATATCCTCCTGGGACGATCGGAACGACAGTATCTATCCGGGCGTCCATCGAAACACCGCTAAAAATTACCTGCAGATAGGCTGGATTTTTCTTGTAATCGTTTCTCTATACTACATCCTGAAGCAATTTAATTTCCTGCCCGATTTTACCATATCCCAGCGAATGAGCTACGGTCTGATCTTCCTGATAGGATTAGTCGCCGCATTATCCTCGTGTATTGCTATAGTCGGCGGTTTACTATTGGCGCTCGCCGGGAGATACAGTGAAGAACATCCTAATTTGTCCGGTATTAAAAAATTCAAACCGCATATCTATTTTAACTCTGGACGCATAGCAGGATACACCGCCTTTGGCGCTATTGTAGGAGCTCTGGGATCAGTAATGACTCTCTCACCGAGGACAAATGGCTATCTCATGATCGTAGTCAGTTTAGTGATGCTCACACTCGGATTTCAGTTGCTTCATCTCTTTCCGGGGTTACGGAGATTTACTCCAAAGATGCCGAAGTTTATCAGCCACAAGATCCATGATCTCAGCACAAAAGAAGGCAAGAGAGCGTCATTCACGCTTGGTGCTTTAACATTTTTTTTGCCATGCGGGTTCACCCAGGCCTTACAACTGTATGTTTTAGCCAGCGGAGACTGGAAGATAGGAGCATTAACAATGCTGACATTCTCATTGGGAACCCTGCCGGCACTTCTCTCGATTAGCGCTATATCAAGTTTTGCAAAGGGCGCATTCCAGCAGCACTTTTTAAGATTTGCGGGTGTATTGATTGTCCTCCTGTCGCTCTTCAATATAAACAACGGCTTAACTCTTGCGGGTTACAGCTTTGATCCGGCTTCGGCTTTTTCAACGAAGTCAGATGGTACTCCTCGATGGGATATATCCCCGGTAAAGATTGAGGACGGAAGACAGGTCATAAAAATGACCGTTAACGGATATAGCTATGAACCGAACAGGTTCATAGTCGTTAAGGACATACCAGTCGAATGGCAAATAGACGGTGCCAATGCGGCCGGATGCGGTAAAGTTATCGTCATACCGTCTTTAGGCATGAGCAAGTATCTCTCGCCTCAGGGAATCACCACGGTTACATTTACTCCGGAAAAGACAGGAGATATTCCTTTTAACTGCAGTATGGGTATGATGACGCGCGGTTCAGGATTCACCGTAATACCCAACAAAACTGGGATTGTGGGAGCAAAAACAGAACTTAGAGCGGACCCGCAAATATCCGTATGCGATCCTGCCATTGCCAGCTGTCCCGAGGTGCAGAAACTTGCGATCGAGGTCTCGCTTGAACGAGGCGTGGTTCCCCGGTCTCTTATCGCTAAGAAAAATGTACCGATTGAACTAACTATAGACGATAAAGACCCTCTTGGCGGTTGCATGTCCGTATGGGTCATACCCGAATACAACGTCACTATTCCTATGAATGGTACCGTGACTAAGAATGTATTCACTCCTACAGAATCGGGAACTATAGACATAACTTGCAGTATGGGCTCGAAATTAGCCGAAATTAATGTTTTAGATTAAAAATATTAAATAATACTATGAAAACTACAACTCTGACAATCCGAGGCACTCATTGTAAGGCATGCAAGACAGTTATAGAGGATTTATCTAAAGACATAAAAGGAGTAAAATCATGTCAGGTAGACTTTAAAACCGGAACGGCCATTATTGAACATGAAAATGACGCCGATTTGGATGCATTCAAAAGAGCAGTTGAAGACCTGGGTCAATATAAACTATCGACCAATTCTTAACCTATGGATACGGACAAAATAATACTGACAATTTTAGGAGGTATCGGTATTATCTTTACCTACTGGTTTTTTCTTATGAAAAAAGACCAAGTAGTGAGCGTAAAAGACGAAATAGAAATCGTAGTCGAGGGAGGCTATTCCCCAGATTCAATCTCTATCCCAAAAGGAAAAACTTCAAGACTGATTTTTTTGAGAAGAGATCCGAGCGCCTGCCTTGAAGAAGTCGTACTCGGTGATTTTAAGATACGCAGGCAACTGCCCCTGAATCAAAAAGTAACGATCGAACTCACCCCCCAGCAAATCGGAGAATTCAAGTACTCCTGCGGAATGGGTATGTACCACGGGAAGATTATAGTAACAAACTAAATATGCCATACACTAAAAAAATATTAGGCATAAAGGGAATGCATTGCGCTTCATGCGTTCTGACAATCGAAAAAGCACTCAAGAGGCTGGAAGGCGTACAGAGTGCTGCAGTGAATATTGCCAATGAGAAAGCTACGGTGGAGTATGACCCGTCTAAGATTACCGATAAGGAACTATCATCGGCAGTTGCCAATGCAGGCTATAAGGCTTTGATTGATGAGGAAGTACAAACCGAAGATGAAGAAAAGAAACAAAAACAGAAAGAATTATCCGCCTTAAAGACAAAGGTTACCTGGAGTTTGATCTTCGGCGGAGCCATATTCTGGGGAAGTTTTCCCGGAATCATGGAGACTGCGCCATGGGTTCTGAAGAATTTTTGGATTCAACTTCTATTGGCAACTCCGGTCCAATTCTGGGCAGGCTGGGAATTTTATCGAGGCACGACGGTTTCTCTCCGGCACCGAACCGCGAACATGGACACCTTGGTTGCCATTGGCACAACGGTTGCCTACGGATATTCGGCCTTTGTAACGGCATTTCCGGGTTTTGTCGAGCGTATCGGTATCGAATCTATGCCTTATTTTGACGTGGCCACCATAGTGATCGGCTTGATACTACTTGGCCGTTACTTCGAGGCGAGAGCAAAAGCCGGTACTTCGGAAGCCATTAAAAAGCTGATGGGCTTGCAGGCTAAGACGGCTCGCGTCGTACGCGGCGGGAGAGAGTCGGATATTCCGATAAACGAAGTGATCATAGACGATGTCATACGGGTCCGTCCGGGAGATAAAATTCCCGTCGATGGTATCATTGTCGACGGGGACTCATCAATTGATGAGTCAATGGTAACCGGGGAAAGTATCCCGGTAGACAAATCGCCGGGCGATTCCATCATAGGGGCGGCTATCAATAAAAGCGGGACATTTACTTTCAAAGCTACTCGCGTCGGCTCAGAGACAATGCTTGCCCAGATCATCAAACTCGTTCAAGAAGCCCAGGGTTCTAAGGCGCCAATTCAGCGTTTGGCCGACCTTGTATCTTCTTATTTTGTTCCTGTTGTTATTATGCTGGCGATAGCCACCTTCGTCATCTGGTATGACATCGGACCGAATCCGGCATTACTTTTCGCCTTATTGAATACGGTTGCGGTGCTGATCATTGCCTGTCCCTGCGCCATGGGCCTTGCAACACCGACTGCCATAATGGTAGGAACGGGCAAGGGAGCGGAACACGGAATACTTATTAAGGATGCGGAAAGTCTCGAGATTGCCCATAAAATAAAAACTATTATCTTTGATAAAACCGGCACACTTACAGAGGGAGAACCTAAAGTCACCGATGTTATCGCCTATGAAGGATTTACGGAGCAGGATATTTTACGCTATGAGGCCAGCTTGGAAGTAGGCTCGAATCATCCTCTTGCAAAAGCCATAATCACCGAAACAGAATCAAGGAGAGCGCTTCCGTTGGAACCTATAGAAAAATTTCAGTCAGTTCCCGGCCATGGGATCAGAGCCTTAATACAAGATAAGCATGTTTTAGCTGGAAAAGAAAAATTAATTTCTGACGAGGGTATTCAAACTAAAAAAGCCAAATCTGACATAGAGAGATTGTCTAACGAGGGTAAGACGTTGAGCCTGCTTGCGGTTGACGGACAATTGGCCGGGATCATTGCTGCGGCGGATACGGTTAAGCCCTCAGCGAAAGAGGCGGTTGAAAAACTAAAAAAAGCCGGAATAGAGGTGGTTATGTTAACGGGCGACAATTTGCGTACCGGTCAAGCAATCGCTAAGCAGTTAGGGATCGCCAGAATATTGGCAGAGATTTTACCCGACCAGAAAGAAGCAGAGGTCAGAAAAATACAAGCTGAAGGAAAAACTGTTGCAATGGTTGGAGATGGGATAAACGACGCTCCGGCCTTAGCCGTTGCTGATGTGGGTATAGCAATGGGAACAGGCACCGATGTTGCAATAGAAGCGGCGGATATAACACTGATCAATAAAGACCTGCGCTCTGTTTCGGCCGCTATCATTCTTTCCAAGAAAACAATGCGAACGATAAAGCAGAACCTCTTTTGGGCTTTTGCCTACAATATAATCCTGATACCTGTGGCCATGGGTGCACTGTATCCATTTTGGGGGATTCTATTGAATCCCATATTCGCTTCCGTAGCAATGGCCACAAGCTCTATTTCGGTCGTTTCAAACTCACTTCTTCTCAAGCGCAAGCGCATAATCTAATAATCACCGATACCCCTGATCGTCGAGAGTGTTTTGTCTGCCAATGACCTGAAGAAAGAAAGGAATTATATACTCAAAGGTATTGCTTAGTTTAAGGGCCCAGTCTTCCAAATGAAAAACGAGAAACCACCTACAACAGAAACCCCGTACTTCCCGGCGCAGGAATTGAAGGCCTGGATCGAGGAAACCTACAAGGATAGCGATACCTATGGGCAAGAACTTAAAAATGCCCATATCAGAGCTATCGAGGATAAGAATATAGAGGGTTTAAAAAAACTGTCTCGAGTTATGTTTGTCCAGATATCGCGATTGAGACAAGAGTCTAAAGAGAACTGGGAGATGACCGAAATGATTCATAGGAAGCTTGATAGGTGGTTAGAGCAAAGAGGACGGTAGCCTAATAAATTTAGACCCGGCGTTATTCTATTGACATCGCAAACTCTGTTTGTTATACTCAGAACAGTAAAGAACGGGGACGCCCGTTCTTCACCCCGGCTTTGTCTGGGGGTTTCTTTTTATAGTCTTTAAAAGACTATAAAGCATTAAAATTATAGCGTTCAGCGGTTTTATAAAAACTTCTGTGTTTACCTGAGTTCGAGGCAAAATCGAGTATCAATTCGAGGCGTAGTTAAAGCTACGGCGAGAATTAAACGGAGATTTTAACAAAGAAATCAGTTAAACCTGGAAGGTGCGCCGTAGGCCTGTAATGACGTAGGCCAGGCTCACACAAAGTTTTAAACAATGGAAATAAGAAATATAGCAATAATCGCCCATGTAGACCATGGCAAAACTACTCTGACTGACGCCCTGATGCGCCAGACCGGATTTGCCGTCGAAGGAGCCACTATGGACTCGAACACGCTCGAAAAAGAGCGTGGCATTACGATATACGCAAAGAACGCCTCAATTGCCTATAAGGATACCAAAATTAACATAGTCGATACGCCTGGACATGCCGATTTCGGATCGGAAGTGGAACGGGTACTGCGATCAATCGACTCGGTACTCTTAGTCGTTGACGCTCAAGAAGGACCGATGCCGCAAACACGCTTCGTCCTCAAGAAATCTCTTGAATTAGGATTAAAGCCGATTGTGGTCATCAACAAAATAGACAAACCGGCTGCCGATCCGGTTAAATGCGAGGAACACGTTCTCGATCTCTTTTTAGAGCTTGGCGCCAAAGATGACCAGGCTGATTTCCCTATCGTTTACACAATAGGCAGGCTCGGAATCGCCAAGAAAAAACTTTCAGACGAGTCCTCTGATCTGACTCCTCTTTTGGACACGATTCTTGAGCATGTTCCCTGCGCTTCATCGGATGAACTGATGGATAAAACGTTGATGCTTCAGTCGTTTAACTTAGGCTATGACAACTTTTTGGGCCGTTTGGCTGTGGGGAGAATTTATCAGGGTACGGTTACCTCCGGTCAAAATGTTTTCGTCAAAAAACCCAGCGGGGACACCCGCTCAGGGAAAATAACTAAAATATTCACCTTCAGCGGTCTTGAGAAAATAGATACGGATAAGGCCACTACCGGGGATATAGTAATGATAGCCGGGTTACCGGATATTTATATAGGCGAAACGGTAACCGATAATGAGAAAGCTTCTCCCTTACCTGCCATTGCAGTGGATGAGCCGACCATTGCTCTTAATTTTTTGGTTAATAACTCCCCCTTCGCCGGCCGGGAAGGCAAATTCGTAACTTCAAGACAAATCAGAGAGTATTTAGAGCGCGAGCTCGAAGTTAATGTAGGACTTCATATTGATTTTGCATCAATGGATACCTTTAGAGTGCTTGGACGCGGAGAACTCCATATCGCTATACTTTTAGAAAATATGAGGCGAGCCGGTTACGAACTTCAGGTTTCCCAGCCCCAGGTAATTATCCGCGAAGATAACGGAATTAAAACGGAACCTTTTGAAGAAGTAATCGTGGATACGCCCAAAGAATATCAAGGCACTATAATCGAGCGATTAGGCATGCGAGGATTCATAATGAATAATATGTCCGTCAGCGACGAATTAGTAAGGCTATCTTTTGAAGGTCCGACTCGCGGACTCTTGGGCTATAGAAACCAGTTTATTATAGATACCAAGGGTGAAGGAATTATGTCTTCGCGGGTTGTAGGCTTTAAACAATACGCCGGCGATATACGCAAAAAATCTGTAGGCTCCATGATCTCTATGGCTAACGGCAAAGCCCTTGGATTCGCTCTCTGGAATCTACAAGACAGAGGGATGCTCTATGTGGGTCCCGGCATTGAAGTATATGAAGGCATGGTTATAGGCAACACCTCAAAAGGAGAAGAGATGCATGTAAACCCCACCAAGGGCAAAAAATTGACCAATATGAGGGCTTCCGGAGCTGATGAGGCCATAGACCTCATTCCGCCGGTTCCCCTCACTATAGAGCGCGGACTTGAAGTGATGGCCGAAGATGAATACCTTGAAATAACTCCCCAAAGCGTAAGACTAAGAAAGCAGTACCTTACCGAAAATGACCGATCAAAAGCCCGAAGAGCACAAAACGAGTAGAGCATACATATGCATAATGAACAACCACGGTCTTACGGCCGTGGTTGTTCATATGACCTTAAATCACTCTGTCAGCTCTATGATCGCCAACTCAAGAGGGAGCTGTGGAATCGGAGACGATTTTATGCCTTCCCGGGCAGAAATAAAAAGATTCAAAATGGATGCTATTTTCTTTGGTTCAAGAGATGACGATAGGGCAGCTATAAATTTTACTTCTCCATCCAGCAGATTATCTCCTACGGACGCCAGAGTAGCCGGACTTACTCTATGCAAAAGGACTTTGCGCAGATAATTTATAAAATTACCGGCAAAGTTATCCAAGTCGATGCCTGATTCATGCATCTTGCTTATAAAATTTAAGGCCGCCGTCCGGTCATTATTGACAATATAACCAAGCAGTTCGGGATGGTAGCTGAAGGGTATCAGGCCCAGTAGTTCGCCGACATCTTCGGCTGTAACTTTTTTACCCCGGCTCACAGCTTGTATTTTGGAAAGGGCAACTTCCGGGTCCCGTAAAGCTCCGTCGGAAGAAACGGCAATAGAGACCAGGGCATCGTCGTTGATACTAATCTTTTCCGTCTTGGCAATTTCTCTTAACTTACCGAGAATTTGTTCGGACGAAAGCCTCTTAAAATCAAACCTCTGAACCCGGGAAAGAACAGTGAGAGGTATCTTGTGAGCTTCCGTCGTGGCTAAAATAAAAACAACATGCGCCGGCGGTTCTTCTAATATCTTCAGCAGAGCATTGAAAGCGGCCTGAGTAAGCATATGGACCTCGTCTATTATAAAAACCTTATAACCTCCGCTCGGAGCAGCGACTCCGGCCGAATCCTTAATGTTACGGATTTCATCAATGCCCCGATTGGAAGCGGCATCTATTTCTATCAGGTCCAATGATCTATTGGTCGTAATGGCTGTGCATGAGTCACAAGTATTATCGGGATCTCCGTTTACGTCTCTTTTCTGACAGTTTAGAGCCTTAGCCATAAGACGGGCTATGGTTGTCTTGCCGGTCCCTCGAGGTCCGGTGAATAAGTAAGCGTGACCAGTCCGCCCGCTTAAAAGAGCCCCGCACAAAGTCTGGATAACATGTTCTTGCCCCACAACTTCAGAGAATTTTTGAGGACGATATTTACGATACAGCATGATGATTTTGTCTATGAGGAGATCTGACCTTGCGACGAATAGCCACAAAATCATCACCCCGCCCTCTAAGCGCTTATTCTTAGCTTGAGAGCCCTCCAAGCACTACCATAGTGTTTTAATCTTTTCTCTCTATCTCTTTAATCTTTTCTCTCTATCTCTTTAATCTTTTCAGATAGGTAAGCTTCATAATAGAGTAGAATGGTTTTCTGCTTTTGTTGATGCTCCTTAATCCGTCTTCTTAAATCGCCTGTATAACCAATATAGAACTTACCCTCATTAAATTTTAATACATAAACAAAATGCATAGAGGGCGGGGTCAAGGTTCGTCAGCCAAAAATTATCTACTGCTGTGCTAATTTTTGGGACGAGCCCTTGAACACCACTATTCTAAACCCAATAAAGCTAAAAACAAGAGCAACTGCAGACCCGGCAACGCCCCCTACATTAGCCCATGCCTGCGCGCTGGTTCCGAACAGCGGTCCGACTACGTTCACCAAAAGCGAAGCAACCCCAACGTTTACCAAACCCGACATCACAGAAACTGCAATGAATTTGGCAAACTCCGTTCCAGCATGAGCGCTCGTTCCCGAATCGAAAACCCAATATTTATTCCAGAAGTAGCTATGAAAAGCTGCTAAAGTAAAGGCTGTGCCGACAAAAACAGAATACCAAACTCCCGAAGCTATATCGGAAAAGGCTATCAACAAATTAAGCGTTCCGGCATAGACGGCAAAATTAGTAAATCCTATAGCGGCAAACCTGCCAAACTGATTGAAGAATCCCATCCATCGGCCCAGAAAATAGCCCAAGTTTACCCCAAGAATCCAAACCACTGGAACGATCAGCATAAAAAGCTCGTTAGGAAGGTCGACTGATACGGACAGAAAATTACCCGCCATTAGAAATGGATTTAATTTTAAGAAGTCCAGTATTTTCCAGGCTATAAAACCGGTATAAAAACCGGAGAAGATTGCTGAAAATAAATCTTTTTTCGTAAATTTGTTCATAGTTAAACTTTGCCGTACTTAAGCCGGGAATTTTCTTTGATTTTCCGGGCAAATTCAGGATCAGACGGCCGCTTGGGTTCAATTTTGATATTGAACGGACGCGTCGTTTGATTATTAATTAGTAGTTTTATATAGCAATTAAAATTATCTATATTTAAAAGGTCTTGCGGGCTGAAAATCGGTTCAAATTGGTTCTTAAGATACTCGGCGTCATCGGCTCCTACTCGAAATGTGGAGATTGAACCGACATTTCCAAAAACCGCATCTCTGATCTTATCGGTCAGCTGTCTTATGAACTGATTGGCGATCGTCAGATCCAGACGGTATTTTCTCGCCTCAGCTAAAATAGTAGCTATGCTCTCGGTCGTGAAATTCTGAAACTCATCTATGTACAGGTAGAAGTCCGCCCTCTGTTCTTCAGGAATATCGACTCTTGACAGCGAAGACATTAGGAGTTTGCCGACTATTATCATGCCGAGAAGATTGGCGTTGATATCCCCTATCCGTCCTTTTGAAAGATTGACCAGCAAGATTTTCTTCTGATCCATGACCTGTCTGAAATTAAATGCGCTCTTTGGCTGGGAAAGTATCGGCCTTAAAAATTCGTTGGCTATAAACCCGTTGATTTTAGAAGTTATATAAGGAGCCATATTGGCCAAAGCCGCTTCTCCGCCTGCTTTCTCGGCCTCTAATAGCCAAAAATCTCGGACTATGGGATTGGTCTCTCTGGTCAGCTTATCCCGGCGGTATTTCTCATCCGTCAGAACCTTGGGAATATTAACCAAAGTCGGTATTTCAAACTGATGGTCATCCATGAGAAGAAGCATGGCGTTTCTGAAATACTGATCAAACATCGGACCCATTGTTTCCGCCAAAAAAAGCTTCTGAAATATGCCGAGCATCTCGTTTACTATAAATGTTTTCTGTTCCGGAAATTTCGGATCAAATTCGAGCATGTTAAGACCCAGGGGCTTCGCAACATCGGCCGGATCAAAAACTATAACATCATCGATTCTTTCTTTGGGAATAAACCCTAAAATAGCTTCGATGGCCGTCCCGTGAGGATCTATAAAACAAGCACCGTCCCCGTTTACTATGTCCTGATAAATCATATTCTCCATGAAGGTCGATTTACCGGTACCGGTCTGGCCTAAAACGTAAAGATGCCTTCGCCGGTCATTTCGAGTAATGCGTACTACGTTATCAACACCCCTGAAAGTATTCTTGCCCAAGATAATGCCTTCTCTCGGCAGGTTAGGGGGCGGTTCAGCCGGTTTGGCTTTTAAGAACTTGATCTTGGGAGCAAGCGTCGTGGCAATGGGAAGATGATAAAGGCTGGCTAACTCTTCGGTTGATAGAACCATCTTATGAGAATCGTCAAAAAGCCTAAAGGAAAAATTGAACAGCTGATCCTTAAGAGACAGACCCTTGACCTTAACCGCCTCCAGCGAGTTCATGTCCGGTGCGGCAAATTGAACAAAAGCTCCGTTGATTTCATTTAAAATCTGCTCGGCCCGGATCTGTTCTTTGGCTGAAACGGCTAAGCGTATGTTTACATCAAATAACGGCCGGGAAGCCTTATTCTGAATTGATTTTATAACCTCCCCCTCCATCGGAGTCATGATTACTGTTTCTTTGGGCTTTTCTTTGGCCTGTTCTTCCGGAGTCTTGGGCTTGGGAGGACTCTTGGCTCTTGAAACAGCCGTTGAGAATTTATATCCAAGCTGCATTTCTTTGGCCACTTTCTGGGCTAAATCCTTATAGGTATTGTGGGACGGCCTTATCAGTACCTGAATGGCCGCCCCCTCGCCCTCCGCTTCCAATTTGGAAAGCGCGGTCGCTAATCCTCCCAAGGGATCGGACTCTAAGTGCTGATAGGTCCTGAATGGCAGCATAAAATTGTCCTTCAGCTTCAGGTACGCGCCGGCAGCAACCCCGTTAGGGTTGAAAATGTTATAATCCTTAACTCTCTGGATTTCAGCCAAAGGAAAAACTCCATGAACTTGTTTTTCGAAAATCTGCTCATAGCTCCTTGGCACCGAAACATAGAAGTGAATCTCCTCGCCGATATGATGGACAGACATTTCCAGAGCTATATAGGGTTCTCCGTAAATAAATTTATTCCAGCCTACCGCATGCAAATTAGCGAAAGAGGAGTACAGCTGTTCCATCACCGAAATCAATTCTTTTTCATTTTTTTGCGATGACGACTGTGAAGGGGCGTCTTTGGGAAGAGTAATTAAAAAAAGCGACATATTCAGCGCTCTTGAGATACTCCTCTTTCTCTTAAAAGTTTCATACCAGATAAAGCCCACGACAAAAAGAGCGACTAAGGAGATGAAGTAAATGATGAGAAAAAACGTGGACACAACTATGGCGTTAATCTATTTTATCGAGCTTCCTTTTTTCAATTAAGGCTACATAGAGCTCGTCGCACAGAATAGCGTGAAATGCGTCCATAAGGGCCGGATTGTTCTCTTTTGCCGCCTGTCTGATGCCGTCTTCAAGATTGGTATCAAAAACCATCTTAACCAAGTCGTCAACCTTGGCTTTGAGTTCTGGATCTAAATAGCTGAGTCCGCTATCATCGGAAGATCTGGAGGCAGGACCTGTGTTTTGATAAGCCGGCACATGCTGGCTGATTTTTTCTTCCAAAATAGACTTAAGAACTTCTTTTTCTCCGTCTTTGACCGATTCGGCCTGTCCTCCGGAAGGAATTTCTTTGTGCTCTAAAAGAGCCCTCTTCTCTTGAAGCTCTTTTTCTAAATTTGCTATATCTTGCTCGATTGAAGCTGAAGGTGTTTCTAGCATGACTTAGTCATCTAAGACCTCTTAAGTATACCAGAGTTACAAATAGTTGCATCCACAGTACTCAAAAAGGCCTTTCGGCCGTTCTTGATGCTAAGTAAAGTAGGGATGGGCTGGATGCTACGACAATTTTTCTGACCATTTTGCTATCAGTATGTCGACTGCTTTCTGCTGTTCTTTGGCTGCTGCCGCCCACCTCTTCTCCTGCTCCCGTAAGAACAGCTCTCCTTCAAAAGCAATCTGATCTAATGTCTCTTTTTCGGCTTCCAAGGCGTCTAAAAGGCGAAAAACCATAGACTCCGGCAGTTTATCCAAATTCTCAATCAGGGAAGATTTAACCTTCCCATCCAAAGGAGAAGCGGCCAGTAGTTTGCCTATTTTGTCTGCTATTTCTTTCTGTACTTTTTTTAGAGCCATAGTATTAAATTAATTAGTAACCCATCGCTCGCATCACTGCCAAGGGAATCTTGATGGCCATCCCAACGGGTAGTGTTCTCGAACTAAGAAGATCCTTGACCGCCCCGCCGGTCCACTCTTGCTCGTACATACCATTGGCATCCAGAACTTGCTGGCTAAGATCCATAAGCTGCTGATCGGACAAAGGTACCTTGGACATGCTTTCTACGGTATGCCAAACATTTTCGTTAAGAATTTGACTGAATGCCCTGGTAGCCGATTCTGTAGCCACGGTACCGGCCTTACCTCCTGTAGCTGATATAACCTGCTCAGGACCGGGCATAGCCAAGTATCCTATTCCGGCGCCCCATAAAATTGCTTCGGCCCCGCCCCAGACATAGCGTCGCCACCATTTCTCATCAAGATTGCCCCGGATTAATTCCTTAAAACTCTTTAGATCTTCGACGACGGCTCCGTATCTTATCTTGTTAAGCTCGGATAGCAATTCTTTTCTCACGGCCTTTTTGTTTTCTTCGCTCATGACTTCCTGCCCTGCGAATCCTTTTGTCTTTCTAAGTTTTTCTTCAAGAATCTGAACGGCATTTTCCACGGCCCGATTGATAAATTCGTCATTTTCCTTATCCTTGGCCTCCACCACGCCCATGAATGCCGCATTCTCTACGCCGCCTCTTCCGACCTCTCCTCCGACCGCTCTGAAAACGTCCCATGCATATTTCTCCGCTTCCTCGGCGGTAAGGTTTTTGTCTTTTTCTATGTTCTTGGCGTAGGCCTCCACATGCTCGGCGGCTGTTCCTGTACTGCCTCTGAATTTCTCAGCCTGATAGAATTCCCATATACCGGCGGTGGCAAAACCTTTAGCCCGCTCTTTGATCCAGCCCCAGTTACTTTTAACCTTTTCTTTGGCGCCTCTATAGACCTCTAAAACCCGGTCTTTGAAACTTTTGCCCATGCCCTTTTCTAACGACTTAATATCTTTTTCTAATCGTTTTATTTCTTTTTTGAGATTTTTTATTTCTTTTTCGACTCGCTCTTTTTCGCTCTGCCAATAGGCCAGTCCATCTACACCAATGCCTATTATCCTGTTAGAAAATCTGATCTTTTCGGCAATTTCCCCATTTAAATAAGCTTCCTGCTGAACAAGGTTAGCCTCAACGGCCGTCAATTCGTTCTTTGTTGCCTCTAATTTACGCAGTGCTTCTTCAGATTTCTGTCTCTCAATAAATTCTTCTTTCTTTTGCTCCCAGTACTCGACACTTTCACCTTTAAGCCCTAAGGTTTGTCTTTTAGCAAATAGTATCTGTCCTTCTATTTCTTCAAGTGTCATGTCTCGCTCGGGCTTTTCAGTTACTTCCGAATCCGCTGCTTCCAGGGTCTCGGTTGGTTCTGGTATTCCAAAATCAACGGTGATTTGTGGCCTCTCTGCCGGAATAGTATTGGTAACCGAACCCGTTTCAGGAGACGTCGGAGCCGCCTCCGGTGGTTCCTCCTGAGGTTGATGCTCCGGATCACCTACGGGCACGCCTTCGGGCCTGTCTTCGGCGCCATCCTGAACTTGAAAGTTAGTTTCGGATCCTTGTATGCCGGCCTTAAATAAGGTGGCCTCTGTTTGAACGTCTAATAAGCGGTTTCCAAGGTTGGCAATATAATCCCGATCATCTTCTGGCAACTCCTCCCAAGCCTTAAAAGAAAGTTCTTTCTTAGCCTGCCAATCATTCCTAAGGGTATTATAAAGACCGAGAGTTTCCGGAGTCATTTCTCCGGGCTTTTCTCCTTTACGAAATGCCGTCATTGCATGAAAAGCCAGCAAGGTATCCCTCTTCTTTTCTAAGGCTTCTAAATACAAAACCTCCGGTGATTTTTCAGCCGGAGATCCCTCCGTTTTGAGCTCTCTACCCTCGGTAGCCATTAAGACAAGTATCTCACGCCGGAACTAAAATTCAATACGCCCGTATGTGGACAAGAAAAATAACTTTTTTCTTAAAATCTGATAGAATTATCTTATGCTTCACCGGACACTCACTAAAAGGAGAGAGCTCGTTGTCTTTGTCGCAATAGTTCTGACAGCTATCTTCTTCCGTTTTTACCAGCTAAACTCTTTTCCTCCCGGACTTTACCCTGATGAGGCTATGAACGGCAACAATGCATTAGAAGCGTTGTCTACCGGGAATTTCAAAGTTTTCTACCCCGAGAATAACGGCAGAGAAGGGCTTTTTATCAATATCCAAGCATTGTCAGTTGAGGTGTTCGGTAATCACCCTTGGTCGCTGCGCTTAGTCTCGGCCGTCATGGGCATACTGACCGTCATTGGATTGTATCTCCTGACCAAAGAGATGTTTGAATGGCGCATAGCCGCCGTCTCCGGCTTCCTGATGGCTATCTCTTTCTGGCATGTTAATTTTTCCCGAATCGGCTTTAGGGCCATCATGCTGCCATTCGTTCTGGTATTCGGTTTTTATTTCTTCTGGAAAGGTATTAAAAATCTTCGTTTAAGTGATTTTATACCGGCCGGAATTTTCTTTGGTTTAGGCTTTCACACTTACATACCCTATCGTGTTGCTCCGCTGATCGTACTGATTTTATCATTGGTATACTGGTGGAATGTCAGAAAAGATATTGCTTTATCAAAATATAACGAAGTAAAAACAAAGTTTTTCAAAGGCTTTGCCGTCATGATTATCTCGGCAATCATAATAACCCTGCCTATCGGACTTTACCTTGCAGCCAATCCGGAACAATTTAACAGTCGCTCCGGGCAAGCTCTGTCTGTATTCAGCCAAGACAACCCGCTACAGGAACTGGTGTTAAGTACCGTAAAAACCTTGGGTATGTTTACCTTTACCGGAGACTTCAATCAGCGACACAACATTGCCGGCCAGCCGATGCTGCCTTGGCCGATAGGAATATTTTTCATCATGGGAATCTTCCACGAAATCATCCATTGGTTTAAAAGAAAACATGGGCATTTTTCAACAACACACACTTTTATTCTATCCTGGTTCTTTGTAATGCTCCTGGCGGGATTTTTATCTACCGAAGCGCCCCATGCGCTCAGGGCCATCGGAGCTATCCCGGTTGTTATGATACTGACCGCAAAAGGATTGTGGTGGTCATTTGAAAAAATAAAGATTCTGTACACTCAAGCGTATCCTTATAAAACAAGATATGAATTGCATACCTTCATAGGTGCCGTAATGATCCTGTTTGTAGTATCGTTCGGCTTTCTTGAATTTAACAGGTACTTTAAGGTATGGGGACCGGATCAGGAAACCGCTGGCGCTTTTAATAAAAATTACACGAAAGTAGCCGAGAAAGTTAATGCGATGCCGAATCAAATAAAAAAATATATCCTGGTCAACGCCGAAGGAACCTTAGTTAATGGCGTCCCCATGCCGTCTCAGACAGTCATGTTCCTAACCGACACCTATACCGCCGAAAAACAAAAAGCCAAAAATATTTTTTATCTTACCCTGGAACAATACCGTTCCGGTCAGTATGACAAAGGCGGAATTGTAATACCCCTCGAAAACAAATGACGAAAATAATTAAAATCCTGCCCGCTCTGATCGTGATTGCCGCTTTAGTCTTAGCTGTTTCAAGCGTCTGGAATGATTCTCCGATCGTTGACGAAATACCGCACATAGGAGCGGGCTATTCTTATGTAGCTAAGCTTGATTCTCGTCTCAATCCAGAGCATCCGCCGTTAGCCAAAGACTTGGCCGGATTCGCATTAAACTTTATGGATTTGAACCAGAGCGCTTTTAACAGCAGGTTCTGGCTTCGAGACGTTAACGGCCAATGGGAATTTGGGAGGCACCTCCTTTTTACCTCGGGCAACGATGCCATAACGGCAGTCAGGGTCGCAAAAATTCCTGAACTTTTATTTTTTGTTTTCTCGGGAATCTTGATATTTGTTTGGGCAAAAAAAATGTATGGAGACAAAGCCGCCGTCTTGGCTCTTTTTCTTTTTTCGTTCTCTCCTACGGTGATCGCCCACTCTCGGTTTGTTACTACTGATATGCCGGCATTATTCGGAGTATTGCTTGGCACTTTTTTCTTCGTACGCTACCTTAAAAATCCTTCAGTAAAAAACTTGGTTGTCGCCGGATTAGCCTTGGGCGTAGCCGAACTTACAAAATTTTCACTGTTTCTCCTGATACCGTTCTTTATTCTTCTGGCCGCTTTTTACGGTTTGCTGATTTTCTCCGAGAAAAGATGGAAAATGACCTTATTTTATTTTAGCCGGACGCTAATAATTGTATTGACGGCCTATATTTTCGTGGTTTGGCCGATGTACGCTTTGCATGTTAAAAACTACCCTCCAAGCCTCCAGCGTACCCAGACAGAAAATATTTTATCTTCATTCGGAAGGCGTTCTTTAGCCGACACGGTTGCCTTTTTTGCGGATAAGCCCGTCATACGAGGTTTAGCCGATTATGGGCTTGGCCTTCTCATGGTTACTCAGCGTTCAGTCGGCGGAAACACCACTTACTTTATGGGTGAAGTTAGAAACTACGCCTGGAAACAATATTTCCCCATTGTTTACTTCCTGAAAGAGCCTCTCCCTTTCTGGATCCTGCTGATCCTGATCTGGCTATTCTGGTCAATGCGGGTACGTTTTGAGAAAAATGTCATTCAACAAGCATGGCATTGGTTTGTAAAATTAGTAAGAAATCACTTCACCGAATTCGCCATGCTCTTATGGTTAGCGACCTACTGGTATTCGAGTATAACGGCGAACCTGAATATAGGCGTAAGACATCTCATGCCTACATACGGATTCATTTTTATCCTTCTTTCCGGTCAATTAGTTAAAATCTATAAATTGGTAGCTCCGAAAAAGCTTTTCGCTTTTACCTTTGCGCTTTACGCTTTACTCGGTTGGTACTTATACGAAAACTTATCTATATACCCCTACTATCTGACCTATTTCAACCAAGTAGCCGGCGGACCGGCGGGCGGCTACCGGTACGTTGTAGATTCTAATATAGACTGGGGTCAAGATGCTAAGCGTCTTGCCGATTGGGCGGAAGATAACGATGTGAAAAAGATTTACTTTGATTATTTCGGATGGGCCGATGCTCGGTATTATTTAAAGGATAAATTCATGTGGCTGCGCGGGGGACAATTTAAAAATGCGGCTGAATTTCTCCGAGCCGAACCCAAGGGCGGATATATAGCCGTATCGGCGACATTTTTCATGGGCTCTTTCGAGAAACCGGAAACAAGCTATGCTTGGTTGGAGAATTACCCTAAAAAAGCAGTCATAGGCAATAGCATTTTCGTTTGGTATATTCCTCCAGTCTCGCATTAACCCGTCTCTCACTCTATTATGAAATGAAAACGCCCGTGGGGTTACCACGGGCAGCGATTCTTTTCCAAGGCTCGCCGAGCCCGATTTCAAACTAAGTTCAACGCATGGTCTCTCTCCTTCCGGCAGCCTGCCGGACGAGTTTTAGATCCGGCCATTTGTTGTTTGTTTGGTTTCCCGAAGGCCCCGCGCACGTTTTCAGGCGTGCGCAGGACTCATCCATCGGGAAGGCGTGTCGGGTTAATTTTGGGAACCTTCCACGATCCCCGGTCCGACGTCGATACTCCAGCGCTCTGCCAACTGCGCCGGAGGTCCGGGCGAACCCGGACGAGATTTCAACGTGGAGTTTCGCCGAAGCGCCACTCCACGAATGGGTCTTGATTCTCTTATCGGATCCCCATCTCTCTCCGACAAGAAAGCAATGACATGTCTTCGGTCATCGCTCAGGTAGGCCGAGAGCCGCAATGATGTGAGCGACCGGCATTTTCACCGGTTCGCCTGATCATCGCAGCACTACGGCCCATTCAGAAGCAGAGGAGGAGTTCTTCGCTCGCGCCACCCGCGTTTCGTCGGCCGCCGTTTCAGAGCGCTTCTCGCACCCCCCTCTGCCATCTTTTGAGCTCCCTTTCGCCGTTTATAGGCACATAAGGGCTCGAAGCAGCCAACAAACAAGAAAACTGATAGAGATAGATTCTAACACTACGATTCTAATCCAGATCCTTTCAGGCCTATTTCTCTTACTTGAATGCCCGGATAGTGGATATTTTGAGGTATTTGCTGGCTTTTTCGAGCCCTCCACCTTAGTAAAACTAAGGCAAAAGCTCACTTTATGTAAAGAACTGATTCTACCTTACCATTATAGCAGATAGGTAAAATTTGTCAAATTTCGCCGACAAACCTCACTTCGGGCTCCAACTTTACCCCGAATTTTCTTTCAACGTCGCTCCCGATAAGAGAAGCGAATTTTTTGATATCTTGGGCCCTTCCCCGGCCGTAGTTCACTAAAACTAAAGCGTGCTTCTTCGATACCCCGACGCTCCCTATTCTTTTACCCTTCCATCCCGACAGTTCGATCAGCTGGCCGGCCGACAGTTTAACTAAGTTCCTGCCCGAGATGCGACCCTTAAGTCCGGGATGGAGGCCAATAAGTCGCTTATAGACACCCGAGGATATAACCGGATTTTTGAAAAACGATCCGGCCGTGCCAAAAAACTGATCCGGATAAATCAACTTGCTTCTCCTTATTCTGATAACGGCTTCTCTGATTTTTTGTATGCTCGGTTCTTTTTTATTTTGAAAATATTTTACCAAATCAGAATAAATAATCTTTGGTTTAGGTTTTTTATCTAACCTTAAAACAGCAGAGAGCACTATGTAGTTTTTTCCTATCTTATGTTGGAAGATGCTGTCCCTGTAGCCGAATCGGCAGCCTTTTTTTGATAATCTGAGAACTTCTCCTGATTTGATATTCAACGCATTGACACTATGAAGAACGTCTTTAAGTTCCGTTCCGTAGGCTCCTATATTCTGATGAACTGCCCCGCCGACCGTTCCGGGTATTAACGACAGGTTTTCAATCCCGCCGAAATTATGCCTAACCGCCCAGGCAACAACTTTATCCCAAATTTCTCCCGCCCCAACCGACGCTAAGACAAATGAACCCTTGTCTCGAAAATCCGCGCCCCTGATTAAAAGCCTCAATACCAATCCCCTGACTCCGTCATCGGATATTAGGATATTGCTGCCTCCGCCTAAGACAAAAATTTTAAGCTTATTTTTGCGCGCAAATTTTACAGACTCTTTAATCTCTGAGAGGCTTTTTGCTTCGGCAAAAAGCTCTGCCGGCCCGCCGATCCTAAAAGTAGTATAAGGAGCAAGTTTTACGTTTTTTAGTATCCGCATCCTCTAAAATCCGTTTAAATTTTTATTTATAGTAAACCCTTCCGTCTATCCTGAGATCAATATATTGGGGCCGAAAATCGACGTTAGACTTATCGTTTAAAAATATTTTAAGCACTTCCACCTGTCCTTCAATATCAGTATCCAGGTTAAAAATCAACCTGTATCCCCCATCGGCAACTAAATAAAAATCCATGACGGAATCCTCGGGTATCCCGGCTTCCTTAGTGCTAATATTGCGCTTTTTCAGAGTTTCAGCTGCAAGTCTTATCCCGTTAAAAAAATCTATATCGATTCTCTCCTGATTATCAGATTTCCTTAGGTCATCTATCATCAACAACAAAAATCCGGAAGATCGAACCGGCTCACCCCATAAGACTCCTTCGGAATCAAAATAACGGCATTTACCGGGATCAAAACACCAGATTCCCGAAGGCATCCTCTCGAAAAAATTGATGATTAATTCGTGTCTCAGTTTTTTTTCTATTCCGATAGTCTTTAAAACAGGAAACTCGGCCGATAGCTTGGCCGCCAAGGCTTCGCCGTCAAAAAAAAGTATATTTTCCTGCATTCGAAGATAGCCAAGCGTTTTAACTTCCATCGTTTGCCGTATTTCCCTTAAAACATAATCATCCTCCACCGTTTTTAGGCCGTTAATCGTTATGTTTCTTACATCGAAAACTTTTGCGAAAAACAAAAGATACGCGACTCCCCCGGTTAAAAACGCTAAGAAGAACAGAAACCCGGCAAACTTCAAAATAAAACGGCGCCGTTTTCCGCGCGCCAGATTATCACGATAACTGTTGAGGTTTTTGATATTGACCGGTTTCATGGCGATTTCGATCAGTCTAAGGCCCTATAATCCCGCCTGCGGGGCCTTTCTACCGTTTTAACCACAAGAGACCCGTCTTCTTCAACGCAAACAAATCTAAGACCATACGGCTTGTTATAAAAATACCGGGCATCCGAGTATTTGTTATTAATCCGTCTTATGACCCGCTTTACCGGATCTAATCGAATCTCTTTAGCATCCCCGATTACGAGCCTAAGTTTGCCCTGCCACTCTTCTAAGCTGCTTGGAATTTCATCAAAACGATCCAATGGTTTCCACCTTTCGATAAACCTTTCGAGGGCATGAGAACTTATCTTTACTTCCGCCCCCCGAAGGTTTTCCGTAAGCTCCGGACTTTTTTGATAAAGCAACTCTTTTCTCATGACTGCTTAATTTCCTTAGTATCCATGTATTTTTGCAGGACTTTTGGAATTTTGATCGTACCTTTTTCGGTCTGATAATTCTCAAGAATAGCAATGGGAAAACGGCTTGACACGACTGCCGTCCCGTTGAGGGTGTGGACTAATTCTGCATCACCGTCTTTCTGGCGGTAACGAATGTTGAGACGCCGCGACTGGTAATCGGTACAGTTCGAAGTACTGGTGATCTCTCCGTAATCGCCGTCAGGATTTGAGTCAGATCTTTTCATGGTCATCCAAGCTTCTACGTCGTATTTCCTATATGCAGGGCCTCCGAGATCACCGGAAGCGATATCAATTACCCGATAGGGAAGTTCGAGTCCGTCAACTATCTCTTTTTCAATCTTGAGAATTTCCTCGTGCAGTTTCTCGGAGTCTTCAGGTTTACAATAAATGAACATCTCAAGCTTTGTAAATTGATGCACACGGTACAGACCCTTGGACTCTCGTCCGTATGACCCGGCCTCGGTTCTATAGCAATGAGATAAGGCAACGTACTTCTTCGGCCCTTCAGAAAGGTCTAATATCTCATTGGCATGGTAGCCGCCAAGAGTAATTTCGGCCGTACCAATCAAGCTAAGGTCCGAATTTTCTATTGAATAAACCTGCGTTTCCGGCCCGCGAGGGTTAAACCCTATTCCCGACAATATCTGATCTTTGGCCAAATCCGGCGTTTCCATAAGCACATAGCCATGCTTAGTAACTATGTCTATGCCGTAATTAATCAGGGCTTGGTTGAGCTTTACTAAATCATTTTTTACAAAATAAAACTTAGAGGATGCCACCTTGCCGGCCCGCTCAAAATCAATCAAATCAAGACCGAGCATAAGTTCCTCGTGATCCCTCGGCTTAAATTCAAATTTGGGAATTTTCCCGTTTTTTTCAAGAACCTTAAAATTTTCTTCTCCGCCCCTTGGAGCATCGGGATGAGTCATGTTCGGCACTTTTTTCAGAAGTTCGAGATAGTAAATCTCCAATTCCCGAAGCTCTTTTTCCATCATGGCTATCTCGTCCCCTACTGCGCGCATTTTCGCTATTTCTTCAGGAGATGGCTTGCCCTCCGAGGCTTTATTTCTAGCGGCCCTAAGCTCCTGAATTTTGGCCATCAGCTCCCGGCGCCTTTCATCCAAACCGAGTAATTCGTCGACATCAACATTCATCCCTCGTTCAGCGATGTTTTTCCTTACCTCATCTTTGTTCTGGCGAATAAACCTGATGTCCAACATACTATTTTATCGAAGCGGTTTTTTTTAACTTTTTGATACCCTGATCGATAGCTTTTTTAACCCCTCCCATTGTTGTACTTCTTATATTCTCTACCTGCCACGGATCTACGTTCCGATCCTCCTTCAGAACGTTCTCAATTAACTTGCTGTTAAAATTAACTTCGCCTAATTTTAACTCCACGACCATGAAAACAATGAAATTTTTAACTAACGTACCGTAGTCGGGGACGGGATCCTTCTCAATCTTATCGAAATAGGCCACTATCTTGTCGCTATTCACATTCAACTTTTCCAAGGCTTGCCTTAATTCAACCTTAAAATCATCATAGCTGATCAGTCCATGGTACCATTTTGAAAAAATACTGTCATCGGGTTTGTGGTTTTCCAGTATAGCGCTGACGATCGAAGCTATGACTACCCTGCCGTCGTACTCTGAATAGCCGACATAGGGTTTTAATTCCATTTTGGGATATTTCTGATGCAGCATCTGAACGCTTGCTAAGGTCGTTTCCTGTGCCGAACCCTCCCTGAATATCTGCATCAGATGAGTCCTTCTTCCTTCTATAGCGGCCCTGCTCACGAAACTGCCAGGCTGAAGAGTGTGGTTCAATTCGTGGATAAAAGCATCTACGAAAGCGTTCATCTCCGTATCCGTCTTACCGCTGAAAGATCGCGGATTAAAGAACATGGCGGGCTGCCATTTATCGGGCAGGGGAACTTGTTCATTGGTTGCGTTTATAAGCTCGATGTCTAACTCGCGCGCGTAAGCGCTGCTCGGCGAAATGCTGTGATTTTCAAACACCACCGACGGAAAATCGAGATGCTGAATCAAGTCCTCTCTAACCGCTCTTGAGTCATGGACCATCAGGGGACCTAATATTAAGGATCTCATATTATCCCTGAGCATGGCAATATACCGGCGAAATTGATCCGAGTCCTTCCTTATCGCATCCAAAATCGCGTGGTCAAGATCAATGTGCTTATCGGCGTATTCCTTGGGCCGTACTTTAAAAACCTGGAGTTCCTCTTCTTTATCCTTGGCCGGGTTTGCAATAAGTATATCGTCTGACAATTCATCCAACTCCTTGTTTACTTTGTTTTCGAAAGATCCAAGCCAAATAATAAATTCGGGCTCCTCTCTTTTTAACCTTTCCTCGAAAGCTTTTAGTTTCTCTTCCGTCAGCCCGTTTTCGACTACGAACTGAGGGGCAGAATTTTCTCGTTGAGAAATTTTTAGCTGGTTTGCATAGCTCTCTCTCGTCGTACCCGGACCAAAAGTAAGAAAACCGGCCAAGGCCATAGTCATTAGTTTTGAAGAAATTTTGCGACCAAACCTCTCCCACAAGCCTTTTTCGTCGGGAGCTTCCGCTGATCCAATTTTTTCCGGAGTTTTCATAACACCGCTTATTCTTTCGGCCTCATTAACGGGAAAAATACCGTTTCCCTTACCGGCTTATCCATTAAGAAAGCAAAAAATCTTTCTGACATTCCGAATCCCGCCGTCGGCGGCATTCCGTATTCTAAAGCCTCAACGTAATCCTCATCCAACCTCTGAGCTTCTCTGTCTCCTTTCTCCCTGAGCTTAGTCTGCTCGTTGAATCGGTCTAATTGATCTTGGGGATCATTCAGTTCGGAGAAACCCTTGCCCAATTCCGTACCTCCGGCTACAACCTGAAAACGCTCTACGCGGTTAGAATCTTTCGGCCATCGCTTAGCTAAGGGCTCTATATCTACGGGAGGCAAAATAAGAAATCCGGGATTTATTAAATGAGGCCGGATCTTCTTTTTAAAAATAACGTCTATCAATCGGCCTCGGCCGATATGCTTTACGGTATCAATCTCCTCTTTTTTGGCATAATCTTTCAGCTGGGATTCCTTGGCCTCGGCCAAATCTATTCCCGTATGTTTCTGAAAGGCTTCATAGTAATCGACTCTCTCCCACTTCTGCGACCAGTCTACCTCTTTGCCCTGATAATTATGCTTAAAGCTTCCGAGGGTTTCGTTGACTATGTGCTTAAATAGTTTCTCGATAACCGGCATCAGCTTCTCATAATCAGTGTAAGCCCAATACATTTCCATCTGGGTATAATCCTGAAGGTGCTCTTTATCTATACCTTCATTTCTGAAAATTCTTCCGATCTCAAAAACCTTATCATAACCTCCTACGATTAACCGCTTCAGATTCAGCTCTAAAGAGATGCGCAGATACAAATCGATATTAAGGGCATTAAGATGCGTGGCAAACGGTTCGGCGTCCGCTCCGCCCGGTATCCTTTCCAGCACCGGCGTCTCAACTTCAAGTCCTCCCTCTTTGAGAAGAAAATTCCTAACCGCCTGCCAAAATTGGGATTTTTTAACAAAAAGTTCCCGCTCTCCCGGATTCATTATCAAATCAAGATATCTTTTACGCAATCTCTCTTCGACATCCTGAAGCCCATGCCATTTTTCGGGCAAAGGCAGAAGGGCTTTTGCAAGGAGAACAAGGCTATCGGCATACAAAGTCTTTTCCATCTTCTTCGTATCTCTTAACTGTCCCTTGATTTCGATAAAATCACCGATATCGATAGCATCTTCAAATTCTTTATATTTTTCTTTACCGATGCCATCTTGTTTTATATAAACCTGAATTTTGCCCGAGCCGTCGTTCAAATCAAGAAAAGTAGAGCCCCCATGCTCTCTTTTAGCCAGAATCCTCCCGGCTAAGACTATGACCTTATTCTCTTTCCACTCTTCATAATTCTTGAGCGCATCGGCAACGGAGAACTCACGGTTAGAGTCGGCCGGATACGGATCAACGCTGGATTTACGTAATTCCTTGATTTTGTCTATTTTTGCTTTTCGTATTTCTTCTATGGCCATAATGCTTTAATGATACCAAAAACAGCTAAAAAAGCCATGAAATAGGCTTGTTGGAGTGTCTTGACAAATAGGTATAATGTATGCTATAATGTTAAGGTAGGGTAGACATTGGGCCCCAGGGCCCGGGAGAAGAACGATGAACCTTCGCAACAAGCTCGTAGTCGATCTTTCGTCGGCCGGATCGCCCAAGCTCGCCCGTCTGGAATACCCGAATGGCTGGGTCGGCGTTGAGACGATTCCGCAGGACATCCTCAAGGACTTTCGTCCGGCCGAGGCCGAGGCAGCCTACCGGGACGACTCTCGTCGAACCGACGAGAACCTCCGCTACGTCCAGTTCGGACAGGCCTTCAAAGCCCCGAACGAACGCGGACAGGTGATCACCAAGACGGACAAGCGCGACGGGATGTGGATCCCGGCGTGGCTCCTGAAGGCCGCCGAGGAAGACAAGGCGGCTAAGAAGGCCGTCTAACACGCACCGCAACTACCCGGTCCCGCTTCTTAACCGAAGCGGGACCGGCGAAAGCGGTGTCTTTTTGTTTAAACATCGAACGGAGCCTTAACCCGCAATGAAGGGATTTACGGAAAATCATAACGAAGCCTTGGCTTATGAGAGGATTTGCGGAAGCTGACCAAGCTCAGAGCGAGGGTTTAGCCGATGAAGGGATTTACGGAGCTCGACCGGAACGAGTAAAAGATGAAATTTCAGCAGAAATTTACATCGTGCCCTTCATTGGCTAAACCCGAGTAAAAGTTTATGGCGTGCCCCGAACGGGTTAGGGCGGAGCGCTATTTCACCTCTATAATCTTATACTCCGCCGTTCCCTTGGGCGTGAGAACTTTTACCGTATCTCCTTTTTTGTGGCCGAGAAAAGCGCTTCCAAGCGGAGATTCGTTTGAGATAAAGCCTTTCAGCGGATCCGACTCTGCGGCGCCGACAATGACAAAATGCTGAGTTCCGTTTTTTGATTCAACAGTAACGCTCGAACCGACTTCAACCATTCCCTTGCCGGTACTGCCGGTGAATATCTTCGCATTTTCTAAGGTTTCTTTGATCTCTTCGATCCGGCCCTCGTTGACGGCCTGCGCTTCCTTAGCGCTGTCGAAAGCGGCATTTTCGGATATATCTCCCTCCTCTTTGGCCTCCTTGAGGCGCCGGGCAATATCCGGTCTTAAAACATTGAGCCTTTCCTCCAGCTCATTTTTTAATTTTTCCAAACCCTCTTTACTGAAATATTGGTTGTCCACTATTTAAGTGTAAAGCGTCAAGCGTGAAGCGTAGAATTATATTATTATACCGCCCCTACTCTCGCTCTATAATAATTAAAAGTTAACACATCTTACCATGATCGTATCGTACCGACAAGTTAGCTCGCATATCAACCGTTAATTATCCTGCGTTTTTACCTTTTCATTTTGCATCCTTTCAAAATACCATTTTAATACATTGTTAGCCACCCGAACAGCCAAGCCTTGATTGGAGGCGGACCCCTCGATTAAAACGGTTATTGCTATCTCCGGATTCTCAAGCGGTGCAAACGAAACAAACAAGGAATTTATTGATCGACCCTTTACCACTTCGGCCGTTCCGGTTTTGGCGGCGGCTTTAACAGGTAAGCCGTTTAAAAGCTGGGCCGTTCCCGATACGACCGCTTCTCTCATATCGTTTTTTATTTCATCTATAAATTCGCTTCTAAAAGGCAGTCTGCCTAATATCTGGATATTCATCGTTTCCAAAACATTTTTATTTTCATCTATAATTTTATCGACTATTCTCGGCTGATAGAAAGTCCCGCCGTTTGCAATCGCTGAGGTGTAGCTATTCAGCCACAACGGCGTAATCAGCAAATCTCCCTGGCCTATCGATACATTATAGGTATCGCCTAAATACCAGTTTTCTCCCCTATTGCTTAGCTTCCAGTCTGGCGTCGGTACGAATCCGGCTTCTTCGCCGGGCAAATCAATACCCAAAACTGAGTCAGCGAAAGCCTTCCCGAGATAACCGGCTATTTTCTCAATGCCCAGACCCTTGATTTTGCCTAACCCTCCGCCGACGGCGAAGAAATAGATATTACAGGAGTTAGCTATCGCCTTTTTTAGATTAAACGGCCCATATTCAACCCGCCAGTTACTAAAAGTGCGGGACAACTCCGGGTTGTAGGGATTTGGGACGGTCAGACTGATGCAATCCTGAATAGTATCTTTTGACGTCACCGTACCTTCTTCTAAGGCCGCAAGCCCCATGAACGGCTTTATGGTCGACCCGGGGTTGTAAAGACCGCTTATAATTCTATTGAAAAGAGGCTTGGATGGATTTTCGAATAATCTTTTATAATCGTTGACCGAGAGATCGTCATTAAACAGATTGTTGTCAAAACTCGGAAAACTCACTAACCCCAGCACCGCGCCGGTATTGGGATTTTGAATTACCGCCGCCGCCCTCGACAAATTCGTCTGTCTAAGAACTTCAAAGACCTCATCGTATAACTTTTTCTGAAGGCTGAAATCTATGGTGGTGATCAGGCTATTGCCTACATTCGGTTCATTGGCGGTGTTGTTGCCCGAGTCATCTTTTATAAAAAAGATATTCCCGTGTTCGCCCCTGAGATACTTCTCATACTGAGCCTCCAAACCGAGGCGTCCGATCGTATCCGTCGGGAAATAATAATCGTCCCAAAAATCATTTTTACTGACCTGGCCGGTATATCCCACGATCTGGGAAAATTTGTGGCCGTCGACATACTGCCTTTTGGTGTTTGAGATGATATAAAATCCTCCCGGATTAAGATATTTTATGGCTAAAGCCTGATCCTTCTCTAAGCCCTTGGCGGCAAAAAACATCGATTCTTTTTTAGAACTTTCTGCTATCAAAGCCGCCAAAGAATCTCCGGGCAAGTTCAGGATCTGGGCGACCTTTGAAATGGTTTCGCCGGTATCGTCGGCATCCCCTTTCAATTCGCGAGAAACAACTAAAAGATCAAAGCTGGGTACATTTTTTGTCAGCGCCGCTCCGAAATGATCAAAAATAATACCTCTGGGAGGCGGGATGGCAAAATTAACGGACCGGTTTTTGAGGGCTAAATCCGAGAAATACTTGCCGTCGATAACTCCGATTTTAAAAACAAAAATAAAAACCGCTCCGATCAACAAGGCAAAGCCGATAAATGATACCCTGAACACAGAGTCCTGGATGGGTCTTTCCATATCCGCATAGCCGCTGCCCGAGTCCATCAATGTTTCTTCGGGACCGGACAATTCTTCTTCGTCTACGGATATCCTGTATGTCTTCTTCAATTTAAGCATATATTCCGTACTTGGGTTTCGATCTTGTATATTTAAGAAGACCGACAACGATAAACGTCTGGATCAGCACAATTATCAGTATCTTATAATTATAAAAATGAAGGCTCCGGGCGTACTCAAGCCCCTCGCCGTGAATAAATCTTGCCGCCATAAAAGACAAAGTCTGAAAAATATAAACGAGCCCCGCTACAAGCAAAGTCTCGGGAACTAATCTAAGAATGCCGTCCTGAAAGCGGTATTGAGCCGATTTTAAACTCAAAAACTTATCCATGCCGAAATATATCAGGGCAACTCCCAAAAATGGCAGTATCAGCGTACCGGTATTAAAACCGCCGATTAATTCAGCCGCACCGGAAAATAAAAACCCGGCCAGGAGCATGGAATTATAATCGGCCGTTACGGCAATGGCAACCAGAAGCACGGGAACAATGAGAGTTTCTTTTGTTCCCGAGAGAGGAAAAAAAACAAAATAATCTGTCAGCAGAGCAAATAAAAATAACAAAATCAGTTTGTAGTTCATCGAGATGATTTTATAACAAGTACTCGGCCCAAGTTAATACCGTCTATGGCCGGTTTCAGTTTAACCTTCTTGAATAAACTGACCGGATCAGCTTCAACATAATTAACCGTACCCAAAATCAGGGCCGGAGGCACAAGATCGCTTCCGTTGGTTACGATAACATCTCCTTCCTTAATATCGTCATCATGGTTTACAAAATCGAGGTAAATACCCTCAGATAATCCTCCTCGAGCCATAGCTGATATATCGGATCCCAAGACTTTTACCGTTACTTTGAAATCCGGATTAGTAACTAAGCCTACTTCGGAGTAAGTCTTAAAAATTTTGCCTATCTGGCCGATAAATACTCCCGTTTCAGAAATTACAATATCTCCGGTTGAAACGTTTTCGGCTGAACCTCTATTCAATAGCATCCTATAGCCCTGTTGAGAAAAATTGGACCCAAAAACGCCTCCCTCGATAACGATAAACTCCGAGGTAAGGCCCAACCCCAAGGCCTTTTTTAGGAATTCGTTCTCTTCCCTGAAATCTTCGTGCCGAGCCAATTGATAGGTCAACTCGGTATTTTGATTTTTTAGTTCAATATTGTGGCTGATTAAATTTTTAAAATAAACCAGTTCCGAAAAAAATAATCTGACATCCGAGAGTTCGGCAACGGCAAAATTAGCCGGCCGCTTAACTGTTCCCATAATCAAGCTGCCGATCATGCCCTTGGTAAAATAGAAATTAAAAAAAACGAGCAGCACAGCCGCCGCCATCATTCCTAAGATTAGCTTGAGGGGAGATCGGGACAAGTCCTAATTGATTTAATTAATCTAATTGATCTAATTAGACTAAAATTTTAGGTTAATTATAAATTTCCTAAAGGTATCCTTCTCTGTTAGTCGAAACAAGTACAGACTTCAGCTGATCGACATTTTCCAAAACAAGCCCGCAGCCCCGCGCTACGGCCGTAAGAGGATCCTCGACGATTTTTACAAAAAGTTTCGTCTCCCGAGCTATGGCCTTATCGATTCCTTTCAAAAGCGCTCCTCCACCAGCTAAAAATATGTGCCTGTTTATCAGGTCGGCGGTCAGCTCAGGAGGAGTCTCCTCGATAGTATTTTTCACAGCCATGACAATACTCCGAGTGGATCTGTGCAGAGCCTCTCTCAGTTCTTCTGAGCTGATAGTCAATTCCTTCGGCAAACCGGAAACTAAATCTCTACCTCTAACCCGGCCCTCCAATTCGTCTTCAAGTTCGTAAGCTGAACCGAGGTGCATCTTCAGCGTTTCAGCAGTGGCCTCGCCAATTAAAAGATTCTTTTCTTCTCTCATATAGCGTATCAGGTCTTCATTCAATTTATCGCCGGCGATCCTTAAAGACCGGGAAGCAATCATTCCGCCCATTGAGATAACAGCCACCTCGGTTGTGCCTCCGCCAATATCAACTATGACATTAGCCACCGCTTCCTGAACGGGCAGTCTGGCTCCTATGGCTGCCGCCATAGGCTCTTCAATCAGATAAACCTCGCGGGCTCCTGCGCTGTAAGTCGCATCTTCTACTGCCCGCTTCTCTACTTCTGTAACTCCTGAAGGTATTCCTATGACAACTCGCGGACGCGGAACCAAAGAATAGCTTTCCTGATGCACTTTATCGATAAAATACTTGAGCATCTGCTCGGTAACTTCAAAATCAGAAACTACGCCCGAAACCAGTGGACGAGAAACCATGATATGCCCGGGAGTGCGACCGACCATCGTTCGAGCCTCCGTCCCGATTGCAAGAATTTTGCCGGTTTTCTGGTTAACCGCGACAATAGATGGCTCGTTGATGACAATCCCCTTTCCCCGAACATAAACCAAGGTATTGGCCGTACCTAAATCTATACCTATATCTTTTGACCAAAAACCGAATATTTTATTGAACATGAACGGGCAGCGAGGAGGATATTAAGTAAGACTCATAATTTGGTTATAGGATAGCAAAATCCTTATCAACAAGCAAAACACTGAAAACAAAAAAACCTCGCCTAAATTTGACACTACGTAATAACAATATGTCAAATTTAGACAGTTAGAACAGAGACTCCCCCGACGAAGATGATATACTTTATTCTTTAGAGCGAGGTTTCAAGGCAATTGAGAAAGCAAATCCTTAAGAGACGCAAAAGCAACCTCTTTTTTATTCCTCATTTTAATTTCAACTTGGTCTTTCTCGAGAGTCCTCTTGCTTACGACTAACCGGACAGGACAGCCTAATAAGTCCGCATCAGCAAACTTTTCCCCGGCTGTTTTATCTTGTCTGTCGTCATATAGCACATCGATCCCTTTTTTACTCAAGTCTTCGTAGATTTTATTTGCCACTTCTTGCTCCTTGCTTCTTGCTCCTTGCTCATCAAGCAAAACAAGATGCACCCTGTAGGGCGCGATCGTTTCCGGCCAGATAATCCCCCGCTCATCATTAGAAACCTCTACTGCGGTAGCCATTAACCGACCGGGGCCTATTCCGTAGGAAGCCATGATAACCGGCTTTTTGGCGCCGGCCTCATCGGTAAAATCGAGCCCGAGAGCAGAAGAAAACTTAGTACCTAACTTAAAGATATTGCCAACTTCTATAGATTTTTCTTCCGTGAAGCCGTGTCCGCATTTAGGGCACTTACTGCCCCCCTCAGCATGAATTTCTTTATTCTCGGCATAACCGCATTCAGAACAAACATAAATCAAATCTTCTCCGACATCAGCCAAAACCTGGAACTCATCTGAATATTTTGAGAAAAGACCGCCTGAAGCCGAAGTTCTGAGGGCTTTAACGCCGACTCTTTTGAAAATTTTATCATAAGCAACGGCAACCTCTTCGTAATATCGGTCGAGATCCTCCTGATCAGCATGGAAACTGTAGAGATCCTTCATCAAAAACTCACGGCCCCTTAACAATCCCGACTTAGCCCTTTCTTCTCTTCGAAACTTAGTTTGTATCTGATAAACGGCCTTGGGTAAATCCTTATAAGAACTGATAAAATGCTGAGCCGCGGCCGTAAGCGGTTCTTCGTGAGTAAATCCAAGGCCCAATTCTTTACCCGAAGAATCTTTAAATTGATACATCACTTCTTTAGCTCCGTCCCAGCGCTCGGTGGCTGACCATATATCTTTGTTTTGAAATACCGACATAAACAACTCCTGTCCGCCTACGGCATTCATTTCTTCGCGGATTATATTATTAATCTTATCCAAGACCCGCCATCCTAAAGGCATATATTCGTAAACTCCGGCCATTACTTTTGAAATAAACCCTCCCCTGATCAAAAATTGGGCATTCTTTGACGCCTCATCCGCCGGCGCCTCTCTTAATGTTTTTGTAAAAAGTTTTGATAGTCTCATATGTTTTTTTTCGGAATTTCTTTTTTTGCGCCTTCTTTCTTTCTGTTTTTCAATCTTTCGCTTTCTCCTTTGTAGGCGAGGCTAAAACTATCTTGTACCCAGTACCGAGGATGTATAGACTGATGAGGATAATAATATAAGACGTCCTGGAGCCGTATAAGAGAATTTACCGCCATATCACAGTCGCCGATGAAACTTTTTCTATCCTCATCGCGATGTAAGTCTCTCCGCTCATGCTCCTTAATGTTTTCCACCGAATCCAAATCTACTATCCTTCCGTCAAGAGTGATATTGTGCGTGGTAAGATAGCCATGAACCCATTTTTTATGATGCATACGGGCAACGTTGACAGCCATCGTGTCCACAAGCCATTCTATATACTCCTGATCAGTAAATTTATCCGGATCTAACCCTAATTCCTGAGCAACCATAGTTCTCGCATCTTCCAATAATCGTTTCTGAATCGCGGGTTTACTGAAATTAGCGTCTATATCGCTCAAGCGTGATCTGACTCCGAATGCTCTTATTTCGATAACCGGCTCATCGTTTTCTTTCAAAACACCTTCCTTCTGGGCTTCTTTAATAGACATCTTCCGGCCGTCTCTTCCGACTACTTCTTTAAGATCGATGACGGCAATAACCCTGTGCGTTCTTACGCCGGCCTTTAAAAATTTCTCAGAAAAATCAACATCTCTACGGATCAGCTCCTGATTAGCAATCCCAGTGGTTCCGGCCCAACGCCATATATGCCTATAAACCGAATGCCATCCAAGAGGACCCGCCCCGCCTTCATTTCTGTCAGATGGAACATACCCGATTCGACTGTACCCTATTCCCTTCATATCAATATCCCTGTATAGTCTTCCCTCTTTGTCTTTAAATATGACTCTGCCCAAAATTCCCGAACGAGTCTGGTCCTTGCTTACCTCAACAGGATAAGGATTTTCCCCTTCGTTATTCGGGGTCAGAAACATGCCTAAGCGAGATTGCTTGCCGACTTCTAATTTGAACGGGGCTTCGATCTTATTATTCACCCACGCCACTTCATTCGCCACTTCAACTGCCGGCAACGTCTCCTTGCCTTCATTTAACTTTTCACCGCCTATTCCTGTGGGTAGTTGTCGTTCTAATTTTTCAGTCATCGGATTTATATGTTATTAAGTATCCTCTTCGGCCGTTATATCCTTCCCCTCTCCTAATCTTCGAAAAGATCCCTTGCCGAAAGTCTCATCTATAAGTCGGGCTAACGGCAATACTTTGCCCGTAAAAACCGCTTGAGCAAATATCACTGCGACTTCCTGCAGAGAACTGAATCTGCCGGGATTCTTAGAATAAATTTTAACTGTTAAATTATCTAATTTGAATTTCTCTTCTACGTATCCGGAGAGATGTCTTTCACCTTGGTAATCGCAGTAAAAGCTGATCGCATTTTCTAAAAATGAGGGGTCGCGGCCGGATTTTTCGTACTCATCCCACAAACGGCCCGCTTCGGGTAGTATAACTGATTGCAGATCAAGATGAAAATAGATTTTCGTAAGTTCGTTAGTTGCTTCGTCGCTCATCTTATCTCCTCTCTCTTTAAAATTATACTCCAATCGGGCCATCATTGCCTTGCGCAAAAGCTCTGATTTCTCGAGCTCATCCCTAAGTTCGGGTTTCGATATCAAATCATAATTTCTCACGATATGTAAGGCGGATTTCTCTATTATAGCCTCGTCTAAGCCGCTGAAGTAAAGCTGGCCCGGCTGGTTAAATTTTTCTGCGCTTCCATCGGGTTTTGTTTTTTTCACTCTTTCTATTTGTCTCATGCGTAGCCCCATCCTGCGTTCCGTCAAGAGTTCTTCGTTGCCGACTACGGCGGGCTGAAGAGTTATGTAGCCCTTGAAGTGAAGCATCTCGTGAATGACCAGATGTAAAAAGGCTATATCATCTTGAGCTTTCTTTTCTCGAATAAATATGCCCTGATTGGGTGTATGAGCAAAAGCCGCACATCTTTTAGGATTAACTGACGCCCAGGGGTCGATATTGCTTTTTTTAACCAGCATATCAAAGGTCTCTTCATTTAATACATGAATATTCTTGGGTCCGATATCTATTTTGGGATCAACGCCTATTCGGGTAAGAAATTCGTTGGTCGTCCTGTTTGCTTTATCCACCAAACTTGCCTGTTCGGGAGAAAGTTCGATTTCGCCTCCTTTGATGTCTTCTATGTCCTGCTTTTCAAATCGTTCAATAAAAAAATCTCTTATCTCTTCCTTATCCTTAATCGTCATATTTTCTGAAATAACTCCGTCCACAGCCGAAAAGTGCTTAGTACTTTCGGGGTTTTTAGTTTGTGGTTCCTTCAATTCCGTCATAGGAATTTCGCTATGTCCTTAACCGTTACATAGACCATCAGTCCTATTAAAAGGGCGAAGCCGGCCGTATTGATCAGGGCCTCGGCCCGTTTATTAAGAGGTGAGCCTTTCAGTTTCTCGATAATCAACATTAGAGCCCTGCCTCCGTCTAAGGCTGGGAACGGAAGAATATTAAGAACGGCTAAATTCACTGAGATCATGGCTACGAATTGCATCAGAAAAGTGATGCCGACTCGGGCCGCTTGGCCGGTCAAAGTAGCAATCCCTACGGGACCCGAAACATCAGCTAAAAGCTTACCGGTAGTGAATAATGTCTTGAATAAAATTCCGTAGCCATAGATCGTATTAACGGTCATCAGATATGCGTTATAAGCGCCCCGCCAAATCGCCTCGTACCACGGATAGTGGATCAATCCGGTCAGAGACATCTCAATTCCCATCGCTCCCTCGCCGGCCGGAGGATTCAACCTTGGCTCGAGCTCTTTAGCCAAGGTCTCATTGCCCCTCTTGACCGTTACAGTTATTGTCTTGCCCAAATTTTTCATTACAAAACCCCTCACATCGGCTGTTTCCGAAACATACGCTATATTGCCTGCCGAGTCCTCAAAACTGACTATCTCATCAAGCAACATAATGCCGGCTAAATCGGCCGGGCTATCGGGAGAAATTCTGATTATTTGGACTCGTTTATCAGTAGCTTTTTCGGCCAGAGCCGGATCAGAAATATCAACTCGTAAACCGGAAAAATTACCAAAAGTTAGGAGTACTACCGCTAACATAAAATTCATCACGACTCCGGCAACGATAACCTTGAACCGGCTGAAGAAACTTTTGGATCCGAAGCTGTCGGGATTCTCCCTGTGCCCCCCGTCTTCTCCATAAATTTTTACAAATCCGCCGAAAGGAATCAGATTTATCGAGTAGATCGTATCTCCCTTTTTCTTTCCCCAAATCTTCGGCGGAAATCCGAATCCAAACTCTTCAACTCTCATCCCCGCTTTTCGGGCCATAACAAAATGCCCCCATTCATGGACAAGGACGAGCACACCTATAACCGCGATAAAAATTAAAAATGTGATCAACAGAGTTTATAAAGTTCCGAGTTGATAAAGTTATAAAGTTTTTATCAGACCAGAAATCAACTTAGATATCTCCGAACATAGCATCTTAATAGTCTCAAAATCTTTGTCGTTGATATATGTTAACTTAACTGCCAAATACGCCATGGATCTTACCTCCCCGCAAGATCCCTTAGCTATGAATAAAAAGTGCCTGAATTCGTTATTGCTTCTTCTCTCAAAACCTTCGGCGATGTTGTTACCTATACTGACCGTGGCTCTCTGTATTTGGTCTCTGAAACTATAATCCTTGCTTGCCCTAAAGAGTTTATAGATTAAAACGGTGAGCTCTTGTGATTTCTGCCAGGATATAATTTCTTCAAAACTATTAATTTTCATTTAAACTTTATGAACTTTATAAACTTGATGAACTTTTAACTGTTGAGGAGCTCCGCTTCTTTCTTTTTCGTAAGCTCGTCAAATTTTTTATTAAGATCGTCAACAATCTTTTGGATCTCCTCCTTGGCTCTATGCAGATCATCTTCGCGGGCAGTTTTAGCCCGGACTTCGGCCTGAACTTTTTTCAATACATCCTCCCTTACCTGCCTAACCTTTATTCTGGACTCTTCGACTTTCTGATGAAGAATGCGAATAAATTCTTTGCGCCTCTCTTCTGTCAGCTGAGGCAGAGTAAGTCGAACGCCGTTTGAATCCGCAGAAGGGTTTAAACCGCTCGAACTTTCCCGTAAAGCTTTTTCAATCAAAGGTATGGCCTGCTTATCCCAAGGCTGAATAAGTATAACCCGAGGCTCAGGAGTAGTGATCGTAGCCAATTCCTTTATTTTCAATCGTGAGCCCATATATTCCACAGCCACATCCTCAACCATACTGGCGTTAGCCCGGCCGGTCCTGATGCCGGCAACTTCGCTTCGAGCATGCTCGAAAGCAGCGTTAAAATCCCCCTTCTTTTGATTAATTAAGTCTTTGTAAGTCATCTTTAAAATATACCACGAATTTTTTTAAAAAAAAGCTGGGGGGGGGTTACCTCCAGCGTTGATTCGACCGCGGGAGGGATAGAGCTTCGCGCTCTCCCTCCCGCCCCGCGGCCACTGTCGTCTCTTTCTGTTTCTGCTCGCCCGATGATCGGCGGGTCGCCGCGCCGCTGTCCCGCGCCGCAGGCGACCCGCCCTTCTTTCTTTCTCCGATCTCCGATGGATCTTTTGTTAGAGCTTTGCCCCCGATCAGGCACTCAACCTGACCGGAGAACGGTCGTCGCTTGAGTGGCGACGGGAGGAAGCCTTGCGCACATCGGCGCTTGGCCCTTGCCTCCAGCTCTGCGATGGCCCCATCCGGGCACCACCCCTTAACCGCCCTCAACGCCCGGGGATCGCGGCCGCGTTCCGGACACCAAAGAATTAGAGATCACGGGCAGGTCCGCCTGCTTTTCGAGACAGGCGGACCTCGAGGTTGGCCATTTCGGCGTTACCCCACTGCCCCCGAAAAACCGCTTAAAAAGTAATCTTTCAGGGACAGTGTCAGCTCAAAGAACGTATATTACCCTCTCATTATAGCAAATCTACAGAATCTGTCAAGCCCCGCTGACAGATTCTCAAAACGATGACACTCTACCGCGATCGTTATATTCTGTCACTCATAGTTTAAACATTCTTCGAAGGTCTTTATCATATTCGATCTTATCAGTAGTAATCAGCCTCGTATAATGCTTCATCTGCTCTTCAAATAAAATTTCTTTCAAAAAATTAGGCACTTTATAGGGATACGCCCAGATGCTCTTTTGAAATTCTTTAAACCCTATAACTTTCAGCATTAAACGTAGTTCGTCTCGGTATCTTCTCTTCTTTTCCGGTATATCAAAAAATATCATTCTCCACTTACCGTCCCAATTCGTATCTTGCGGAGAATTTTTATCGGTAGATAACCGAAAATCTTTCAGTGCACAAAGAAAGGCCTCTTTTTCTCCTAAGGAAGTTAGGCGATAAATTTCTTTGTTCTTATACTGGGTTATAAATCCCCTCCTTCTCAGTCTGGAAATCGCAACATGATAAGAATTTCGTTTTTCATATCTATTGCCGTAACCGTATTTCTTGGCATATTTTGGATTAAAAAATGCGTTAACGGTTATCTCTCCGATCTCTCTAACTATCATCAGTATCATGGAACCGACAGATGATATTTGCATGGTGACACCCTACCACGATCGTAGTATAATGCAAGCGAAGCATTTTAAAACCTTAAAGTCTCGGGTGGCCTAAGCTGGCTTGATGGTATTTTAAGAGTGGACTCTATAAGTTAATAAGAAAATTCTCCAGAGCTAAACGATGATTGAATTGAGGCTGAGAAATTAGATAATGAAGCTTTAATAAGTTTTTGGCGGCCTCCTTCAATTTAGAAACCGGGATATCTGAGCCGTGCTTTAGCTGGTAATGAAGCCAATCCAGCCAAAAATTCACAAGAGCGGGATAGCTTTTTGATTCATAGGCTTTCTTTGCATAAATCATCCTCTCGAAAGTCCCCTCTTTCAGAAGTTTCTTAAAATCATCGACGGCTCTTTTGGCATCCTTGAGTTCGCCTGATTCTAAAATCTTTTCTATCCAGCCTATCCTTCCGGCCGACATCTGTATCAGAAAATCAGCATCCTCATTTTTAACTTTTTTAGATTTTATAAAATCTAAGGCCCCTTCAACGGAAGGAATGAAACGAATAAGCTGGCATCGGGACAAAATTGTTTGCGGCAGAAGCTTGGGAGTGGAAGTTACAAGTATAATAACGGAGAACGGCGGCGGCTCTTCTAAAATTTTGAGCAAGGCATTAGAAGCTTCCGGAGTAAGAGCGTGGGCGTTATCGATAACGACAAATTTATAAGGACCGAAATTCGGCTTGAGCGACAAGAACAACTTTATTTCTCGTATGTCCTCGATATATATCTTGGCCTCACCCTCTGACAACCTCGGAAATATCATCTTAAAATCCAAATCCGAACTTCTGATCTCCTCTCGGCCATTGACGTTACGATAAAGATCAAGAGCGAATGTTTTTTTACCGATCATCTCCTGGCCCGAAAAAAGATAGGCATGAAATAAAGCACTGTGGCCGGGTGCGCTTGCACTGCTGTTTTTTAAGACAGTCTCAAAATAAGCCTTATTTTTATTGTGACCGAGAACGCTCCACATTGAGTTATAAAGTTAAAAGTTTTTAAAGTTCTTAAAGAAAATACCTCAAACTTTACGAACCTTATAAACTTTACAACCTACTGACTTAGTAGCTCTTCCGCAATCTTTTCATCGGCGTCGAGCCTGGCAAAAGTTTTGATCTTCTCGCCAACTATTCTGTAATTATCCGGCTCGAGAAGAAAGCCGACCCTTTGCATTAAAACATCCCGGGTTAGGTTTCTCTCCTCGATCATCATCGCTCCGTATTTAACAAATTCGGAAGCATTGTAAAGTTGATGGTTCGCCGAAGAATTTTCTCTTGGTACGACGATCACGGGCTTACCTAAGCAAGCTAATTCAAAAATTTGTCCTCCAGCGCGAGAAACTGTAATATCGGCGGCCGCATAGGCCATCGAGAGGGCTTCCTCTTCAAGGAAAGGAAACAGCTGATAATTTTCCTTAATTCTCAGTCCGTAAGCAGCTCCGCCTTCCTCAATAAACTTATCAGATTCTTTTTTCACTTCCTCATACTGGCCTTGCCCGCATTGGTGAATAATCTGATAGTTTTCGGTCATTACCACGAGTGAATTCAAAACTACATCGTTGATCGCTTTCGCTCCCAAGCTTCCGCCTAAGAATAATACAGTTTTCTTGACCGGGCTTAAATTAAAAAACCTTGAAGCGGCTTCCCGATCGGCGCCGAATAAATCTTTTCTTACCGGATTTCCAGTAAATAACGTTTCCGTCTTTGGAAAATACTGAGCCGAATCTTCGAACGATATGAACGCTTTGCGGGCTATCCGGCCGATCAATCTGTTGGCTAAACCCGGCACAAAATCGGATTCGTGGATGAAAACTGGTATTAAGTACAGACGGGCCACCAAACAAGGAATGAGAGAGGCATAACCGCCTTTGGCGAAAACAACATTGGGCATGAACCAAAAAATATGCCACAAAGACTGGATAAGGCCTGCCGGCATTTTAAAAAAATCTATGACATTATCCAAACTCGCGTATCTCCTGAGCTTTCCGGCTATAATTCTTTTAAATGGCAGCTGAGCCGCCATAACGGCCTTACCGATGAAATCTCCGTCTCCTACGACAAGAATTTCTAAGCTTAGACCTCTTGATGAGGCGATTGTTTTAAGCGTTTTTCCGACCGCGACAAGCGGGTAAACATGCCCGCCCGAGCCCCCTCCGGCCAAAAGTATGCGATAGCTCATATGACAATCTTAGCACAGTATTCCTTCTTTTTTGAGAATCAAGAGTTTCTTTTCCGACCCGCGGTTATATCCTCCGGCTTTGCCGTCTGATCTTATAACTCTGTGGCAGGGTACGGCTGAGTCGTAGTTCTTGTTTAAAATGTTTCCGACGGCCCGGTAAGCCTGCGGGTTTCCGGCAAGCCGGGCAACCTCCTTGTAGGTTAGAATTTGACCCTTGGGTATCCTCCGGACCACGCCCAAAACCGAATCTTTAAATTTAGAATTTTTCATTTATACAAGCCTTTAATGTCCCGGATCAGTTCGGGAAAATCTTCTTGATTGAAATGACCGCGACCGAGGAAGACCCTTCCAATACTATTTTTCAAACTCTTCTGATACTTACCGAAATCCGCGAAAGGAACGACGGGATCTTCTTTGCTTTGATATATAAATATCTTACCCGCCTGCTGTTCTAATTTTTTAAGGCTCTTCGGCAAAATAAAATCAACCAGCGAATATTCGGAATCCTTATCATCGTAAGGAGCGGCGATCAGGAAAACGGCTTTCACTTTTTTCGAAAGCTTATTTTCTGAAAGGTATTTGGCCAAAAATATACCGCCCATAGAATGCCCGACCATAATTACGCCGGATTTGAAATAAGGAACGAATTTATCAAACCATATCTTCCACTCGGAATACTTGGCATTAAAAGAGTTCGGCATGTTGGGAAGAATAACCTGAAAGTCTTTGCCGAGTTTCTTGGCGAGATTTTTTTTCCAGCCGGCCCTGTTCTGGATATAGTCATCGAAATTTATTTTCCAGCTCCTGAGGAACTTCAAATAATCCCGATAGTTATCGAAAGAATCCCCTCCATGAATTACAATAACCTGATTTTTCATATTTATCTTATCCCCGCACCTTCTTTAACTTCTGACTCGGGAATTATAAGAACCGGGCCGTCTTTGTCACTGGCCGCCAAAAGCATCCCGTTGCTTTCAAGACCCTTAAGGTTCCGGGGCTCCAAGTTTGCCACTACCACAATCTGTTTACCCACAAGAAGCTCGGGGGTATAAATGGATCCTATACCAGCAACAATCTGCCTCTTCCCTAATTCTTCTCCTAAATCTATCTGCAGTTTGACTAACTTGTCAGAACCTTCGACCTTTTCAGCCTCGAGGATCTTGGCTACTCTTAGATCAATTTTTTTGAAATCGTCTATTGTAATCATGACGTTATAATATGATAAATACTTATTTTTGAAAAGTAAAAGCCGAGATTAATCTCGGCTTGATACGATATGGTTTTAGTACGAATCTTAGTAATCCGCAGGCTGATCCACCTGCCAACCAGGCAGAAATGATCGGACAATATCGGGATTATACGGGCCAAACCCGTAAGATGTTCCAAAAATTCTCTTTCCCGCAAGATCAGCAATACCTCCTCCTCTTACCGAGGACAAGGGTATGCCATTCTGCTGAGCGACAGATGAATGAGAATCGTAGTTGTAGTCTATTGACCCGAATATAACTCTCTTATCCGTAACAACAAACTTGACGGTCATTGTTGCCTCCTTTTTATTAATGTAGCCCAGATAAGCAAAACCGGCCTATCTGGCCGGGGCGTTCTTAGAGTCTCAAAGATATTAGTCGTAACTAATGAAAACCAAAACCGCCATGGCCAAAGAAGCCTGAAAAGAGCTCCTTTTTATAGCCATAGCTGTCACTGATTAAATTGTGATCTGGATTTAACATATTTTTATTAATGACGGATAAGAAAGCCGAGTCTATTCAAGCTCGGCCTTAACTTCCTGCCGTATTTTATCCTTCTCGGCGGTTCTTCGGTATTTTCCGCCTTTATCGGCAACATGGAATCCGCCCGTTTGACGGGGCAAAGGAATCCGTATTTTCTGATAGGCTTTCTTGACTCGTTTCTTCTTCATGATTTTCTCCATTTCATTATATCATTTTTAAGGAGGGTAGTCCGACAAGTCGGACTACCCCATGTTTGAGGCCTACCCCTTTGCAAGCCCCATTTCTCTCACGATTTCCGGAAGCGGAATATCCGTCTCCTTGTGGAGCTGGACAGCCGCCATAAGATCCTTGAGAGAGATCGGCATCAAGGTGTTAATCACTACCGGATCGGTAATGCCTAAACCTAAGAGCAGAGCGGCGGATGTCGATGGCCCGCCTATCAAGAACGGAGCCATCAGAGAGATGTAAAGCGGCGACCCGCCGACATCACTGGGAAGCGTGCCGAGAAAATCGGCCACCCTTTCGATGATTGCACCGCGACTCGTCTCATCGCCCATGATTACGGCATGGCACGCCGCTACCCTGACGATCAGTTCCATCTCTTCCCTTGAACCCTCGAAGATTGTGGCATCCTTGCAGCCGAGAACTACCGTCTCGACAACAACCTTGGTTTCAGAGAGATCAGTTACGCTACCTCCGTAGCCAAGTTCGTAAACCACCATGCTCTCAAGAGCCGCCATGAGCGGCCGCCGACAACCGCCGATGTCTCTCTTCATTCCTTGACCGTTGTCTCGCAAATTAGTTTGCCGGATCAACTTACTCACCTCCTTTTTAAAGTTCCCTCTTTTAATGACCCGGGATCTGTCATCTACCGATTGAAAGCTCGGCAGAAAGCATGTTGTAGAACCCGCTCCGGAATTACTGGAGCGGACCCCAATCGACCTCGACGCCAAGCTCCTTGGCGGCAAGCTCAGTGAGTTCGCGCTTCTCCGCCTCGGAAAGCTGTTTGAGCTCCTCCGAGAAGTCTTTGAGCGCCTGCCCCGGCTTGTAGCCGAAGTAGTCGCGCAGAATTTTCATTGCTCCCGTTTTCTGGGCCATAGCGGCCTCCTGTTTCTGTTTTAAAAAGACAGTACTTTCCCGCCGATCAAAGGCCCGTCGGGTTGCCTGTTGTTTCAAAGAACAGGAGAGAAGCCTTAAAGTCCGGCTGTACAGTGGCCTTCATCGTCACATACGGACGCCTCGCCTCATCGTACGTATTGCGCCGGTTTGCTTGTTTACTCCTCTCCCGCCAAAACCATCAGCTACCCTTCATGATATATCATAAAGGGTATTGAAAACTTTGGTGGGAGTCCCGACCGACGCAAGGCCGGGACGTACAGATTCTGTTGCCAGGCTCTGTAAGGCCCCGTCAGCCCAAAGCTGACAGATTAACCGGGTCACAACGATTAGAAGTGTCCGAGGTAGCCGTAGAAGTTGGCTACTTCGGCAAAGTACTCGTCAATACCGGGGATGCCATCCTCTTCAAGAGGCCGGCCTTCGGTATCAACGGTGCAACTCTCACCGACAGAATAACGGAAACGTTTTCCGGTTCCGTCGGTGCCGACGTAAAATTCGTGAGACGCGTTATGACCGACGCGCCAGAACTTAACGCCGTTGACGACGTGAGGCTTGTCAATCCACGGAGTATGCGGATTGTTGCCTTTGCCCCAATTGTACATGAGATTCAACAGAAGAATCTCCTCCACAACAGGGTCGCCGTTAGAGTTTTCTGAAGCAACTTTTCTGAGTCGCTCCATAGCTCTTTCTTCTCGCTGTTCTTCCCGCTCTTCTTTTGTCATAGGACTGGGGATTTCTCCCACCGAAGCCTCATAGACGCAGAAGTATGAGACTTCGGTGGGAGGCCGACATAAGTCGGCCGGATTTTTACACTCAGGACGAGTAACCTGTTTTAGCAGAACAGGAACCGCAATCGGCGGGATGGATGTGAGTTGGAAGGACTCACGCTCCTTCTGTTGCCAGGCCGTCGCTCGGCCCCGCGTCGCAAGATAGATCAGCCGGCAAGGCTGATCCGAAGACCCAGTAAGTCGCTCAAACGAGAAATTGCCTCGTCCGGCTTCCAACCGCAGTCCTCGAACACCAGGAAGCACGCCTCACGCAAATTGCGGGAAGTCCAGCGATATTTCACGCTGTTTCCAACAAGTTGCATGCGGCGGTCAGCCAGGGCTATCCTGCTTCTGCACGAATCACAGAACGGATTGCAAAGTCCGGCGACCTCGAACTTGACGGTTTTACCGTCAATGAGAATCCGCCGACCAGTCATCCATCCTGCGACATGCACATACAGGCAAGTCTGCTCCATCATTTCACCTCCTCGATTCTGAAATTCCCCAGAATAACCAACCAGATGTGCCTTCGCACAAAATGGCCAGTAAATTAAGGGTACATTTTTTTGAAAGAATGGGATTTCTCCCACCGAAGCCTCATAGACGCAGAACTATGAGACTTCGGTGGGAGGCCGAGTCAGAGACTCAGCCGGTTGATTTGTTTACGCCGAAAACCATTCAGCGGATGCATTATCTGTTCCCGGGACTGCGATCACACCCCGGTGCAACCTTTATTTTGCACAGATAGGCAAAGTAGGGATACGAACGACCAATTCGCCATCAACCACGAAGCTGAAGAGTTCGCCGTTAATATTGACAGACCATTCATTTCCCAAAGAGCAGACACTGACTTCTACTCCGATTGCTGCCTTAAGAATCTCTTCGATAAGACTCTCTAATATATTTTTCTCCATCTCTCCTCAAAGAACTCGGGACATGCAGATTCTGTTGCCAGGCTCTGTAGGGCCCCGTCAGCCCAAAGCTGACAGATTGGGTCCAACTCCTATTTGAAGAAGTTGGCGAACCATCGCGGCTCGAGGATCACTACACCCTTTTCGGACATCGCCTCTTTCATGGCGAGAATTTCGTCCTTGAAGGCGCGCTTCACCTCATCGGCGTTCATTGATTCGACTTTGCGGTAGAATCCCTGAACGGCCACCGAGATGTTCAACGACTCCTGGGGTGTAACTCCAGGAGCGACCCATGAAAAGAGCGGTTTGCTCTTCATGAGAAGGTTGGGAGATGGTTCTACGCGAGCCACAGGGTTCCATGACACGTCCTGATACATAGATTTTGCGCTACTTCTCCGCTCTCCCACCAAAATCTCTTTAAAGAAACTTTGGTGGGAGGCCGAGTTTTACACTCGGCCGTAGAGGTGGAAGTGAAAGACAGGGTCATAGCGAACAGCGAGCAACCGTCCGCTTCAGGCTTGTAACCCCTTCTGTCTTGCTCAAGGACAGCAGACTCACTACTCCGTCATGATCGACGGCGAGTCTGTTTTGCCGCCCTTCACCCCCACCAAAACCTTGTATTCGCATGTGCGTATTTGTAACGCTATTCGCATACAAAACTTTGGTGGGGGTCCCGGCATAAGGCCGGGACTGGATGCGCTATAAGTAGCGCTTGAAGGCTTGGCGGGCGGCCTGCTGGCGCTGGACCCGACGCTGCTCCATCTCAACTACCGTCTGCTGGTAGCGATAGAAGCGGAGTCCGGCTTTGCGGCCGAGGGTCGCACAACGACCACAGTGGATGTGGTCGGCCAGATCCTTGACCGAGGGCCAACGCCCGACGACCTTGCGGATGGTCGACAGGGCCGGCACCCAGGCCTCGGACTGAGCCATCTTCGTCTGACACGGCTTGCCGGGTTTCGGCTCGCCATGACATCCGAAGGGCTTGTCCTGAGCCTTGTCGAGGGACTTCTCCGCCGCCGCTGTCACAATCTGATCATTCATACACACCTCCAAAAATGAAAGAACTGCTGACCGAAAAACAATAATCAATGGAGCTCAAGGTATAAGCTTGTTGCCCCTTTCTGAAACAATATGTGAAACATGCCTATTCGCACATATTGCCTCAGAAAGAGGCCGGAGCTTTGATTGTGGGGGCCGCGTTAATTATCTAGACGGCTGATACCACTATATGCTCAAAGCTCCACCGAGCTGAGCTCGGTCAATCCTCTAACTTTGTCTGGCCGGCAACTTTCGATGCCGATTTAACTTAACTGCCAGTATTATACTCAAATGAAATAATTTGTCAAGCCCCTCGGACAAAAAATAAAAAAATGTTCAAAGTAACGGCTTAAAGCCTTGCTTTTTTGAACATGGCAGGTGTCATGATAACCAATAAAATAACCGTGATTGTTTTTTTACAAGAAAAAATAAACGCGATCATTTTTGTCACCCTTTCTTGACAAAAATTACGGTAAGGCGTATAATAGACATGTAGCCTGAGGGCAGGCTACCCTCGACAAGAGGAACCAGCGGGAGAAACGCAGGCCTGTTCCCCGTCGACAGGAGATCGGATCTCAAGCGCGAAAAAGGGATAGGCCAAATGCCTCCTGCCAAAGGAGGTCCAACGTGGGCTCGAGATGAATTCAATTTTAAGAGCTCAAGAGAACTTTAGAAATTAGTGGTGAAGCGAGTCATGGGTTTCGGCCGTCCACCCTTTCAGGGGGATGGCCTTTTTGTTTCCCAAGAGAGAATTATATCTTGCCGGAGATATTCCAAATCAAGTTGAGCAGGTTCCGGAAAGAATTTGCGATTTCTTGGTGCCTGATCATGGCACCGGAAATCTTTCCCTTCAAAGCCGCGATAGCGACAATATCATCATAGACGGTTATGTCTACATTAAAAGGCATTTTATCCGGGGAAATATATCGAGCTTCCCGCAACATAGCGGGATCGCTTTCTTTAAATACCGGCCCCTTTGAAGATGTGTATATGGAGCGCGAATGAATACCCTTTTTAACCCTTTTGTCAGAATACGATTCCGAGTCTGGAGAATCAGGAAAAAGCTTAATCACATCATCAAGAGAAGTAATACCTATGATTTTCTTTTCTTTGGCCTTTAGAAATTCCCGCTCCATCCTCATCAACCCCTCTTTTCCCTCGAAAAATCTTACTTCAGGCTTTTGATCGCCCAAACTGAAAACCGTCATAAGCTCGGGCATCAGTTTATTAAGGGTTTCTTTCTTGCCTTCCCAATCTCTCCTTTCCCGTTCAATAACAGACTCTAAGTATTCAGGCGACTCAGCTACGAATAGCTGTTTCTTGCCTTTATTTTGAGTGCTTACTAAGCCGAGTTTTTTCAGAGATTCAACCTGGACATAAGCAGTAGGCCGGTTAATCCCGGCTTTGGCCGATATTTCAAGCATTGTGGCCGGACCAAGCTCAAGCATGGCCAAATACACCTTAGCTTCGTTGTCTGACAAACCGAGATTTTTTAGCTGGTTAACAAGCATAGAATTTTATGGTATAATTATACTATAAATTATTGAATATGGCAAGCATAGCAGCTCGGGCCGGGCCTCCCCGAATAGCCCTACCCAAAGAGACGTTTTTTGACCTCAGCCCAAGAAGTAACCTTGGTATAGTGGGGCTGGTGGCTAAAAATATTAAACTGATCAAATAGGAAGCGGCACTTAACGCTGTTAAGTTTGCTGATGACTCCTACCTCGTCGTCAATATAATGAGTTACCCCCAACTGAGCCGCCTTAACATCTTTATCTTCTGGTTCAAGGACAAAAAAAGCGTTATCTTCATCGAAAAAGTACGGCCAAAGACCGTGTTTTTTTAGTATCCCCTGGGCGATGTGGGGAATCCGCCGGCGGGATATCAGGAAATAAGGGAAACCGGATTTCTTCACCGCAGTCAGAACGCCCCGAGCTCCCCTCATAAGAGGCGTGGTCAATGCCGTTTCAATGTTGTCGTAAAGATTTCGCTGCAATTCCCTCAGAACGAGTAAGGGAAGATGCTTAGATATAATTTCGGAGGGAGTTTGTTCCGGTAATAACTTAAAACCAAGCGCCTTGGCCAATCTTATTTTAGGCTGAGTATTGTTAACAATGACTCCGTCCATATCAAATCCGATTATTATTTTCTCTTTTTGATCGTTCATCTTGGGGTATTGGTTATTTTTCAGTAATATTATACTATAACAAAACTAGGCTCTTTCACAAAATAAGAGAGCGGGAAAATGGCCGACTGGCAGATAGGAACCGAAGAGTACCTGAAAAGGCTTGGCCTTGACCAACCCGGATTCGAAAGGCACCTTAAAATACCGAGGTTCGAGGAGATTACCCAGATCGTACCGCTCAGAGAACTCACCAGAATAGTTTCCATAACGCCGATACATTCTGACACCCTTCTTTACCTGATCAGAAGAATTAAAACCCTAAGGCTGTTCGAAAACCATAGCCTCCTTCTTGATATAATGTAGGTATGAGAAGAACAGCCATAAAACCAGCAAGAATTCACGAATTGGCTAAGGAATTCCTG
>Ga0209542_10000588_pt1 | contig 88027 bp, 90 predicted proteins | sample RifCSPhighO2_01_FD_184028 | JGI IMG/M metagenome (GOLD analysis project Ga0209542, IMG submission 184028) | Soil microbial communities from Rifle, Colorado - Rifle CSP2_plank highO2_0.1 (SPAdes) (version 2) | ecosystem: Environmental > Terrestrial > Deep subsurface > Rock core/Sediment ...
GAAAGTGGAGCTTAGTGAACCGACCGTTCTCATATAGAAGAGCGGAAGATCATCGGATAAAAGCTACTCTGGGGATAACAGGCTTATCTCCCCCAATAGTCCACATAGACGGGGAGGTTTGGCACCTCGATGTCGGCTCGTCCTATCCTGGGGCTGAAGAAGGTCCCAAGGGTTTGGCTGTTCGCCAATGAAAAGGGTACGCGAGCTGGGTTCAAACCGTACGGTCACACTGACCGCGGCGGCTTAGTCGAGCAATCGACTATGTATAAATTGACTAATATCGGTGAAGTCCTAACAATACACATTTAACCTGTCGTGTGTTAGGATAATACCGAGGGAAGTTATTACTCTTCGAGCATAGATGAATAAACTTACAATCGCACAGAGGGCATATATAGCTGGATTTCTTGATGGAGATGGAAGTATTTACGTTCGGCTCAAACCGAATGCAACCTACCGTTTCCGCTATCAAGTAGCTCCGAATATCGTGTTCTTTCAATCGATGAAAGCGCGGTTCGGATTAGAAAACATCCAGAACATACTTGGTATCGGGTATTTGCGTGATAGAAATGACGGGATTGTCGAATATACAATCGGCGATGAAGTATCTATCGCTGCACTTCTTGATTGCATATATCCATATTTGTATCTCAAGCGAAAACAAGCAGTCATAATGCTTACAATTCTAAAAAAGAAGAAATTAGTTGCAACAGGATCGGATTTTTTAAAGCTTTGCGCTTTAATCGATCGATTCCAATTGCTTAATTATTCAAAAAAAAGAATTCAAACAAGAAGTGCTGTTCAAAAAACACTTCTTGCAGAAGGGATTTTAACCCCGTAGAGACTTGATATTCGCCAAGGGTGAATATCGGATTTGCCACCATCTATCCATAAAAGATAGAAATTCAAGGCAAATAATACGTCGATCTCCTTACACAATAAGGATGGTGATATAGTCCATGCTTCTAGTAATAGAAGAATCACACACAGCGCAAGACAGGTTGGACTCTATCTGTCGCAGGCGTGGAAACTTGAGGATCGTCCTTCCTAGTACGAGAGGACCGGAAGGGACCAACCTCTGGTGTACCAGTTGTCCAGTTCTTGGGCATTGCTGGGTAGCTACGTTGGGCTGGTGATAAGCGCTGAAAGCATCTAAGCGCGAAGCCCAATCCAAGACCAGGTTTCAATATGAGACTCCTAGAAGACTACTAGGTTGATAGGCGGGAAGTGTACGCACAGCAATGTGTTGAGCTGACCCGTACTAATTAGTCCAGTTGTATGAATACGTGTTTATCTCACTTCTCGTGAGTTTAACGATTCATACTCCTCGCAAACAAAACATAAGTTATTATGTCTAGTAAAAGGGAAGGCAATGTCACAGAATGTAGACGCAAAGCATAGGGCTAGTAATGCATTATTATTTCCCTCTATGTACGGTCGTTCTATTATTTGGTGAAAAACAAGCAATGATACTAATTTGAACTATATTCGGTTCAACGTTCGCGGTGTCTCAAGCGAAGGGGAAACACCTGTTCCCATTCCGAACACAGCAGTTAAGCTCTTCAGCGTCGATGGTAGTGAGAATTAATACTCTCGCAAGAGTAGACCGATGCCGCGTACGTTGAACCGAATCTATACCACAGCAAAAATTCCCCGATAAGGGGATTTTTTGTTACATAAATTTTAAACATAAAAAAACCGCACTGTGTCGAAAACACATATGCGGTCGTGGTTTTATTAATGAGCGTTGTTCCAGATCTACAGCAGAACTGCAATCAGAAGACTTGTGGCGAGAGTGATGAGAGTGGCGGTGATCACGAGACAGCCAGAGGAAGAAGGTATCGGTCCCCAAGAAGTGGGACGGGGACAAGGGCCTAAGTCTCCTTTGTTGTAAAAATATTCATTCCAAAACAATTCTTCCACCCCCTCTTGCCCAGTCCTTAAATCAATAATCTTACATCCCAAAACAGCGCCGCTACCTCTACAGTTCCTGCATTCACCGTCATCGTTCCTACCCGCACCAGAGCAACGTCTACATCTGACGACAGGGTTATCCTTATCAGGAACTTTTTTACCGAATAAATTCTCTCCGCAATGTGGACAGGCAGGAGAATTCGTTGACATAACACCACTACAGGTTGGACACTTTCCAAGTTCTCCGGGCATCGTAACCTCGTTCTATAGGTTTGGAAAAACAGTCAGAACATCCGCAACTGGCAATTGTACATACATCAGGATTACTTGTCAATAATCCTACCCTCTTCTGTCATTTAAAAGTTAAAAGTGCACAGTTTTAGGCACTTTTAAACTTTAAAACTGCACACTCTCCCTTTAGCGCGTATGCTCACCTGATACGAAGAAGGGCGTAACCGAAGTGCGCTTCTGGTTCAAAGGACACTGTGTCGGACAGCAGATCGTCAAAAATCAAGAGCTGCCGATTGTGAAGTTTTAAAGTTTAAGGTGTGCAGTTTTAAACTTTAACCAACATAATCCTACCCTTTTCTTGTTGAACAGAGATACTTTATTGCTTATTTTCTACCAATGTTATTCCACTTAATTCTTCGACTTCAAACTCATCTCCATCGGATAATAGCTTAATATATGCGCCGTTTTTCACCATTCCTTTAGCAGGATTCACATCGTACCCCAAATGTTCTAGTAGAATTCGCAATACTCCTGCATGAGTAACAATCAACATTGTTTTATTTGGATACGTAACTGCTATTTCGCGCAAAAATACGAGTAGTCTCTGTATAATTTCCTCGTTACTTTCCATATCTTCTGCAAGCTTAAATTTCCAAGACTCTTCTTTGGATAACTTTTCCTGTTTTTCTAGCAATTCTTTATTCTGGTTTCTAAATTCTTCAATGAGAACGCCTTCAAATTTTCCAAACGATCGCTCTCGAAGCAGGTGAGTAGTGTTTATAGCTAACTTCTTCTCAATAACTAATAATTCGGCAGTTCGCTTAGCACGCAGTAAGTCCGAAGAAAACACATGATCAAATTCAATATGCTTTAGCGACCCTGTGACCGCCTGAATGTCTTCTACCCCTTGCTCCGTAAGCGGGGAATCGCCGTGCCCTTGCAGGCGCCCTTCGATATTCCACTGTGTTTGGCCGTGGCGAACGATATAAAATGTGGCGGCGTTTTTCATATCTAGACTATATCCGATACAGCCCTGCTTACAATAGTAGAAATCCCAGGGTTTGCTTTGCCGGTGCGACGCTTAGAGGCAAGTGTTCCATCTTCAAACGTGCATCGGTTATCTTTGTGCATCTGAATATTTTTTAGATCCCACTGATCAAAATATTTCTGGACTGCGCTTATAAGCGATACATGAATTACGCCGTCTTGCTCGGTGTAACTTTTTGGAAATTTTTTCATAAATTCCTGAATTTCTTCACCTGCATATTCGAACCCAAAATGATCTTCGCAAATATGCGGGCCGATGTATGCGTGCGTAATTTCTTGTAAATTCATAACTCCTGGAATATTCTTAACCAAGCCACGAATAAGAGTTTTACGACTCACGTGAAGTGCTAGTGCTTGTTTATCGGTAAGCAATACGAGAGGCAAACAATCTGCCGTATTAATGCCGATAGCATACTCCGCATTATCCATATAAATTCCGTCCGCTTGTGTCTGTCCAGACACACACTCTTCGGCGCTAATAGTTGCATTACCGTGCGTTTGGAACGGAAATACAACATCACCCAAATCAGGTTGCATTGTCGTTGTTATTTCCCAGTTTCCAAGCTTCAAACTATTCATGGTATTGAATTTTAAAAAGCTTCGTCAAAATTAAAAGCGGACTTTGTCCGCCGAAGCCCAGGAAGCCGGGACGAAACCCGACTTCGCCAAGGCTTCGTCCGGCGAAGGCGGAGAGGGAGAGATTCGAACTCTCGAGGCCTGTGAGGGCCTAGTCGCTTTCGAGGCGACCGCACTAGTCCACTATGCGACCTCTCCGTCTCTATAGCCTAGCGGAAATGGGTGATAAGTCCATCATTGACAAAGGTATATACTTTTGATACACTTCTGGTATATGAATACAGAAGCTATAAATATCAAAATTGACCCCAAGACAAAAAAGGCTGCTCAAAAAGTTGCTGAAGACTTGGGGTTTAGCCTAAGCTCCCTCGTAAAAGCTTATTTACGGGATTTAATTAAAACCAAAACTGTACACTTTGCCATTCCAGAAGAACCAAGCCAATATCTTTTAAAAATATTGGCTGAGTCAGATGCAGATATCAAAGCTGGTCGAGTTAGAACATTTAAAAATTTTGCTGAGGAGAAACGTTTCCTAGAAGAAATGATCGCAAGGGATGGAAAAACAAGTTCAAATTAACTATACTCGTAATTTTATTAGACAGCTCGAGAAATCTCCTGCAAAAATCAAATCCGCGTTTTTGAAACGACGAGAACTTTTCCAAAAAGATCCTTACAATCATCAATTAAGAAATCATGCTTTATCTGGTAAACGAAAAGGGTTGCGAAGTATCAATGTTACAGGCGATTGGCGTGCATTGTACGAGGAACAGAATAATAGCAAGCAACTGTACATAATAGCACTATTTCGAGCAATTGGGACGCATAGCCAGTTGTATAAATAAATCCGTGTACAATCAAAGCATGACAACAACTAACGAGCGAAACCAAAGAGCTGTGCGTGCCTCAACTTAGAGCAGAACTATTAATACCGAAGTAATAATATTTCATGAAAAAAATTGTGGTCGGTTCAGAAAATCCAGCGAAGATCGCGGCTGTGAAAGCGGGATTTGAAGCCATGTTTCCTGGTGAAGCTTTTGAAATACGCGGAGTGTCCGTTGCATCCGGTGTTGCCGACCAGCCGATGAGCCGGCAAGAAACAATGCTAGGGGCCATGAGTCGCGCGCAGCGCGCATTGGAAGCGGTAAGCGATGCAGAATACGCAATTGGATTAGAAGGCGGCACTGAAGAGCTAGGCGGCAAGCTGGGAGCATTTGCATGGACTGTTATTATTTCCAAAAGCGGAATTATAGGGAAAGGGGAGACGGGAATGTTTTTCTTGCCTCAAGAAGTGGCGAACTTAGTAAAGTCGGGAGCGGAGCTTGGCCATGCTATGGATACCGTATTCGGAGTTACGAACTCAAAGCATTCTAGCGGTGCTACAGGGTTATTAACGGGCGACGTGCTAAAAAGATCAGAATACTACCGGCAAGCCGTCATGTTGGCGCTTATCCCGCATGTAAATCAAAACTTGGCTTTTTAAGCGAAATAATGGACTTTTACCGCACTATTCGATATAGTAAAGCATTGATATGAAACGACGATTCCCATCAAAAAACAATCGAAAGATTGTAGACGTAATCCAAGAACTTCACATTACTGAAGGGAAATTGATGTTTTTATTAAAAGAAGTGGGGATTCGCATTGCGGAAGGGCAAAAGAACCTGGATCAATCAGAAATTGCCCGCATTCGCGGATATTTAAATGAACAAGAGCGCCGAGCGCAGTTGAAGGGCAAAATGATTGATTTGCCGTCCATTATCCGCGTACAGGATTTGGCGAAGAAGCTGGAATTGCCCGTAGGTAATATTCTGGCAACGCTTCTGAAAAACGGAGTACTAGCGACACTCAATGACGACCTAGATTACGATACCGCTGCTATTATTGCGCAGGATTTGGGATATAAAACTACAGAAAGCGTAGAGGAATTGGAAAAGGATGTGCTGACTGTAGAAAAATTAAACGAAATTTTAAAAAAAGAAGATCCTGCAAAACAGACGCCTCGCCCGCCGATTGTAACTATTATGGGGCATGTAGACCACGGCAAAACAACTCTGCTGGATACTATTCGTTCTGCAAACGTAGCAAGCGGAGAAGCAGGTGGTATCACGCAGGCAATTTCCAGCTATCAGACGGAATATAATGGCAGAACCATTACGTTTATTGATACTCCCGGCCATGAAACGTTCGATTTTATGCGCCAACGCGGAGCAGCGCTTGCAGACTTGGTGGTACTAGTGGTGGCAGCAGACGATGGCGTACAGCCGCAAACCAAAGACGCTGTTGCGTATGCAAAAAAAGAAGGGCTGCCTATTGTAGTTGCCATCAACAAAATCGACCGCGCAGAAGCGAATATTGACCGCGTAAAAAAAGAACTCGGCGATTTGGACCTGATTCCGGAAGAGTGGGGCGGGGAAACGGTCATGCTCGGCATTTCTGCATTAAAAAAGCAGGGAATAAATGAGTTGCTTGAAATTATTTTACTTACTTCCGATATTCATCAGCCGAAAGCAGACCCTACACGAGCCGCGCTTGGAACCGTTATTGAGAGCAAGCTAGACAAAAGCGTTGGGCCGATTGCGTCTGTTATTATCCATACGGGAACACTCCAGCTTGGTGACGATGTGGTTATCGGTAAAACAACAGGAAAAGTTCGACAAATGCGCGATTTTCGCGGCAAGCAAATTAAAAAAGCAACGCCATCGGTGCCCGTTATGATTATTGGACTTAAAGATGTACCTCAAGCTGGCGATATCTTGCAGGCGGTAGAAGCGCAAGGTGAAGCCGTTTCCAAAGCTGCACAGCGCAGAGCTCCGCTCAAAAAAATGTCCAAAACAGACGATAATGACCAGCGGCAAACGCTGGCAATCGTGCTTAAAGCAGATTCGAAGGGCTCTCTGGAGGCATTAGAACAAACTATTACAGCGATGGTACCGCAAGAAGTGCGCCTCTCCGTTGTCCGAGCAGATGTAGGCGCAATTTCCGATTCAGACGTCCTCACTGCACGGGCGGGAAATGCTATTATTTATGGATTTAACATCCCGATTGCTGGAATGTCTCAAAAGTTAGCAGATAAAGAAAAAATTTCTGTTCGCCTATTCGCTATTATTTATCAGCTTGCAGAAGATGTACGGAATGAAATTGAACAGCGCATGCCCGTTGATATTGTCACGGAAGATATCGGCCGAGTAAAAATCTTGAAGGTATTCTTCTCTACCGCAAAACGAAAAATCGTAGGAGGAGAAGTTGCAGAAGGGATTGTAGAGCCGAATGCAAAAATTATCATCAAACGAAAAGACAAACTAAAGAAGGACGCCCCAGCAGAGCATATCGGAACAGGAGTCATCGTTGAATTGCAAAAAGATAAGCGCCCGCTGCAAAAGGCCGAGATAGGAGACCAAGTAGGCATGACTATCGAGGGGCGAGACAAGATGAAAGAAGGGGACGTACTGGAAATTTATCGTGAAACTCGCGTTCGAAAAGGCTCTGTTCCGCAGAAATAACAGTGAACACAAATGGTATCCGAACGAATTTTAAAAATAAATAAGCATGTCCAACGAACCGTTTCAGAGATTCTTACTGAAAGCGCAGACATCCCCCAAGGCGTTCTCGTAACCATATCACGCGTAGAAACGACGCCGAATATTCGATTTAGCAAGATTTGGCTATACATCAATCCCGGTACGCGCGCAGAAGAAACATTGGATAGGCTAAAAAAACAAATGTACGATATTCAAGGAGAGTTCAATCGGGCTATGCATTTGCATCCTCTCCCGCGGCTTTCCTTCCGGCACGACACCGGTCTCGATTACGCAGATACTATTAACAAGAAACTCAATGAACTCACAGAAGAAGACACTGGCCAGTGACCTATTGGCGCCATACGCTGATATCGTAGACGCTATCGCAGAAACGCTTCGGTCTGCTCAACATGTTTTAATTAGCACGCACGAGCACCCAGACGGCGACGCTTTGGGAAGCTCTCTTGCGGTGCATTTCGCACTCAAATCAAGAGGAATCGCATCAACAGTATATATTCCGGATGCTGCCCCTGATTTTTTTCAATTCTTGCCCGGATACGACATATTAACTACAAAAAAGCCTAATGTTTCAGATTTTGATTCGGTCATTCTTCTTGATTATACGCAGTTATATCGAACTCATTTAGAAGAACAGGTATTAGGGAGGAATCGCGTTATCACCATTGATCACCACTATGACAATCCGAAGGAGACTGCAATTAATTTAGTTGTACCCGCGGGAGCTGCCACGGCGCATATTTTATTCCCACTATTCCTCGCGCTCGATATTCCTATCACGCAAAATATCGCCACATGCCTCTTAACGGGCATATTTACCGACACTGGATCATTTATGCATGACGGGGTAACACCCGATATCTTACAAATTGCATCATATCTCATGCAAAAAGGCGCGAGACTAGCGCATATCGCACACGAAACGTACCAGAAAAAAGACCTTCCCAGCCTGCAAATATGGGGCAGGGCACTATCCCGCATCCTCGTGAATGAAAACACTGGGGCCAGCATTTCTTTAATAACATTAGAAGACTTGCAGCAATGCCATGCAACACTCGATGATCTATCTGGCGTGGTCAGCATGCTCAACACGCTCCCGCAAACGAAATATGCGATGCTCTTGGTTGAATTTGAGCCGGGAAAGATAAAAGGGAGCCTCCGATCGGAACCACAAAAAGGCGTAGACGTGAGCAAGATTGCCAAACAATTGGGCGGGGGCGGGCATAAACTGGCATCCGGATTTGAAATTGCGGGTCATATTGTTAAACAAGATGGTATTTGGCGCATAAAAGCCGTAGCATAACAATACTTCTATGAAATTTTTAATCTTTGGGGATGTAGTAGGCACGCTCGGGCGAAAAGGTATTTCAACTGCGCTTCCGCAGCTTCGTGAAGAATTTTCTCCCGACGCAGTTATCGTGAATGTCGAAAATATTTCCCATGGAAAAGGGATTTCTCCCGATACGATGCAAGAGGCTCTTACGATATGGAATGCGTTGGCATTTACCACCGGCGATCATGCTTGGGATAACGCGCAGGGTGTCGAAATGCTCACAAACCCGCGCATCCCTATTGTTCGCCCGGCAAACTACCCCCACGGCGTCCCTGGGCGAGGATACGTAACTGTACAATGCGGTGCGTATGAAGTCGCAGTGATTAATTTGCAGGGACAAGTCTTTTTCAAGAACCAGCCGGACAATCCATTCCATAAACTGGATGAAATTTTAGAAATACCTGAAGTACAGCGATGCGCGATCAAGCTTGTTGATTTTCATGCAGAAGCAACGAGCGAAAAACGAGGGATGGGATGGCATGCTGATGGCAGAATATCTGCAATATGGGGCACGCACACTCACATACCAACAGCGGATGCGCAAATTCTCCCCAAAGGAACAGGGTATATTACTGATGCAGGAATGAATGGCGCGTATAATTCCGCGCTTGGGATGGAAAAGCATGCTCCTTTGAAGCAGTTTTTGACGCAGTTGCGCGTAAAAATGGAACCGCCGGAAACGGGCGATATGGAAATCAATGCCGTACTTATCGACATCGATCCGTCTACGGGGAAAACAATTAGTATTGCACAAATTCGCAGGATCCTGCAGAATACCTAGTGTGGCTATACGTAGCCCTATATCACCTATGGTTAACAAACAAACGCTTATAGACAAAGTTTCTGACGCAACTAGACTCCCGCGCAAACACGTGGAAATGGTCGTAGCGGCGTTTTTAGAAACTATGATCGACAAGCTGTCTCAGGATGAGAAAATCAACCTTTCGGGATTTGGAATTTTCGAGGTGCGAGAGCGCAAAGGTCGTCGCGGAGTAAATCCTCGAAATCCGAATGAACCGATGCAAATTCCGTCCGTTCGTGTTGCAAAATTTCGCCCTGGGAAAACTCTCAAAGAAGCAGTAAAGTAACGCCACGGGGCGTCGTATACTGGCAGTACGCATGGTTTGGGACCATGTAGACTGGGTTCGATTCCCAGCGCCCCGACAAAAATCTATATGCGGGTGTCGTATAGTGGTAATACTTCAGATTTCCAATCTGATGATAGGGGTTCGATTCCCCTCACCCGCTCAAAGTCATGCTACAATTTCTTCAATGTCTTACGGAAAATATAATTGGTCACACTGGATATTAAGCGCAGGCCTCGGCATTGTATTTTTTTGGATTGGGGTGGATATTCTGCGCCACCCAGATTCCTGGATCGGGTATATTCCAACCAATCTGCCTATCCGCATCCCGGCAACATCCCTCCTGAAAGCAAACGGCATATTCGACATGGCAATCGGGCTTCTGCTCATCATTCGCTTGTGGCCGAAGCTTATTGCCTTTTTCGCTGCAGGGCATTTAGTTGCAATCATCGCCACTCAAGGCATCGATGCTGTCATTATTCGCGATGTTGGGCTTCTCGGCGCGTCACTAGCGCTCCTTTTTTGGCCAAAGCGACATTACCGCCACCACGCCTCCTAATACATTCCTAGCGGATTGATAGGACGCCCGAAGCGGCGTACTTCGAAGTGGACGTGCGGTCCTGTTGATTGCCCAGTCGACCCCATCTTCGCAACGGCATCTCCTTTTTTCACCTTCGCGCCTTTTGTCACATAAAATTTACTCAAATGCGCGTAGTAGGTTGTCAGTCCGCCTCCGTGATTAACAATAATAAGATTTCCATATCCCCCAAGCCACCCCGCAAACTCAACCGTACCGTCCTGCGCAGTAAATACTGACGGCATGGAACGATTATCAACATCAATACCAGTGTGTCCATTCTTGAAATATTGAGAGATATGGTGGCTGGTCGTCGGCCACACAAATCCTGCGCCCCCATGCGCCTGTTCCTTCTGAGGAGCGGGGGTAGGCTCATCTCCTGCATCTCGAGCCGTTTGGGTGCTCCGCGAAACAATCCTCGGCGCCTGCGAAGCGGGTACATCCCCGTTTGGAATAATTAATTTTTGCCCCATGGCAATTTTTGAACTATCTTCTAATCCGTTTGCGGAAACAATTTCATCTGCTTTTGCATTATATGTATTTGCAATGCTTAATACCGTATCTCCGCTCCTTACAGCATAAAGCAGTCCGGTAACAGGAAGAATGATTAAATGATCTCCAGATTTAATAATATCCGTTGATCTCAACCCATTCACCGAGAGGATCGTATTAGTGCTGATATTGTAGCGCGATGCGATACTTGCAATAGTATCTCCATCTTCTACGGTATAAATAAATGGCTTTTTTGCGCTGCCGGCACTGCTCGTACTCGAAGAAGAAGTATCTTGGGCGCTGTCGTCAACGCCTGGCTGCATAGGAGCAACCACGGCATTTCCTTCTAGCGTCTGCGCAAACTGCACTTCCGGATCTTCAAATGTAAGAAAATTAGCATCCGAAGCATCAACGGCCGCTAACCTGCTTCCAGAACCGCCCGACGCCGTACCCTGGGCATATGCAGACGGATTTAATGGGCCCTCCGACACTTCATCGCCAGAAATAAATCGATGCAAAAACGAACTCTGGTCGCCCGCACCCACAATCTGGCTTTGGAGCACAATAGAGCCGATCAATCCAAAAAACACCATGTGGACAGCCGATTTCTTCGGTATGTTCGACACGAAGCTATTGATTTTCTCTTCTGAGTTCTTAGAAAAGGCGTTAAAACGGTCTTTTCTTAATTGTTGCTTTGGTAAAATACCTACTCACTTAAGAATGAGGTTTTTATTTGTGCATGTATGTATTGATAACTATTAAGTATAGGGAAGGGGTTGAAACAGTCAATGTTGACATAAGCCCGCCTACCACGCACAATATACCAGATGAATTCCCCTCTTACCGGCCTTAATCCCGAACAGCAGCAAGTCGTCCTTTCCACTCATGGCCCAGTTCTCGTCCTTGCGGGAGCAGGGTCAGGCAAAACTCGCGCCCTCACGCACAGAATCGCGTATTTAATACAGCAAGGCATTGCCCGCCCCGATGAAATCCTCGCTGTAACGTTCACTAATAAGGCTTCCGCAGAGATGAAGCACCGCATTCAGGGCCTATTAGGCTCAGCAGCCCTTACCCCCCGGGCTGTAAGCACGTTTCATAGCATGGGAGTAAAGATTCTGCGCGAACAGACGCATGCACACGGACGCTCTCATGGATTCTCCATCCTGGATTCGAAAGATTCAGAAAAGCTCGTTCGCCGCATTCTCAAGCAGGAAAACTACTCTTTAAAGGAGTGGGGATCCAGTGCCGTTCGGGGGATGCTCTCAAAAATCAAGCAAGAATACGTAGATTCACCAGCCTTTGCGGAAGCCCAAACCCCGAAAGAGGCAATGCTTCAGAAAGTATTTCCGAAATATGAACATATGCTCGCAGAGCACGATGCATACGATTTTGACGATTTATTGCGCGTACCATTGCGTATTTTGCGGGCAAATCAGGCAATACGGGAAATGTACCAATTGCGATGGAAGTTTTTATCTATCGATGAATATCAAGACACAAATGCTATTCAAGATGAGATTATATCTCTGCTCCTCGGCAAAGACCGTAATATTTGCGTCGTGGGGGATGATTATCAGGCTATTTATTCGTGGAGAGGAGCGAGCGTCGATCACATTTTGCAGTTCGAACATCGCTATCCGGGATGTAAAACTATTCTACTGACGCAAAATTATCGATCAACACCAAATGTCTTAGACGCAGCGAATACCGTCATTTCTCAAAATATAGATCAAAAGCATAAAACGTTATGGACCACAGAGAAAGCGGGGGAGGCTGTTCAAGTGCTTCAGCTCTCTTCAGACCGTTTTGAGGCTGAATGGACATGTTCATCTATACGAGAATATGTCTCGAAAGGCGGGGCATTGAAAGACTGCGCCATATTATATCGAACGAATGCTCAATCGCGCTTATTAGAAGAGCAGTTTTTAACGCATCGAGTGCCATATACTATTGTCGGCGGTTTTCGGTTTTATGATCGCAAAGAAATTAAAGACGCTCTCGCCATCCTCTCATTCTACTTATCTCCATCATCTCGCGTGCATTTTGAGCGCGTTGCAGATGCTCTTTTGAAGCGGGTAGGCCCAAAAACAATCGATCGCTGGGAACAAACTGCAAAAGAATATCACATTTCCTTGCAGGCGTACCTGGAATACATGAATGATCGCCCAGACATCGCATCTATTATTACGACATTCCAAAAAGCTCGCGAGCAAACATTTGAAAAAGTATCTGATCTGCTATCGTTCCTTATCACCAATATTGGCTACCTTACAATGCTCCAAAACCTCCCTGATTGGAAAGAGCGGGAAGAAAACGTACAAGAGTTGTTCAACGTAGCATCGGCATACACCACGACCGAACAATTCCTGGAAGATACTGCGCTCCTATCCGACATCGACAGACTCGAGGATCAACAAGATAGAGTAACCTGCATGACCCTGCACGCATCTAAGGGGCTAGAGTTTCCAATTATATACATCATAGGGTGCGAAGAAGGTCTTTTGCCTCATAATAACAGCCTTTCTTCGCAATCTTCCATAGAAGAAGAACGCCGGCTTTTATATGTTGGCATGACGCGTGCTCGAAAAAATCTCACCATTACCTACAGCGCATATCGATACATCGGCGGGGAAATGACCCCCCAGGCAGCATCGCGTTTTCTTGAACAATTACCCGAAGCAGAACAAGCGTTCCAGGAGAACACTTTTATTGCACATAGCTCCGATGTTTCGGATTTTCTCCATGAAGATCCAACGCTTGTAGTATCTGCTGCTGGATCATATGTTCAGCATCAAAAATTCGGGCGAGGAGTTGTAATCGGAACTTCCGACAATAACCTTACGTGCGTGTTTGAAGGACACGGAGTAAAAAGTGTGCCAACAAATTCATGCGTAGAGCAGGAGTGAGTTCCCCTCTCCCCAATTGGGGAGAGGGGCTGGTCAAGCGCCACAGCATCTAACCTGCCCCCATCCTCGCCTTCCCCCCAATTGGGGGGAAGGATACAATTCACCTATGCTTCAATCTCTCACAAATCCCGACATCCTGAAAAGTGTTCTTGCAAAACACCGCATTCGGCCAGACAAATCTCTCGGCCAAAATTTTCTTATCTGCGAAGAAGTTATGCAATCACTCCTCATCGCCTTGAGCGATAGCCCGAAACACGTAACAGAACTTGGGCCTGGTATCGGCACGCTAACCCAAGCCCTCATCGCGTCAGGATACCGTGTTCGAGCAATCGAAAAAGATGATGATTTTATCAGTATTATTCCAACCGTTTTACCAAAAAACCTTCGAGGGAATCTTGAGCTTATTCATGGGGATTTAAAAGTAGAAGAGTGGCCTTGGCCAGATACTGATGCCTCGCCCGACAGCGCGTCGGGCCAGACTTTCAGTCTGGTCGGCAATATCCCATATAACTTATCTGGATTTATTATACGTCGCTTAACAAAGTTACAAACTACTCCGTATTCTGCTGTATTTCTCATGCAAAAAGAAGTAGTGGATCGCCTGCTTGCAACAGAAAATAATATGAGCTTGCTTGGCTTGTCTATTGGTTTATGGGGGGGCGCGACGCTTCTCTTGCGCGTCCCTCCTTCATGCTTTATCCCGCAGCCGACCGTACAATCGTCTCTTGTATTATTGCGGCCAAACCCGTCCCGATTGCCGGTGGAAAAACGTGAGGAAATTATCGCAAAAGCGAAACCATTTTTTCAAGCGAAAAGAAAACAAATAGGAACCACTATGAAACGCGCGTACAACAAAACGGAAGAGGAAATTCAAGCGATCACAACAAAGCTTGCTCTCGCCCCGACCGCGCGCCCAGAAAATCTAACAGTTCAGCAATGGATTAGATTTTGCGAAGAATTATAATTCGCAACATCCTTCTCCCTGCATAGGGAGAAGGCGGGGAAAAGGGTTTCGTCGTCAACCCTCTCTTGCGTTCTCTCCCTGCATAGGGAGAGAAGAATAACGACGAACTATGATATAATCTAAAACATGTCCCGAAAAGCTGTTATCGGCATCGTAATAATTCTTATTCTTAGCATTATCGCGGGCGTTGCGGTATTTGTCATTATCAGCTTAGGCAAGCAGCAAGATGCTGAGCAATCTTCCGATACAACATCACAAATAGGCCTTACCGGAAGCGACAGCCTTTCCGTTGACCCGCTTGCCGACCCAGATAACGACGGGCTTACAAACGCGCAGGAATCGCTCTGGGGCACGAATCCGAACAATCCAGATAGCGATGCAGATGGATATAAAGACGGAGAGGAAGTCGCCGCATGCCACAACCCGCTCGTACCAACACCAAACGACAAGCTGCTGAACTGCAAACCAGGGCAACAAGCTAATATTTCGCCTGCGCCATCAGGTGCTCCGCAATCTTCAGATCCATTCTTCCTCACAGCGCCTGCACCAATAGGCGGATCTATTAATCTTACGCAAGCATATGCAACAGCCGTAAAAGATTCAGACAAATCTCCTGTTACATTCAGCCAATTCATTTCTAATCAGCCAGTCACTACTAGCCTCCCCCAAATAAACGATGCAGCAATTCGCAAAAATTCTGACTCATCGCCTGCCGCGCTCTCGCTTTACATGAAAACAGCAGGGAATCTTAGTTCATTATCAGATAAACCGCGGCTTACGATAGCCCTGAATGATTTTTTCAACAATCGGAGCACATATGGTTTTGAAACGCTTGCGCAGTCTGTGGAATTATTTCAATCGCGCCTTAAATTAGCAAGCGTGCCAAATTCCGCACTAGAATACGACAAGCTTTTGCTTGGATACACCGAACTGCTCGCGGCTACATTCAGGCAAATTACAGACTTCCCGAACGACCAAATCAAGGCTATGGCCGGCATCAGACAGCTCGACGCAATCGACCGACTATATTTTCCCCAAATCGCACAGCAAAGGGATCAACTTTTTGCTACAATACCGCAACAATGACCTCCGTAAATGCACTAGGAATTCGAATGATCATGATCGTTGTAATAACGGCCGGAGTTTCTTTTGGCACTTGGAAACTTGTGGTTCTCGGCTTCTCGCATACTCCGATAGAACAGCCTTCTGCAAGCCCGCAAGCAACTGTTGCATTGCTGCCAAGCCCCGCGCCCGTGCAATCGCTTTCGCCGGAGCTCGTAAAACAAATGACAGAGTATGCATCGCAAAAATCAAAAGAAGTTGGCCCCGTCACAAAGAAGTACGTAGAATCTCTGCCAAAAGAACAGAGTAAAGAACAAGTTTTGGGCGAAAGTACTATTGCAACTTACATAGATAGCAATAGGGGCATACTACTTCCAGAATTACCCGCGGGAACGGTAAAACTATCTACTGCTTCCGGAAAAACAGCAATCAAAACGTATCTCGATCAAATTTCCCCAGCACAGAACAAAAAAATCCAGAATATAACAGGAGACGCAATCGGCACTGCATTCCAAAATGAACAAAGCGGGCAAGATCCCAAGGCTCTTACGCCGATTCTTGCGTCTATTACTGCGAACTTCGATCTCTTAAAAGGCATCGCTACGCCGAAAGAAGCGGAAGTATTACAGACAAAGCTCCTGCAAGCAACTCAAGCGCTTATTACGAATATCCAAGTAATCCAATCGTTCAAACAAGATCCTATCAGCGGGTTAATCGGCCTGAAAAATATTTCCGCCCTCGATGCAGTGTACACGGATATTTCCGCTCAAATTTCTGCACTGGAAAAGAAATACAATCTGCAGTAGTTATTTCCCCTCTCCCATTCTGGGAGAGGGCGGGGGTGAGGGGTCGTTAGCGGAATGTTGTATCATATTCACTATGGGAATTATCCTTCGAAATCTTCCAAATACTATCGAAAAACGCCGTATATTACGGAAAAATTCTCCTAGCCCAGAACAACGTTTGTGGTATTTCTTACGAAACAAAAATATTCAGAATACTAAATTCCGTCGACAGTATGCCGTAGGGTCATACATTTTAGATTTCTATGCTCCTGAAGTTCAATTGGGCGTTGAGATTGACGGGGACTCACATTTCAACGCGCAAGCCCAAGCATACGACGCTGAACGTACTAAATATCTAAATGATTGCGATATACAAGTACTACGATTCACGAATACAGAAGTAATGCAGAATATGGATGGGGTACTGAAAAATCTTACAGACACAATCATCTCACGACGCCCCTCACCCTAACCCTCTCCCAGAATGGGAGAGGGGAACGACTATCTTAAGTAATCGTGCTATAATTTTGTGCATACAAGCCGTATGCCTTTGCATTTATTTTATTTGGTTCGTCGATATCATCTTGCGATTTTTTCGCTCGTGTTTGCGCTCATTATTGCGCTTCATCCATCGCCCGCACTGGCCGATCCGCACGCAGTGTTTTATACCGACCGCGCGCAGGAGCAGTTGTTTTATAACTTCCTTGCCGCGCTTAACCAAGCCGACTATGTAGAACCGGGAATTCCAGGTTCGCCATATAGCAGAGTGAAGCTCGTAGAAGATAGGGCACAACAAGCACTTCTACAGTCCAGTATCAATGGCGCTCCAAGCCCGATACCCTATATAACTCCCAACCCCGTTGAAAATGCAACGCGTACAAACCTTCCAAGCGTTGTCACAAGAAATATTACACTGGAAGGAAACGACTTATGGACAGCGTATTTGTATCAGCAATTCGCGCTTGAAACTGATATTAGAAGAACCTTAAGCGAGCTTTCGCGCTTGTATTGTGAAAATAGCCTTGGCAGAGCGGGGTGCAGCAACGAGCCCGGCCCTGGGCAAAACCAATCTACTGTATTTCCTGCAGATATCAGCCAATACTCCCAACAGCCAAATTTATCTCTGGTAGCAAATCTTTCATCTGGGGATCCTGGAGAGAAGGCTTTTCAACATAAACTAACCGACACATTAGACCCGGATTTGCCTGCCGATGCCTTACATCCAGTTAATGTCACTGAACCAGGCGTTCCTGAAGGAGTTAAATTTCCGCGACCGAACTCGCCAGAAATGGCAGCTTTGCGAGGCATAAATCAAAACAATCAGGATGCTCTCAATATTATAGATAGGGTTACATCAAGTATTATTGGCGCACAGTATAGCACCGGCATTAACCCAAACACGTTCTCTAAGATCGCATTCACGAATAACGGGGAAGAAATTCAAATAGCAAACAATGCTACATTTGATGATTACATCAATACTATTGGCGATATAAGCTCACTGCTTCCAGGGTCATTGGAAGTTGCAGCACAAGGCCTTCAACAGGGGCAGAAATTTCAAGAAAACCGCGCGCAAACTCCTTCATTAGGGCAATACACGCTCACAAAAGAACCCAGTGGCGGGGTAAAAGGAACTATTCAAGTACCTTCAAGTGCTATAGCTGCGAAGATAGATGCTGGAGCAAATTTGCTGGCAAATCAAGTAATTGGAGAAAAAATTGCAGGAAGCACAGAAATTAGAAACCCCGGAAATAACCCCGGCATCATAGAGCCTAGCGGGTCCGTAGCAGGAATTACGACTGCAGATCTAGTATCTTCCTCTGGCTCGCAGAATCAAGGACAGGTTCTCGGCTATACAGATATTAGCAACGATGTCCAAAATTTATATAATCAGTATTATGTTGATCCCCTGCAAAAAAACCCAAACAACCCTACTACGGGCATCGTTCCTTCGTTTGAAGAGGTTGGTAATTTGCAGTTCCTTGAAGCGCTTGGCATAAAAGTTCCACACATCACCGCGCAGCAAGACGCCTGCGGCTTCTGCACGCAACTAACTAGCATTATCAATAATTCCACAGTGACAGATACCATGATAATTATTTACACCGACATGTATTGCTACTTCTTCCCAACAACCGCTTATTGCACCAGCCAGAAAAACCAATTCGTCGCAACACCAGCACCAGCACTATGAAATCTCATCTCTCGTTACTACTAATAATTATTTTTGGAGGCATATTAACTCCTTCACTTGCCTCTGCAACCGTTAGTCTGCCAGTGGACACCATAACCACATTGTCAACATCCCATAAGGCTCTCCAAGATCCATATGTCCAAAAACACTGTATTCCATTAACCTATGGTACTGATTGGACCTGGTCTAGTGAAAACCATGTTGTAGCGCTACCAACAAATAAGGCGAAGGATAAGACACTAATTCAAACCTGGAGTCTTGTGCCGCCTACAGCCAACATATTGGCTTGTGATGAGGAAGGATTCGCTGTTATTCTGCAATATTTAGAGGTTATATCTGCACCAGCGAAAGCAATTCTCGATATAACAAGAGTAACACTTACTGCAGTTGATACTGGCTCAAAACAATTTCTTAATTTTCTCGGAAGCATGCTCGTTACCATGCTTAGTCAAGACAAATATATTACCAATCCGATCGTTCAAGGAACATGGCCATTTATTCAAGGTATTGCAAACCTCGGCTTCATTATTGCGCTTTTATACATAGCATTCGCAACAACGCTGCGCCTCGATTCCGTTACTACTTCCGTACAGCGCTTGCTGCCAAAACTCCTCATTGCTGCGCTTCTCGTCAACTTCAGCCTGGTAATAGGGGGGCTGCTCATAGACGTTTCGCGTGTCATTATGGCTGTTGAAGTTGGTATGGTTGGAATTGGCCAAACACCGGGTGATCCAAAGGTATTTGTCACCGAACTCATCAAAAAAACAAACGCAATTGAAGCTCAAATTAAGCTAATAGAGGATTCCATACCCGCCGTTGCTTTTGGATCACTCATGGTTCGGCTATTTGAGAACTCTGTCTTTCTCATATTACTCATTACTGGCTTGGGCGTCATCGTTATCAACCTATTCGTTCGATACATCGCTTTACTTGTTTTACTCATGATTTCTCCGCTTGCATACCTGTTTCTTGCTCTGCCGAAAACAGCTCCCTATGCGGCACAATGGTGGGGAATGTTTATTAAATGGGTGCTGTACGGTCCGATTGTTCTATTTTTTCTTGTTATTATTATTAAAGTTCAGAGTGTCTCACCTACGCTGCCAGATGGATTCACAAACAATACGTCATGGGTATCATTCTTTAACTCTATTGTTCACTTTATAATAGTTATTACTCTTTTCTTCGTCGCCCACTTCCTCGGAAAGAGCGTGGCGGGGGTGGGATCAAATACTGCAATGGGGTTTGCTAGCAAAGCAGGCGCGTGGGCGAGGAAGAATCCTGCAAAAGCAGCTGGGATTGCCTTTGGAGTTGCTACCGGAGGAGTAGGAGCTGGCGTATTAGCAGCTACGGGGGTTGCCGCAGGGCGATATGCTGGAAAAGGAGCTCAGAACGCGTACAGAGACGTAACCTCAACCGCCGGAGATAACCTCAAGAATAATCAATATGTGAAAAAGGTACGAGAGGGGCTTGGATATGGCCTAAGGGATAAAGAAGGGAAGCTTCTCCCTGGCAAGAGCTCAATGGCGGGCAATATAGCAAGCTGGGCAACAGGATCATTAAATACAAAACAGCAAAAAGAAATCGCATCGGCGCGTAGCCTCAAAGACGCAGGCGAGGATGCTATGCTCAAAGGACTTACCCCAGCCCAATTAGGCAAAGGTCATATTATTGAGGCGCTAGGTGAAACTAAAACCGAACGCAACATCAACCTACAAACAATCATTCAGAAAGGCACCCAGGCACAACGAATGGCTATTGCTGGTAATAAAGAGTATGTGGCAGGGCTTAGCGGAGAAGATATGCAAGAATTACAGAAAACTATCATGAACTCCACCTATAAGGCAGAGGAAAAAGAAAAGGCTGCAGTGCCAGAAGTTAAAGATGCTATGGGCGTAGTACGCCAAAAAGCAGTTCCTAAAATAGACGCTGTGCCCGCAAGCGGTATTAACGAGAAAGACAAAACAGATTTGCTGAATAAAATATCTAAAACCATCGAGGACTTGAATAAATAATAATTGCATATGGACATACTTTCCTTTAAAACAGTTCCGGCAAATTCGATCCTTGTTCTTCCAGATCAGGAACGCGCTGGATATTTAACTAATATACTAAAACTGCCCACAAGCGCGCGAGATATGCTATTCTCGTCGAATTCCGGATCATATATACGCGGATTATCGCGCTCAAACAATATTAGCCCCGAGCTTGCGCCAAACATTTCCTTTGCCGTTTTGCGCGTTGTACTAGGAAAGATAGAGATATCTAGCCTCACAACCACTCTTGTAAACGAAATTCATGTGGAAACAGACATTGCGCAGCAGATCGCTTCAGAAATCGACCAGGATCTGTTTGCGCCGCTACAAGCAGACTTGGATGCGTTTTGGGCTGGGCAGAAACAGGCGCAAGTCGCAAGCGTTACCCCTCATTACGAAGGAGGCCTGCCCGCCGAATTGGAGGGGGCTAGGGGAGGTTCGTCTAAAACTGCGACGACTAACCCCCTCCAACTCCCCCTTCGTAAGGGGGAGAGAACGACGCCGCCACTCCCACCCGCGCCGATTTCTTCACGTACACCAAATGTGCTCAACTTAAAAGAATTAAATGCGCGTCCAGAGCAAAAAGACTTGCCTGCACCGGAAGCGCCAAGAAGAATTGCGGCAGGCTCAAGGACAGTGGATTTATCGCAGCGTACGAGCGTTACCCCTCCTTACGAAGGAGGGGCTAGGGGAGGTTATGCGAACACGACTAACCCCCTCCTGCTCCCCCTTCGTAAGGGGGAGAGAACAGCGCCTACTCCGCCCATGCCACCAACTCGCACATTTCCGTTGCCACCGACGCGACGCAGCCCATTATCTCACGTAGATTCCGGATCAAGTCCGGAATGACAATATTATGCGATTTCAAGTACCGCAATTTACGGACATCGAGGATAAGATCATCGGGCCATTTACGCTCAAGCAATTTATTATGTACATTGTTGCAGTAATGCTGCTTGTGCCTGTATATATTTATTCCGATTTATCCCTTTTTATAACCATTGCATTGCCGGTATTTGGAGTTGCTGCAGTATTTGCGCATGTAAGAATATACGGCAAATCGTTCGGCGCAGTAGTGTCTGCAGCAATATCATATGCATTAAAGGGGCAGCTGTACGTATGGCGCCGGCAAAAAGCGGTTCCGTTTAAAATTATTGACGAGGAGTGGAGTGCGGCGCGTACGCGCGCGAGCAATGAGAGATCGTCTATGTCATTAAGCGATATTGCGCAATCACTAGATACAAAAGGAAACATCAGCACAGAAGATGTTGAAGATCCGTTAGCAGTAAGCGAGTAACAGCTACGACGTGGATTCCGACTCAAGGGCCGGAATGACAAAGTGTGATATAATATGCGGATATGGCAATCTTCGACATGCTCAATCCTTCCAGCAAGGGGCACGCAAGCCAATCGCTGATTAAAATTTCCGAGATCCGCGACGGCATCTTGATTTTAAACGACGGAACAATGCGAAACGTGCTGATGATATCCTCTGTAAACTTCGCGCTCAAGTCAGAAGAAGAGCAAAATGCTATTATTTACGCATACCAAGAATTTATTAATTCGCTGGATTTTTCTATCCAGCTTACCGTCTCTTCCCGCAAAATGGACATAACGGCATATTTAGAGGAAGTAAAACGTTTGCGAGATTTGCAGAAAAACGAATTGCTCCACTTACAAATGACGGAGTATATCAACTTTATTGCAGAGTTGGTAAAGGGGAGCAATATTATGACGAAAACATTTTTTGTTACTATTCCTTTTTCCGTTGCTCAAAGCAAAAAAGAGGGTGCGTTCGGCAAAATTTCAAAAGGAGCTAAGGGAGCAACGGGAAAACATGTGATGTCGGATGTTGAGTTTGAACATAACAAGACGCAAATTTTGCATAGAGTGGAGCAAATCGCAATCGGCCTGCGCGGAATCGGCCTGCGCGTTGTACCGCTGCAAACGCAGGAGCTTCTTGAGCTGTTTTACAACTACTTTAATCCGAAGACTTCCAGAAACCAGCGGCTGCGCAATGTCACTGATTTAAAATTAGAAGAAACTGAAGCGCCCCTATGAAACTGCCATCATTTTTCAGTGCAATGCAAGGGAAAAAGAAGCCTTCCGCACCAATAAGCAAAGAAGATAAGACCGTAATGGATCAATTTGAGCGGGGGGTATCATCTCTCCGCGATCTGCTCGCCCCTTCTGGCTTTAAGGTAAAGTCAAAGTCTATCGAAATTGATGGGAAATTTGCCACTACTATATACGTAACCACATACCCTCGCTACTTAGACACGAACTGGTTTGCATCTATCGTAAATTTCGACGTGGAGTTTGATGTTGCTATGTTTATTTACCCGCAAGATTCTGCCACCATCCTCAAAGAACTGCGAAAACGCATTACGCAGGTATCTACGTCTATCACTATGCAGCAAGAGCAGGGGAAAGTGCGAGACCCTCAATTAGAAACTGCATACCAAGACATTGAAGAACTCCGAGACCGCCTAGTACAAGGCACGGAACGATTCTACCAATACGGCCTGTATATTACGGTATATGCGAACGGAGAAGAGGAGCTAGACGACATCTTGTCGCAAGTAGAAGTACTGCTGGAAGGTCGCCTTATTTATGCCAAACCAGCTCTGTTCCAAATGGAGCAAGCATTCACATCTACATTGCCCCTCGGACACGACAACTTAGCAGTAAACACGAATATGAATACTTCTCCGCTATCCACGAGCTTCCCATTCGTAAGCTCTGATTTAACAAGCAACACTGGGGTACTGTATGGCATTAATTTGCATAACAGCAGCTTAGTGCTGTTTGACCGTTTCAGCCTTGAGAACGCGAATATGGTTATTTTTGCAAAATCCGGTGCAGGGAAAAGCTATACGGTAAAGCTGGAAATTCTGCGCAGCATGATGTTTGGCACAGAAGTAATCGTCATCGATCCGGAACAAGAATATAGGTACTTAGCAGAAGCCGTTGGCGGAGCATACCTGCAGATCGCAATTGCATCAGACCATCGCATCAATCCGTTCGACCTGCCCGAGCTTACAGAAGACGAAAACCCCGAATCTGCTCTTAGGGAGAATATTACCCGCTTAATCGGCCTTATTTCCCTCATGGTCGACGGGCTTTCCGCAGAAGAGCAATCTATTGTGGACGCCGCGCTGTGGGAAACATATGCATTAAAAGACATAACACGCGGAAATCGCTGGAAAAATCCAGAAGTACCTACGTTGCAAGATTTTTACAATATTACAAAAGAGATGGAAGGCGGACGGAATGTTGCAGTCCGGCTCCAGCGCTTCGTTGAGGGAACATTCGCAGGGGTATTTAACCGATCTACGAATATCGACCTCGACCAGGCGTGCATCGTGTTCAACATCCGAGATATGGAAGAGGAGCTTCGCCCCATTGCCATGTACGTAGTGCTTGGATTTATCTGGAACCGGGTACGAAGCGAATTAAAGCGGCGTATTTTGGTGGTGGATGAAGCCTGGATCATGATGAGAAACGAAGAATCTGCAAAATTCTTGTTCTCCATGGCAAAACGAGCGCGCAAATACTATCTTGGCGTTACTACTATTACGCAGGACATTTCAGACTTCTTAGCTTCAAAATACGGAAAGCCTATCGTAACAAACTCTTCCATTCAATTATTGCTCCGGCAATCCCCTGCGGCAATTGATACATTATCGGAAGTGTTCTACCTCACCGATCACGAAAAGTTCCGACTGCTCGAAAGCGACGTAGGGGAGGGCATTTTCTTCGCGGGCTTAAAGCATGTTGCCATTAAAGTGGTTGCAAGCTATGCAGAAGACCAGATTATCACATCAGATCCGCAGCAGATACTGGCAATCGAGGCTGCAAAGCGCGAAATGAGCGAAAAGACATCATAACATTCGTATGGCAACAGAAGAACATCAGCGTCGCGCAGCGCTAAATGCCAAGCAAAACCATTTGGATGTAGTCAAGCAGAGAAGAGCTTCGCCGCGGGAGCAAAATTCTGCAAATTATGATCCGGAATACGAGGATGAGGCGCAGCGGGAATATGCGCATAAGCAAAACCTGGCCTTATTAAAAAATACTGCGAGCGCGGGTGTTAAAAAACTTGATCAGCGAGCAGGAGCTGCTGCCGGTGGATTTGTTGGCGGCTGGGTAGGTTCAATAATTCCATTTGCAGGCACAGCGATTGGAGCATTTATCGGCCGTTATTTTGGAAAAAAATGGGGGGCTACTAAAATTATTATCATGTCTATAGTAGCAACGCTATGCTTCATAGCTCTATTAATATTATTACTCATTATTCTCTTTAAGGGGTATTGCGATTCATGGACGGTAACAAGATGGCTTGATTGGGCGACTATAGATACGTGCAAGGGTCTCGGATCGCTACAGAATACGCAATAAATAATGGTACACTTCATTCTATGAACATACTGCGCTTACTTTCTCCCGCCTTAACAATTGCGCTACTGTGCCTTGGAAATAGCGCACTTGCTCAAGTGGACAATTTCCCGCCCGATGACCCTGGATCCAGTAGCTCATTTGGCAAATTTGAAGTAGGGCTTCCGGGAGATGGCCCCTTTAGCAAAAATCAGAGCATTGATGATTTTATTACTTCTACGCAGAATGCTCCCATAAAAACATTAGTAAACCTCTTCGTAACCTTTGCTACGGTGATGCTCGTCATTATCGGGACAATCACGATTGTTATTGGCGGATATATGTACATGACGGCGGGAGGCAATGCATCGCAAGTAACTAGCGCAAAAGATATGATAAGAGCTGCTTTAATTGGCATTTTTATTGCGTTTATATCCGTAGCCCTTCTAAATACGATTAATCCATATCTGGGATCTGATGCCGTTGAACCATCACTTGCTCCTCAACAAGGAAACACGGGGCCATAATACGAGCAACCACCACAACGCCGACAAATCGTTTTTCCAGTAGATTGTATCAACCAGGCCATATAGCAGCATTGCAATAAGGGCTAATCCTAGCCCAGTTGTAAGTTGTAAGTTGTAAGTATTCGCTTGCGATCTCGAAGAAAACGCGTACTTTATTGCAAAATAATTTAGGTATCCGAAACTAATTAAGCCTAGTATTCCCACGTTTAACCAGAATGAAATAATCCAATTATGCGGGTCACGAAAGACGTATTCAGGTTGCGGCGCCCCGCGAAGCCCTTGGGCGAAGTGGGGTGGGTTGTTATATTGCTCGAATAAATGATGAAGCTCTGCTTGATATGCAGGCTCGAATTGGCCGAGACCGATGCCGAATATTGGATGCTGTTTTATAAGACGAACGCCGATATCCCAAAACTGAAAACGTACGGTTACAGAATTAGCAGTATTTGGGTGAATAAGCGGGGAGATGAGGTATTGGAAGCGGCCAGAGGAAAAAAAGATTATAAGCGCAAGTATCATAAAAAATAAAAATGGGACGCGTAATTTCCTCCCCTCATATGAGGGGAGGTGGGGTGGGGTCGCTGCGTTATGAGCTACCCCCTCCAACTCCCCCTTCGTAAGGGGGAGAGAACGACGTATTCCCCTCCTTACGAAGGAGGGGTTAGGGGAGGTTAGTCGCGGAATCAAAAATACCGCAATAACTATCGTCCCCGCAATAGCAAACATCGCCCCTGCAGACTGCGTTGCAAGAATAGCAACACCTATAACACCTGCGCATACAAGGTATATACGGCTTTTAAGCTGTACGCCTGTATATAAAGCGATAATAAATATCGGAACAACGAATAATGCCAACGAATTTGGGACGTCGTATATAGATTGAACGCGGGCAAGCGTGCCAATTTGAATAATTCCAAATACAGAGACAATAGTTGCGGAGCATATAAGCGAATCTAGTATTCTGTTTTGCATTCCCGATGTTTTTCTTGCTGCGCTCACAGCAAGAAAACCGAATATTGCAGGAATAATGACCCAGCCTTTTAAAATCCCGAGACTCACACGTACTTCGTACGATATCGCCGTTGCTATGACTGCGGAAAGCAAAAATACAGCAATAGCTATGCGATAGGGCGCAGAAAATTGTTGCATAGTCGCTCTCCAAGATCTTCGAATTTCTTCCGAACATACTCCCATCAACAAAACTATCAGCACCCCAATCTCAAATATATTTGTCGGGATGCCAAGTACAGAAAAACGAATAATATATAACGGCAAAAAGCCGGCTACGAGCAATATTCCAGTTATATATGCACGTTGGCAGGCCTGAGCATGCATAGAGCGGATATTAGAAGAAAAACGATGAGCAAGTGGGGATATAATAAGCTGTTTTCAAATTGCGCGTGAATAAATAATGCGCTCGCAGACCAAATAAAGAGAAGCGACTGTGTTCGCCGGCGGAGCAGCCACTGCACTCCATGCCAATACACCGCAATTGCGATCGGCATTAAAAATAAACACGTCCCGATAATTCCGCCTGTTACCAGGAGGGTAAAAATACTACTGTCAGAACCAGCCCTCGAATGAATAGAAAAATCTGCGATAAGCCCTGCGTTCTTTGCACTAAACTGATACGCGTTATACCCGACTCCAAATACTACATGAGGCTCAACCAAGCGATGCCATACCACTCTGTATGCGTCCGCACGAAGAGCTATGGTCGGGTCGTGCGTGAAGAAATGCGCCACTCGATCTGGGAACGCGCCAACAACCAACAGCACGCAAAGCGTGCATGCGAAGAGCGCAATACCCAACGTGTTTTTCCAAGTTTTCGTAAGAGATACCGGTATAAGCGCAAGAAACCCAGTAACAGCACATGCGCCCGCAAATGCAACCCAGGAACTTCGAGACCCGGTAAGGAGCAATGCTCCAAATGAAATGGCAAACATACCTATTTTCGCTCTCGAGTAGTACAAGGCGGGCAACATGCCAAGCGCAATAAATGCCCCAAAAAAATTAGGATCAAACCACGTAGCTATCATTCTATTAACATGGGGATCCCAGCCGTTGATATTGCCAACTAGGGAGGGGAATAGCACAATCTGCCCATACCCAAGCGCAATAAGCACCCAATATATTGCAACAAACCCTCGCCGCAAGAATCGTCGTCCGTCTGGCGCAGCTCCAGATAATAGGAAAACGGGGAATAGGAGCGATAGAGCAAAAAGCCGAATCAAATACAGCAACGCAACGCTAAAAGCACCTGCGCCAAGCAATAGCCCATGAATCGCAAGCGCTCCTAATGAGAATACGAAGAAAGGAAGTATATAAGCGCTGTAAACCTGCACAGGGCGCATAATCGCATGCAGAGAAACCGCCCCAAAGAGCACGCGGAGTACCGTGGTTAAAATCAGGATGCCAGCGGCGATGTCGCTCGCAAGAATGCCACCCCCTTGGCCAGTTATTGGAATTCGAATGATCTGCCCTGCAATGATCGATAAGAAGACAGCGCCAAGTGCCCACTTTCTCATCGGGCTAATGGACGTAATAGGCGGTATAGTTTCCGTGCTATGAGCTGAAAATAGCATATAAGAGGGGAATAATACTTTTGAAAGTACCTGTTTGCGGACGCGTCGTATAGTTGCGTTTTCCGCCGTCGATCTTTGCTGCTTACTCCGCGCAAATGAGATATGCGAGCATTTGGAACGACATATACGCCATATCCTAAGCTTCGCACGCGCCGACACAAGTCTACGTCTTCCCAATACAAGAAAAATTGTTCATCAAACCCTCCAATTTTTTGAAAAGTATCGCGTTGAATCATCAAGCTCCCACCAGAAACCCACGCGGCAGGGGAAATATCACGCACCTGCCGTTTTGTTTGCATATGCCGGGTAAACATACTCATAAGATGTATTTCATCGCCATACGCGTCTTGCTGAATCCTACCGCGTGCATCCACAAGCAACCCGCCGACCACCCTCGCATCCCGATGCAGTTGGATTCCAGATTGCATTGCATTAATTGCTCCTGGCAATAATTCGGCATCTGGATTAAGAAATAAAATATAATCCCCAGCTACTTCAGGCACTCCCTTGTTAGCCGCATACGAAAACCCCTTATTTTCTGGCAACGCAATATACTGGTACATCTCCTGACGCAGCACAGCACCCGTAGTATCCATAGATGCACTATCCACCACGCAAATATCTGATATTCCCTGTGCCTCCACGCTTTTTAAGCATGGCAATATCGTTTGTTCGTTATTATGCGTCACAATAACTACTCCGATACTCATAGGAGGCGCTGCGCATCTTTTAATGCTCGAGTATTATCTATATGGCGTGCACCAGGAAGTACGCTATGCCACAGTAGACGAACTTTATTTTTAATTATCCAATACATATTCCACGGAAAGGAAAGCCTTTCTAATATATAGGCTCCGTTCCGCACTAAATAGTACAGCTTTTTCCCAGATGCCGGCTCCGCTGCATTATGGTGCTCAAAACCAAGATTTGGAATTTTTTGTATGCGCCCACCAGAAGACTGCGCGCGCATACTCAAGGCAACATCCTCCCAATACATAAATAAGTGCTCAACTGACGATATGGTGTCAAAAAATGAACGCTGCACCACCACACAGGCACCATCTATGTACGGCAACGAGAATAACATATCATAGGATTGGCCTGTGCCTATACGCGCCCTACCTGTAAGGCGCGATAATGATGCTATTCCAGGGCCGGCAAGAACAGAAGCCCCTCCATGTTTGCGCCACCAAGCAGCAATGTCGATTAAAAAATTATCAGTAATCATGCTGTCGTTGTTAAGTAGGACGAGAATGCTTTCATCTGGCGCTTTTGCGGCTCGCACCCCAAACCGCAGCCCCGCAATATACCCGTTATTTTTATGAGGTCGCACACACGTAGCCTGCGAACTGCGACACTCATAGGGCAGGGGGTCATGATCAACAACAATCAGCTGATCCGGAAGACGCTTGCCGGCCAGCAAATCGGCTACGAGCCTATTTGTAGCTGCAACATCTCCAAAATGGACAAGAACCACGATAATGAGTGTTTTTTGTGGAATTATTGTGGATAAGTCTGTGGATAATTTATCTTTTTCGGTGAACATGATGCGTATTCTGTCTTATTTTCTCTTAGTAAAGCTGTTTATTGTTTTTTTCTTTTCAACACCTTGTTCGCATGGTGTACGCCGTACCAAAATTCTCCTGCGATAACAAACTGAAAAAATGATGGAATATTGAGTTTATTGCCCCATATTTTCATTATCAGAATACAAAGAAAACGAGTGCCCGAAAGTTGATAGAGTGCGTGCCGGACAATTCGTGCTGTATTCGTGTTCACAAGATACTTTTGAGCTCCTATCATCTGTTGGCGCAAAAGGAGCTCCTCGGCACCATACCAATGAGCATGCAATGCGGAAGCGCTTTGCAGTACCGACAACCTCATTCCCTTGGCCTGCAGCCTGCCCCCAAGCTCCAGGTCTTCCCAGCCATAGGCAGTAAACTTCTCAGAAAACACATCTCCCTGCATCAATGCTCGCTTTACTGATACATGCGACCCATAAAAATAGCTGTGCGCGTCGCACTCTGCTTGCCCAAGCAATGCGTCATAATTATTTTGCTGCCCCCCGTGCGTCATCCATTCCATAAACGGAGTAGGACGGATACGCGGATCCCAAAGCACCCACCCGACAGCAGCCGCATGCGCATCTGGGTTATTCTCATGAAACACCAGATGAGCATTCAGAGATCCTTGGCGCAATAATATGTCGTCAGCTAAAAATAAGATAATATCGGCTGTGGCTTGCGCGATGCCAGCGTTCCGCGCACGCGCCCTGCCAACATGAGCAAGGGGAATAACAAACGGAGCAATCCATTGCCTCGTCCACACAAACCCATCTACAATATCCTGCGAAGCTGACGGGGAGCCATCGTCACACACAATAACCCGAACGGCCCAATGATGTGGGATTATTTGTGCATGGAGCGCGCTAAGCGCTTGCTTAAGCGATTGATCCTTCTTATACGTTGGCAAAATAATATCGCACGTATTTATACGCCCTTGGCCGAACGAAGCAGGCTGGTTGTTGACTGGCTCCATATACCAATAGTGTATCCGAGGATGACATATACCGCACAAATACAGACTATGCGGCCCGCGAATGGCACGCTTGCGGGTAAAAGCAGCCCGGCACCGATCGCAATTGTTATAGCTATAATTATCCTGTACATATGCAAAGCAGAAATCCTCCATGGAATATGCTTGTACACGAGGAATGAAGCTACGGCCGTTGCTATTCCTTCTGTAAGAACTGTTACCCAGGCAGCACCCATGGCTCCATACTGCGGAATATATACGAAATTTGCGCCAACATTGCCCACCACGAGCACTGCATATAGGGTGAGAAGGTCGCGTTGACGATGCAGGGCAATAAGCGCAAAACCAAGAATATTTCCAACAAACATTATACCAGCAGCCCAAGCAAGCACTGCGAGAATCGGCCCAGATGCAGAGAAGGCCTGCCCGGAGATAGCAATAACTATCGGGGAAGCAAAGAACACTAAAAGAGCCACTATTGGAAGTGCGAGCGATAGCGAGAGCAGCAAAGCCTGCTCAATAAATCCTCGCGCCTGAACATGATCCTTGTGTTGAATCGCGGAGCTTATATGAGGCAGCATGAGTCCGCCAAGCATAGCAGGGAAGAATAGAGTATTTTCTACAACTCGGTACGCAAGCGCATACCAGCCAACCTCTTGGGTAGTTCGAAAAAAAACAAGCATCACCGTATCGATGCGAAAATAAATACTGTTCAGCACTAATAAGGCACCGATTGGAAACGATACTCGTATTATTTTTTTCCATGCGGATGGGGATATATAGGGAATAAGAAGCTTCTTATGAGGAATTAGAAAAAATTGCATACAACACGCAATAAGCAGCCCCGCCGAGAACGCCCCGGCAACTGCAATAGTTGGCGCAGAGCCCTTAAACATGCGCTCATAGAAAATCAAAAGCAGCACAACCTGCACGACTCTTCCCGCAATATCGCTAATAGTTGCCCTCCATACAACCCCATATGCCTGAAAGACGCTCATTAAAAGCTGGCTTAACGACTGCATCACAAAGCCCGCTGCAAATACCATAAATAACAAGAAGAACGGTCTAAGCGAAGGAATTGTAAAAAATAGCATCCCTCCTGCCCCGTACACAAGAAGCAAGAATACGCCTCTTAGAGACATAATATGCCCAAATTGCATACCGCGACCCTCGCCGCGCCCAAGCTCCCGGCTAGCAGTTAAATACAGCCCAAAATCTGCAACAAGCTGTAAGAATATCCCTATCGTAGCCACAAAAGAATACTGCCCGAATGCTCCGGCCCCCAACAACCTTGTAATAAGCGCCGTTGCAACCAAACCAAGCACGAGCGTCACAAGGCGCCCCGCAGAGGCAATGCCCGAATTTACAAGAATCGATTGTGCCATCTATAGAAAAACGGGGTGAATAACCACTCTGCGAGCGGCGCCCTCCCCTAAACTCTCTGTTTGAACGTCTTTGTGCCCAGCAAGCGCCGTATGAATCGCGCGCCTATCAACAGCATTCATCGGCATGAGCGCAATTGCCTTCCCCGTTCTTTGCGCCTTACGAGCCGTCTCTTCTGCGAGCCCAGCCAATCCACGTTCTCTTCTTGCCCGATATCCATTTACGTCTACAAGAATATATACATCCGTATGCAAATTTTTTCTTAAAATACACCGAATAATATGCTGGAGAGCATGCAATCGCGCGCCTTGCGCCCCAATAAGAGCGCTGCCCGAGTCTTCTGTGTGAACAGAAATACGAAGCATGTGTTCTTGGGGGGAGTCGCAGTATACTTGAGCATCTTTAAAACCCATACCGTTTAACAACCTTCGGACGTGTTCCGCAATTAATGCGTCTTGGATCCTCTGCATATGTAAGCACGATATGCAAAAATGGTGAAAATATCAAATGTTTGGAGGATTGGTTGTTAGATGAAGCGACCGGCGCACAACAACTTGCTGCAGAATTCCAAACAGCGTAGAAACTGCCCAATAGAGCGCGAGTGCGGCAGGGAGGCGAAGCGCAATAAAGATTGTCATTGCCGGGAAAATATACATCATATTTTTTTGCATCGACGCCATCATCGCCGCAGTCTCCTCATTTGCACCCGGCTGAGCTTGAGGCTGCGTAGTTAAAAATTTCATTTGTATAAACTGCAGCCCGCCCGCAATAACACCCAAAAGCAGGCTCGGCGCATTTAAGTCCAAGCCAAAAAAAGCGAAGCTTAGTTCAGCTGGGTGAGCAACAAAGTTGTACAAATAGTGATACGTGCTTGGCGTAAGCCCTGTAAAAAATACTCGATAGAGCGCGATAAGAATAGGAAGCTGGATAATTAGCGGCAAACAGCCTGAAGCAGGATTCACCCCAGCTTCTTTGTAAATACGCATCGTCTCCTCGGCATGCTTTGCTTTGTCGTCTTTATGCTTCTTCTTTGCTTCATCAAGCTGCGCCTGCACAACCTTCATTTTTTCCTGATTCTTTTGCATCGCTCGCGCTTGATGCAAAAAAGAGGGGAGCAAAATGAGCCTCACGATAATCGTGACGAAAATAATTGCCCACCCAACAGCATGACCAGGGAGAATATTCGTAATTCCAATAAGCAAGTTTAATAAGGGCCGAAATAACCCTTCTGTATATATAATAGAGATAATGTTCATATTGATGCATTAAATGGATTACACGCAGCTATTCGCTTTATTCCCATCCATACCCCCTTAAACCCAAACTGCCGAATAGCTTGGGCGGTGTATTCAGAGCAGGTGGGGTGAAACCGGCATACAGCCCCACCGTATACGTACTTGAAAATTCCGTGGTCTGGAGAAAGCGTGCGCTGATAGCAGGTTATGCATAATAATAAAAAACGAATACCTGCACTACGCGCCCTAGTAATGAATTCCATAGTATATATCACTCATAAGTTGCTGAAAGTCCACGTCTAATACTACACCATTCGAAACAACAATCACTATTCTGTATGGACCGTTTATCATCGGAATAAGAGCGCTGCATGCCGCACGCAATCTGCGCTGGATCGCATGCCTAACAACAGACGAGGCATGCACCCGTTTTCCTACAATACAGGCTACGCGAACAAGCTCACCGCTCGGTAGCGGGTATGTATATATATCACAATAGGGAAGGCGAAACCGTGTCCCATGACGGAGCGTTTCTAGGATTTCCGCTGAAGCCCGCAGCCTATGTTGGGGCCTCAACATAGCTAAGATGTCTTAACAGCAAGTCGCGCACGCCCTCGTTTTCTTCGACGAGCAAGAACCCCTTGGTGCTTCTTTTTCCGTATAAGAAAACCAAACCGACGAGCTCGGCGACGCTTGCTTGGTTGGTATGTACGTTTTGGCATTTCCCAATAATGCTTTATCGGCGCTATAAAGTCAATAAGGAAGGATATTATTCAACATATCCACACGCTATCAACATCTTTTCCACAAAACACCACTACTACTATGTACACAGCTGTGGATAACCATGATACGATACTGCTTGCATATGAAAGACTCACAACTATGGAAGGTGGCGCTAGATCAACTCGAGCTTCGGGTGAGTAAGGGAAATTTTCTTACATGGTTTCGAAATACAAATATAAAAGATCGAGCAAATGGCTTAGTTACTATTGAAACTCAAAACCCATTTGCATATGAATGGCTTTCAAAAAAATACCAACCACTTATATTAGAAATTCTCCAAGGAGTCGACACAACAATCTCTGATGTGCGCTTCTCTGTAGCCTCTAAAACAACAGAGCGGCGTATCGCAAAAAAGAACCTACGCATCGTTGCCCAAAAAAATACACCAAAACTATCCGCTACAGAACCCTCCCTACACCAAATCGCTTCAAATACGCGCCGCATAACATCCCCATCATCAATTCCCTTAAACAAAAAATATACCTTTGAAACATTTGTTGTTGGCACAAGTAATGAAATTGCGCACGCCGCTTGCCGCGCCGTTGCAGAACACCCAGGAGAAACATATAACCCGCTCTTTATTTATGGGGGAGTGGGCCTAGGAAAAACACATTTACTCCAAGCTGTTGGAAATGCTGTTGTTGCGGCGAACCCGAATTTCATTGTTATGTATGTTGCGTCTGAAAAGTTTGCAAACGAATTTGTAGAATCTCTTCGCGAAGGAACAATTCAAAACTTTAAAAAAAGATACAGAGACGTTGATATGTTTATTATTGATGATGTGCAATTTTTCGCAGGCAAAGATAAAACACAAGAAGAGCTTTTCTACACATTCAATACTCTCCATAATCAAAATAAGCAGATTATTTTAAGTAGCGACCGCCCACCAAGCGCAATCCCCGCACTCCAAGAGCGCTTATCCTCACGCCTCGCTGCAGGCATGATTTCAGACATAAAGCGCCCAGACTACGAAACGCGCCTAGCTATCCTAGAGGAAAAGCGAGATTTGCGCGGAATAGACATTGATGCCGACGCATTATCATATATCGCAAAAAACATTCAAAGTAATGTACGAGAATTAGAGGGTGCGCTCAATAAAGTGGCTGCATATTATGACCTTCATCATGAAAAAATTACCCTAGAATATGCGCGTAGAGTATTAAAAGATTTAATTGAAAAACCGCAAAGAAAAACAGTGAACGCAAATGAGATCATCTCTGCAGTAAGCTCTTATTACAACATCACACCGAATGAATTGTGTGGAAAGTCAAGAAAAAGAGAGATTGTTCGCCCGCGGCAAGTGGCTATGTATATATTACGACGAGAAAGTAATATGTCATTCCCCTCAATTGGGGAACATTTTAGTGGAAGAGATCACACAACAGCAATGCATGCCTGTGAAAAAATAGAAAAGCTTATTGATAATGACGAGGAACTCTCGCAGGAGATCAGCTTCTTACGAGAACGCATCTATGCATGATGTGAATCTTTTGTGCAAAACACCCATAAAACCAGGAATAACCTGGGAATAAAAAATATATTCCATGTTTATATCCACACAACATAGTAAGAATTGCGCAAATTATCCACAAAAAACAAGACTCCTTTCCACATGTTATGCAAAAATAAATACATCAACAAAGAGAATAAATATGCTTATCCCCACATTTTCTTTCCACTATAATAACGTATAACTACTTATATAATTATGAAATTTACGTGTACGCAGGAAAATTTATTACGCGGCGTCGCAAACACAGCGCCAATTGCGGGAAAGAATTCTCAACTTCCTATTTTGCAAGATATTTTACTTAAAGCAGAGAAGAACACACTCACACTTACAACAACCGACCTAGAGGTTGGAGTGCGGGCAGTGGTTGGTGGGAAAATGGATATTGCTGGAAGTTGTGTGTTGCCTGCAAGGAGGTTTTTTGAATACGTGCAGCAGCTGCCTAAGGGGAATCCTATTACGCTTGAGAGAAAAGGAAATATTGTGCATGTGGTGACAAAGGGTTTTCATGCGCAATTTACATCATCTGATCCCGAAGAATATCCACTTTTACCAGAAGCAATTGGGGAGGGTTCTATTGTTATGCCTAGTGGTGTGTTGTGTGGCGGAATTAGTCATGTATTATTTGCTGCGGCGAGAGAGGATGTGCGGCCAGAGATTCGCAGCGTGTTTCTTTCTTGGAGGGCGGATGGATTACGTATTGCTGCTACTGATAGTTTTCGTTTAGCGGAGTATGTTATTCAAGATAGTTCTCAAGATGATGTTTCCGCTATTTTACCGTTATTATCCGCCCAGGAGTTTGTTCGATTATTTTCAACACAAGAGCAAGTTCGCATCACGATTCATGATAATTATGCGTCGTTTGTTGGTGATGGTATCGAGCTAACCTCCCGGCTAGTAGATGGCGAATATCCTCGGTATGAGGATATTATCCCCACTACTCATACGAGCGAGGCGATAATTGCGCGGTCAGAGCTTTCTCGCGCACTTAAAACACTGTCTGTGTTTCTTCCTAAGGAGTCTAGAAGGGTTTCTATTGTTATTAAGCCGCATGATCAGGGATTTATTGCAAAGGTCGCTGGAGGCGAGCTTGGTGAAGGGGAGGTTACTTTAGATATAAGTGGGGAAGGCGATGATGTGTCTGTGTTGGTAAATATTCAATATATTATTGAGGGAATATCTCATATTACGAGCGATGAGTGTAAGATGTATTTTTCTGGGCAGTATGACCCTATTGTGTTCCGCCAGAAGGAAAAGGGGGTGGTGTATACATATGTGGTTATGCCTATACAGGTATAGTTGGGTATGAGAATTCACTCTTTTTCTGCTCATCAGTTTAGAAACTTTGAGCATATCGATTATTTTGAGCTTCCAAAGGCGTCGCTTTTAGTACTAGTTGCGCCAAATGCGAGTGGAAAGACTAATTTTTTGGAAGCGATTACTATGATGCTTCGCGCCCGCTCGTTTCGATCGAGGGCGGAGGATTGTGTGATGTGGGGGGCGGATCAGTTTGTAGTAAGGGGTGAGTTAGAGGAGGGTGTGGGTAAGACGAGTCTTTCTGTGCAGTATGTGAAGAGTAGTAAGAAGATGAGTATTTTGGAGAATGGAACCCCTGTTTCTCCTGTTACGTTTTTTGGGAGATATCCATATGTATTATTTCTTCCTGAGGACGCTTTTTTATTTAACCGGGGGCCTTCTGGGAGGAGAAATTTTTTAAACTCCTCTCTTGCTGGGTCTAAAAAGTACCTTTCCACAATCGTTCAATATCATAAGGTGCTTAAGCAGCGAAATGCGAGTTTGAAGTATGCGCATACTACTCAAGATATTCAGGCTTGGACGAGTTTGTTGGTTGAGTATGCGGGCGCTGTGTGGGTGGATCGCTTGGAGTTTGTGGCGTATCTTCAGGAGCATGTTGCGCGTTTGTATGCAGAGTTGTTTTTAGAGAAAAGAGATATTGTAATACATCTTGTGCTTGGGGCGCCTTCTGTTGATTCGCTTCAGGAAATTCTTTTAGAGTCTTGGGTGTATGAAAAAAAATATAAACATACAATGTATGGACCGCATCGAGATGATATTGCGGTTACTGTTGATGGGCGTGCTGCAGATACAATTTTTTCTCGAGGTCAGATGAGGGGATTGGTGGTTGCAATGAAAGTTGCTTCTCGTGCCTTTATAGAGCAGCGATTAGGTGTGGAGCCGGTGTTGATTTTTGATGAGATTCTTAGTGAGTTGGATCCTGGCCGCCAGGAAACTCTTCTAAGCCATTTGCCAGCGACGCAGACAATTCTCACCTGTACATCAATTCCGGAAAATATTCGGCAAAAAAGTGATGTGGCTGCGATTGATATTCAAACACTTATTTCTTCAGGAGTTGTTGTATGAGTTTTCAGGCAATATCGGACTTGTTTCAAGGTCAGGCTGATGTGGTAGGAGAGTCAGATATCCAATTCGCTATTGAACGTTTTTTGCGCGCGTATACTAGAAACGATGCGCTGTATTGCTCTGTTCAGAATATGGGAAAGGTAATTAGAGTGCGTGTGCATGGCCCAGCGCTCGCTTTGCAAGTGATTCTTTTAGAGAGGGATTTGAGGTTTACCATCAAGCAGGAGTTGGGTTGTGATATTGGGTCTATCCGCGTTATGCTGGAGTGACTATGAGAAAGATTGTTGTTGATATTGAGACTGTTGGAAAGGATTTTGATGAGTTTGACGCATATACGCGCCAAGATATTTTAGATAGAATACCGTTTGCTTTGGACGCGCCAGAGTATGACGATGCGTTACAGAAAGCTATTCAAGAATTGCAGTTCTCTCCGCTTTTGGGGCAGGTGGTTGTAATCGGGGTGTATGATGTTGAGCAAAAAGCTGGTGTCGTGTCGTTTCAGGATCCGGTGCAAGATATCGGCGAATTTACAGAAGATGGGATTGTGTATAAACAGCGGAGTGAAAAAAGTATGTTGGAGGCATTTTGGGGCGGCGTTAGCGAGTATGATGAGTGTATTACTTTTAATGGCAGGGGGTTTGATATTCCGTATCTTATTGCGCGATCAGGGGTTCAAGGCGTGCATGTAAGCAGGGATCTTATGAGTAATCGATTTAATAATAAGTCGTGGGGCGGAATGCTCCATACGGACCTGTATGACCAGTTGCGGTATTATGGGTCTGTTCAACGGGCTGGAAGCTTGCATTTATGGACTACGGCGATGGGTATTGCAAGTCCGAAGGGTGGAGAGATAGCAGGGAAGGATGTTGCAAAGGCATATAAAGACGGCAGAGCTCTTGAGATTGCAAAATATAATGCCCGCGATCTTATAGCAACGTCAGAGCTTTATTCGCGCTGGAGGGAATTTATGCAGCCAAGGTAATAGGAGTGCCTATTTTACTGTAATTGTATTTGTTTTGGATTGCGTGGTATTGCCAGTTTTATCATAAGCTACTGCATATATATGGTATGTACCTGGGCCCGAGGAGTCTGTCCAGGCTGTGTCGTATCTATTAGGGCCGCTCGCAGATTGTGTTGATACTCTTGCTATCCGCTTTGTTCCGTCCGTACCTTCTTTTGTGTACAAGACGTCTACAAAATCTATTCCAGAGTCGTCGGTTGCAGTAATTTTAATAGTATTAGGGAACGAGGATACTGTAGTTCCATTCTGCGGAGTGTGCAGTGTTATTGCGGGCGGGTTTGCATCTGGGTTAATAATAAATGTCCTATGAGCAATTCCTATGAGGCTGTCTTGTGTTATTGCTTGGATAACAAGCGTTTTTCTGCCAGAAAAAGAGGGTGGAAATGAGAGGGAGATACTATAAGAGTCTTGTGGCTGCATAGAGGCGACTTCCTGGCCGTCTAAAAGAAAGCGAATTGTTTTTAGCGAGTGACTTGATTCGACTTGAGCAGTGACGGTTGTTGGGCTATCGCGAAGAATAGTGGTTTCTGGCGCTATAATGCGTACTTTGGGCAATTCGTCCGAGCTTCCAATGTTGCATGTTGGGGTGGGCAGTGACGCGACATATATTGGCTCGTTTATATCATCTTTTGTTTCTTGGTTATGTTTATCTCTCCATGCGGCCACAGAAGCTTCCCAGCTTGCAAATTGAGGGTCTGCTTCCGCCTGTGCTGGCGGGTTACCATTCGGATCTCCTTTGCGAGTGTAGTAGAGAACGCTATGAAGTTCTTTAAAGGTGCGTACTTGTCCTGTATTAATTGGGCAGTCGAGCGTGTAAAGGGTTTGCGTTTCTTCGACCCATTTTCCTTTTACTTCGGGGAGAATTCCGCCAATAATGCCATGGGTTGCAGGTGCGAGCGGTTCGGGCGGAGTAAATTTCTCGATAGGAGTTGCGGCTAGCGCTTGCTTCATAAAAGTGTTCCAAATCGGCCCAGCAGTCACTACTCCATCTGAGTTATTTTTCATTGATGAATTATCGTTGTTGCCTGTCCATACTCCAGCGACAAGGGAGGGTGTGTATCCATACGTCCAACCGTCCCGGAAATCTTGGGAGGTTCCTGTTTTAGCTGCCACTGGCCGCGCCCCGAGCTGCAAAGGGCTGCGTAGGCCGAATGTTAGTCCGCGCGCATTGTTATCGGATAGTACGTTTGTTGTGATGCGGGCAACTTGCGGGTCGAGTGCGGGAGTGCCTTGCGGAGGATTTTCTGCTGCGTCAAACAAGTTTTCTTTTCCGTGATCTATTTGCAGGATTGCTCGAGGAGAAAACCGCACTCCTTCGTTTGCGAGTACTCCATAAGCAGATGCCATATCTAAAAGAGTTACTTCTCCGCCGCCAAGCACTAGTGACAATCCATAGCGATCGGGATCTGTGAGCGTTGGGATGCCCATTTTTTGTGCAAGGTTAGTAACATTTTTAACTCCTGCGAGATATAGAGTTTGCACAGCAGGAATATTAAACGAGTTATCGAGCGCGGTTCTCATAGATACAAGGCCATGCTCTTTGAGATCATAATTTTGAGGCTTGTACCCTTGGCCGAAATCGGTATTTGCGTCTATGAGAAGCGTTTCTGGGCGGTAGCCCGCTGCAAACGCCTGCGTATACACAAAAGGCTTGATAGATGATCCAGGTGAGCGCTTGCGGATTGACACATTTACATTTCCATCAATATCTTTGTTAAAATAGTCAATCGAGCCAACCATCGCAAGGATATCCCCGTTTTTTGGGTTGATTGCTACTAAGGATGCGTTTTTTGCGCCGTTGGCAGAAAGTTTGCTTTGGTGTTGTTTAAGGGTATCCTCGGCAATGGTCTGCAGCTTCATGTCGAGCGTAGTGATAATCTTGAGGCCTCCTTGATCTACTATCTGTGCCCCATATTGCTTATCGAGGATATCCTTGATGTAAAAAATGAAATGCGGCGCTCGTATGTTGTCTGTTTGGGGTTGAAACGCGAGCGGTTTTGCCTTCGCTTGCTCGGACTGGTCTTTTGTTATCATGTTTAGCGCAAGCATTCTGCCAATGATGTATTGTTGGCGAGTTTTAAGATCGTCAAAGTAGGATCCGTATGGGGAGTAGTGTGTTGGAGCTTGAATAATTGCGGCTAGAATCGCAGACTGGGATACGTCGAGGTCTTTAGCTGATATTCCGAAGAATGTTTGTGCCGCAGCCTCTATTCCATACGTCCTGCTTCCGTACGGGATGCTGTTGAGATACATAGTGAGAATCTGTTCTTTTGAAAATCGTTGTTCCAATTCAAGCGCTAATACAAGCTCCTTCACTTTGCGTTGGAGAGTCCTATCTGGAGTAAGGAGTGAGTTTTTTACAAGCTGCTGCGTAATCGTGGAACCCCCTTCGGCTCGCTGACCGCTTAATGGCTTGAGGATAACCCCGCGGAACATGCCAGTAATAGATATTCCGTGTTCATTATAAAATTGGTCATTTTCAGCTGCTAATGTGGCGTTAATCGCGTTTTGAGAGATTTGATCTAGCGTGACTTGCGTGTGCTTTGCATCACCAATTTCATAGAGCAGGTGCGTGCCAGTGGAATCATAGATTTTTGTAGACTCTGCGATCATTCCTGGCTGCACTTTGCTTGGGTCTGGCAGGTCTCGACTCCACCAGAGCACAACTCCGCCAAATACGACGAGAAGTGCTCCAAAGACGGTTAGAATGCGAAAGATAACCTGTTTTGAAAACAGCTTACGGGCCAAAGACGTTGCAATGTGATTATGTCTGTTATATTTTCTCGTGGGCATATAGGGAGTATATCATTTTATATTTTTGAAGGGTTTACATAAAAGCCCTTCATATCGCGCCGCCCAAGGATCATGTCGTATTTCATATGCGACCGATCAATGAGCGACGCATGTGTTTTAATATGCCTATTCCGCAGGCTCATTTCCAGGGATATTACTGGTCGAGTTTGTCTTCCAAGCGCTCCTCTAACGCCTTTGTGCGTGATAACCGGTGTGCTAATCCCTAGTTTGGTAGCGAGCGTTTCATCGATCGTCGTTCTATAGGCGCCCGTGTCTACTTTTGCCAATATTGGATGCTGCTTACCCTCATGGTCGAAAATAATAACTTCTTCCTCGATGCCTAGCACAGTATGCCCATAAATATCCTCAATTTCTTGGTCGAGTTCGCCTCCGAATAAGTTTTTTGCCAGCTGAATCTTTTTTTCAACACTCTTCATTTTTAGTCCTTCCACTCGCCGCAGCCGGGATTTTAATGGTGCGAGGTTGGCAAATTGAATGTCCAGGCCTGGCCGAGCATTTGTTTCCAGTACGAGCGGACCATCGTCTCTATCAATTGCAATGTCAATTCCTGTATAGCTGAGATTGCATGCCTGTGATGCGCGCGACGCAAGCAAGAGTATATCGTCCCAGAAGGGAATTTGAATTCCTGAGATGCGAAGGCGGTTGTGCGGTGTTTGGTCGATTGGCCGGTGGTAACGAATAGCCGATGTTGTGATTCCCGTAGAAATGTCTATACCTACGCCAATTCCTCCGGTATGGAGGTTCGCTCTGCCCCCAGATTCCTCTGTGGGGAGGCGAAGCATGGCCATTACGGGAACTTGGTTATAGACAATCACGCGTATGTCTGGAATGCCCTTAACGCAATATGGTTTGAGCGCGGTATGAATTTTAACGCGTTGCTCGAAAAATGCAGTATCTGGAACATTCCCTTTTGAGAAATTTCCATCCAAAATATCTTGGATATGCGATTTTAGAGCAGGGATAAAGACTTCGCTCTTGTTTGCTTTTACCCAATTCCCTTTTTTATTTCTTCCGAATATAACAACGATCCCGCCCCCGCCGGAAGAAGAAGTTGGCTTAAGCACGAAAGAGGCGGGGAGCTTAGTCCATCTAAACTTATTTAATTCTGTTCTATTGCGAACTACCGCAAATAACCTGGGAGTCGCAAGGCCGGATTTTTGCAGCGCTTTTTTAGTTGCAAGCTTATTATTTGCTGTGCGTATTGCCTCTGGAGAGTTGGATTTAATAATATAATCAAGCATGCGTGAATTCATGCCTAAAATATCGCCCCAACGCTTATTCATAAATGCCGACATAACCGGTTATTGTTATTGGATGTAGCGTAGCAGGTGACGGAATCGGATATACTCTGTTACGCGCAATCCGCTCCATCTTCCAAAAACAATGTTCAATGGAATTGTAAGCAGCACGATTTCTGGGTAGGACACAATAGTTGTTCGCAGTAGTTGCCAGCTTACAATAAAGTAGCATCCAATAGAAAGAATAATTGTCCATGCTGTGATTGTAAGGGCGGTCCGGGCTCCAGATTTAAATTGGAGTGCGATGAATTCTTCCGCAAGAAGCGTGAGCATAAGGATAGGGAAAATAGAGAAAGAAGCGAGTATCGATGTATCAGTTGTGGCGCTTAGGCCGAAGACGAGTAATATTGCGATGCTAGCGCTTGTTAGGACAAGAGCCATGCGGGGCAGGTATAGCAGGTGTAGCTTATGTAAAATGAGTCGTGTGAGTGTTCCGGAAAGGAGAACTGCTGCAAAGATGATTAGTCCATACGGCAAGCCCATTACTAAGAAACTTAGGGTGGTCATAGTGGGGGTAACAAGCCCAAATGCTTTTAAGCCGATAACTTGGCGAGAAAAAGACAGTATTGTAGCAATCACGGGGAGCATTAGCACGAGAGTTACGCTATTAATCGGCACTCCTTTATTAACGAGGTAATTTATCCCAAATGAAATAAGGTTGGTGATTCCGATATCCTTTACGGTGCGTGCGCTAAAAGGGCCGAGGAGGCGATGGTCTATTGCTGATGTAATTATCGTTTGTTTTGCTGCTTCAGAGCTTATTGGCGCAAGAAGCAGGTCAATTGCCTCTGGTTTTGTGAGGAGGATGTAGCTTGGCTGCAGCTGGTCGAAGGCAGCTTGTGCTGCTGGGGCAAGGACTCCTAGCGGGGTGTCTGACAAAATAAAGATTCCTTTCTCTTTAATTGCGAGGTCTTCAAACGATAGGTCGGAAGAATGTTTTATGTGTTGCGCGAGTTTTGAGAGTACGCTTGAGCCAACGCTCCCAGATGTTTCAACGAGAATATAATCTGCTTTAATTATTGCGTCACGGGCATCAAGCAATTGGTTGGTGAGAGCTTCTTCCGTCACTGTTTCAGGCCCGTTATTTTTAGGGCGGATGACCACGAGAAGCACTTGCTCGCGTGCAGCTTGTTGTTGTTTTATCTCTACCTGGTCTTCAGGAAGCGTATTGTCTGCGACAAGAATTGCCACATGGCCAAAGATTTTTATTTGAGTAGTGTCTTCGGATTTTTGCCCATCTTCTGTAGTTTGAGATACATGAACAGCATATGTCCCTGTTGTTTTATATGCATGATTCACTGTTATTCCTTCCGCGCTTGTTCCGTCGCCAAAATTCCACAGTGTCGTTATGCGCCCCTGATTTTGGGTGTCGTTTACGGAAAAAGTATTGGATTTTCCCAGAAATGATTGTCCGTTTCCCTGTGTTATGTGCGTAGAAAAATCGTTTTGCTGTGCTTCCTCTGCCCGAGTTTGCGAGGGGGCAGCAAGCGATGCGAATGCGATAATAAAAAACGCCGAGATATGAAGCGGGGTATTCATATTGTTGTAGTTGTTGCGCATAGTGCTGCTGCAAGAGCATCCGCTGCGTCGTCTGGTTGGGGGATATGCGATAAGTGCAGCTGTCTTGTAATAACATGTTGGATTTGCGCTTTTGTTGCAGCTCCGTATCCTGTAAGGCGAGACTTAATTTGCAGCGGTGTAAGCCCTTGAATAGGAATGTGGTGTGCTGTGAGGATTTGCAGCAGTACTCCCCTTACGTGCGCTGTCGAGATAGCCGTTTTTGCATTTTTGCCGAAGAAGATTTCTTCAACAATCGCAATATCTGGCCGATGCGTTGTAATAATACTTGTTAGATCATCGGCAATGTCGTTGAGTCGGTGCTCGAGTGCGTGTATGGGCAACGTCGTGATGCATCCGCATTGAACGAACTGATGAATCTCTTTTGTGTTTATAATTCCATAACCAGTCCGGGCAATGCCTGGATCTAGTCCGAGAATAATCATATGTCTATTGTAGGATATCGGTAACGATTTGCACAGTGTCGTTATGCGATTGCAAGCTAGTAATAAGATCGTTGAGTAACTCCCTCGTTTCTTCTGTTGTTTGGACAGGGTACTTGGGGGTTCCTTTGTCGTCGAACTTCCATCGCACGCTTCTTGGAACCCCAAGCTGGGAGTTGTGAGATTTCATAATTGCTCTAATTTCTGCGACCGTTCTATTGGGGTTATCTGTGAGCGCAGTAATAAGAATAGCGATTCCTCCCGGTCCAAATCCTTCATAAAATATTGTTTGCGTTCCCTTTTCTGCCTGCCTGGCAAGGAGTCGGTCAATGTTTGCCTGGGGCATATTTGCCTTCCGCGCATGTGCGATTGCGTCCCGAAGATCTGCATTGTGTACCGGATCCGTTCCTGTTGTCGTTGCTAGGAGAATATCATGAGATAGCTTTCCAAACAGCTGACTGCGCTTTTTATCAACAATTTCCTTTCCTCGCTTTATTTGGCTCCACTTTGAATGTCCTGACATTCAAATATTATATGTGAAAGGATTGCCTTGGCGCCAGGGGAGCAGCTCATTGCAGGGGACGCATGATGAATGGATACATAACGCATTTCTGCGAAACTGGCATCTTGCAGCAGTATCCCTACCCAATGCCGGTTTGCTTCATGCTGTTCATTCGTGATGAATGTAATCGGTTTTGTTGCAGTTCCTACGGCATGCAGGTTTCCGAAAACGCTTATTCCGCCAAACTCTGAAACCGCAATAGTGGTCCCTGGCTTAATAGTGAGCGTCGCGTTTGGGGTAATGGTAATTAGCGCGTTGATGAGTATGGTGCCTTGTTCTGGTCCCACCGTAGTGTCGCCAGTAATGTGTTGCGGCAGGGCTAAGCCCTCTCGGAGTATCGGAGTATGAAAGTTAACTGTTGGAGTATGGTCAGAGGCCACGGTGAGCACGGGGCGTGCCAAGACGGAGGGGTTGAGCGCGGCAACGCACACGCTAATACCTATAATCGCAAGCATAGCTAGCGACGAAGCTCCGTGTTCCATATATTATACGATATCACATGTTGTCTTCGCAGAAAGCTGTAGACATGAGAAGGATAGGAGCCGAGGAAAAGCGCCGTCGATCTTGCAATAAAGCAAAATAAACCACAATAATCCGATCTGGGCTCAAACCCCACAAAAGCAATGTCTACAGTTGCCTATGAAGAGAACCTACAAATATAAGGTATTGGCGGAAAAAATGCAACATAGGTACACTTATTGCTATGGCGATTGAAGAAGCGACAACGAGTGTTATAACTGCTGCGAGCATACCCGAGGATGAATCGTTAGATGCCACGCTTCGACCAAAGCTGCTTAGCGATTTTACGGGGCAGGAGCATTTAAAAAAAAGTTTGCAGGTTTTTCTGCAGGCAGCAAAACAGCGCAACGAAGCATTGGAGCATGTGTTGCTTGCGGGGCCTCCCGGGCTTGGGAAGACAAGCATTGCATTTATTATTGCTCGGGAGCTATCTTCCAGTATTCGAGTTACCGCAGGTCCCGTGCTGACAAAAGTTGCAGACTTGGCTGCGATTCTTACGAACCTGCAAGAAGGAGACGTTTTGTTTATTGATGAGATTCATCGGCTAAATCGATCCATTGAAGAAGTGCTGTATCCAGCGATGGAGAGTTTTGCGTTAGATTTGATTGTGGGACAGGGGCCGGGAGCAAAGACGCTTCGTATTGATTTGCCTCCATTTACGCTCGTTGGTGCCACCACGCGCGTCGGAATGCTCGGGGCTCCGCTTAGGGACAGGTTTGGCATGACCTACCGGTTAGATTTTTACAATATTGATGAAATGAAGCTAATATTGTCGCGGTCGGCGCAATTGCTCGGACTATACATAGAAGATGCCGCTTTGCTGGAAATTGCTCGTCGGTGCAGGAGAACTCCGCGTATTGGCAACAGACTATTGAAGCGCGTACGAGACGTAGCGCAGGTAGGTGGGCACGACGTAGTTACGAGCAGTGTTGTGGAGCAGACTCTTGAGCTTTTGCATATTGATGAAATGGGGCTTGATATGTCCGATCGTCTGGTACTGTCTACGCTTATAGATAAGTTTCAGGGCGGCCCTGTTGGTTTGCAGACGCTCGCAATGGTGTGTGCGGAGGAAGAACGAACGATAGAGGATGTGATTGAGCCGTTTCTTGTGCAGTGCGGATTTCTTGTGCGAACGCCAAGAGGGCGCGAAGTAACTGATGCTGGGTACAAACACATGGAAGCGTAGAGTTGTTTTTCTTGCGATCTGTGTGATAGCAGGTGCCGGCGTTTTCCAGCGCGCATGGGCAGATGACCCAACCCCGACTCCCGTGCCAACTGCTACGCCTGATTATTCAACCGATATTCATATCAACGAATTTTTACCAGATCCGGTCGGAGCTGATGCGACTGACGAATTTGTTGAATTATATAATGCATCTATCGACCCTGTGGACTTGTCTGGATGGGTTTTATTTAGCAGCAAGTCAGATGGTACATCAATAAAAAGCTTTATAATTTCTGCCGATGTGAGTGTTGCTGCTAAAGACTATGTCGTGTTTTATAGCTCGGAAACTGGCAGTATGTTAGCAAATACAGGTGACCGCGTTGTGAGTCTGATAGACCCGCTTCAAGTAACCCATGAGGCAGCAGCGTATAGCGGCAGTCATACTGGGAAGTCATACAACCGTATGGATAATGGAATGTTTATAGAGAGTGCCATTATAACACCAGGAGCTGCTAATCAGTTCGACCCAACCCCCACGCCAAGCCCTACGCTCACTCCAACTCCAGACCCAACGCCCGTTCCTGTATATTCTGATGCTATTCGGATCAACGAATTTATACCCAATCCCGCTGGCGATGATACGAAATTGGAATTTATCGAGTTGTATAATGCCTCTGAAGACGCCGTTGATATAGCTGGTTGGAAGCTAGACGATATTGCGGATGGTGGAAGTTCCGTATTTACAATACCTCAAGGCGTTGCGCTGTCTGCTCATGGGTATGTTGTTTTTTATAGCGATCAAACAAAGATTGCATTGAACAACGATAGTGATCATGTAAGATTATTGCGGCCAGATGGAGTTGTCCAGGATGATGCGGAGTATGCCAGCAGCAAAGAGGGGTATTCATATAACCATATAGACGGCAGTGATTTTCAGCAAAGCAGCCATACAACTCCTGGGGAAGAAAATATCATTGAGCTCCCAAGTCCAACGCCCACGCCTACCCCTAAAGCAACATCCACACCAAAAATAACGCAAACTTCGACGCCTATAGATTATCAATTTTCAACGAAAATAGTAATTAATGAAATATACCCAAACCCGTCAGATTCAAGTATATTAAACGAGTTTATTGAGCTGAAAAACAACGATAATCGTTCAATATCTCTTGCGGGATGGACGGTTGATGATATCGATGGCGGCAGTAAGCCGTATCACTTTAAAGATACAGATTATATTAAACAGAACCAGTTGTTTATTATTGATAAAAAGACTAGTAATATCGCACTCAATAACGATCATGACAGCGCACGGTTAATTGATCCCGATGGAAAAATCATGGCTTTGGTTTCGTATGAAAAAACATTTGCAGGACAATCGTATAACAGAACGCTTGACGGTTTATATGTTTGGAGCGATGGTGTTACTCCCGGAAAAGAGAACATGATAAGTGTTCAAGAAAAACCATCGCAGACTGTTGCCGCAAAAAAACCGGCAGCAAAAAACCGGTCTGCGCGCGTGGCTGGGGTATCTCGCATCGCTTCCTCCGCAACACCTATTTCACCATCGTATCTTCCTTGGCCGAGCACTGTTGAGAGAGATGTACATGAAAGTATTGCGGGAACTGCAGCGATCCCGAGCCTACAAAATGCCAAGCAGCGGCTTTTTGTTATATTCGGCGCAATGTGTGCAGGTATGCAACTTGCTTCTGGAATTTCACGAAAAGAGAAAATATGGTTTGGGAGAACCTAGATTTTATGATACGAATTGGTGTATGGCATTTCCTCGAAGCGATATACAGGGCAATAAAGTAGTGGTTCTTGGCGGCGGAAATGGCACTTCGCGGTTGCTTCGAGCGCTTTCCCCGTTGCTTGCAGACGGTTCAATCGTTTCGTTGCACGCTCTTGTGCATATGGCAGATGATGGCGGATCAACGGGGCGTCTTCGTGAGCAGTATGAAGTTGGGGCTATGGGCGATGTTACGAAATGTCTATTGGCATTAAGCTCGTTGCAAGGCGATATTCGGGGGGATAAGTTTTTAAAGGCGCTGGAATACCGTTTTGCAAACGGTGATTTTTCTGGACACACATTGCGCAACGTGCTTCTTACGGCGCTTGAGCTTACGAGCGACATAGATGCCGCAATTGCAACATTTGCTCGCGTGCTCCAGGTTCCAAAATATGCTGGTGTAATCCCCACATCTCTTCATGCGTTAACGCAGCAAGTGGTGCTCATGCATGGTGATGAAGAGCGGTTGCTAGGCAGCGGGCAGCACTACATATCTTGGAACGTAAATGTTCAGGAGAATCCAGAATGGAAACCGGGGGATATTCGAGTAGTGTTTGCTGAACAGGGAGAAGCGCTGAATCCTCGCGCTAAAAGAGCCATTGATGCGGCAACGCATATTATTATTGCTCCAGGGCATACGTACGGATCGATTCTTCCAACTCTTGCCTCGCTTTCTCTAGGAGGAGCATCTGCGCTTGCAGAAAATAAAGCACATATTTCTGCTGTTATGACGCTTCTTACAACCCCTTTGCACACCGTTGGGTGGTCTGGAGAAGATTTTGTACGCGTGTATGAGTCGTATATAGGCCGTCCAATTGATTTAGTTGCGGCTAATGTCGGCCGTGTGCCTGCGGGTTTTGTTGCGGGGCAGTCATGGGTTGATTTTACAGAACAGAATCATCCGTACGAATTGCTTCTTAATGACGTTGTTCGCATTGTGGAATCTAAACAAGATCCTCATGACGCTGTTCCTCGCCCAGTGCTTGTGCACGACGATCAGGAAATGCAAAATATCTTTCGCTCATATCTTGAGAAAAAGAACTGATATATACTAAGAGGCATGGTATTTGATCCTGTGGTTTCGGAATCCGAACGGCATCAAGAGCTGGGCGCAAAGCTTGTCACGTTTTCTCAAGGGCAAGAAGAGCGTCTTGCGCAACATCGCGCACAGCAGCTCGGATTGCCGTATATTAATTTAGTCGTATTTCCCATAGATTCGGATGTATTAGAGAAAATTCCTAAAACAGATGCGCTGAATGCAGGTACGATCTTATTTTACAAACAAGGTGCGGATATTCGGGTAGGCGCGGTGAATCCTACGGCTCCCGCTACGATTGCAATGGCCGCGCATATTAAGAAACAGCTGGGGTATGATCCGCATATATATAGCATATCTCAACGAAGCTTAACTGCCAGTATTGCGCGATATAGGCGCGATGCTGCATTAGAATCAGCACCCCAAGATGAACTAAAAATTAACCAGGAACAAGCCGATACATTCGCAACAGAGTTGAAGAACTTGGAGGAGCTGGGAATGCGCATTACCAGCATGCCTCCTACAGAGATTCTTACTGCAATTACCATTAGCGCAGTTCGACTGCGAGCGTCCGATATCCACATCGAGCCAAAGGAGCACAATGCCAGGCTGCGTTTTCGTATTGACGGAGTATTGCAAGATATTGTGCATTTTGATCGAGATGGCTGGGCGCTTATACTATCGCGCGTGAAAGTAATGGCTCGCCTCAAGCTCAATATTCACGATGCTCCGCAGGATGGCAGTTTTGTATTGCGCATCGGTGAAGCAACGTACGATATGCGTTTATCTACATTGCCCGGCGGGTATGGAGAAAATATTGTAATCCGTTTGTTGAACAGGAGCGCGGAGGCGGTTGCGATGGATGAACTTGGAATGAAAGCGCGAGATATGGAAGTAGTGATGGCAGAATTAAAGCGAGTAAACGGGATGATTTTAATTACAGGGCCTACCGGATCTGGTAAAACCACAACGCTAGCATCTTTTTTGCGAGAGGTAAATGTGCAGGGCTCGAAGCTTATTACACTGGAAGATCCTATTGAATATCGCATTGCCGGCATTGAGCAAACGCAAGTCGACGACGATGCAGGGTATACGTTCGCTGCTGGGTTGCGCAGTATTTTACGGCAAGACCCTGATGTTATTATGGTTGGTGAAATGCGTGACGTTGAAACTGCTGAAACTGCTGTCCATGCTGCGCTTACGGGGCATTTGGTATTTTCCACACTTCACACTAATGATGCTGCCGGCGCTATTCCTCGATTGGTCGACATGGGTATTCGGCCGTACGTATTAGCACCTGCTTTAAACTTAGTAATTGCCCAGCGACTTGTGCGCGTGGTATGTACCTCATGCGGGCAAGAATACGATCCTGACCCTGCCTTGCGGACGCAAATAAAAGAATCTATGAAATCGATTCGCAAGGATATTTTTGATCCTGCAATTCTTGATGATCCGGCGCTGCGGCTTATGCGCGCAGTTGGGTGTATGGCATGTGAAAATACGGGATACCATGGCCGATTGGGCGTATTTGAAATCTTTGCTGTTGTTCAAGAGATGAAAGAGCTTATTTTAGAAGGGGTTAGCAGTGCGAATATTCAAAAAGTTGCGTTGGCGGGCGGAATGACCACTATTGCGCAAGATGCATACCTTAAAGTGATTGATAAAAAAACTACGATTGAGGAAGTAGAGCGCGTTTCTCAAGAGTGAAACTGTGGGAGAATCTGCCGTACTTTTTGGATTGCGAGCACCTCAGCTTCTTCTAGGGAAGATGGCGGCAGGGAAACAGTAAGCATGCCATTTTGTTTCTTGGCAGATAATTGCGCTTGGATTTCATCTCGTCTTTTTGCCAAGCCCTTGCCAAGCGTTATGTATATAACATGTTCCTTTGCTTCGTTTTCGCACAAAATAAATGCTGCGTTATACCCAGATATGTTATTTGTCAGCTCGTGCATAATTAGCGGAATTTGAGCTTCAGTGGCTTCGCTCTCGTGAAAATCCAGGGATCGCAAAATGCTCCAGAATAGCTGCCCATGCTCGTCGTGGCGCAGCCGAGCATACGTTCTCCCTGCTATTTTAAGAAGAGATAGCGGTTTTGTTTTTACAAGATGTTGAATAACCACATCCGTCTGTGCGTGCTTGTTCATCAGCTCTGCTGCTAATTGAAATGCGCGAGGAGTGGTTGATGGTTTTTGAAATGACTCTGTAGCTCCCACAATTCCTGCATACAGCACAGTTGCAATGTCTTGATTAATAGCATCTGGTGCGATAGATGTAATAAGCTCGTGGGTAATTTCTGCGATTGATGATGCTGTGATATCTACCACGTTGATAGTTCCGAAATATTCATTTGTCGGCTTATGATCAATGTTGATGATCGGAATATTGTAGAAAAAATCTGCAAATTCGGTAAACGTTTCTCCTAGGTCGGCCAAATCTGATGCGCCAAATAAAATCGCACAGTCGTAGGGGAGCTGCCTCACATGTATTTCTGCGAGGTCTTTTGTGAGGTCTATTCCGCTTGGCAGTGTAATGTGAACTCTCATGCCGCCGGTAATATGTTCCTGCGTAATGCGCTCGATTGATTCAGTGTCTGCAATATCAACTATGAGCGTCGGCTGAATATCTGGCTTCATAGTTATTTGGGATGATCCGGGCAGGAATTGGAGCTCTTCTGGCACATGCGTGGGGCTGATGGAGTAGATGGTTTTTTCGGTATCTTGCAGCAGAGCTAATGAAAGCGCCATCATGGAGGAGAATGCATCAGTAGATGGTTTTTCAGGCACAAAAAGAGCAATGTTCTTAGACCGCTTGATCACTGCCACCGCTTGTTGCATTTCAGGTAAACTCATAGGAAATCTTATTATCCTATCCTGGCTTCAAAAGAAAAGAAACTGTGCAGATGTGGAAAATATATGTACGTATAATAAATCGGTTTAGATAGGCATATGAATGATCGTATATAATTATTATTAAGTGTCCGATTACGAATAATTCTAGATTTCAGACCATGAACACAAAATATATTCATTATATATTTGCAGATTGCGAAGAAGGTGTAGTAATTTCCCTTCTCCCTTGAGATAGGGAGAAGGAGGGGATGAGGGTGAAATCAATTCCGCCTTCGGCGGGAGCTGTCTGTGAAGAAAGCTTTTTTTAAGCACTATATTATAGCTCAACAAAGCTATAATTAAAGAATCCCCCAGTATTTATAGTTGACAGAATAAAATAATAGGAGTATAATGTTTGTATGTAGTTCCACTTGATCTTTTCAATTCAAGCACGTATTTGCCACAGCAGAAAGCCGTTATAGCGGACGTTTCTCTGCTGTGGCAAAGCAATTGTTGCTTTTCCTATCTGCTATGTTGGCAGCAGCATGTAAGTTCGCAACGCGTTCAAATGAACATGTTGTAATGCAAAGGGAACACGTCATGAGCGACACGTTCGGTATGTCAGTTCGCCAAGCTGCGGAATTCGATCACGCTTGCGAGAGAAATGGCGTTACGCCGGCAGATGTGAAGGTGCTGTCGAGCGGTAGCATGCTCGCCCGCATCCTCCCTGTGCTTCGGGGATGTGCTGAAATCACTGTGGTGACGCACATCATCGATTGCGACGCAGATCCTGCCATCCCTTACAACGGATGGACGGTGGAGCAGCACGTGAAGCGCGGAAAAGTGCAGTGGGATCCGTCCCAGTACAGGCTGCATCTGCAGCCAAGTCAGCAGAAAGGCAGCTCTGTGCAAGGTTACAAGCTCCGCGAGGAACTCGCCGACCTGCCCACAGCAAACGCCAACCTGTTGGATTACCTGCTGGAGCATCCGCAGCTGATCCCTGAAGAGTGGAAGAAAGATGAAAACGGAAACATCCGCTACATCTTCTTCTGGAGTACGGTATATCGCAACTCTGTTGGCCGCTTGTGTGTCCGCTACCTCTGTTTCAGTGGAGGCCGCTGGCAGGCCTACTACGACTATCTCGGCAGTCAGTTCGGTGGCGAGCTTCTGTCTCTCGTGCGTGCAAGCTAGTCCTTGAACGCTTAGAGCTTTAGATCTTTTTAGATCCTTTGCTCTTCGTACTTAGCCCTCTCGTTTTTCCAAACGAATGGGCTATTTTTTTACATGATACACTTACAGGCATGGCAAAACGGCAAAAATTGGCAATAATCGATGCGCACGCCCTTATTCATCGTGCATACCATGCGCTGCCGCCGATGAGTACGGAGGAGGGGGTACCTACGAATGCTGTATACGGATTTACGACAATGCTGTTGAAGATGATCGCTACTCTAAAGCCCACTCACGTAATCGCAGCGTTTGATATGAAGGGGCCGACGTTTCGGCATGAAAAATACGCAGATTATAAGGCGCATCGCAAGGTGACTCCGGATGATTTGATTGTACAGTTCGATATTGTTCGCGATGTGGTGCGAGCATTTTCCATCCCAATTTTTGAGAAACAAGGATTCGAAGCGGACGATATTATAGGAACTCTTGTGAAAAAACTGGAAGAGACTATTCCTATCGTAGTGGTAACGGGAGACATGGACACGCTCCAATTAGTATCCGACCGAACGTCTGTATTTACCTTAAAACGAGGGATATCGGATACAGTGCTATATACTCCGGAATTAGTGAAAGAAAAGTATGGGTTCGACCCTCAGTATATTCCTGACTATAAGGGTTTAGCAGGCGACCCTTCCGACAATATTAAAGGGGTTGCGGGTATTGGTGCGAAGACTGCAAAGGATTTAGTGGGCGCATATGGACCCCTTGAAAATATATTCAAGCACGCCGAAGAGCTTCCGGCGCGAGCTCAAAAAATGATTATCGGTCATGAGGAAGATGCGCTGTTTAGTCGACAGCTTGCCGTAATTCATCAGGACGTTCCAGTAGACATCGTATTAGACGACGCCTTGTTCGTGGCGTACGACGAGAAGAGAGTTCGCGAGGTGTTTCAACACCTCGGATTCAGAAGCTTAATTAATCGTTTGCCGAAAAGTCAAGATGGGTTTCAGCCTACGCTCGGGCTGAGTAATGGGGAAGAGGTTGCTCTGCCGGCTGGATATAAAATAGCTCTATCAAGCGACGAACAACTTGATCTGCAAGAAACGCTCAAGCATTCTGGCGTTATTGCCTTTGATACGGAAACTGACGGATTAGGAGGAAGAACCAGCCCGATTATCGGAATGAGTTTTGCTGCTCACGTAGATTCCAAAATACGCGCTTGGTATGTTCCGGTCGATGCGACATCGGTGCTGGCCTGGAAAGAATTTTTAGAGGATTCTCGTATCTTGAAGACGGGGCATAATTTGAAATACGACATGGAGGTGCTGGCGCAGTCGGGCATTCATCTTCAGGGCATAGTATTTGATACGATGCTTGCCAGCTACTTGCTGCGGCCGGGCGTTCGAAGTTATGGCATGGATGATCTTGCAGAAGAATATTTAGGATATACTCCCATTCCGATTACTGATTTGATCGGATCTGGAAAAAACCAAAAAAGCATGCGCGATGTTCCGCTCCCGGAGCTTGCCAGGTATGCCGCGGAAGATGCGGACGTATCGTTGCGTTTGTACGATTTTTTCCTGCCGAAATTGCAAGAAGAGAAATTGGCAGATGTGTTGCGAGAAATCGAAATTCCATTAGTAGAAGTTTTGGTGCATATGGAAATAACGGGTGTTGCTCTTGATGAAAAAGTTCTCAAAAAATTAAGTAGGAAGGTCACTGATCGGATTAGTATCATTGAACAACAAATATGGTCGCATGCGGGGTCGCAGTTTAATATCGATTCGCCGAAACAGCTTCGCGATATTTTATTTCAAACATTGCAGCTGCCTACGGTCGGAATTAAAAAAACGCAGTCGGGGTTTTCTACGGCAGCAGATGAATTGGAAAAACTGATGGATGCTCATCCCATTGTTGCCTTGCTTTCTGAATATCGTGAACTCTCCAAGTTGAAAAATACGTACTTGGATGCCCTGCCGCCAATGATTGAACCGAAAACGGGAAGGGTATATGCAACATTTAATCAAACGATTGCCGCCACGGGCAGGCTATCCTCTTCGAATCCTAATTTACAAAATATTCCGATACGCAGCGAGTTCGGGCAGGAGATTCGTCGAGCATTCGTAGCGCGCCAAGGGTTTGTGCTCGTGAAAGCAGATTATTCGCAGCTGGAGTTGCGCATCGCAGCGCATGTTGCGCAGGATGAAAAATTCTTAGCAGCATTTCGAGCGGGGGAAGATATTCATAAATCTACTGCTGCGTGGGTATTTTCTGTTCCGGTGAGCGAAGTTACAGACGATATGCGCCGCCAAGCGAAAACACTGAACTTCGGTGTTTTGTACGGTATGGGAGCACAGAGCTTTGCGCGCACTGCGAAGGTGAGCGTTGAAGAAGCGAGATCTTTTATTGACCGGTATCAAATGCAATATAGCGGTATTACAAAATGTATTCAGAAAACAATCGACGATGCTCGCGCTTACGGATATGTGGAAACAATGTTCGGGCGCAGGCGCTATATTCCTGAGATACAATCGAATAATCCAGCGATTCGCGCCGGCGCAGAGCGTGCAGCATTTAATTTTCCTATTCAGGGTGCGGAGGCTGACATTCTTAAAAAGGCAATGATCGCATTGCACGCGCGCATATGCGAAGCGTATGCAGCAAGCGCCATAGTTCTCACCGTGCATGATGAACTAGTATGCGAAGTTCGGGCTGGTGATGCGGCGCAATTCGCACGAGACATGAAGGCGATTATGGAGGGTGTTATTGTGCTTGATGCGCCGCTTATAGCAGATGTTGGCATCGGGAAGAACTGGGGCGATATTCAGGGAGTTGCATAACTGGTATACTTGCCGATATATGTCGGTAGAACGTCGCATCGGAGGGGAGCGCGAGTCGTTGATTTTTCGCGACCCTGAACACGCTAACGAGTTTCAAGAGTCGTTTGAAAGGCGTGTTCAACATGAATCGATGAAGGGCGCAAAAAGAGAAAGGGAATTAATGGGAGACGAGCTGGTAAAAGTATTTGAGCAAGAGGGGGTCGGCGTTACTCCTGTTCGGGAGCCGTGGGAGCATTCACAAGAGGAGCACCAGGAAGCTCAGCATTTGGTAGACGTTGCATTTTCCAGCGGACTTGATGCTGCGCTCAAGCAAGCGCACGAAAGCGCACATTTTCCTCGGAATATTGATTTATTGCACGATGCGCTCACGGGCGCGCTGTATGACGCTGTCGTTGTATCGCGAGTGAATACGCACCATCCTTCACCGCTTGTTCTTGTTGGAATACTCGGCATATTTATTGGAGTGCTCATGGCTATTGTGATATTTGTATATTCTTTATGATATTTGTATTCGGAATACTCCTGTTGTTTGTAGTTATGAGCGTGCTGTGCATAGGGGCGTATGCATTGTTGAAGCATGTTCAGATGCAAGCGCGGATGTCTCGCAGCCTCGACATCCAAATGCTTCAAGTATTGCTTCCAAAAGATATGCATAATGAGGACAGGGAAGAAGGGATTGGACAATCTATTAAAGAGCGGATCGCAGTTGCGGAGCAATTTTTATCAACACTGTCTGCCTTGCCCATCCCTTTTCTTGAAAGCGTGATATACGGCAAGCCGGTGATTGTGTTTGAAATTACGATTATGCCGAAGCATGGGATTGCATTTTTTGTCGGGTCGGAACGCAAATATGTGCATCATTTGGAAAAACAGATATATGCGCATTATCCTGAAGCGGAGGTTCGTGTTGCTCCGGAGTTTACAGTATTTGAGGAAGGGGACACGATTCGCGTAGCGAGCTTGCAGCTTCGAAAAAAAGACTATCTTCCTATTGCTACCTATAAAGAACTTGAGGTTGACCCCATGCAGCCGCTTACTGGAGCATTGGCAAAAATGCAGCGTACCGATAGCGCGATTATTCAATATATTTGCACGCCAGCTTCTACGCGCGAATCTGCAAGGGCCCGTCGCGCAACAAAACAAACAGTCTTAGGCAAGCAAAGCGACGTTGCAAGCTCCTCGTTTCGCATTTCATCTATTTTTTCGCTGCTGACAACGTCTCAATCTGACCGTGATGCCGAAGAGCAGCGTGCAAGCAAGATGACAACGCGAATGCAGCAGCGCATTGAATTAGTGGAGGCAAAAATGGCTCAGCAGCAGTTTGCCGTCAATATTCGAATCGGCGTATCTGTTGAAAACAAAGACGATGCAGAGCGGGTGTTCTATGCACTCACGTCTGCTTTTTCTCAGTATGATTTCCCAGACTTAAATCAGCTTGCGGTGCACGAGCCGCGGCAGAGCAGAAGCACTGTTGAGCGTATCGTATTTCGCGTACCAACACCTGCTACAGCTTCTGTTTTTGGAACAACAGAGCTTGCGTCGCTCTATCACTTTCCACTTCCTACAACATCAACTCCGAATATCGTATGGCGCGGAGCAAAGTCAGCGCCGGCTCCAAACAATCTTCCGCAAGAAGGCGTGCTGTTGGGGAATAATGAGTATCGGGGAGTGGTAACGCCTGTACACATAACGGAATCTGATCGCCGTAGGCACACGTATGTGCTTGGACAGACTGGAACAGGAAAAACAACAATGTTTTTGCAAATGATTATTCAGGATATTCAAGCGGGCAGAGGTGTTGGAGTGGTGGATCCGCATGGAGACTTGATTGCAGATATTCTCAACCATATTCCCCAAGAGCGAATGCAGGATGTTGTATTGTTTGATCCACGAGACAAAGACCGCCCGCTTGGATTTAATATTCTAGAATCATTAAATCAGGAACAGCGCGATTTAGTAGTAAATGAGGTGGTTCAAATACTGCAAAAACTTGCTGCAAGAATGAATCCGGAATCTATCGGACCGATGTTTGAGCATTATTTACGCAATGCTCTTCTGGCTTTGGTAGAAGATTCGGAAGCTACGCTTTTGGATGTCCCTCGAATGTTTGTAGATGATGCATTTCGATCGAAGATTCTTGCGCGGGTTACGAACCCTGTCGTATTGCAATTTTGGAACCAGGAGTTTGCCCAGTCGCAGCGTGGGCAGATGTCGGCTGATATGCTAAGTTATATTATCAGCAAGCTTGGAAGATTCATCAGCAACGACACGGTGCGGAATATTATCGGGCAGGCGAAATCTTCGTTCGATGTGCGAGAAATTATGGATCAGAAAAAAATCCTGCTTTGCAACCTTTCAAAAGGAGAGCTTGGCGATATGAATTCAGATTTGCTTGGTTTCGTGTTGGTTTCAAAAATTCAAATTGCAGCACTTAGCAGGTCGAATGTGCCCGAGGAAGAGCGCAATGATTTTTACTTGTACCTAGATGAATTTCAAAATTTCACCACCGACAGTATTGCTACCATCTTGTCGGAAGCGCGAAAGTATCGTTTGAATTTGCATTTAGCGCATCAGTTCATCAAGCAGTTAGACGAGCCGATTCGCGATGCGGTGTTTGGCAACGTAGGAACAATTATCTGCTATCGTATCGGAGTTGAGGATGCGGAGTTTATGGAAAAACAATTTGAGCCGGTGTTTGCGCAATACGACCTAGTGAATTTGCGCAGGTTTACTGCTGTAGTGCGGCTGCTTGTGCACGGTACTCCGGAGCGTCCTTGCAGTATTGCGGTGCCGATGCCCCAAGTGTTCGGTGATGCAGCGCTTGCGGATCGCATACGTGCATACTGTCGCGACACCTATGGCAGGTCTCGGGTTGATGTTGAGCGAGAAATTACTACTCGATATATCCCGGAAAATTCTTCGGAACAAAGCGACAAACAATCGCCAGATACATATATGAGCGAATCGCTTTTTGATATCGGATAGGTGATTGAGGTATTATAAAGAAGTCATTTTATTTTATAGCATAATTATCATGTCTGAAGAAGTAGATCACATTCCTAGTCCCGTTCCGCAAAAAAAGCCAGTTGTTCCGATCGGTGTGGCGATCGCAGCGGGAGTTCTTATTATTGCAGTCGGCGCATATGCCGGATTGCAGGCCCGCTCTCAGAAAGCGAGCGATGATGCAGCGCATGGTAATCTTCCGCTTGGGCAAACCAAGCCAGTTGCAGCAACTCCGGATGTAGTAAATCGAGACACGAGCGGGTTGTCTGGTATGCCATGCGAGCATCCGAATCGTCGCCCTATTGGCGTTATGGTGGCGGGAGACCCGATTAATCGGCCAATTTCAGGATTTTCTGCTGCAGATATGGTGTTTGAAGTTCCTGTTCTTGTGAGCGATGTTACGCGTCTCACGGCTGTGTATCAGTGCGGAGAACCTACGGAAATAGGTTCCGTGCGTTCTGCGAGGCATGATTACTTGTTCTTGCTTGATGGTATTGATGGAATTATGGCGCACTGGGGCGGAAGTTATTGGGCACTGAATCGTATTGCCGCGGGGGAATTCCAGACCATCAATGCACTTCAGAATCCTAATAATGCATTTTTTCGCAAATCAAATCTTCCTGCACCGTACAACGGTTTTACGACATATGCCAGGCTGTGGGATACGTTGCAGAAGCTTGGGTACCGCGCGGAAACGCAGTTTAAGGGATACGATTTCAAGGATGATGCATCTCTCGACCAGCGTCCTGCAGGAGGAACGCTTACGGTCGGCTGGCCGGGGGCATTTAAGGTAAGTTACGAATACAATCAAACAACTAATCGATATGAGCGATATTGGGCTGGGGTGAAGCAATTTGACGGTGCAGACAAACGGTTAATTGCACCAAGCGCAGTTGCGATTATGAGTGCAACAAACGAGTATGCGGACGGCCCTGGAGGGTACAACGATATGGGAATTGAAGGATCTGGCAACCTAGCGGTATATCAAGATGGGAAGGTAATAAATGGAAAATGGGTGAAGAATGAGTTAGATAAGAAAGACCCGATACACTTCCTAGATGCACAAGGAAATCCAATTACGTTTACTCGCGGACAAGTTTGGGTGATGGCCGTTGAGCCTACGATATCGGTGACGTGGACTGCGAAGTAGCATGATCCGATACTTCTTCGGTGAAGACATATTAAGTTCTCGAGGAGCGATTACTGCGCTGGCGCATGAGCTGCACGCGCAGATTCGCTTTGTTGATGAAAGTGATATCCATGCTGCATCCGTTGAAGGGGTGATAGATAATGCTCGAGGATCCCTATTCAGCAAAATGCTTGTGGTGTTCCGCGATCCCATTTCATATTCCGAGCAGAGCAGGGAGCAGCTTGCAGCGCATTATTCGTCATCTGCAGATATCGTGTTTTGGGAACGAGGGAACCCTGATGCAAGGATATTGCTGCATAAGCTGTTGAAAAAACATGCGAACGTTATGCAGTTTCAAAAACTTACTAGTATGGACCAGGGAGCTGCATGGGTTGCTGCATATCTTCGCGAGCATGCCGATACTGATAGCGCCAGCATGTCGCGAGATGCGATGTTGCTGCTGTTGCAGCGAGTTGGGTTTGATACATTTGCGCTTGCGTCGGAACTGCAGAAGTTGCTGGCATATCACGTTCCAATTTCGCGTGCAGATGTAGAAAATATCGTTCCAGAAAGAATGGCGGGCGAAGCGAGCGCATTCCCGCTGCTGGACGCTATAAGCGTAAAAAACAGCAAGGCTGCCATAGCGCAGCTGCAATCCATGATTACAAGCGGCGCATCGGAGCGATTTATTATATCGATGATTGCATATCAATATCGGCTGCTGCTAGCTATTCGCATGGGAATGGACCAACGTATCGACGCCGCTCACATTTCCCGCGTTGCAAAACTGCATCCTATCGCGGTGCAAAAGGCTGGTTCTCTTGCGCGCAGGTTTTCAATGTCTGCAATTCAAGAAGCGCTCGTCCGTATTGCAGGCACGGAGCGAGCTATGAATTCAAATAAAACAATGGACGCGCGGTCCATTGTTACAATGCTCGTAAGTAGTTTGACGGTGTAAGAGTTTCCCCTCCTTACGAAGGAGGGGTTAGGGGAGGTTATTTGCTTGCTACTGTAGCTTTTTGAATTTTTCGGAGCCCTGATTTCCTGCGGGCAGCTTCGTTCGGATGAATCACGTTTCTGCGAGCAGCGCGGTCAAAGACGCTCTCTGCCTTTGCGATTTCAGAGGCTACAAGAGAAGCGTCTTTTGCAGCAATTGCTTCGCGGATGGCTTTTTTCGCCTCGCGTACCTTTTTTCTCCATGCATCATTAATAGCACGTCGTCGGGCGTTTGTTCGTAGAGCTTTCTTTCCAGCAGATAGTTGTGGCATGAAGGGAAGTATGGCAAAACGGTAGGGGAATGTCAAACATTAGGTATTAGCTTGTAGCTTTTAGCTTGTAGGGCGCCGTATTTACCTTCCCCCCAATTGGGGGGAAGGAGGGGATGGGGGCAGGTTAGGTGCGCTGTAATCTGCCCTTCTCCTAACGGGGAAGTTACAGGAATATTTTTTTGGATTTGATAAAAGGGGATTCGGATTGTCGGATCCCGATGCCGAAAACGTGATTATTGCGATCTAGCAATCGAATGGGGGTGTTGATAGGAATATTTTTCGTCATTTCCACTTCCCTGCCATTTTTTAATTTTGCGACATTGGAATCTGAAAACGAAATTGACGGTAAATGCTCGGTCAATTGTTCGAGCGGTATAAGAACACTATTTATGTTCTCTGGAAGACTTTGAATTTCATGCGCGTGTTCAATATGAAAATTTCCGATTGTTGTGCGCTGGAGCTGGGAGCAATATCCGCCGGTATTTACCATGCTCCCGATATCTCTTGCTATAGATCTAATATACGTCCCCGTACTGCAAGTTACTAAAATAGTTAGTGTTGGATATGAATAGTTTTCTAAAATAATGTCATGAATTTTTATATTTCGAGGCTTTTGTTCGACTAGCTCCCCTTTTCGGGCTAGTTCATACATTTTTTTGCCTTTTATTTTTATTGCGGAGTAGTTTGGCGGAATTTGGGTGGTTTGGTGTTTGATGCGGTCGAGTGCGGCGAGGATTTGGGCTTGAGATGGCGTAGACGCCGCTCCCACCCCCTCTAGCTCCCCCTCGGGCAGGGGGAGAAAACGACGGCGAATACCCCTCCTTACGAAGGAGGGGTTAGGGGAGGTTAGTCGTTGTCCCGTCGCATCGTCCGTATCCGTATTCGCACCGAGTGTTATTTCTGCGTGATACGTTTTTGGCAGCAGGTGCAGTTCGTCTTGCAGTCGAACGGCGTTGCCAATAAGTACAAGCAGTACTCCTGTTGCAAAAGGATCCAGCGTGCCGCTATGCCCTAGTTTTACGCCCTGTAATTGCGGAAGCTTGCGAAGGCGATAAATAACGTCATGTGACGTTATTCCAGCTGGCTTGTTGATTATAAGTGCTCCCTTCATGTAGTATTGTTGTATGTCAAAATCAGCATTAATAACAGGGATAACCGGGCAAGATGGTTCATATCTTGCAGAGCTTTTATTAGAAAAAGGATATGTGGTATATGGGCTGGTGCAGCGAAGCGCTAATTACCAGTTTGAAAATATCGAACACATTTTACAAGATATTCATGTTCTCACTGGCGACTTAGGCGATTCCTCATCAATCATGCGCGCTGTGAAGGAGTCTCGGCCGGATGAAGTGTATAACCTCGCTGCTCAATCATTTGTAAAAGCCAGTTGGGATATTCCGGAACTTACGGGCGATGTTGCTGGCGTCGGTGTGACGCGCGTACTTGAAGCAATTCGCATATTGGCTCCGGAGGCTCGATTTTACCAGGCGAGCAGTTCCGAGATGTTCGGAAAGGTGTTGGAGGTTCCGCAAAAAGAAACGACTCCATTTTACCCAAGAAGTCCGTATGGCGTATCAAAAGTATATGGGCACTATGCGACGGTCAATTACCGGGAAAGTTTTAACTTGTTTGCATGCTCTGGAATTTTATTTAATCATGAATCTCCTCGCCGAGGCCGTGAGTTTGTGACCAGGAAAATTGCAAACGGTGTTGCGCGCATTAAAGCGGGGTTGGATCAAAAATTGTATATGGGAAATACTGATGCAAAGCGCGACTGGGGATTTGCCGGAGATTATGTTCGTGCAATGTGGCTGATGCTGCAGCAAGAAACCCCGCAGGACTTTGTGGTAGGAACCGGCGAAACGCATTCAGTGCAAGAATATCTTGAGCTGGCATTCGGGCACGTCGGGCTGCGCTGGCAAGATTATGTGGAGCAAGATGAGCGATTTTTGCGCCCGGCGGAAGTTGATGAGTTGATTGCAGATCCGTCGAGAGCAAAGAAGGCTCTTGGATGGGAGCCAAGCATTTCTTTTCCAGAGCTCGTATCTATGATGGTTGAATCAGAATTGCAGATCATACAGAAACACACTTCGTAGAGCTACGCACATGGCATCCCCTTCAATTCTCATTACTGGCGCGGGGGGGTTTGTCGGCAGCTATCTTATAAAGGAACTGCAAACGCGTGCAAGTTGGGAACGGATTATAGGCATAGATAAAGAAATAGATTCTATCCCCGATTCTGTTGTCAGGCACAAAGTGGATATTGCAGATTCGGAAACATACGTTTCGATTATTGCATCGGAGAAGCCAACCTGGATTATTCATTTAGCAGCAATCAGTTCTGTCGGGTTTGCAATAGAGCATCCAGATATTACTCGAGCAGTAAATGTAGATGGAACAAGAACGCTTCTGGAACGCACTCGAAGTATTTCCCCAGACACGAAATTCCTTGTAATCAGCAGCGCTGATATATACGGGCATGTTGATGGGCAGCCGCTGCGGGAGCTTCCGCTTGCAGATTGCCACCCCGCGAATCCATATGCAGAGAGCAAGCTGGCAATGGAGCAATTAATCGAAAAAGATCACAGCGATGTCTGTATTCGAGTGCGGCCATTTCCCCATATTGGCCCCGGGCAAAAACAAGGGTTTGTGACCGCAGATTTTGCATCACAGATTGCGGCTATTGAGCGTGGAGAACAAGAACCCACTATGCTAGTCGGCAGCTTAGATACTATTCGCGACTTTACCGATGTGCGCGATGTTGTGCGCGCATATTGCCTGCTATTAGAAAAAGGCGAATTGGGAAACGTGTACCATGTAGCGAGCGGGAAAGGAACTGCAATCGCTGATATATTGCATGAATTAGTTTCATATAGCAGTGTATCTATTGCTATCAAGCAAGATGAGAAGCGTGTGCGGCCGTCTGACAACCCAGTGATAATCGGCGATGCAACAAAGCTATATAAACAAACCCTCTGGAAACCAGCTATTTCACTTTCGCAATCGCTGCGTGAGATTTTGGATTATTGGCGAAAAAGCGAATAAGCACCGTACTGAGCGATTTTTTTCCATCGGGGCTGAATTTGAAGATTTGGGAATGCGGCGAGTTCTTGCGGGCCGACGAGGATGTATTGCGGGGTTTTATTAGCAATTGTTTGCGACGATCCAGTATAAAATTCTTTTATTTCTGCTTCGCGTACCCAAGGGGAAACACCGTGGCTCCATATATGAGCAGGGTATCCTAGAAACAGCAGCTTTCCTGCAAGTACTGCTGGAGAGTTGTGCACAGATGCTGTTGCGATAGGCGTTTGCGGCGGTACATACCCCTTCATATATTGTGCAAAAACCATTGCTGCCCTATCCCATTCTTGCCATGTAGTTGCGGTGGGTAAGCTCAATTTCCATATATCAAGTACACCAGAGCCTGTTTGCAGCAGGAGAAATATAATAAGAATAGGGCGAAGGTATATTGCGCGGTTGCGCATATTCCACAAGTTCATAAAAAGCCATGCGATGCCTGGAAGAATAAAGAGGAGCCAGAAGACGAGAATTTTAAAATTATCCCATGCCCAAGGAGCAAAGAGGAATATATTTGCAGCGGCAAATAGGAATGATCCCGCAATTGCGAGCGCTTTTACGTGGTTTTTAAGTTTTGTGAAAAAAAGAAGAATGCTTGCGGGGATGAAAATCCCAGTATTTTGCAGCCAGAAGAGGAAAAAGTTATGATCCTCTTTCATCCAACCGGGCGCAAGCCGCAAAAAAGACCCGGAGGACGCGCTGCCATGCGCGTAGAAAAAAAGTTCTGGAATTCCGAGCAAGAGCGCGGGGATAAAAAAATGCACCCAGTATTTTTTTATCGGGTTTGTGATAATAAGCGCCACGATTCCTGCGGCAAGCGCAATACACGCATGCGCATGAAAGAGTGGGAGCATGCCGGCCAATATTCCCGCAATAATTGGCGCATGTTTTCTTTTGATATTTGTGGGGTGGAGCAAGATGAGCGTGCAAAGTACGATAGGCAGCCCAAAAAGCATTGCGCGCTGCGGCAGCAGTAGCGACGTTGTGGGGTTTAAAAAGTTAAACCCTGCAGCATCTCCTCCTACTCCAGAATAGTCGCGGTTGGGCAGGTGCGTGAAAAAGTGGATAAGTCCCCCGTTGCTTTGCTGTGCGTCAGTAAATATGCGCGTCCAGCCGAACGTTGCGCCACCAAATAGAAATAGCAGCAGGACAAGAATGCCCGCTCCACGAGATCTTCCGTACAGTTTGCCGAAATGGTACAGAAGAAGAATGATTAGCGGTATAAGAAACATCGCGGGCAGATTCATGCTCGGGGCAATTGATGAGCCGATAAGTATCATTGCAGAACTTATGAAGTTGGAAAGAAAAGGATACGTAAGATTCGTTCCGGCAAAAATGGGGTCTTGGACTGGCAGCTTTTTTGTATCTGCCAACTCCATAATCAGTGCAGTATGCCAGCCTATATCCCCGTACGCGTTTATAATTCCGGTGTATAAGCCGTCAGGCCTCTCTATAAGGAGTTTTGATCCGATAATTGCAAAGAGGATGGATGCAAGCAGAAGAATGAATGCGGCATGCCAATCAGTTGATGTGCGCGTGTTTGTATTTCTATGAAAAAGCAACAGTGCAATACCTTCGCACATAAAGCCGAGTAATGTAATCCAGATTATAATCGGATGCAGTGGAATTATATGGGCGATGTAGTACAGGAATGTTCCAAAAGCAGCTATGCCGAGCATTGAGCCGATTGCAATGTGTGTTGTTGTCTCTGAAGATATTCGCATCCGTATTACTGTTATAATTCCGGCTAGCGCTGGAATGAGCAGCGTGATTGTAGCAATGAGCCATTGGTATATCATAGGAATATGGGTAGTATAACCTTTTTTGGCGGAGCTGGGAGTGTTACTGGGAGTAAACATCTTATTGAAGTTGCAGGCAAAAGAATTTTGTTTGATTGCGGGACGTTTCAGGGATTGCCAGATGTTCGTGAGCGCAATCGTGCATTTTCATTTCCGCCGGAGTCGATTGATGCAGTAGTGCTATCGCATGCCCATTTAGACCACTGCGGAATGCTCCCCCTTCTCGTAAAGCGCGGGTTCAAGGGGAATATTTTTGCAACTGGGGCTACGAAGGATGTTGCCGCCCGAATGCTTGAGGATATGGCTGGTATTGAAATGCAAGACGCGGAATACCGTATGGCGCATCATATTGGATCTCCCGACGATCGCATCCCTCTTATTACTTTAGAAGATCTTCCCGAGGTAATGAATCGTTTTGTAGCGGTTCCGTATGCTCGAGATTCGGACACGTGGCATGAAATTATTCCCGGAGTGCACATAAAGCTATACGACGCAGGCCACATTTTAGGTTCTGCTGTGATTGTTTTGCAGTATGAAGAAAACGGAAAGATGCATGTAATCGCATATACAGGCGACATGGGGCCGATGGGCGTTCCATTGCTTCACGACCCAGAAATTCCCAAAGAGCCAGTTGAAACACTTCTTATGGAGAGTACATATGGGAACAGGACTCATTTGCCGCTTGATGAAGCTAAGAAGAAATTAGCGGAAGCAATCATAAAAGTATGTGACAGAGGCGGGGTGATGGTCGTACCGGCATTTTCTCTTGGTCGAACACAAATGTTGGTCTATATCATACACGCGCTAGTGGATAGCGGGGCGATTCCGCGATTTCCAATATTTGTAGATTCGCCTTTAGCTAAAGACATCACGGAAGTGTATCGAAGACATGCTGATGTATATGATACAGAAACGCGCACCGATTTTTCTCGAGAGGGCGACCGTCCGCTTGCGTTTCGTAATCTCACCTATATTCATTCTCCTCAGGAATCAAAGCAGTTGAATACTAAGAAAGGCCCATTTATGGTTATTTCTGCATCTGGGATGATGACTGCGGGGAGGGTGGTGCATCATTTGCGTCACAGAATCAGCGATCCAAATAACGCCCTATTTATTACGGGGTATCAAGCGCGCGGAACTACGGGGAGAATGATATTATCTGGTGCGAAAAATATCGAATTGCACGGGCAATGGTTTCCTGTTCGGGCAGAGATATGCTTATTTAATGAATTTTCTGCGCATGCTGATCAGGGGCAGCTGGTGCATTTTGCGGAGCAGCTTCCCCATCTTCAACGCATTGCTTTGGTGCACGGAGAGGAGCAGGAGGGCAAGGCCTTAGCGCAGGCGCTTGCACGCAGCATGCCGAAAGTACATGTAAAATATCCGCATGAAGGGGATACTATTTCTTCCATCTAGGATTATCTGGGTGCCATTGGCTGTTGTGCTGCCCTGCTTTTTGAATATTTTCCTCGTGCTTTTCTATGCGCAATGGTTTATCTTTTCCGGTAAAGCGGTTTGCGAGCAGAACTCCGACTACAAACCCAGGACCAAATCCGATTACGAAATAAATAAATATAAAGGAAATGCTTTTGAGTATCGCTGCCAGTGTTGCCAGAAAAGTGCTGTCCATATGCTAAAACCTTACCTTTCCGCCCCAAATTAAAATGGTTGTAAGTACATACCCCAAGAGGACTCCGAGTAGGAAGAATGCTCCCCATAATATGAAGTGGTCTAATAATTGCACCATAAGTATATGATACATAGTGTACAGTATATGCAACCCTATGTTGATCGACATTTCTCGCCCTATCCACTCCAATATGGCGCTCTATCCGAATAACCCGGCGGCAGTATTAGAGTCCGTACAAACAGCAGCAAATAATCAAAGCGGGCTTACGCGCATTGCGCTCGGGTCTCATGCTGGAACACATATCGATGCTCTGGCGCATATTGCAGCTGAAGGGTCTGGAATCGAGGCATTTCAACTTGAGCAATATATCGGACATGTTGATGTAGTGGAAATTCCTTCCAACATAACAACTATTACCGCCCAAGATATTCCAAAAACAACGGCACATAGGATTATTTTTAAAACTGCCAATTCTAGGCACCCTATTGATAATTTTCGGCCTGATTTTACAGCTTTGGATGAAAGCGCCGCACAGGAGTTGATGAATAGAGATATCGTGCTCGTTGGCATTGATGCGTTATCGATTAAAAAGAAAGGCATGCGCGACCGGGTGCACGAGATATTGCTGCATGCAAATGTTGTTATTTTAGAGGGCTTGTACTTGGCAGGGGTTGAGGCGGGGCAATATCAGCTCATATGCCTGCCGCTATCTATTGCGCACATTGATGGCGTGCCTGCGCGCGCAGTACTTGCTCCATTAACGGAAGCGCTCTAAACTGCACCATATGCAAATTTCGCCGCTTATTGTAGGGAAAAGAATAATTGGCCCAGGTGCGCCGACGTTTATTATTGCAGAGGCGGGGCTTAACCATAACGGGAGCGTGCAGCGCGCAATGGAGCTTATCGATGCTGCTGCGGATGCCGGTGCAGACGCAGTAAAGTTTCAAAAAAGAAATCTCGCAGAGGTGTATCAGCAGAAAATACTGGATAATCCAAATAGCGCAGAGCAAAAATATCAGTATCTTATTCCTCTCTTGAAGGAATTTGAGTTATCTGATGATGCATATCTAGAGTTGGAAGCGTATGCCGAAAAACGAGGAATAATTTTCATGGTTAACCCATGGGATAAGAAAAGCTGCGATATGATCGAGGAACTTCTCCATGTGCCCGTGTATAAAGTAGGGTCGCCCGATTTTACGAATAATGAGCTGCTTGAATATATTGCCCATACGAAAAAACCGATGATCGTATCTACTGGTATGGCTCAGGAGGAAGAGATAGAAAAAGGGGTAGCGTTTATCAAGTCGCTGAATGTTCCGTTTGCTATCTTGCATTGTAACAGCACCTACCCCGCTCCGTTCCAAGAAATAAACTTAAAATATATGGACGTACTGAACAAATATGGTGTTCCAGTTGGGTATTCTGGGCACGAACGCGGAATTGCGGTGTCTATCGGCGCCGTTGCGCGCGGTGCGACTATTATTGAACGGCATATTACGACGGATAGAAATTTAGAAGGTCCGGATCATAAAGCATCTTTGCTCCCTCTTGAATTTAAGGATATGGTTGCGGGGATACGAGAAGTTGAGCTGGCGATTGGGGATGCAAAAAAACAGTTATCTCGCGGTGAAATTATGAATCGGGAATTATTAGCAAAAAGTGTGGTTGCGAAAACGTTTATTGCAGACGGAACGGTGATTACTCGCGACATGCTAACCACGAAAAGTCCGGCAAAGGGGCTTTCTCCTCAAAAGCTTGATGAATTAGTGGAAGTTAGCGCATGTCGCGATATCCCCGCAGGAGATGTGCTTACCGAAGACGATCTGGCGGGGTCGTCGATTGCAGAAACATTTTCATCTGAAGATATTGCGTGGAAATGGGGCCCAGTAGTGCGATGGAAAGATTTTGAAAGCTATCTGCAATATAAACCCGACTTATTCGAATTTCATTTGAGCGATAAGGACTTGGATGAAGAAATTCCGAAAGGAACATTTTCCCAAGAAGTGGTTGTTCATGCTCCTGAGTACATGAAGCGCGTATATTTAAATGCTGCATCAGAAGATCCTGAAGAGCGAAAACAGGTTATCGCTATTTTACAGCGTAGCGTTGATGTTGCGCGCCAGCTCGGGCAGTCGTTCCAAGGCACTCCGAAGTTTATTATTCACCCTGGAGGTATTACGCTTACAAAATCCGAGAATCCTGCGAAACTTCTAGAGATTTTTGCGGATACGCTATCGCAGCTCAAATCAGACGGCGTTGAAATACTGCCAGAAAATCTTCCACCTCGCCCGTGGGTGTTCGGAGGCGAATGGGTAACGAATATTTTTATGTTGAAAGATGAAATTAAGGATTTTCTGGAAAAAACAGGATACTTTATGTGCTTTGATACGTCGCACGCTGCCCTTTCCTGCAATCAATATGGCGAAGATTTAGTGCAGATGATTACGGATTTAAAGCCATTTATTCATCATCTTCACGTTGCAGATGGGTCGGGCACAGGTGAAGAGGGGCTGCAAATCGGCCAGGGAACGGTAGACTTTTCAAGTATTCTTGATCCGCTTACAGGATATACTGGCACTATGGTTCCAGAAATTTGGCAGGGGCATTTGCACGGCGGGAGAGGATTTTTGCAGGCCATGGAGCATTTGAAGCAGTATATGAAATAGCGTAGCGTTACGATTATGATCCCTATTTATAAATTTGACCCGGCAAACTTCGATCGCTCTCGCCTATGGAGCGATAGATACCGTGAAATGTATAGCGCACTGAACGATTTTTCTCAATATGAAAAACAATCGTTTTGGCCATCGCTGCAAAAGCAATTGCACGGTCGCGGCGTGTATCTTGATGCAGGGTGCGGTATTGGCGGATGGATATTGTTTCTTTCTGATCGCGGATACGCAGTAGAAGGTATCGATGAGCATCCGCAGGCAGTGCGCGCAATGACGGAGTATGATCCGGATCTGCTTGTAAAAATTGCCCGAAATGACGCAATTCCGTATGCGGACAATAAACTCGACGGCGTGTTGTCGATCGGCTCGCTTGAATATACCGAAGGCGCAGTTGAGCAGTCGCTCAAAGAATTTCATCGAGTATTAAAGCCTGGCGGGTTTGTGTGTATTGAGGTTCCTATGGCAAATACGCTGCGCAAGCTGTTCTATATTCCATTAAAGCGCTTACAAGGGTTTGCGATGCAGATGCTTGGGCGCAACGCAACGTTTGTGTATTACCTATTTGAAAAATCAGATTTTACCGCAATGCTTACGCAAGCAGGGTTTATGATTGATGAAGTACTAGCCCACGATTTGCCGGATGCAAACAGCCATTTCGGCCTATATTCCAATTGGCCTTTTCTGCGCGGTGCAAAGCCATATGAATTAAATGCGTTGGGCCGATTCATAAAAGCGCTCTGCAATTCGATTTCCCCGTGGGTCGCTTCTGCTGGAATGGTCGTGATTGCGAAGAAGGTGTAATAATTTCCCTTCTCCCTCTGATAGGGAGAAGGAGAGCCTGCCTGCCGGACAGGCAGGGATGAGGGTGAGGGGACTTTTTTAAACACTATATCATAGCTCAACAAAGCAATTATATATCATATTTATCTTCTTTCTATTGACAAAATAGCATAACAGGAGTACGATAAGAATATTGTTCTTTACAATCTAGTAGCGTTGTGAAGACCCACGGCACCGGGCAGGGCCAGCGATCGACGGCTTTTAGCCTAAGATCAGGAGAATGGTCATGAAATACAGTACGTTGAATCTTGGTCAGATCGAAGCATTGGGAAATATTCTGGGCGGAGAAGACAACATCGTTGATATCCTTCGAGGAAATATCAAAGTTACCCTCGAACGGGTATCGTTCCCCGTCTGGATGACCGTCGAAATCGGCGGGCACCCCAAAGAGGAACTGGTTCCTCTTCTGGAGCGCGATGGATTCTTCGTGAGCGATTGGGCGAAGTACATGATGAGGCAAGATGCGTTCACTACTCTTCCTGAGCAGCAGAAGTTGAAGCTCGCCCGCTGCAAAGTGCGCGATCTCGGCTTCACAGAGAGACCGACGACCGCGCAGCTTCAGCAGCGAGTCAAAGAGCGTGGTGGCAAGTTGTGCCCTGCCGAACTTGGCCCCCATCTGCGCCGCCAGCTCAAAGATCAGAGAAACGGCGATATCTTCTGGCTGGTTATGGAGCAGATAGCTGACTCCCGCGGCGATCCTCGTGTCTTCGAGCTCTATCGGGATGATGATGGCGAGCGGTGGTTGGATGGCAGTTGCGTCAATCCGGGTGTTCGGTGGCTTCTCGGCCATGAGGTCGTGTTCGTCCTCGCAAATTAGTTCTCTGCGCTTAGAGTTTTGGATCTTTTTAGATCCTTAGCCCTTCGTACTTAGCCCTTTGGTTTCTAACCACTGGGCTTTTTTTTGTTTGAAATTTCACCACGCAGTTAAGCCGCCATCTATAATCAGATTGGCGCCGGTCATATAACTGCTATCATCTGATGCGAGAAATACTAACGGACCGCCTACTTCTTCCGGGTTTGCCATTCTGCCTAATGGAGTGCGCGATCCATATTTATCCGTGAAATCTTTATTATGGTCTTTAAATACGCCGCCGAGCGTTAATGTGTTTGCGCGAATACCCTTGTTTCCGTATGTTGTTGCGAGGAATTTTGTGAGCATGACTACTCCGCCTTTGGTGATAAAGTAATCAACGGGTTTTTGCGTGCCTCCCGGATAAATTCGTTGATCAGGCCCTACAACGCCATAAATAGATGAAATATTAATAATGTTTCCGTTTCCTTGCGGCAGCATGCGCTTTACTGCCTCTTGAGCTACTAATGTATATCCAAGCAGATTCACATCCAGGCTTTGTTTGATAAGTTCTTCCGGATAATTTTCGAATAGCTTTGTGTTCTGGTCTGCACTTGCATCAAATTTCGGATCAATTGCTGCGTTATTGATGACGACATCGATTTTGCCGTGTTTTTGCATTACTTGCTCAAATGCGTTGGTAATAGATTCTCTACCTGTTACATCGAGGCTGATATCTGCGGTATTGTCGTGGCCGGTGACAACAACCGTTGCTCCTGCATTTTTAAGTGCGGATACGAAATGTTGCCCTAGAAATCCATTTCCTCCTGTAATAAGCGCTACTTTATTTGTGAGTGTCATAGCGTTAGTCTACCTTGGGCCACTTGGCAGGGTCAATTTGCTGCGAATCTGCAATCGCCAGTTCTTGCAAGTGTATGAGAACTTCTTCCGGCAATGGGCCTGCTGCGAGCGCTTCCAGGGCGTTTTCGAGCCGATTTGCCGTTACGGTGCCGATTAATGCTGTTGATACGGCCGTATTAGATAACACAAAGCGTATTGCCAGCGCGGGCAAGTCTATTCCCATGTTTTTCGCAATTTCATCGGCTTTATTGGCATTTGTCTTTAATTGCGCGAGCGATTCCGGCAGTTTTGCTCGTGCGTCTGTGAGTGCGCCTTTTAACAAGACAGATCTGTTAATGATGCCGATATTTTTTTCATGAGCTTTTTTAAGCACCAATTCTGCCATTCTTTGATCAACTATGTTGTACGCAAGCTGAATGGTCTCAAAAAAACCTGTTGCGATTGCAGCAAGCGCAACAGCTTCTCCGCGAACGGCGATGCCTACGTGTATTACTTTTTGTTCGTCTTTGAGTTTTTGTGCAATGTCGATAATTTCCGAAAAATCTATGTAGTCTTCCAGCTCGTTATGAAACTGTGCGAGCTGCAGCGTTTCTTGGTTCAGGTTTTTTCGACTTAAATCGATGTCTTCCCGGATGCGTTTTTCAAGATCCGCGCCGCAGAGTTCGGGATCATTTTTTATGAATTGTCCGAACTTTGTACCGATGATAATATCGGGATTTTTTCCAATTCCGGACTTGCCGATTCGCTCTTCCGCCAGCCCATATCCGCGAGCAGTGTCTATATAGGTAACGCCTAATTCAATGGCGCTTTTTAGTAAGGTGATCGCTTCTTGCTCTGACGGCAAGCCAGTATTATCCAGTCCATATGCAAAGCCGATTTCAACGGTGCCAAGCCCGATTTTTGATACTTCTAACCCAGTGTTTCCAAGCGTATTGTTCATGATCCTAGCATGCTCTTTTTAATTTTTATGACAACCTTTTTTATATCATTATCTATGCCGCTTTGCAGCTTCGGCATGTGCAATTCTTTTGGAAAAAATATGGCAAAAGATCCTGGTTGCATAATGCAGGTGCTGAATATTTCTGTAGGATAAAACAACTGGTAGTCCTTTTCTGTATTAAGCTCTTTTTCTAGAATATCGCCTGTTGGTGCATAGCCAATAGCCTCCCCACCGCTCAAGCAGTAGTGAATGTCAATATATTCTTCATGTACTTCGAAGAATGCGTCTTGTACTGGAATAGTTGGAAGGGACTGAATATTCGCATACATATTGCGTTCTTGTATCTCGTGTTCGCCGTCAGGCAGGCTGTTTGCATGCGTATTGATCCAGGTAAAAGCCGTATCCCAAATTGGATGGGTAAGAAGCTTGCTATATGTGTATGATTTATCGTATTGACCGTGAAGCATTGTTTTAGTGTATCATGGGGGTATGAATAATCTATCGAATCCAAAAAGAACGCCCGTAGAGGTTGCTGTCATTATCCCTGCCAGAGCAGGGCAGCAAAGCGTTCCGTATAAAAACTTGCAGAAATTGGGAGGCAAAACGCTTGTGCAATGGGCGATTGAAGTGGCATTCGAAGCCAAGAATGTTGACGTGGTAATTGTATCAACGGAGGATGAAGCGATCGCGGAAGAAGCGAAAAAATTCGGTGCATTAGTAGCGCCGCGGCCAATCGAATTTTCACAGCCGACCAGCGGCGATGCTGGATTTTACAGTCATGCGGTACGTTGGATGGAGGAAGTGCATGGCTGGACTCCGGAATTTTTGGTGAATCTTCGACCAACCAGTCCGCTACGATTTGCGAAAGATATTGACCATATGGTTGAACACATAAAGAGTTCATGTGCCGACGGCTTGAAAAGTGTTATCCCGACTCCGCTGCATCCGTACAAAATGTGGCAATTCGACACACCAGTAGATATAGGGTCTTCAGGGAAGTTGGTTCCGGTGTTTAATAATGAATTTCGAAGATCGCACGGGCCTGACCAGCCTCGCCAGCGGATTCAAAAATTATTTCCGGTATTTTTCCAAGATGGGCAGGTAGATATTACTCGAAGGAAATTTGTAATCCGTCCAGAAGCGCTAGAATTGGAGAACGTGTGGGGAGAGAATCTGCACGGATTTGTGCTTGATCCGCGCACGAGCACCGATTTAGATGAGCCGGAAGATTTTATCCGCGCAGAAAAGATATATAAGGATTTGCAGAGCGAGCGCAAAGAATAGCGAAGCGTTTCCCTCTCCCGAATTTTTTATCCACAGCGCTGTAACGTTCATAGCGCTGTACTATACAGAAGAACAATCGTATGAACTCCCTTCTCGACAAAATCATGTTTCACTTCAGAAACAATAAATTATTTATTGTCGGCGGATTGGTCGTAGTGATATTCCTTATTGCTCTCGTCAGCATATTCGGCCGCAGTATTGGAACAAATGTATATACTCCGCCGCTCTTTACGTTTGCGCCTACTCCAATATCTACGCCATCGCAACCAATGCCAACATATTTTTATCCAACGCCACCTCCTCCAGCTACACCAGAACCACTTCCAACATACCCTATTTCGCCAATTACGTGCTCCGTTGATCCACTACCAGTTTCCATCCAAGCGCAAATAGACGCACTGGAGCATGATCTGGGAGTTCTTAACGGTACTATTGTCAATAAAGAGGGTGATATAAAAGCATTAGAGATTCAGCTTTCTAATCTTGAGGACTTTATCAATCATGCCACTGACCCGAGGGATGCGCGGGGATGGCGGTACGGCATATTGCCCATCACTACTGATATAAAAACTGCAGTTGAGGCTCTGAATATGTTGCAATATCAAAGAATGGCGCTGGTTAGCCAAATAGATACTCTCAATCGCCAGTCTATTTCGTGCACTCCGCCACTTGTGCCGACTCCGGATCCAAATCCGCAGCCGTAAGCATTTATAAAAATAGCGAGGGGAGTAGAAAAGTCATTGCGAACGCAGTGAAGCAATCTAGTGTCATAGCGTCGCAAGATTGCTTCGTCGCTTTTTTAGCTCCTCGCAATGACAAGGCGTTACTATTGCTTGGATCCTGAATCAAGTTCAGGATGACACCTTTGTTGTCACTTTAACTCTTCTTGCAGTTTTTTGAGCCCTTTGGGGCCTTGTTTCGCTGCTTCTTCCACTTTTTTACGCATGTTTTCTGGCAAGCGGGAAAGTATTCCGGCCATTAAGTGTTGTGCGGTAACGGTTGTTTTTCCTGCTTTGCGCGCTGCTTCTTCTGCCGCGTTTGATAATTCCTGTTTTACGCGCTGCTTCATCATGCTAGGCACCGGAGCTTGGGAGACGGCTTGAGCCAGCGCTTTTACGGCAGATTGATCCCAGGAAAGCGAGGTGGAAGACGATGAAGACTTAGGTGATTCTGATTTGTTCGTCTTTTTTTCTTTTTTCCAAAATGAGAACATATGTATAGCATAGGGAGTATTGTATGAAGGTGCAATCTGCTTTATTTCCATTTCCAGTTTCTGTCCGCAAAAGCGCTCGCGCGCGGCGCATGGCTATTCATGTGGAAGCTTCTGGGGGTGTGGAGCTGGTATTGCCGAAACGAGCGTCTGAAAAAGCGGGGATGGAATTTTTGCATGAGCGAAAAGATTGGATCATACAAATATTGCGCAAGCAGGAAGTTGATGGACGTGCGATGAAAGCATTCGCAGTAAAAGACTGGGAATATCTGCCCTGTTTCGGAGATAATCTGCAATTACGGATTCATATCGAACCGAACCGGGTGCGGTCGTTTGTAGAAGAAAAGCAGGGTGCGTTAGTTGTGCGTATTCCCGATGAAGCAAAGTTGTATTCCGCCGTATCGCGCTTCTATGTTGCACAGGCCAAGCACTATTTTACCGGGCAAACGCATGAGTTTGCTGTGCTAGTACAAAAATCCGTAAAAAAAGTGCGAGTAATTGATATGAAAACTCAATGGGGAAGCTGCAATCATCGAACGCATGCGCTTACGTTTAATTGGCGCTTGGCGCTTGCTCCAGAGCATATTGCCCGGTATGTAGTAGCGCATGAAGTTGCGCATATTATCCACGCAAATCATTCAATTCGGTTTTGGAAAACTGTTGCCCTGCTTGACCCTGCATACGCAACTTCTCGCGCGTGGCTGAAGCGATATGGCGGATCGCTTTTTCTAAAATAAAACCCCGCCATGCGGCGGGGAAATATTTATACGACAATGAACCTACATTGCTGGCGCTGCTGGTTCTGCGGGCATATCTGTGCTTGGCGCTTCTTGCGTGCCTGCGCACGTTGCGCACAATCCTGCTTCGTTTAACTCAACGTTTTCTGTTCCGCATCCTGTACATGTTCCTACCATATAAATCACCTCCTTCAAGTGGGTTAGTGGATGATATCGCTATATCAAGCATACCAGCGCATAAGGAGATTGCATACCCGGCTTATTTCCTTTATAGTGCTTGGTTATGATCCCGCAGAATTCTCCCCGAGAAATATTCTGGTTAATGGCTTTAATAGCCGGATTTTCTGTTGCGCTCTTGGTGCTTCCCGATGCCCCAAAGGAGCCTGCTGCCCCATCTGCGGCCGTTGTGCTTCCTGTTGCTGAAAAAGGCGCAACGGTTGAAAAAATAACAGTTCCGGCACATACTATATTTGCCTTATAAGCAATCTATGCTTGAATTCAATGACATTCGAAAAGGAAAAGGCAAGATTATCGTACTCGATGGAGAGCCGTATGTTATTACCTCTGCAGAATTTTTGCGCAAGCAGATGAGGCGCCCGGTTGTGAACTCGATTATGAAGCATTTGCGCACGGGGCAGACTCGGGAGCATACATTCCAGCAATCAGATCGCGTAGAAGAGGCGGATATTCAGCGCATGCCGCATCAGTACTTATATGAGCAAGATGGCAAGTATGTATTTATGAACAATGAAACATATGAGCAAAGCGAGATTCCGAAAGATATTATCGGGGATATAGCTCGATTTTTATTAGAAGGCCAAGAGGTGCAAGTCATGTTATTTGAAGGAAGCCCTGTTACTGTTGATATGCCGATTAAAATTGACCGCAAAGTTATTGAAGCTCCCCCAGGAGTTCGCGGCGATACATCCTCGAATGTTACTAAAGATATTGTCATCGAGGGCGGGGTACATATGCGAGCGCCGCTGTTTATCAAGGAAGGCGATGTTATCAAGGTTGATTCCCGTACCGGAGACTATTTAGAGCGCGCGTAAGAAATTGCCTTGCGTATCGCAGGGGTGAGGGGTATACTTTTAGCAGTCGGGTACTATAGAGTGCTAAACTCTTATCCCGCATCTTCGCCGGTGTTGCCGGCATCACTTCCGATAGTTTCGCTTCATACAATGTTCATCCGCTTTATTTTATTATCTTGTTATGACTAACACTACATTTTCAACATCTATATCTTCGCTTACCCGATACTTGCAAGAGATCGGGAGAACTCCCCTTCTAACTGCGCAAGATGAGCGCGAACTTGCACAGCAAATTGCGCAAGGCGATGGCGCTGCACGCCAGCGCATGCTGCTTGCGAATCTTCGCCTCGTGGTTAACATTGCGAAAAAATATGTTCCCGGAAACGACCCGGATGTTCTTATGGATTTGATTCAAGAAGGCAATATCGGGCTCATGCGGGCAGTTGATCGATTTAAAGCATCATTTAATACGCGGTTTTCAACATATGGCGTGTATTGGATACGGCAGGCAATATTGCGTGCGCTCAAGGCTCGCCGGCTTGTTCGCCTGCCCGAAAATGTATTTGACCGGGTGCTTGCAATGCAGCGTACAAAGGCAACATTATCGCAAATGTTGGGGCGAGTTCCCGATACGGCAGAAGTTGCTGCGGAGCTGGAGGTATCGCCAGAAATAGTTCGTGAGCTGGAGGTATTTTCAACAGATATTATTTCTCTAGAACGCGCAGTGGGCGGAAGCAATGAGGAGGAAGACCAAGGACGATTGCAAGATCTTGTTGAAGACGAGGATGCAGTGTCTCCGATTCAGCAAGCGCAAGATTCTCTTGATCGATTAGAAGTGGCTCGCGCGCTGGCAGGCCTGCCTGTTCGAGAGCGCGAAATTATTGATGCGAGGTTCGGGTTAAGCGGAGGGAATCCGCAAACGCTTGAAGAAATCGGCGAAGGATTTTCCATTAGCCGCGAGCGCGTGCGCCAATTGCAAAATGTTGCAATTGAACGATTGCGCCACCGAAGGTCGTTCCAAAGAGCGAGGTAATAGTGTGTCATCCCGGACTTGATCCGGGATCCACGCCTGCCCGCCGATTTGGCGGGGAGGGGGTTATGCGTACTTGCGCGTCGACTAACCTCCCCTAACCCCTCCTTCGTAAGGAGGGGGATACGGCGTCGTCGTTCTCTCCCCCTTACGAAGGGGGAGTTGGAGGGGGTTATGCATGATATAATACATCCATGAACCATCGCGGATTTTTGTATGGTGCCGCAACAAGCGCGCATCAGGTAGAGGGGAATTGCGTAAATAATAATTGGTGGAAGTACGAGCAATCGCGGCCGCCGCAATTCCGTTCTGGCATTGCATGCGATCACTGGAGTAGATACAAAGAAGATTTTGCGCTGGCAAATCAGCTCGGGCACACCGCACACCGTCTATCGCTTGAATGGAGCAAGATTGAGCCCGTGGAGGGAGTATTTGACCGCACGGCTATCGAGCATTATCGGGCCGTGCTTGCAGAGCTGAAACGCCTCAACATGAAAACGTTTGTAACGCTGCATCATTTTACGAATCCGTTGTGGTTGGAAAAATATGGCTCGTGGGAGTCTTCGCAAACGCCGGAGCGTTTTGCGCGGTATGTAAAATATTGCGCAGAACATTTGGGCGATCTTGTTGATTTTTGGATTACGATCAACGAGCCTATGGTGTACGCGGTGCAGTCATATAGCAAGGCGGTATGGCCGCCCCAGAAAAAAAATATATTTCTGTTTATGCGCGTGATCTATAATTTTGCAAAAGGCCATATGCGGGCATATCGCGTATTGCATCGAGCAACTCCTCATGCGCCAGTGGGTCTTGCGATGAGCCAGGTTGCATATGCGTCGGAACATACGTTAAAAAACTGGTGGTTTAATCACCGATTTTTCTCGTTGATAAAAAATAAGCAGGATTTTATCGGCGTGAATTACTATTTTGCAGATCACGCCGATGATTCCAATGCAGTAAAGAGCGACTTGGGCTGGATCGTTTCACCAGGGGGATTAACTCGCATTCTTGTAGGTTTGAAAAAATATAATAAGCCTATTTATATAACAGAGAACGGTATTGCGGATGCGCACGATGCAAACCGTGCAGAATTTATCCGTTCGCATCTTCGAGCAATAGAAACTGCGCAAAAACAAGGAGCGGATGTACGAGGGTATTTGCATTGGGCGCTTATAGATAATTTTGAATGGGCAGAGGGGTTTGTTCCCCGCTTCGGATTAATTGCAATCGATTATGCAACGCAAAAGCGAACCATTCGACCAAGCGCGTATGTTTACAAGGCGATTATTGAGCAGGTTAAGCAGGCTAAGAATAATAGTGTACAATAAAAAGATGAACATTCCGCGCATGGCATTGTTGGGAATATTCGGACTCGCAGTTGTAGGAGTGGCATACTTTAGCGGGAACCAAGTATTGCTGCGCTCGTCATTGTATGCGTCTGATAACACAGTATGCAGCGCAAAGCTATACACTGGCGGGAACTCTTGCCTGCCGTGCAATGCGATAAATCTTGCATTGCATCTATACGATTTTTCGACAGGGAAGATTGACACAGAAGCGCTTACAAAGAGATTCAAAGGATTTTTGCAGATTATCATTGCAGATTATCGAAGTAGTGATGGCGGCCTTGCGCGTATTCCTCGGCTGGATATGTTTGATGTTCGCAACAATAGCCTGGGAACACTCACGGACGTAAATCAAATCACGGCAAAGCTGCAGGAACTGGAGCGCAATTTGGGTGCTGGAGGAAAGTGCGTTATTCCAAAACCAACACCTGCGCCCACTCCCATACCGACGCTAAAGCCTACGCCTACACCGGAACCGAGGTCCACAGAAAGTCCTGTGCCAACGGTGACCACAGCGCCAACATCCAGTCCGAAACCATCAATCACACCTGCTCCTACTGGTACGCCTACCGCAACTCCAGTTCCTCCTACTGATACTCCGGTGCTGCAAAAAGAGGATTTTACGTACCAAGGAATGTTTAAATTGCCCGTCGGAAACGGCGGTGCCAGTCAGGGGTTAGCATATCGTTCGAGTACGAACACATGGTTTACGATTGCTAATGGCGGTTTAGAGCCATATGACCTTTTAGAGTATTCATTCCCTAGCACCACGAGCACAGACTTTACCAGTGCGCCGCAAGCAACGCTTATAAAAAATTGGGGCCCACTCATGAGCCTTAACCCCTCGATGCAGCTTGCCAGTCAGCTTGATAAAATGAAGGCATTGTATTGGGATGAGCAAGGGCAAAAGTTGTGGTTTAATTTTGGGTCGGATTATGCGGTCGGAAAAGAGCACCCTGTATTTGGGTTTGTAACGCTTGGGCAGAATCAGATGGTGATGCATGGCCCGTGGTGCGTAGTGTCTGATGTTCACTCTGATCGTGCAAGGGGCATGATGATTGAAGCGCCGCAAGAACTGCAGGATATTATTGGAAAGCGGTTCCTTATGTTTGGCACAAAAGCTTCAACGGCTCTGCTGTACGCTAATGGAGGAACGGGTCTTGTTGCTGTTGATGAGCCGAATGGGAATATGGCGGCATCCGCAATTGATTGTTCGAGCCCACAGAAAGTTGATGCAAATATTTTAGCGTTTTGGAAGTTTAAGAATGTAAAATATCAAGGCAAGCCGTTTCACTATTCCGATTTTCCAGTAGCCTCTAGCTCGAAACATACATATATTTACGGGAATAATGAAGTTGGCACTTTAACTGGCGGATTGGCGCAAGGCGGATCTGCTGCAAGTATTACGTTGGCGTCATACGTAGATACGACCAAAGGCTATTACAGCCCGCTTCTTGATTTTTCCCAAGGCTCCAAGAACAAGTGGGTAACTATTGATAATGGAGCATCTTGGCATCGCATGACGTCGTTTAATAACACCACAAAAGTTGCGCAAGTAGCTCAACCATTTACAGGTACAATCCCAGCGAGCGGCACCTTTTACGTAATTAACAGGGGCAGTTATGAACAAAACGTTATCGCTGGCCCCGGCACGCCGCTAGAAGGGAAAACTATGCGAGGCAGTCAAAGCGGTATGGAGCAGGGTACATGGATTGTGTTGCGCAATCTTCAAGGGGCGATTCTAAAACAAGGACTTCTCTATTTTGGTTCTTTAACTAATGGGTATGGTTGGTATGGTCACAGCGACTCTCATCAGGATCCTACTCCAGACGGCGTGCTGTATAACAACAACCTCAACTCATCGCTTTACCCTGGCAAAAAAGTGATCGGCAAGACTGCGCCAAAGGGTTACCACGTGGAGGCAAATGATTTGTACTGGTTTATTGTAAATCCGAATCGCATCGTAGATGTTGCGCATAAGGTTGTGCTAGGGTCTGCTACGGCTCAAGATTTTGAAGTTCCTTGGCAGTCAGCTGGCCTGTTTAGTACATTGGGCAACAATCCGTTTATGCATTCAGAAGTGGTAAATAACGTTACTGTCAGTTGGCCAACATCTTCAGGAGTTCTCTTTTTGCCAACCGCAGGAAATCCCGCAACGGGCAAAATGTACCAATTAGTCCCAGGAAGAAGCAGCGGTTTGCCGAAAGATGCAAGCGTTGTGAATATTTGGAGCGTGCAGTAAGCCTATATTCATTTTTTGGTGTACTATAAATAGAGTATGAAAAGATTTACTGCGTTTATACTTGGCATAGGAGGGTTAGCAGTCGTAACTACTGTAATGTATCTTGGTGCAAATCAGGTGTTTCTAAGGACTGCGGCGCCGCCAGCGCAAATAGCATGTCGAGCAAATTTTTATTATGGAGGTAATTGGTGCGCGCCGTGCAATGCAGTGAAAGTAGCATTAAATTTTTATGTTACTGGGACGCAGACTATTAATTATGCTGGCATTAATACTCGGTTCAAGGGGTATTTGCAAATTAAGGATTGGGATGCTTTGCCTGAGGAGGTGCAAGAAAACATTCCAACCGTTCCTCAACTCGATTTATTTAATGTAGGCGGGACGTATATTGGGCGACTTACAGATAAAGCTCAGGTTATTGCAAAACTTCAGGAGTTAGAAATAAATGTTAACGATCCAATTAAATGCCCGTTTCCTGTTGTAACGCCGTCTTATCCACCTCCGCCGCCGCTGCCTGAACCAGCGCCGACATCTTCTGTGTCGCCGATGCCAACGTACACTCCCGTTGTAACTGTTACGCCAGTGATTACTCCATATACTACATTTTTCCCAACGCCGACGCCAACGCCGACGATTACTCCGTTCGCTACGTTTTTTCCAACGCCAACTCCTACACCAACAATCACTCCGTTTACTACATTCTTCCCAACGCCATACATTACGCCAACATATACGCCATATCCAACATATGTAGTAGGTACGTTCGGGCAGCAAGTTGCTGCGCGAGGAATTTCCTCCCCGATTACTGACGCGATTAGTTCCGGGATTTACCTAACATTCCATTGGATGTGGTCGGGAGTGCTGTCTATAGCAGATATGATTCGATAATATGGTACTCAACGAAAAAATGGCATTTGAAGTGTGGAGCGGGTTCATTGTATTAGTTGTGCTGATCGGATCTGTTGCAGGAGCAACGCTTCTTTTGAGTAATTCTTCAACGTCTAATCAGGTGAAAACGCAGATCAATAAAAATTCCCCTACTCCTGTGCCGTTTGCGTCAGACAGCGACATCCAAGGTGCGGCTTCGAGTATTACAGGTGCAATTTTGGGCGGAAAAAGTAATCCATAATATGGTATGAACTGGAGGGTTCTTATTGCAATCGTTGTCGGGGCAGTCATCCTAATTGCTGGAGGCGTATTTGCGTATGTGTCTGTATTTTCTGGCAACAATGCTGCGCAGCAAGAATCGCCAAGCCCCACTCCTTCTTCTGCGGGGGCGCTCCCTGTCGGATCAATTGCACCGGATGGCCCCAGAGGACCTGTTGCGTTTCGCGGAGTATGCCCGGATACGTGGGCTGGGCAAACAGATGCCGATGGCGATAGCCTGCCGGATTCTGCTGAGGCGATTTACGGTACAGATGCGGATAACCCAGATACGGATGGCGACGGGTACAACGATGGAGCTGAAGTTCGTGCGGGGTATGATCCAACTAATTCAAATTCAAGCACGCGCTTAGACAGTGATCATGACGAGCTTTTAGATAGCGATGAATGTAAGTGGCATACCGACCCATTCAATCCGGACAGCGATGGAGACGGTTTCTTAGACGGTGCAGAGGTGAAAAGTGGATTCGACCCTACGAAGAAGGGTAATGGCCAGGGAAGCGATCGATTGCCGACGCCTACCCCAGGCATAGTTAGAACTCCGAATACTACAGCAACGCCTGCGCCATATGTGCCGCCAAGTTCCCCGGGTACTTCGGGAGGCGTAACTATGATTCCGACATCGCAGCTTGTTATTACGAATGATACGTCTGCTGCTGCAGTGCAAACATACCTTGTTACAATTGACGGTCTCCGCCCGCAAGAGCTGTCTGATGGGCAAACTATCACCAATGCAATTCAAACCGCAGCATCCGGCAATCCGCAGCCGCTTATTGCGGCCACTACGCGCGTTCAGCAGTTTGCCACTGCGCTGCAACGAGTTTCTACGCCGAAAAATGCAGAGCAATATCATCAAATGTACGTTTCGCTCATAAGCTTTACGGCGCAGCAGCTGCAAATTATTTCGCAAAATGCGACGAGCAATCCGCAAGTTGCTACCCAAGCAGTACTCGATATTCAAGACACGCTTCCGAATTATGTAACGCAGCTTGCGCAGCTTCGCCAGCAACTAGAAACGATTGCGAGCGGAGGGTAGCAGTTTCCCCTCCTTACGAAGGAGGGGCTAGGGGAGGTTAGTTGCGACGTATACTTAATTCGACATGACACATCTGTTTAACCAAAAATCACATACGAAATTGCGAAAAGATTTACGAAATCAAATCTCTCAACCAGAAGTAGTATTATGGCAACGTTTGAGAAGAAAACAACTGGGCGGATATAGATTCAGAAGACAGTTTGGGATTGGGCGATATGTTGTTGATTTCTATTGTCCTAAATTACGGTTAGTTATAGAGATAGATGGAGATTCTCACTATACTGATGAAGCACAAGCATATGATGCAGAGCGTACGGAATATTTAAACAACTGCGGCATACAAGTTTTAAGATATACCAACACTGAAATAATGAAGAATGTTGATGGTGTGGTGGAAAGAATTAGCGAAGTAGTTTCCCCTCCTTACGAAGGAGGGGCTAGGGGAGGTTAGTTGCGCAGCTGCTCGACGCTAACCCCCTCCCCGCCAGCTGGCGGGCTCCCCCTTCGTAAGGGGGAGAGAACGATATGCAACAGTTATCAACAAGCGGTGCATGAAGTGTGTTATACTTCAAACAACTTATTTTATTCATCCTTATGAACACACGCTCCTTCAATAAACTTACAAGCATCGCAACGTTAGTAGTTTTTCTTGCAACGCCAAGCCTTGCGCTTGCGCAGACAAATAATAATAGCAGTGCCAATCCGTTCGGTGCTATTAATCCGATGATGTTGATGCTGATGATGCAAGGCGGCGGAGGAGCCGGAGCGGGTGCTGGCGGATCAGGCGGCGGCGGAGGCACGCAGCAAGCGGGGCAGATGCTGATGCTCGCAGGAATTCTTTCTGGAAATATGGGATTGGCAATTGCAGGGCTTATTACCAGCATGTTAGGCGGTCTTGCGAGCGGTGCAGGCGGCGGAGCTGGAAATACTCCGCAACAAGGTTCTGTTGACGAAAGGTACGTTGCGCCAGGGCAGGCAGCTCCCTTCGGCGGAGGCGCTGGGGCAAATAGTCCGTACTTTAACCCGCCTTCCGGAATACCAGGATCTGGCGGCGGCGCTGCGCCAAGCCCGGCTCCTGCAGCAGCGTGCTCAAAGTCCCTGTTTATTGTGAAAGACACGACGGCAACTCCTGCATCTACGAAGCCATATCCAAACGCACTTACCATTCCGCAGTCTGATTGCGTGCTGGTGCTGAACGCAGATTCTGCGCCGCATTCGCTCGGAGGTAACAGCGTAGCTGCGCTATCTTCTCAAATATTCCACTTCGCGAGCAAGAAAGTTTACAACATGTGCATCGACAACTCCACGACTGCGTGCACGGCAATAACAGTTCAATAGGAATATGAACTGGAAACTATCCATCGGCTTATTTGTTGGCCTGTTGGTAGTAGGTGGTGGATTTATTGCATTGAATGTGAAGTCTGTTGTGGCTGCCAATCCTATTCAAATAAACTATTGTCAAAGTTGTGGATTTGGAAATTTTGCCGCTGCAACTCAAAGTTACTTAAATTCAACTTACGGTATAACTTCTACTTTAAACCCCGTAAATAGTGTTGGAACTTTTAATGCACAGCTCCCAAACGGGCAAACTGTGCCTTTTGGTGGCCCAGGAGGAACTTTTAGTGATAATGGACCCGCTGTCGGCGGTGTAGCGAATAGCTCGGATGTTAAAAAATTTGGGGATTCTCTTGCGAAGGCCGTAGGAGCGGAACCGTTGCCCCCCCAAGCCAACGACACCATCTGTCTCGTCCCTCGCCCAGGGCAAGACGCAAAGTTTGGGAACATTACAGATCAACCCATCGAGTACCCTATTCAAGGAGACTTGCAGGATGTTGATATTGGC
>Ga0209542_10000589_pt1 | contig 87909 bp, 92 predicted proteins | sample RifCSPhighO2_01_FD_184028 | JGI IMG/M metagenome (GOLD analysis project Ga0209542, IMG submission 184028) | Soil microbial communities from Rifle, Colorado - Rifle CSP2_plank highO2_0.1 (SPAdes) (version 2) | ecosystem: Environmental > Terrestrial > Deep subsurface > Rock core/Sediment ...
ACGCGGCCGGCGCGGTCAAAAATTCTTACTTGCGGGCCGCCGCCCGGGCCGGCGCCGGTGATGATTTCGTCAACGCCGTCTTTGTTCAGATCGCCTGTTACTACATTGACCCCGCCGCGAAAACCTCTGGGGTAAGCTAAAAATTGGCTGCGCATTTTACCGTTAACGTCAAAAACTTTTACCTGCGGCTCGCTCATCTTGCCGGCACCGACGATAATTTCTACCGCCCCGTCACCGTCGACATCGCCGGCAGCGACGCTGATGCCGCCGCGCCAATTCTTTTGGTTAACTAAAAATTGGCTTTTTAATTTTCCGGATTTGTCAAAGACGCGCACTTGCGGAATGCCGCTGATATTAGCGCCGATGATGATTTCGGCTTGACCGTCTTGGTCAACATCACCGGTAGTTAAGGAGATGCCTTCGGCGGCCTTTTCCTTTTCGCCAAACGGCTTGAATTCGGCAACCGAGTTGTTGTTATTATCAAAAATTTTAACATCGGCTAAAGCGGTCGTGAGCGACGAGGTTACTATGTAATTCCAGCTGTTGATTAAATCGTTATAAACGGCGAGCGCAGCCGCGGCTAAATCCACCCTGCCCCGGCCTAATTGGCCGAGATAGCCGGGATTAAGCCGGCTGACGTTAAAGGCGTTGGTTAAAAGCTTGTCAATTAATTCCTCGCGGGAGAGTTTGGGGTTGATCGCTTTGAGCAAAGCCAAACTCCCGCTGATGATGGGCGCGGCCATGGAAGAGCCGTACCAGTATCCTTGATAATAATTATTAAACGGATTGCCTTGGTATCTTTGGTAGGGGTTATAAACCGTCAGCCCCATAAAACTGACGCCGGGCGCGGCAATATCCACGCAGGCAAAGCCATAGTTAGAAAAAGCGGTTTTCTGGTCTAAAGTGTCGGTCGCCGCTACCCCGATTACCATGTTTTTGCCGCCGTCGTAACAAACCGGATACACCTTTTCTTCGTCTAAGCTGTGGCTGATGTTATGCTGCCCTTCATTGCCGGCGGTAGCGACTAAGATAATGTTGGCGCGGTAAGCGCGCTCAATCACTTCTCTTAATCCCGGCACGTCCGCTAAAATAATGAAGCTTAAATTAATAATGTCGGCGCCGTTATTAATCGCGTAGTCAACGGCGCGGATAACGTTATTGGTCGTTCCCTCTCCCTTATCGTCCAAAACTTTAAGCGGCATTATTTGCGCCCGCCAGGTAACGCCGCTGATGCCAAAATTGTTGTTTCCTTCCGCGGCGATGATGCCGGCGACGATTGTGCCGTGGTTAACTTCATCGTCAATGAATCCGGCCTGGAACTTTGGCCGCGGGTCGGCAACGTTGTTGACAAAATCCCAGCCGTTGACGTCGTCAATGAACCCGTTGCGGTCGTCGTCAATTTTATTTTCCGGAATTTCCTGTTCGTTAACCCAAAGGTTGCGCCGCAAATCCGGATGGTCAATGTCCACTCCGGTGTCCAAAACCGCTACCGTTATTTTAGGGCTGTCGGTTTTGATTTGCCAGGCGTAAGGAGCTCCTATTTTCTGCAAATACCACTGGGCGGAATATAAAGGGTCGTTAGGGGTAACCGGGGATCGTTCGGATAAATTCTCTATTTTAACGCCGGCAATGTCAAAATTGGCCGCCGCCAAAACAATCGGCGCTGCCGGCCAAAATAGAACTGATAAGCACAAAATTATGCAAAAAAAAGATGTTTTTTCCATAGAGAGGACATCTTTATTATAACTTATCTAAAAAATAAATGCCAAATCTAGTCATTTAAAATATGCAGTGTTTCCCTCGCGCATTTCTCCCACTCAAATTGCTCTGCCCGCTCCCGCCCTTTATTTATCAACTCCTGACGCAAATTTGCATCCTTTAAAATATTGCCCATTGCTTGAGCCAAAGCTTCAATATCATCGGGGTTGACATAAAGAACCGCCTCGCCGCCTACTTCCGGCAAGGAACCGGCTTGAGCGGCGATTACCGGCGTACCGCAGGCAAACGCTTCTAAGATGGGCAGGCCAAACCCTTCGTAGAGTGAAGGAAACACTAGGGCCGTCGCGCCATTATACAAATACGGCAGGTCATTATGGCTGACGTAATTTAAAATAATAATATTATTTTGCAAATTATTTTTCTTAATTAATTTTTCAATTTCCGGCCAGCCATAGCCCGGGCTGCCGGCCAAAACTAATTTATGCCCTCCCCCACCTACCCCTGGCGAAGAAGAAGAGGGGGTATTTTTCAACATCGTCCACGCTTTTATTAACCCACCAGTATTTTTTTTATATTCCAACCTGCCGACAGACAAAACAAACGGCTGGCTGATGCCGTATTTTGCCAAAACATTATTTACCGCTTCCCTATTTTCAATAACTTTAAATTTGGTCGCGTCGTAACCAAGATGCGTAACAAAAACTTTATCCGCTAAATTCTCTCCCTCTTTCAAAGGGGGAGAATAAGAGGGGATAAAAAAGTATTTTACGAGCTCCTGTTTAGAGAATTCCGAAATGGTAATTATTTTTTTAGCATATTTAACCGCGAACCGCGTTGACCATTTTAAATACCGCCTTTGCCGGCGGCCGTAACTTTCCGGGTATTGCATAAAGCCGGCGTCGTGAATGGCGGCAACGGTATTTTTAGGGTGAATTATCGGCATGGCGGAAGCGGGAATAAACAGTACATCCGGCCTCTCTTTTGTCATTCCCGCAAAAGCCATGCCTACCCTGCCTACCGGCAGGCAGGCGGCAAGGCGGGCGGGAATCCCGTGAAGCTTGCACAACAACATCTCCAAACTTAACCTCCCCTGCGTCCAGAAAAATTTGAACGGCCAGCGCAAATATTTAATTTTTACGTTTGGCCGTTCGCCCAATTTTTTCAGCCAGTCGTCCGGCTTTTTATCGCAATACAAAACAAACTGGTTTTGCACATCCAGTTTCACTAAATTTTCTATGACGTGATGGGCGTACCATTCCACGCCGGTTTTTTGTTCGCGCGTCGCGCGCGAAGCGTCAATGCCGATTATCATAACGGACTTTTTATGTTTTTTAAACTGGGATTAGTCACTTGCGTATAAATTTGCGTCGTGCGGATGTTGGCGTGACCAAGCAGCTCCTGCACATAGCGCACATCCACCCCGTTTTCCAGCAGGTGCGTGGCGAAACTGTGGCGCAAAGAGTGAAAGCTCGCCTGCTTTTTGATTTTCGCCTTTTTCAAGGCAGTATAAAAAATTTTTTGCGCGCTGGCTTCAGTTAATCGGCCGCCGCGATCACTCGCAAAAACATAATCATTATTTCTCTTCCCGCGCATAAAATTATCTAATTCCGGCGCTATTTTTTCAGGGACGACCGTCAGCCGGTCTTTTTTGCCCTTGCCCTGCCTGACAATCAAAGTTAATTCTTTTAAGTCAACGTCGTTAACCTTCAATCGCACCACCTCGCTTACTCTTAACCCGGCGCCGTAAGCCAAAGCGATTATCAGCCGATGTTTAAGATTATTGATGACGGCGACCAGCGCCGCCACCTCGCTCCGATTAAGCACCACCGGAATTTTTTTTGTTCTTTTCGGCTGGCGTATTTTTTGCCAATCCGACTTTAGGTATATTTGAGTAAAAATAAAATTTATAGCATTGGCGTATAACGCGATCGTCTGGCTGGACAGGCCTTGTTCGTGTTTACGCAATAAATATTCTTTAATTTCCTCAAGCGACAGTTCCCTGATTGGCTTTTTGGCGAATTTATATAAATTTTTGGCAACGGCAATATAGGCCTCCATTGTCTTGGGGCTGTAATTGCGCAATTTCATTTCCCGTCTTATAATATCAATAAGGTCAGCCATATATTCACATTATACTACACATTCCACATATCATACAAAATTTAGTCATTATTTACAAAACATTCCACATATCAACCAGTTATGTGAAATAAATTTTAATTTTTAGCACTTTAACAATACAGTTGGATGGAACTTCATAAACATATGTTTATATCCATTGATATCGCAAGTATTATTGTAATATTCCTTAGTATTAGCATTACAATAAATTTCAACAATAGATGATTGATCATCAATATATGAAATGTACTTATGAAGATATAACATATGAAATGTAATTATGATATGAGATGTATTATGAAGTTCAAATAAACTTATAATTTACTCATTAACATAGATTCCATTCCAACTGTGTTGCTAAAATACTAAATAAAAAATTAAAATTTACATTACATAACACTGCATATCTGGTTCAGAAATTTTGCATTATCACATAAATTAATGTCGCAAAAATTTCTTCACCCATATTTTACTACACTGCGTTGCGTAAAACATCAGATATGCAGGGACGTTAGGCGAAATTTTGCCTTGCAATGTGCATTTGGAATTTGTTTAGTGTAAATAAGAAATTTTTTCTAAAAATATAATTTATAATTTACTGCATCGGCAAAACATCGCCTAACACTGTGTATCTGGTTTCGCAAAAGAGAAAAATCTGAATAATTCTTTCTTTTTAAATTGGGCTTTTTATAATTTTTTGCCAAAGAAAAGAGGGTCACCGTTTGTGATGACCCCCATTATAGTTTGTCCCGTTCAGGGTTATGCTTCTCGCTCCTTTTCGCTGACCACCCGACCAGTTTGGTGATCTATGATCTTTTCGCGAATGATAGTTTTTACTGACGTTGTTGACGCGAGAAGAAGCGCAAGTATCCCAAGTATCGGATGACCCAAACTCCATAAGATGATACAAAGTGTAAGTTCGGGCCAAACCAATATTCCGATGAATGTCAAAAATACGTTGATTTCCATTGTCGCCTCCTTGGCTTTGATTGTTTGTGATATTATGAACGATGACACTAAAGCATAGCATATTACCACCTTATTGTCAAACGGCGATTGGCAAAAAATTATAAAAAGCCCTAAAATAAGGTAAATTATTCAGATTTTTCTCTTTTGCTACACCCAAATTGCGCTGTGAGTAAACAAAATTTAGTGATATAATCAAAACAAGTAAATGTTTGAAGTTTTAACCAATAAACACGGGCGCAACTTCAGATACACAGATACGTTGGACGAAATTGCACTGATTTTTTCCAACATTAACTATTAACACATTCAACTATGAAAAACCTCATTTTATCATTTTCTTTATTAGTTTTTTTGCTGACCGGTTGCTCGATTACAGATAAGCAAACGAAAATTAATAATTATCAAAATAACAATGAAAAGCCCGAACAAATAATTGTTTCCACAAGTTCAAAAGCTGAAACTAAGAATGATTTCGAAATGCTTAGTTATGTAAATAATGAGAACTCTTTTTCAATATCATACCCAAAGGATTGGACAGCCAAGGAAGGCAAAGAGTTCGATTACGCTTTTCATATTTTTTTCTCTAAAGGGTCAGCGCAATTTGGCATACTTCCTCAGGGTGAGTTAGATCGTGGCATTCCCCAAGTTAAACCTGTTGAGAAAAAAATTTCCATTGATAATAAACAAGCGATACAAAAAGAGTGGAAACTTGATAATGGAAATATTTTGATAATTATTAATTTTCTCGACTATCCTAAAAACTGGAACAAAAATAACCGATTCGACATAACCGGTCAGCAAAAAGATATCGAAATGTTTGATAAAATGATAAGTAGTTTCAAATTCGTAGAATAAAAATTAGTGCAACATCGTCCAACAGCCCATATGCGGTTGCGCTAAAGCTTCACCCAAATGCTTCGCACTTCGCATGATGGGCAAACGTTAAGTGAAATTTCCTTTCGCCCTTAATCGCAAAAAAGTTAAAATTATGAGAGCATTATTATTTCATTGTAAAAATTACGGTGTAAAAATTGACAGGATGTCCGATCGTCCAAAAGATATTACGCCAGAAGAAGTTCAAGAAAAAGAACAAAATTGTAAAGATTGTGTGGTTGCTTTAGTTACAGTTGAAAAAAATGATGACATCGAAAAAACTTCTTCTGGCTTATCAGAGGAAGTCGCCAAAATGTGCCAAGAAGTTGGGCATAAAAATGTGGTTATTCTGCCATTTGCTCATCTATCAAATAATCTTGCGAAAGCTAAAGACGGAATAAAAATAGTTTTGCTTATTGAAGAAAATTTAAAAAACAAGTTTAATGTAATGAGGGCACATTTTGGCTCTCATAAAGAATTACTTTTGGACATTTACGGACATCCTGGCAATGCGCGTTATAGAGAATTTTAACGGCGGGCGAAAGGAAACATCACTTAACAGCGTGTATGAGGTTCAAGAAAAAGTGCGTTAATAATTTTCAAAGGTTGCACTTTTTCTTTCACCCAAATTTCGCCTCCTCTATGCTAAAAAATAAGGAAGTCGGCGAAACTTCTCATACACGCGAACGTTAGATAAAATAACTTATTAATTAACAAAAAATATGAATGCAAATCTGAAAGAAATCATCGTTGCTTATTTTAATGGGGGTAATGCCGTTAGTGGCAACAATAAAAAATTATCAGAAGAAATTAGACAAGATTTAGAAGTTATTCTAAATTTTTACCAAGCAAACCATACTGAGAAAGAATAATCTTTTTTACTTCCTCTTTGGTTAAAATTTCTTCTTTTATAAAACTTAGTAAATCCGCACCATTTAATGTGATTTGCATATATTTTTTAATTAATAAATTACATTATCTAACACTGCATATCTGGCTCGCATAGCTTGCCCTAATCACGCCAAAAGGCGTGACAAACAGATATGCAGAAACGTTAGATAAAATAATTTAATTTTTAACTAAAAACTTATGAAATGTCCACACTGCAAAGAAAAAATTTTAAAAGTTATAATTCAACAACCACCAGAAATGGGATTAAATGACTTAGACACTCCAAATGACCGTTATGTTATTATAACTTGTCCATTGTGTGATGTAATTATTTCTGTTCTTCTAAATTCTGATCGGAAAGAATAATTTCATCTGGCGAATAAACATGAACATCAAAAGTTATTCTAGCATGTTCAGACGAAAAACTACTCTTTAGTGAAGAAATTTTTTCTTTTATTGCAACCAATGATTCATCAATATCTTTATAAAATGTCTTAAGTTTAAAAGTAAATATATCTCCTATGATTTTAAACTTTTTTTCTTTCATAACTTTTTACTTAATAAGTTAAAAATTAAATTACATTATCTAACACGGCATATGCGGTAAATTAGCGACTAATTTACCCAAATATTATATTTATTTTTACGCACTTTCAAAATTTAGTTAACAGTAATTAGGGCGAAGCTTCATAAATATATGCTAAATAACATTTTTACGATTGCTGAAATTATTTTAGCAATTATCAGTATCGTCATTACTATAAAATATAGTAATAAATAACCACAAGTTATAATTATGAAGATGTATTTATGAAGAAAAATATCGAAATTATTATGAAGAACGATAATTATGAAGAGTATAGCTTGATAAAAATCGTGATCTAACAATTAATCGCTTCGCCCTATTTATTATCAACTAACAATATGCAATAAGTAAAAATAAATATAATACTTCGCATATGCCGGAACGTTAGACGAAATGCCGCAAGGGAAAAGAGGGGCGGCACATCGCCTAACACGGCGTATCTGGCTACATAAAAGATAAAATCTATATAATTTTTCCTTTAATAAATTAGCTTTTTATAATTTTTTGCCAAAACAAAACCCCAGTACAAATCTCATACTGGGGGTGCCTGCTTTTGCCTGCAGGCGGAAGGGTTAAGGGGTGGCGGCGCGACGCTTAAGGATGTTCGTCATCTCCGCGATAATCGCTGTACAAGCAATCTCGCGAAGAAGTGCAATCCCTGAAGCGTACTTGTCCAGATAAGTGCCACAATGGACCTGATACAGCGAATACGCTGCATAGTCCCGCAGCGACTCATCTTCCGACACCTCATCGGGGTTACCCACACCACAGGCGGCAATTTTACCCAACGTTTCCGGACGCATCCGGCGAAGTTGAGCTCGAATTGCTTCGTTATGGCGTGCGTACAGGTTAAAAACCAGAGGATTCCATTTCCACTTTTCATCAAAATCCTCCGCTTCAACCTTCGCCTTGAGTTGACCGATGAAGCCCTCCGCTAAATTCGTAATGTACTTTCCCATGATAATCCTCCTTACCTTTCGGCAAGCTCCTGCTCCGTCATTGGACTTGTGTCCTGGGAAAGACACACTAGGATGTTTACACATCCCTTAGCAGGGTTAAAATGGTTTCCCAAATTAACATATTATGATAGCATAATTACAGTTTTATGTCAAACGAAAATTGGTAAAAAATTATAAAAAGCTCTAATATAAGGTAAATTATACAGATTTTTATCTTTTACTTCGCGCAAATTTTTGCCTCTTTTCCATTTTAAATATAAAATGATAAAAGAGGCAAAAACTTCAGATACGCCGAAACGTTATATGAAATACATGTTTTCCTTTTGGGGCTATTGCCCCAGCTCTAAAAAAAATAATCAGATTTTGTTTTTATTTAATTTAAAAGGGGAAATAAGGTGTTTTCTCCGCTCCGCTGCGAAAACGATTTATTTAAAAATATGGATTCGTATTATTTATCTAAAAATATCTTTAACAAATACGAGAGTTTTGACCTTAATAATTTTAAAAAAGATAAACTCAGTGAATGTTTAAGATGCACGGGAGTTTATGTTTTAATTCTTAATAAAGAATTTGGGCGCTTAATTGGCTCAACGGATATTTTATATATTGGCCAATCTGGCGGTGCAAAAAACGGTAAAGGCAGATTTATTTATGAAAGACTAAATGATTATCGCGTTGGCTCTAAAAACGCTCCTCAAGACAAGAGAATACATGATACTATCGAAAAACTAATATTAAAAGGTGATAAAGTTATATTATTTTATAAAAAAATTGATAAAGAAAAATGTAAAATAATAGAAAGCGAATTGCTGCGACAATTTTTTGAAGAACATTTAGAGTTGCCGCCATTGAATAGACAATCATAAAGTATAAATAAATTTTTAATAATTTACACTATAAAAAAACAATTTACAATTTTATTAATTTTGATTTTTGGGATTATCGGCTGCTTTACACTAATCAAACAAGCAGATGCGAGAACAGAAGTTGGCGGAATTATTGATTCTAATGCAACTTGGACGTTATCTAATAGTCCTTATGAAGTGATTGATACTGTACAAATACCGGCGGGAGTTACTTTGACCATTGAACCAGGAGTTACGGTTGCCATGCCAAGTAGAGGCAATATGTTTGCGCTTAATGGCACGCTCTACGCACACGGTACTTCTAATAATAAAATAACTTTAGACGGAGGTAATAATTCCGATTTTTTCAATGTTTATAACCTTAATCATAATGCGTTTTTGGATTTAGAATATTGCGAAGTTAAAAATGGGCTTAGTTTATGGAGTAACGATAATAGGAGTGGGTATTTAAACTTACAATACTCTGAACTTAGTAATTTAGGAAAAGAGTCGGTAATATGGTTTCCTCCTCAAAACGTTAATATTAAGCATAACAAATTTATAGATAGTTATGGCTTCGAAATCCACAGCGATAAAAATATAAAAATTTATATAGAAAACAATCTTTTTTATAAAGGACACCCTATTGGAAATGCGGATTATTGGAACTATTTCATGGGGGTTGATAGTCGCGATACGTCAGAAATTATTATTAAAAACAACTCTTATATCAATAATACAAATATAGTTTTAAAATTACTGCCCGCTGCTGGTAATAATACTTTTTCTTCCGCTACAAATAATTATTGGGGTACTGAAGATATAAGCATTATTAAGTCAATGATATATGACAAAGAAGACGATATTACAGTAGAAAATATTGTGAATTATTTGCCTGTTTTAGCCGAACCACATCTTGATACCCCAACTATAAGCACCTGTAATTTATGGGTTTATTCAAATTGGGGTAAGTGTATAAACGGGAAACAAACAAGGATAATCATTTCTTCTTCTCCGGATAATTGCGTGGGTGGTAATCCTATTTTAAATCAAGATTGTGCAGCACAATATCTTTGCACATCATGGACTTATTCTCATTGGGGGGCATGCTCTAATGGGCAACAAACAAGGACAATTACATTCGCCCAGCCATCTGGTTGTCCAGGCGGCAGTCCTATATTAAATCAATCTTGCCAAAATGAAACCAAACAGAAAAATACAAACACCGCCAACAGCGGTCAAGAAATAGAAACAACCGTTACTTCTGACCAAAAGATTGAAATTAAATCACCAAGTCAATCTGTTATATTGGAAGAAAAATCCCTAATCACCAAAATAGACAACGCCCTATCAAAAAGAGTGAGCGGAAATATTTTGTTGCAGGTGGAAAATAAGGGAGAAGGATGGTATGTGTATCCGGATAACAAAAAAAAGTATTATCTGGGCCGCCCGGCAGACGCTTTTAGCATTATGCGAAATTTGGGATTGGGAATTAAACACAACGAACTTACAGGCTATCTGGCCACGAAATTCCCAAGCAGATTATCAGGAAAAATATTGCTGGATGTGGAGAAAAAAGGAGAAGCATACTATATCAACCCAAATGATTTAAGAGGTTACTATCTTAATAAGCCAACGGACGCGTTCAGAATTATGCGAGAACTGGGGCTTGGAATCACTAATGACGACATAAGAAAAATTGACGTTGGCGAAACAGAATAAAAATACGATAAAGAGTTTTGGGCAAAGGGCATTCACCCCTTTAATCCCCCACCTTTCGCCAATAATTGACTTAAACTACCCAATTGGATATAATTGGACATAGTTAATATATCCAATTAAAATATGCTAAAAAACAGCCAAGAACCAGTGGAAATTGGGCGAATTTCCGACAATTTTTCAAAGCGGATTGAACAAATCCCATCTTTTATTGTTTCCAAAATTGCCAAAATTGATGAATTAAAAGGACAATGGATAACCGGAGCGCGCCTTAGCCCGCAAGTTTTAGGGCGGCTAAAACGGTCGGTTTTAATTACTTCAACCGGAGCATCAACCCGCATTGAAGGCGCCAAGCTCTCTGACGAAAATGTGGAAAAATTAATGCGCGGCATTACTATCCAAAAATTCACCAGCCGCGACAAGCAAGAAGTAAAAGGGTATTACGAATTGCTGGAAAATGTTTTTAATTCATGGAAAAATTTAAAGTTTAACGAAAGCCTGATCAAACATTTTCACGGAGAACTTCTTAAATACGCCGAAAAGGATCAAGAGCATCGGGGCGAATATAAAAAAGGAGAAAATAAAGTCCACATGATAAATGAAGCCGGCCAGTCAATCGGAATTCTTTTTGACACCGCGCCCGCGTATCTTACCCCCATCCAAATGCGGGATCTGACTGAATGGACGCAAAAAACATTGGCCGAGGGTACCTACCATCCCTTGTTAGTGATTGGAAATTGGTTAGTTGAATTCTTAAACATTCATCCTTTTTCTGATGGCAACGGAAGGTTATCTCGAGTACTCACGAATTTACTTTTATTGCACGCTGGTTATCAATATATGCCATATATTTCTCACGAAAAATTAGTTGAAGACAACAAGCCAGATTACTATATTTCCCTTAGAAGAAGCCAAAAAACTATTGGCTCAAAAGAAGAAAGCATAACCGCTTGGCTTAATTTTTTCTTAGATATTCTTTTAAAACAATCACAAATGGCCGTAGAACTCCTATCCAAGGAAAATATCGAAAAAATTTTATCGGAGAAACAGCTGGCTGTTTGGCAGTACATTACGGAGGTAAAAGAAACGAGCACTGGTGATATTGCAAAAAATACTAACATAGCCAGGCCAACAGTAAAACAAACTCTGGAGGTACTGCTCAAACTTAAAAAAATTGTACGGGTTGGACTTGGAAGAAGCACAAGATACAAAATACTTTGAGATATAAAAATATCAAGGTGTTTTGGGCGAATGGCATTCACCCCTAACCCCTCTGCCCTTTGTCCAAAACAAAAAATAAATTTAAGAATAAAAAGCCTATCAAAAGACATAAAGAAAGAAAAATATTTTTAGAACAGCGTATAACACTGAATATGCGGTTCAAAAACATTGCCCATTAAATGTGACTGGTTGCAATGTTTTTTCACCCATATTTGCTTCCGCTACGCTTCGGCAAACATCGCATATTCAGGAACATTAATCATTATGTTATGAAAGCAATATTTTTTGAAAAGCCGGGCGGGTTAGACGTTTTAAAATATGGGGATTTTCCAACCCCAGAGCCACGACAAGGTGAGGCGTTGGTTCGCGTTAAAGCATGCGCACTAAATCGCCTTGATGTTTGGCTTCGTGAAGATGTTGATAATGCCCGTAATATTCCGTTGCCTCACATTCCGGGCTCTGATGTCGCCGGGATAATCGAGGAAATAAACGAAGAAAGTTCGTTGAAAGTTGGACAAGAAGTAGTTTTAAATCCAGCCACGCCCTGCGGAAGTTGTCCTCGTTGCAAAAAAAGTGAACCATGCGAGCTGGTAAAAATATTCGGCGTTAAAAATCAGGGCGGATACGCAGAATACGTTACCGCACCAATCACCCAACTTTATCCAAAACCAAAAAATATTTCGTTTGTCGAGGCGGCGGCATTCCCTCTTACTTTCTTGACGGCTTGACATATGTTCGTAGGACGCGCTAATCTTAAGAAAGGCGAAACCGTTTTTATTTGGGGAGCGTCTGGCGGGCTCGGTTCTGCGGCAGTGAAAATTGCGAAATATCTTGGCGCAAAAATCATAGCCGCCGCCAAATCAAAGAGCGATGCGCAAAAAATACAAAAAATCGGAGCGGATGAAGTCGTGATTTATACGCAAGGGAACGTTGCGGACGAAGTTAAAAAAATGACGGGCAGTTTAGGAGTTGATGTTGTTTTTGAAAGCGTTGGTGAAAAAACCTGGGACGCAACCCTTGCCATGCTCCGCCCTTATGGACGAGTAGTCATTGCCGGCACCACCAGCGGCGATACGGGCACACAAGATTTAAGCTACATTTACGTTCGCCAACTTTCAATTTTGGGCGCACGAATGGGAACGAAAGAAGAGTTTAAGAAAATTTTGGAGTTAGTTAGCGCCGGAAAATTGAAACCGATTATTGACAAAGTTTTTCCGCTTAAAGCAGCGGCCGAAGCACAACGAAGAATGATTGAAGGTAAGCATATTGGTAAAATTGTATTGGAGATTTAACGGCTCGCCATGAAACCTCTTCGTCCGTCATCCTTCAATGGAAATAATTTAACAATCTAAATTATGGACTTCGACTATACCCAAACAACATTAAAAAGCTTTGATTTAGCCGTAAAAAGCGTTGAAGATGAAATTGCCAAAGCGGGGATGCGGGTTTTACATATCCACGATGTTCAGAAAACTCTGATGGAAAAAGGATTTGAGAGAAATTCGTTTAAAATCGTCGAATTTTGCAACGCAAAATACGCCAATGATTTTTTAAATGCCGATATTAAAATCGGACTTTGCCTGCCTTGTAAAATCAATGTTTATGTTAAAGACGGCCGAACGTTCATTTCCGGCATGCGCCCAAATATTCTCTCTCAATTTTTTCCCGACGCCGATCTGGGAGATAAGCCGCAGGAAATAGACAAAAAAATCCAAGATATTATCAATAATGCTAAATAGCTATAAAAAATTACTGCGCTCTCGCCTCCACTGCGGCTCGGGGCGAATAACACAGTACATGCGCGGTTAGGGACTCGGCTCGCCCATCTCCTTAATCCCGAGCACTAGGGACTACGGATATACCGATAAGTTAGACGAAATTAATTTTTCTCCTATTTTATGGACAAAGTTGATTCAATAAATATATGTATTCCCGTGGTCTCCGCAATAATCGAGCGGCATGGCAGGGATGAAACCGAAATTTTAGTTCAGACTAGATGGAAGCCAGAAAGAGACCCGGAATATTCTGGAACTTTAGAAATCCCTGCTGGCTGGATAGACCGTTACGAAAATGTTTTTGCTGCCCTAAAAAGAGAAGTACTTGAAGAAACAGGCTTGCGTGTAACCAAAATTTTTCCAGATATAAAAACAAAAACATTTTCTCCACGAGATGACAAAAATTTTGCTTTCGTTCCTTTCTGCTGCCAACAGCAGACTAAGGGCGGTAAACCGTGGATTGGCTTCGTGTTTATTTGCGAAGTTGAGGATAAAGAGCCCGTGCCGCAAGACGATGAGGTTAAGGATACTAGATGGATTAAAAAATCCGAACTTAAAAAAATGGTGACGGAAACTCCGGAAAAATTTTTTACTCTCCAGTTGGGCCCGCTCTATTATTATCTTGATTATTACGAAGAGAGAAAATAAAAAACGACCTCTTTAACTGTTGTCAAAAAGACAAAAATTTGATTTACCGCTAAAACTAATTCGTCGCTAAAATGCTGCGCTTATACGAACTCAAATTCTCTAAGGCAATACCCGTGCCTTTAGCAACGCAAAACAGCGCTTCGTCCGCGACATAAGCCGGCACGCCGGTCGTGCGCGCGAGCAGTTGGTCAATGTTGCGCAAAAGCGAACTGCCGCCGGCGAGCACCATGCCTTTATCCATAATGTCCGCCGCGAGCTCGGGGGGCGTATTCTGCAGTACCTGCTTAACGGAGGTGACGATAGCCTCTAATTCGTTTTGAATGGCGTCCGTCACATCGTCCGAAGTGGCGGTCACGATGCGCGGCAAGCCGGAAACGATGTCGCGCCCTTTTATCTCCATCACTAATTTATTTTCTAAATACAGAGCCGAGCCGATGTTAATTTTTATTTCTTCCGCCGTGCGCTCGCCGATGGCTAAATTGTATTTTTTGCGGATGTAATTCGCAATCGCCGCGTCAAATTTATTGCCGCCCACGCGCACCGAATTAATGGCGACGATGCCGCCCAAACTAATAACCGCCATTTCCGCCGTGCCGCCGCCGATGTCAATAATCATGTGGCCCGAAGCCGAACCGATGGGAATGTCCGCGCCGATAGCGGCCGCGACCGGCTCTTTAATGATGTAGGCGGCTTTGGCGCCGGCGGCAATGGTCGCGTCCGTTACCGCGCGGCGTTCGGTAGAAGTGATGCCGGCCGGAACCGCGATCATCACTTCCGGCCGGAACAAGCGAACGCCGCCCAAAGCTTTGTTCAAAAAATAGCGCAGCATCGCTTCGGTCGTTTTATAATCGGCAATCACCCCGTCTTTCAGCGGCTTAATGGCGACGATAGTTTCCGGCGTCCGACCGACCATTTCTTTGGCTTCATTGCCCACGGCCAAGATTTTTTTGTCGGTCAGGGATATGGCTACTACGGAGGGCTCGTTAATTACAATACCGCGCTTGGGCAAATGCACCAGCGTATAAGTTGTTCCGAGATCTATGCCGATTCTTTTGGCAAACATAAATGTTCAAAAAGTCTTTATGGATTTAGATGGTTAGCGAACCTTTAATGCCTGCCCGCCCCAAATATTGTCATTGCGAGCGACCGAGGGGAGCGAAGCAATCTCGTTGTTATTCCGGGTAAAATCGGGATTGCTTCGTCGCTCCGAGCGACTCGGGACTCCTCGCAATGACAGCTAATTAATTCGTGGCATTCGTGTAGTCGCAAGCAGATATAAGTCCGTAAGTAGTTTTCGCGTTAAAGGTTCGGTTTGACTAATTAAATCCGTACCAAGTTTCTTGAATTACGCCACTTTAAGAAATACTTAAGCCAGCTGGCGATATGAATTCTGATGCTCGGATTAAAAATCCCCGTCAGCCAACTGCCCTCCCCGCTAAAGCGCTGCGGGTAATGGATAAAAACGGCTTGGGGATAATACCAAACTTCCCAGCCCGCCTGCCACAGTCGGCGGCAAAGGTCGGTGTCTTCAAAGCCCAAAAAATACCGTTCGTCAAAATAACCCACCTGCTCTAACGATTTACGGCGGATAAATAAACAGGCGCCGTAAAGCCAGTCCGCCCGGCTGGCTTCGTCGTAATTTTGATCTTTAGTTAAATATAAGTCTAATTTATGCTGAATGGCGTTTAATTTTTGCAACGGCGTCCGCCGATATACCGGCGTCAGCAATAAAGGAAAGCGGCAGCGGGTATATTGCAAACTGCCGTCCGGATTGATTAATTTCGGCCCGACCAGGCCAATTTGGGGATTAGCAGCCATAAAATCATACATCTTGTTAACCGCCCCCGCTAAAGCTACCGTATCCGGATTTAAAACGACCAAATATTCCCCTCTTGCCTGCTTAACGCCTAAGTTATTGCCGGCCCCCATGCCTAAATTTTTAGGGGACTCAATTAAAATAACGCCCGCGAAATTTTGCCCGAGCGTTTCTTTTACGCCGTCGCGAGAATCGTTATCCACTACGATGATTTCGTAGCGTAAGCCGCTCCAATCCAACTCCATGATGCTGCGCAGGCAATTTCTAAGCAAGCCCTTTGATTTGTAGTTTAAGATAATAAAAGAAATATCCATAAATAAAATTTCTAATTCCTAATTATTCCCCCGCCGCAGCGGGATCCCGCCATAGCGGTGATAATGTCTAAATTTGAAATTTATTTAGAATAATTAGGTTAATTAGCAATTAGACGTTCTACTTTATCCATCTGCCCACGCTTTTAGATTTTATTTTTTTGCGTTCCGCTAGCAGCCGCGGCAATTGCGAAATAACCTCTGCCCAAGCCCAAAGCGACCTTTGTTCCAGCAACAAAATATACAAAAACTTTTTTAACTCGTACCAGCAGATAAAAATTCCGTAGCGGGCAAAATCAGCGGCGGGCCAGTCTTTGATTAAAATAAAAAGATGGTTGCGGTAGGAAAGGTAATTTGCCCCAGATGGTTTCCGCCGGCGGTTGGCAACCACACCAATCAGAGTTGAGGTTTCGTTACCTCCGATACTGCGGTCATGATAGGCAACGGCGCTGCCTACGCGCCAAGCTTGCCAGCCGCTGGCCTGCAGGCGAAAAGCCAAATCAACGTCCTCATGATAGCTAAAAAAATGTTCGTCAAGGCAGCCGACTTGCCGCAACGCTGCAAGCCGATAAAGCGGCAAACAACCGGAAACGCCAAACACCTCTTGGGTGGCATCATATTGACCCCGGTCTTGTTCTCCCGCTCCTCGGTCCGCCACCCGGCCGGAACGAAATAAACATAATCCCGTGGTGTCAATAATATCGGTTTTCCCCGCGTTCGTCAATTTATCCCTCCCCTTTCCAAAATATTCCAAACTATTGATATTATCGCTATTACCGTCCTTATTAAAATAATCTTCGTCATATTCTCTATATTCCCGAAAGGGGCGGGATTTAGCGGCGTATTTAAAATTCCAGCGCAAAATTTTACCTGCCGCCGCCCCGACGGACAAATTAACCTCCATGAAATTAATCAAGGCGGCAATATAATCCGGCTCTAAAATCGTATCCTGATTAAGCAACAAAATAAACTCGGAGCGGCAGAGCTTAATTATTTTATTATGGCCGGCGGCAAAGCCGATATTAGCCGGTTCCGGCGGCAAAATAACAACGTTGCTCCGCCCGCTGCTTATTTCTTTAACGATGGCCGGACTGTTATCGCTCGAGCCGTTGTCTAAAATAAAAATTTGGCGCTGGTTATGTTTTTGGTTAAAAATTGAATCCAAACAATACGGCAGATAGGCCGCGCCGTTATAAACCACCAAACTGATGGATAATTTATTCGCCATAAATAAAATTTGAGACCGCCCGCCATTAAGATGGAAAAACGGCCTCCTTGTCAGAACGATAATAATAACTTGCCTTAGCCGCCGCTAGCGGCGTTAATTTCCACCGCATCGCTGATGGTCCCTTCGCCCGCAACACTGACGGGCGCGTGGCTAGAATAGCCTTCCGCCTGCATCGATTCCAGTTTAAATTGCACCCTTTTGCCGGCAGTGATGTTTTCTGTGTCCGCCTTAATAGTTAACCCTAAAGTAGCCCCTGCCCTAATAGTTATGTTCAAATTAGAAAAAGTATAAGTGCGCGAATTCGGCTGGGAGATTACTCCAGAAACGCGGTTTCCGGAATAGAGCGCGAGCTCCGCAAAGCCGGACGCGTAAGTCACGTCATCCGAGGAAGTGGCTAAACTCATTACGATATTAGTAATTTTAATTTGTTCGTCAACCGATGCCGCTAAACTGAAGCCGCCTAATTCAACCGCATCAGCGCCGGCTATGGCCGCGCCGCTATTCACTAGAGCGCCGGCGGTAAGCGTCAGGCGCGGCGCGTAGACCTGCATCAGTTGCCCCATGGCAGCCACCGCTTGCGTGTAGGTGGTATTGTCCAAGCCGATTTTATAGCTTAACTCGGGAATATTAATACGGTAAGAATTGTTAGATTGCGCGTCTTCCGGCACCTTGATTACTACCCAAATAATAGGGGCGGCGTTCGCCGCAATTTTATGGTTGCCTAAATTTACATCAGCCGTTACGCCCCCCCGCGTTCTTTCTTTATCAACGGTAACGATAACCTCCCGGCTGATTTTTTCCATCAAAGAAATGTCGTTGGCAATGTCGGGCGCGCCGTTAAACTTTTCCACCTGCAATTTGAGCCGCTGTAAATAAATGTCTTGCCCCGCGTTGCGCAGTTCAAATTGAGCAAAGATGGTATTGTCTTGGCCGCGAAAAATTTCCCGCTCACTGTCGGTCAAGCTAGAGGCAAAAAATCCGACCCCCGCCCGCCTAAACGCTACCTTGTTGTAGTTGTCGCTTGCCCCCTGGCCAATGGGGAAATTATCCGCGCTCGCCACCACTAAATTAAATCCTTGGGTCAGCCCCCTCACCTGGATGTCGTCGGCGCTGTCAATAACGAATTTTAAAGTTGAGCCCTCTCCCTGCAGAATGTCTATTTTTAACGATACTTCCACCGGACTATTTTTAGCGACCGTGATGTTGTTATCGATTAAATTAAAAGTCGCTTTGCCGTTCTGTAAAGACCTAACGGCGCCGATTAAAGCGCGGTCGCGGTAAAGGGAGATGTTTTCAACGTCGTTATCGTTAGCGGTGCCGTAATTAGTAAAAGTAAGGGAGCTGACGGCCGCTCTTTCGTTGCCGCTGGTTTCCTCTAAGGTAAATCTGGCGACCGCTTCGTTTCTGGATCCTAAATTTACGTCCCGCAGGGTATTGTTAATGGTCTGGCTTGATATTCTAACTTGGCCGATTAAATTATCAGCGGCTATCAGCTTATGCGTGGCGGCAAAAAGGGGAAAAATTCCGCTAACAGTTGCGTCCGCTTGGATGTCGCTTTCCGCCTGGATGCCCAAACTGACGGTGTGGTTTGTTTCTTGCCCGGGCGCAAAGCTAATTTTTACGCGTAAAACTTTAGGCAAGGCGCGCGGAATGACCACCGGGCTTCTAAAATTGACGTTAATTAAATTGCCGCTGATATTGGCGTTAGAAGCAAACACCGCCCCATTTTCATCTTCCACTCTGGCGGCCGTTATTTTATTGATGTTCAACAAGCCGCTCTTAGTCAACTTTAAACCGCTAATATTGACATTGCCTGATAACGCCTGAAACCTAAAGACGGCTGCCAAATTACCGGCGGTGGCAAAAGGCAAAATGCTTGCGGCCGGCGAGCTCGCGTCAAGAGTGACGATCACTTGTTTAGTCGCTGACGGGGTTGCCGCCGCAACGGTTTCTTGGCTGGAACGCACTAAGTCAATGTTAAAATTAACGGTTTGATAAGTATCCAGATCAGCCTGGCTAACGGTCAAAATTTTGCCCCAAGAAAAACCGGCGTTCAGGAATTCGTTCTCGCTCGGAACCCAGGCTTTTTGGTTGCCCCGCAAGTAATATATTTTCGCGCTGCTTGCTTCTTTCAGCAACGCCGCGTCCTCCCAAAAGCTTAAATCCTTGCCGCTTACTTCCACTACCTCGGCCCAGCGGTTGCCGGGGTAAGAAGAGAATGCCTGCGGCGTGAGATGATATTTCTTTAAATTATTGCCGTAGTTTAAAAAATAAACTCTGCCCGTGCCCCGCTCTTTCGCTAAACGCGCCAAAGGATATCTTTGCAATTCGGCGGCGCTGACTACCCGGACGTTGCGGAAATTATAATCGTAGGAATAAAAAACTTCCTCGTTGCGGATGGGATGCTTAAAACCGCCGACAATGGCGTAAACGGTTGGATTTTGGGCTGATTTAACTAAGCGCGCCTGGCTGCTAAATAAACTTAACCCGCCGCTATTTTGCACTTGCACTCCCAGCACTTTTCCTTCCGACAAATATCTGTCAAACACGTAAGAAAAAGCGACTGCCGCGAGAGTAAAAGCGAGTAAGCTTAAAAGAATAAACCATAAAATCGACGTTTTCATCGCGCGCCACCAAATTGTTATGGTCATAAGTTGTTATTTTATCTACAGTTATATTATACCATAAAGTAGCTTTTGGCTACAAACAAAGGTGAGACTATAAATCTCACCTTTTTTTTGAGCCCTCTACCGGGCTTGGACCGATAACCTACAGTTTACCCGCCTGCAAACGCTGGAGCCGAAGGTGGGATTCGAACCCACGGCCTACTGTTTACAAAACAGTTGCTCTAACCACTGAGCTACTTCGGCGCTAGCGACTGCTTTAAAATTTATAAATTTCTTAATTAGAGTATCACAATCTCAATATTTTATCAACATAAATCGGCGCTGATAAAAAATTTTGCGTTCCGGCGCTTGGTATTTTTTTTACTTCGTCATAGTTTTCTATAACCCATCTCATCTTTTTAACCAGATCTGCTCGGTTCCCTGCCTGAAATAAAAATTCCGCGTCTAAAATCTCCGGCATGCCGCCGATGTCAGACGCTATCACCGGCAGACTATTCTGTTTCGCTTCCATAATAACCGTCGGTTGATTTTCGTAGCATAACGATGGCACTACCAGGCAATTTGCCTCATACATTAAATTCTGTACTTCTGCATTATCTTTCTTCCCTAAAAATTTTATTTGAGAATTTATTGCTAACTTTTTACTTCCCCGTCCGCCTGAATATCCTCCGGATTTTCGGCGGGTTACTTCTAACTTCTTACTTTCTTCTGCACCAACGATCCATAATTCACACTTATCATTATCCAATGCCTTAAATGCGCCCGCTAATAACTCCACCCCCTTGTGCTTGTTAATTTGCCCGACATACAAAAAAATAAATTTTCCTTGACTGTTTTTGCGTTCTACATTCTGCATCCCGCGTTCTGCATTCCGCGTTATCGGATTCCCCATCACCACTTTTTTTGATTTTCCAAAAAATCCTCTTTTCTCATGTTCTTGCATCAGCCAGGCTGACGGAGAAATCACCACATCCACCGAATTAAATAATTTTTTAGTGCGCCATTGATAAATGCGCGCCGCCCAACTGTCAACTTTTTTTTCCCGCCCAACTATCATCAATCCGGACGGATGCAAAAGCTGAATGTCGTGCAGAGTATGAAGGTGTCTGCTGCCGCAATGTTTAATCGCAAGCGGCGTTAAAAATCCCACGCCCATTAAATTATGCGTCATTACTAAATCCGGCTGCTCTGCCTTTAAAATTTTTTTAATTTTAAAATAACTAGGCGCGTTAAACATGTCAATCAAGTGCCAAAGAAGTCTCAATGCTGCCGGCAGCTTATGCAGATTGTAATAGGAAATTATGTTCCAGGGATAAAAAAAGTGACGAGTAACGAGTGACGGGTAACGAGTGACATGGCTGTCGTTGTGAGGAGCTTGAGACGAAGCAATTTCGTCATTAAGTGGCTTTTTACTTTTAACTTTATAACTTTTTAACTCTATCATCGGCCGCGTTGCAATAACAAAAACCTTATGTTTTGCCTCTTCTAAACCAGTCGCGATATTCTCCACGACCCTTTCCGCTCCGCCGCGCGCGTATTCGCCGCATAAGTTGTTTATTAAGCATATTTTCATAATTTATAATTCGTAATTTTTAATTGAAAATTGCCTGCAACTTATCCCCTATCTTCCTCCAATCATACTTTTCCTCCACCAACTCCCTCGCCGCCCGCCCCATTTTCAGCCGCTTTTGCGGATAGCGCAAATATTCTTCCAGCTTTTTTTGCAGGTGCCGGACGCTGCCGGGCGCGACCGTTATTCCTTGCACCCCATTTTCAAATACCGAACGCACGCCGGGCAGGTCCGACGCCATTACCGGCACGCCGCAGGCAAACGCTTCAACCAGCACCATCCCAAACGCTTCGCTTTTGTCAACGGAAGGCAAAACAAAAATATCCGCCAAATTATAATATTTTACCAGTTCTTCATCGCTGACTCTGCCGGCAAAAATAGTTAATTTGTCAATGCCTAATTCCCTCGCTTGATGTTCATAATCAGTGCGCAAGTTTCCATCGCCAACGATGAGTAATTTAATATTTAATATTGAATATTTAATATTAGATACTGCGCGCAAAAGAATTTCTACGCCTTTAAAGCTATGGGCGGAATCAAGCGCGCCTACAAATAAAATCACCCGCTCGCCTTTCTTTATTCCTAACTTATCCCGCAACTCTTGCAGTTCCATAATGTCATAAGGCAAAACATGGAATTTATCCAAATGCACGCCAAAAGGAATTTCGCTGAATTTTTCCGGCCAAGCTTTAAAATATTTTTTAACGCTGGAATGCGCCACATAATCCAAGGAGGCGGAAATAATTTTATCCGCCCGCTTGAATAAACTTTTTTTAATAATCAAGGACGGCAGGCTTAAAATTTTAGCGCGCCAGCTTAACGCCGGCGTGTCCATATGAAAATGTATGATTAACTTTTGCCGCGGATGCAAAAATTTATAAAGCCACGCAATCTCCGCTCCGCCAAAGAATGGGTAATGTAAATATACGGCGTCAAAATTTTTCAGCTCTTGATACAACGATGGCACGAAAGCGCCGAGACCAAGTTGTAAAAACGGCTGCAAATATTTTATTTCCATTATTGATGCCCCCCTCTCCTTTATAAGGAGAGGATTGCCTGCCGGCGAGGCAGGGCTGAGGTGAGGTTCGTATTCGGGCGTAAAAACCGTCACTTCATTTTTGGACGCTAAAATCTTTGCAATTTCATATGCGGAATTTCCCATGCCACCTTGATACGGCGGAAAAACGGCGGTAACAATAGCTATTTTCATAAAATTTGACGAATTTTTTTAGCTATGATATTATTAAATTGACAATCAAATATCTTTAAATGCTCTCGGTAGGAAAGTGCTGGAATACACTAATAAATTCAGCCCTGACCTGCCAAGAGCATTGGCTAAAATCACGTCAGCGCCTCTTGGCAAAAGACGTGATTTTTTGTACCTTACAACTTTTTGAGAGGAGAAATAGCACATGTTCCATGCCTTTCGTAGATTTCAAGCAGTGGCTGCTAATATGCAAGATATGATAGAGGAAAAGCGCCGCAAGGAGGAAATAAAAGCGTTGGAGAATATGGCAGACATTATCGCTTTAATTAGCAGACAGCCCGCCGAATCAAGTAACGCACATTTGCGGGAAACTTTCAAAGATTTTAACTCACTTAGTCTGTTAGAAAAAGCCCGGATTGCCGAAACGATACTAAACACTATCTACCAAAACAGGCAAAACTGGAAAACAAGCCGGCAGGGAATCAAAGATTGGGCATGGATCGTAGGAGTAGTAGGCGCTTCAATTACTTATATCATTAAATCCATCGCCTCCTTTTTCTCTTCGTAACCTCCGCAATTAATTCGTTCTATCTTAGCCAGAGTCTTCCTTAAAAGATTCTGGCATTTTTTTAGCTTTTTTATAAATTATACGTGGTGTCGCTTCGGCGCTCAACCGCTAAAATAAAAATAGAACCATCATTTTTTAGGCGATAGATGATTCTAATTTTTCCTTTCCGAGCACGAAAAATATTATCATACCCTTTAAGTTTTTTTATCTCTAAATTTTTAAATGCTTTATTCTGTAAGTTCTGTAAAATTTCTTTTATTATTGCCCGTTCTTTGTCGTTCAACTTCCTTAGCGCTTTAGATATCTTATCCATAAAGATTATTTAAAGCCGTGACAAAATATCCTTGATGTTAACTCCGCCTTTTTTTATTTTAGTAAAATCAACTGCCTCTTCCCATGCTTCGTCCAGTAATGGCGCCATTCTAAACAATGGCCTTGATTGCTTAAAAATAATAAAAGATTCGCCCCGCGCTACTCTTTGGGCATACTTGGCAATATTTTGGCGCAACTCTTTTAAACCAACTATATTTTTCATAATTTTAAAAAATAATTAGTTAAACTTTAGGTTAACTTTAGTTTAACAAAAAATATTGGGGGCGTCAAATATCATCCAAATATTTATGATTTTTAATTTCCGGCGGCAAGCACTCCTGCTCCTCCCGATAATCATACTCCGGCGAATATTTATAACCTTTGCCGTAGTTTAATTCTTTCATCAATTTTGTCGGCGCGTTGCGGATGTGCAACGGCACGGGCAGAGCGCCGTATTGTTTTACATCGGCAGCTGCCTTGCCATAAGCGACATACAGTTCGTTGCTTTTTTTTGATTTGGCCATGTACACAACCGCTTGCGCTAAATTTACCGAACACTCGGGCATACCAATGTAATGGCAGGCCTGATACGCCGCGACTGCCTGCGGCAGGGCTAAGGAATTAGCAATACCGATATCTTCGGAAGCAAAGCGGATCAGGCGGCGCGCGATATATAGCGGGGCCTCCCCGCCTTCAAGCATTCTAGCCAGCCAATACAACGCCGCATCCGCATCCCCGCCCCGCATTGATTTATGCAAGGCGGAAATAATGTTGTAATGCTCTTCCCCCGTCTTGTCATACAGCAGTGATTTTTGTAACGCTTCTTCAATGATTTTTTTGTCTATTACTCCCCTCTCCTTGGCAAGGAGAGGGATTGGGGGTGAGGTTTGCGCCGCCAACTCCAAAGCGTTCAACGCCACTCTCGCGTCCCCGTCCGACATCTCGGCTAAATATTGCAACGCGTCCGGCGCAATTTTTATGCTCCGCAATGCCGGCTCTTTAGTTAATGCCCGCTCCGCTAATTTTTTAATATGCGCGGCGGTTAATTTTTCCAGCACAAAAACGCGGCAACGCGACAGGAGCGCGGAGATAACTTCAAAAGAAGGATTTTCGGTAGTCGCGCCAATCAAAGTAATAATGCCGCGTTCCACATGCGGCAACAACGCATCCTGCTGCCCTTTGTTAAAACGATGAATCTCGTCAATAAAAATAATGGTCTTTTTGCCTTCTTTCAGCCTTTTAGCCGCCGCTTCCACTTCCCGCCGGATGTCTTTGACGCCGCTTGATACCGCGCTTAGCGGCACGAATTCCGCCTGCGTCAGATTGGCAATGATGCGCGCGAGCGTTGTTTTGCCGCAACCCGGCGGCCCCCAAAAAATAATAGAGGGCACGCGGTCCCGTTCTACTGCTAGCCGTAAAATTTTTCCGGCCCCAATAATTTTTTCCTGCCCGACAAACTCGTCTAGCGTGCGCGGGCGCAGGCGGTCGGCCAAAGGGGCGTTTGAGTTTGTAAAATTATATTGCGACACAAAAATTTATAAATTTCTAATTCCTAATTTCTAATCAAGCCCCTTAGAAATTAGAAAATTTATTGTCCAAATCTTCTCCCCCTCTTATTATATTCGTCTAAAATGTTAATCACGTCCATTTCTTCAAAATCCGGCCAATATTTTTTAAAAAATAACAGTTCGGAATAGGCGCTCTGCCAAAGCAAAAAATTGGACAAGCGCTGTTCGCCGGCGGTGCGCACTATTATATCCGGATCGGGCAACTGCCCGTTGTACAAATACTTGCGGATAATTCCTTCGTGAATTTGTTCTTCGGTTAGTTGATGCTTAATAATTTTTTTTACGGCGTCAATCAATTCCGGCCGGCCGCCGTAGTTAAAACAAATATTGAAAGTGCCGGACAAATTGGTTTTTGTTTTTTCCATCGCCTCTTCGCATAAGGACGGCAACTCTCCGGGCAATTCATCCAAGCGTCCGCTGAAAAGCACGCGATAGTCTTTCTTTTTAAAATCTTCCGACAATTCTTTAATGCCTTGCTCCAACAGGGCCATTAAGTAACTAACTTCCTCTTTGGCTCGGCTCCAGTTTTCGGTCGAAAAAGCGTACACGCTTAATACTTTTACGCCGCGCAAAAAAAACCAGTCGGTTGCTTCTTTCATTTTGGCATAGCCGCGCCGATGCCCTTCCAATTGGGGCAAATTGCGTTCGCGCGCCCAGCGCCGGTTGCCGTCCATAATTAGACCGACATGAACAGGAATTTTCTTTTTAACTCCATCATTCATAAATTACAATTTTTAAAAATTAAAAATTTATTATTTTTACAAGTTTAACTCTCTCCCCCGCCCCGCTGATAATTTTTATATTTTCTTTAGTTACGGCAAACTCTTGCGCTAAAAATTTAATCAGCTCCGCGTTCGCTTTGCCTTTAACCGGCGGGGCAGCGACGTCTATTTTAATAGTTTGGTCGCTCATTAAATCTTTCACTTTGGTTGCCGTTGCCTGCGGACGAACCTTAATACGCAAATATATTTCGCCAGTACGCCGCAATTGTCGTTTAAACTCTGATAAATCCATACTCACTTGACTTATTTTAAGGCAAACCTTAAGCTGATGTCATCCTAACAAAAACAAAGGAGATCTTTCAATGACATCAATTACTATTTCTCAATGGGGCTTAATTTTAGCTGGTAATGGTTTTGTGTTAACATTAATTTGCGAAATAATGGTTATCTGCCTTCCCAAAAAAGAAACGGGAGCGGACGCTAATATCACCGAGTACCAAAAAAATAACTTTATCCGATGTTCTTGGCTGGGCATCATCCTGATGGGAGGGAGTATCTTTATTTTCGTGGGTAATTATCTGTATAATTACTTCTTCTACTTTACCCGGTAAGTAAAAATAGTTTGCCCGCTAAAGCCTCGGCTTCATCGCTGGGGCTTTTTTATCTAATAATAAATTAAAAAATCACGAAAATTTTTTATAGCGGCGTTAACCGCTTTTACTTCTTTAATTTGCGCCCCACGCGTCCCGCTCTGGCACCAGGCGACAAATTTGTTTAAAGTTTCCTCTTCTCCTTCCGCCTCAATATATACTGACCCGTCCGGCTCATTGCGGACAAAACCAACTATTCCCAACTCCTGCGCTTTTTGTTCGCTCGCGTAACGAAAACCGATTCCTTGCACCCGACCGATTATTTTAATATTAAAATGCTTGAGCATACCTAAATTTTTTCTCGTTCGCTTACACGCCTTGATTGTTATCGATTGTCACCGTTCCCTTGCAACATCCCGCGCGCCTGCCGTGATTGTGTTTTGGCTAAATTGCGTTGCGCCACTTCTTCCAAATCAAAATCCAAATCGGCAGCAATCTGCGCCAGATACCAAAGCACGTCGCCTAATTCTTTGATAATTTCTTGTTTGTGCCCGTCGTTGATTTGGCCATCGTGGTCGCGTAAAATTTTTTTCATTTTTTCCGCTACCTCCCCGGATTCGCCCACCAGCCCAAGCACCGGATAGGTTAAACCGTATCCTTTAGCCGGATATAATGCGGTCCTGCGCGACTCGCGCTGATATTCGTTAAATGTCATATTTTAATTTAATTATATGTTAATCGGTAAGCGGCAATGCCAAAGGCAACCGCGACATTAAGCGACTCTTTTTTGCCGCGCATGGGAATGGCTACAATTACGTCAGCTTGCGCCAAAATTTCCGGCGGCAGCCCGTCGACTTCCGCGCCTAAAATCAAGACTATCTTACTTTTCCTGAAGGCGAGATTCCGAAATCTCGCCTTCACAGGAAATAATAAAACCGCTTTTTTATCCTGTTCCAACGCAATAATAGTATACCCCTCCTGTTTTAATTTTTCCAGCGCTGCTAAAGTTGATTTAACTTGCTCCCAAACGACTGTTTTTTCCGCTCCCAAAGCGACTTTAGCTAATGCTTTGTTAGGCAAACCAAAGCGGTCAATCGGCGCGGGCGTGATGCCGCATAAGTATAATTTCGCGCAACCGGCCGCGTCCGCCGTGCGAAAAATTGAGCCGACATTATGGTTAGAACGGATATTGTGCAAAATTGCTATCATAATGATTTAAACATAACAAAAATAGAGCTTGTCGTCCAAAAGAACGCCAGCTCTATTTAATGCTTTATCCATACACCTTCCAGAATACCCCCACACCAAATTTTGGTGTTGGGGTTTAATACCCGGCGGTGAAGGTGTTTGGATTTATTTTTTATTACTTTCCCTCGCCGGCGCCGCCTCGCTTTAACAGTTTAACTAAATACACCGCGATAATCACTAAAATAATCGTCATCACTAAAGCGTAGACAAATTTGGCGATGACGGTATCTTTGCCAAACGGAAAAACTTTTTCAATTAAGCTGGCAATAGCGTCGTTCCAGGCTAAGCTCGCCACCAGCCCGAAAGCGCCGATGATGTAGCCGGAAATGCGCTCCCGGAATTCTTGTTGTAGTTTGTTCATATATTATTTATAATTTACTTTTTTAGTCTACCAAAAATAAAATAAATGGCCAATAGATTTTTAAAATAAAAGTCTCGGACTAATCATTTAGCTCGAGACCGATAACCACTTCCGGATTTTGGCTAATAAATTATAGCTTACAATCAATCTGGTGACAACGGTTAAGGCGACGCAACCTGTAATAATTATTCCGGCCAGAAAACCGGCGCCAAAACTAATGAACAAACCGACAAAAAAATCAACCCCGAGGCCAATGCCAAAACCAAAGCCCAAGCCGGCAGCGCAGCCAGCGCCCAGACTAACGACCAAGCCAGCGATTATGCTGATAATACCTGCCAATACTAAACCAGCAATAAAACCCGTAGTAAAATCAGCGCTCAAAACAATAAATAACCCAACGGCTATACTAATAATTACGCCTATGCCCGGCCCGATAAGCAAGCCGATCGCCATGCCAATGTCAAAATCATTTAACTTCTCCCCCGCAGTATCAAAGAACATTATTATTACCGAGACAACAGATATCGCTAAGAGCGGATTCCACCAGCGGGAAATTTCTAGCGATAAAAAATATCCGCCGTACTTAATTAGCTGGGCACTGATTAAGCTCGGCACTTGCTGTGCGAGCAGGTGCCATATTATCATTCCGCAACCAACCAGGCCAAGCATAAACAAAGACCACCTTAGCATCAATTTTATTCTTCTCATTCCCTGTCTCCTTTTTTAAAATTGTAAAAAACAAGCAACAACTTAAGTAATGAACAATATAACAAAAAACTGTCAACCAGTCAAATGGCGAAGTTAATAAATTTTAAAATTTAAAATTAACAAACTACCCTTTACCGCTTTATTTTATTAGACAAAAAGGCAAAAAGCCAGACGCCCGCCGCCGCCGCTATATTCCAGATAATCAACCCGGAAATAAAGTACCCGATACCGAAAAAATCTGACTGAAAAGTTACTTCGGCGTGCAGGGAATATTTCATAAATAAACTTCTGATTGGCGGATAAACCGCCACCCCCGCGTAGCAAACGATATAAACGATACTTACCCAAGCCGAAGCGACTTTAAGTAAATGTTTGGTGTTAATCATAGTTTTCAATTTTTTCACCTCCTTTTTTAATTTAAGAATTTTTATTTTCTTTGTCCGCCGAAGTTTTTATCTCAATATTATTGGCGCAGGCGGCGGAGAAAACGAATACTCCTGAATTTTCAAAATGTCTTTGTTGGTCGGGGCGCCGGGAATTGAACCCGGATTACACGCACCCGAAGCGTGCGTAATACCGTTATACCACGCCCCGTAAATTTTATATTTAATTTTAAATTTGCATTTTCAATCTAAAATCATAAATCTGAACTGGTTGTGGACCTAGCCAGAATCGGACTGGCGTCTCGGCAATGCGAATGCCGCGTCATACCACTAGACCATAGGCCCCTGAAATAAGCGCTGGGTAAATCTGATGTTTTAAGCTTGGTTTAAGGAAGTAAAAATAACATACAGCATTTCCAGCTGGTTGGCAATAACTTTCAGAAACATCTTCTGCTCTCGGCTGACGGCGCATTCATCAATAACGCAGAAAGATTTGATTTTTAAATTATCCTGCTCGGAACAAAAAATATCCTGGCCGACCGGCGCCTGCTTATTAATTAAACCATTATTATCCAGGTTGTGTTTCAATAACACGGCTGTTTCGCCGCGCGCCGCGCTGTACTCGGTTAAAGTCTGCTGATTTGTTAAATCAACAACCCGCAGCACAACCCAATTCGCAGGCACAATGCTTAAAACTTTGTCCGCTAAAAATTTTAAAATGTATTTAAAATCCTGCTTACTTTCCGGATACTTTTTAATATCGGAAAACATCGAGCGCATCTCGGCTATTTGGACATTCAACGCTCCGATATATTTAAACATCTCTTCCAGCCTACTTTCTAAATTACTTTTATCCGTTTCTAACTGCGCCATCAATTCCGTATTTCTGGCCGCCTGCTGGCGATATAGCAGCATCATAAAATAACCGGCTATAAACAATAAAATAATCGCCGTTCCTTCTACCGCCTCTTCCGGTAAAAATAAAAAACCGCTGTCGATAATATAGGGCGTTAAAGTAATGCCGATAAAAATTAATAGTAAAATCAGCAGATAAACATTCTCTAAAAAACGAAATTTTTTAGACATAAATTTTTCCCTTTTATTTATCACTTAACCCAAAATTCCTCTTTTATTTTTTTATCGTCTTGCTCTCTTTTTTCTTCAATAACTATTTTGGCTTTGCCGCGCAACTCGTTTAATTCCAATTTATTCAATTCCTTGCTTCTTTTTTCCAGATACTCTTTAGTATTTAATTCGGCATCTTCAAGCACCTCTGACAAAAGTACGTCCAAGATGGCGCCGATTTTCGGTCCGGGCTTTATTTTTAAAATCTTTATTAAATCATCGCCGTTTATTTTCAGCATCTTTACCGACACGGGATCGTTTTGTACTTTCTTAAACATATACTGCAGATGGCGCAACTTGTACGGCATCGCTTTGGGCGTGCCGCTGCCTAATCTGTCCGCTACGCGCAAATCAATCAAATCCTGCAGGTTTTCCCGGCCGACTTTATTAATCAGCCGGCGCACCGACGCCGCCGTCACTTCTCCGACATTATAATAAAACATGTGATGGCGCACTAAGTTCACCACGCGCTCAATGTCGTCGCGGGAAAATTTCAGCCGTTCCATAATGCGCTGCGCCATCTTCGCGCCGACATAGTCATGGTTATAAAAAGTGGCGTCCGTTCCCTGCCCGCGCTTGGTTTTTGGTTTAGCGATATCGTGCAGCAGCGATGCCAAGCGCACCTGATAAAATTTATTTTTAGTGTAACGCAAGGATTCAATCGCGTGCTTAAAAACCGTATAGGGATGGTGCTTATTTTGCGCCACTCCCACGCCTTCCTCTAACTCCGGAATAATATAGCGCAAGAGTTTTGTCTGGTGCAAAAGCAACATCCCTTCCGCCGGATAATCGGATTGTAAAATTTTTACCAATTCGTCATGAACCCTTTCTTTGGACACGAATTTAATCGCGCCGGCAAGTTTAATTATCGCCCTTGCCGTTTTTGGCTCAAGTTCAAAATTAAGTTCAACCGCTAAGCGCACCGCCCGCATCATCCGCAAGGCGTCTTCTTTAAACCGGTCGGCCGGCTCCCCTACCGCCCGGATAATTTTTTGCTTAATGTCCTTTTGCCCGCCGAATAAATCAGTTACCCCCTCACCCCGCGCTCCGCGTTTCCCCTCTCCCTTAGGGAGAGGGGCCTGGGGGGTGGAGGAAATGGCCATCGCGTTAATCGTAAAATCCCGCCGCTCCAAATCTTTGTCCAAGCTGTCTTCAAATTTTATTTCATCCGGATGCCGGCGATCCGAATAGCCCTGCTCGGAGCGATAAGTTGTAATTTCAACATACTTTAAATTTTCTTCTCGCTTCTCTTCGCTAATTTTAACTAAAACCGTGCCGAATTCATTTTCGTATTTAGCGTCCGGAAAAATTTTTATAATCTGCGTCGGCCGCGCGTTGGTCGTTATGTCCCAATCTTTTGGCGCTTTATTCATTAGCAAATCGCGCACGCAACCGCCGACTAAGTACGCTTCAACCCCTGCCTGCTCTAATTTTTCTAAAATAACTTGTATTTGTTGAGGAATAGTCATATTATTTATTTACGCCCTTTACAAAACTAATCCAATAAGGTAATATCCCGAGTACTCGGGAAATGCTTTGTCTAAAAATCCTAATTTAACTATACAAAAATCAGCATCTTTAGGCAAGTTAAATTGCGCGCAAAGGAGGACAAACTAATGTTATTTTTGCTCATTGCCAAACCAAGGCCCCTGCCAGCGAGCGTCAGCCGAATGCTCCATGGGTGTTTAGTTGAGCAAGCTGTGGTTGTGTTGCAAAAATTATGGGAGAAGGGAAAATTGATTTCTTTTTGGGAGATTAAGACTGGCGGGACAGCCACGATAATTCAAGCCAACTCTTTAACCGAGTTAAAGGAAAATTTAACCCATTATCCGCTCTTTCCTTTCTTTATTTGGGATATAAAGGAAGTGATTAATGTTTCTGTATTGAATCTTTTATCGAAACAAGTATTATCATGATAAAATTATCAAGAAAGGAAATTGACATGCATTCAATACCGATGGAAGAGCGCGGGGATATAGTTATTTTACGGTTGGATGGACCTTTAGACCCAGCTCATGCCAATGCGTTGCAACACTACCTTGCCATCCTACTGACGGCTGGCTGGAAAAAAGTTATTATTGATATGAATGAAGTGTCGGCAATTCTTTCTTACGGCTGCGGTACCTTAACGCATCTTATTAAAGAAGCAAAACAAAATGGGATGCAAATGAAATTTTTTGGCTTTCAGCCAGAACCGAAAGCTGTCCTAGAAAGAAACAACATTGATAAAATTCTCCCTTGTTATGCGACAGAAGAAGAAGCCATTGCTTCTTTTTCAAGTTAAGGTGGGTGGCACAAGATTTGAACTTGTGACCTTACGGATGTGAACCGTACGCTCTAACCAACTGAGCTAGCCACCCATATTATACCTAAAGGAGTAAGTGCAATGCTCCCCGCCAGCAGCCCTGTCTGCTTACGCAGTTTGCGACGGGTAACCAACTGAGCTAATTGTCCTGCACTTATCGCTAATCATAAGAAAAAAATATTGATTCGTCAATACAAAAAAGCTCTGCTTCACCCAGAGCTTTTCTTTTTTTATATTTTAATTAACGTTTTAAATTTTAATACTGTCAATCGCGGCGCGGATTACTTTAGCTGACTGGTGCAGCTGCTTTTTTTCCAAAGCAGACAATTCAATGTTTAAAATTTCTTTGACGCCGCGGCGGTTTACTACCGCCGGCAAAGACAGATAAACATCGCTGATGCCGTACTGCCCGCTCAAGTAAACCGACGCCGGAAAAATATGGTTTTCATTATATAAAATCGCCCGCACGATCCGCGCTACCGCGAGCGCGATCGCGTAATAAGTCGCTCCTTTTTTACAAATTAAATCATAAGCGGCGTTTTTAGTCTGCCGATAGGCGGCTTGTACCGCCTGCTTGTTATACTTAGGAAAAACGGCAAGTTTGCCGCCCATGATGTTGGCGTGCGAATAAACCGGCACCGAACTGTCGCCGTGTTCGCCGATTAAATACGCGCCCACGCTCTCGGCCGCTACGCCCAAAGATTGCGCCAGTAAATAACGAAAGCGCGAGGAATCCAAAGCAGTGCCGGTGCCGAACACCTGATTAGCCGGGAATCCCGAGGCTCTATACGCGACATAAGTTAATACATCCAACGGATTCGTTACCATCAAAATAATGGCTTCGCTAGTATATTTAATAATTTTATGCATAATCTCGGCAACGATTTTGCTGTTGGCAGCCGCAAGCTCCAAACGAGCTTGCCCTTCTTTTTGTTTTAAGCCGGCTGTGATAACTATTACATCGGCATCGCGGCAATCGGCGTAACTACCGGCCCAAACTTTAGCCGGCGATAAAAAAGAAATCCCGTGCTGCAGGTCTAAAACTTCGCCGGCGCATTTATTTTTATCAATGTCAATCAAAACGATTTCGGATGCGATGCCCTGCAGCATTATCGCGTACGCGCTGGTAGCGCCAACCAAACCGGCGCCAATGATAACGACGCGAGTGGACTCAACTGGTTTGGGTGATTTCTTAAAAAACATATGAAAATTACTGACAAAAATTTTAATGGGATTGCTTCGTCGCCCCGAGTCCCGAGAACTCGGGATCGGGACTCCTCGCAATGACATATTATTATAATTTGCCAAACATCTCCGCCATCTCCGCCAACCTATTGCTGTATCCCCACTCGTTATCGTACCAAGCGATTACTTTAACTAAATCGCCGCCGATGACTTTGGTTAAGGGCAAGTCTACGATAGCGGACGCGGGATTGCCGATGATATCCGAAGAAACCAGCGGCTCATTGGTAACGGCTAAAATGCCTTTTAAGCGCGCCGTGCCGCTCGCTTTGCGCAGGGCTTCGTTTACTTTATAAACGGTTACCGGTTTATTGACGACATATACGACATCCACGATTGAGCCGCAAATTACCGGGGCGCGCAAAGCTAAGCCGTCAAATTTTCCCTCCAGCTGCGGAATGGTTTTGGCGGTGGCAATGGCGGCGCCGGTCGTGGTCGGCACAATGTTATGCGCGGCCGCGCGCGCGCGCCGCAGGTCCTGATGCGGCCCGTCGACTAAATTCTGGTCGGAGGTATAAGCGTGCGTGGTCGTCATCACCGCTTTTTTTATGCCGAAACTTTTATGGATAACGGCGGAAACAGGCGCTAACGCGTTTGTGGTGCAAGAAGCTAAAGAAATAACCTTGTCTGATTTAGAAATTTTATTTTCATTCACGCCTAATACAATCGTTTTGATTTCGTCGCTTTTAGCCGGCGCGCTGATTATCACTTTTTTAGCGCCGGCGCTTAAATGCAGCAGCGCGCTTTCTTTATCCCTGAACCGGCCGGTGCATTCCAACACCACATCCACCGCCAACTTTTTCCAGGGCAATTCCTGCGGCTCTTTAACGGCAAACACCGGATAGGTTTGGCCGTCTACCGCCAAGGACTCTTTGGCGCTTGATACTTTTTTTTCGTACTTACCGTAAACGCTGTCGTATTGTAAAAGATGCTCGAGCGTTTTAGGGTCGGTTAAATCATTAATGCCGACGACGGTTACGTTTTCATTGTTCAGCAAGACTTTAAAAGTATTGCGGCCGATGCGGCCAAAGCCGTTAATCGCCACGCGAATTGTTTTTTTGTTAGTAAGAAAATTGTTAAACATATAAAGTGGTAAAATAATTAACTGCCCTAATTATACCACAACCGCTAAAAAATAAAATTGGCTATACCCAAGTGAGCGATAGCCAATACTGCATCAACGCCAAATCGTTAGTTAATAACGAGGGCGATACCCAGAACAGATTCCCATTGGCGCAGTAATTGAGTTCTTCTCTGTAAAAATACTCCGAAAAAATAATATCTTTTGCTTCAAAGACGGCATCAGATTGGGCGAAAAATTTGTCGTCAATTCTTGAATGCCTTGGATGGTTTCAGATAAAACCGGCCCGTATAAACGACGTAATACTTTTTGGTACTCAAGATCTTTCCCCCATCCTTCAATCATATCCCGCTCTTCTTGAGTTGCGCCTGCTTGAACTAAAAGTGCCATCGCCTGTTCGTTCATGATTAGACCTCCTAAAAAGATCGATTATAAAGAATACCTGACAAATTCCGTTACTTTCACCTCCCCCAAAATTTCTTTCACTTTCCGCTTGTCGTCTTTAACGTATTCTTGCTCCGTTAAACAAACTTCTTGAAAATATTTCTGTAGTTTGCCCGCAATAATTTTATCCCACATACTTTCCGGCTTGTTTTCGGCTTTTAACTGCTCGCCGTAAATTTCTTTCTCGCTCGCGATTTCCTCGGCTCCTTTGGTTTGCGCCTCGTTAATATCTAAATATTTGGGGTTAGCGGCCGCAACTTGCATTGCTAAATTTTGAGCTAACTCTAACTGATTCGGCTTATCTAAAGAGACTAAAACGCCAATTTTACCGCCCGCGTGAATGTAGCTAGCGACCGTATTGCCGGCTATCACCGCCATTCTCTTAACGCTTAATTTTTCTCCGATGACGCCGCTTAAACTTTCTATCCGCTCTCTCACGCTTGAACCATCAAGCGGCAGCAACAGCAATTCCGCCAGCGTCGCCGGCTTTTTATTTTTTACCAATTCAAAAATTTGGCGAGCAAAATTTTTAAACTGTTCGTTGCGCGCCACAAAATCAGTCTCTGAATTTACCTCCACCATATACCCTTCCGTAGCCGCCTCGTTTATGCCGGATAAAATAACGCCCTCGCCCGCTTCGCGGTCAGCGCGCTTAGCCGCTTTAATTATGCCTTTTTTACGCAGTATTTCCGCTGCCTGCTCTAAATTTCCCCCGCTTTCTTCCAGCGCCGTTTTGCAGTCAGAGATGCTTGCCCCGTGCTTTTCACGAAGAAATTTTATGTTTTCCATTGTTATTGGCATACAGTAAAAATTAAAAATTCTGATAACATTTTCCTTTTGTTTTCTTTATTTTTTGCTTTATTGTTTCTTTGCCCCTTGTCCGTTCCCTGCCGGCTTCGCTGTCTTTGCCTGCGCTTTTCCTTCGCTAATCGCTTGGCGAAGATAATCTAAAACGAGCTTTACCGTTTTAGTGGCGTCGTCGTTGCCGGGGATTACGTATTTTACGCCCGTCGGGTCAACGTTAGTGTCGCAAACGGCGACCACCGGCACGCCTTTCTTTTTTGCTTCCGCTAACGCCGTCCGCTCGTGCTTAATGTCCCAGATAAAAATAACATCCGGCAGCTTTTTTAAACTCGCGATGCCGCCGACCATTCTGTCTAATTTGGCAATTTGGCGGGAAAATTCCAACTGCTCTTTTTTAGTGTATTTAGTCAGTTTGCCGGTTTCTTTTTTTTCTTTTAAATCAAGATAATTTTTGATCAGCCGCTTTATTACCGAAAAATTAGTCAGCGTGCCGCCCAGCCAACGATTATTAATGTAGGGCAGCCCTAAATCCAGGCCTAATTTAGCGACCGGCGCGCGCACTTGGTCCTTGGTGCCAACGAGCAAAATAGTCTTATTTTCCGAGACCATGCGGCTGACGAATTCGAGCGCTTCGGTAAGCATCGCTTGCGTTTTTTGCAGGTCAATAATATGCACGCCCGCCCTTTGGCCAAAAATAAAAGGCGCCATTTTGGGGTGCCACTTGCTCGTGCGGTGCCCGAAGTGCATGCCCGCTTTGAGCATCTCTTCCAAAGTAGGGATCTTTACCATAATTTTAGTTTCCTTTATCCTGTGAAATAATTCACAAGTTTGCCTCCGCCTCCGCCACCCTGCAATCAGCAAGGCAAGGAAATTTATCCACACACCTTAAAATTAAGGTGTGGGATTTATGAGGCGTGAGAGATTTATAAATTATGCTTACACTTTAAAACACGTCGCGAAAAAAGTCAACCCTTGTCAACTAAAACAATTTATGATAGTCTTTATTTTAGTATAAATTATTTACGAAATTAGCAATTGGCGGTATTCGCATTTATTAAAATAACAATGTAAGTCCGTACAATCTATTCGCGTTAAAGGATCGCTTATGCGTTTAGGTGCGCACAAAACAACTTCTATTATGAAGAAAGACATCCATCCAGCTTATTATCCGGAAAGTAAAGTAACTTGCGTCTGCGGCAATTCTTTTACGATTGGTTCAACCTTGCCGGAGCTAAAAATTGAAATCTGCAGCGCCTGCCATCCTTTTTATACCGGCAAGCAAAAATTGATTGATACCGCCCGCCGCGTAGAGAAGTTCCAGGCCAAATCCGTAAATAAAGCGGCCTTAGCCGACCGTAAAGGCAAAAAAGCCAAACGCGCCGCCAAAGCCGCCAAAAAAGAAAAGAAAGAAGTGACGGTTAAAATTAAACCAAGTGATTTAGCCGAAGACAATAAAAAATAACGTCATTAAAATAATGAGTGCTGTTACTTAGTTGTACCGTTTATGGTACAATAAAGTTAGCGGAACTCATTATTTTTATTCACTTAATTGTCATTCCCGCGCATGCGGGAATCCCGCTGACGAAGCAATATCGCCTATTCTACGAGATCCTCGCCTGCGCGGGGATGACAGTGAGGCAAGTATGTACGCAGACATCAAAGAAAAGCTAAAACAACTTGCAGCCGATCTAAACGAGCCGGCTAATTTTTCCGATGTCCAAAAAATGGCGCGGCTCAATAAAGAATACAGCGACACTAAATATTTAGTTGACTTAATCGTAAAGTTGGAGAAACTCTCGGCGGATATTGCCGGCAATAAAGAAATAATTAAAAAAGAAGGAGACGCGGAATTGAAAGCGCTGGCCGAAGAAGAGCTTAACCAGCTGGAGCAACAACGGCAAGAATTATCACGCCGGCTGGAAGAAGAGTTGCGTCCGAAAAATCCGCTGGACAAAAAAAACGCGATCGTAGAAATTCGCGCCGGCGCGGGCGGCGACGAATCAACTCTCTTCGTCAGCAACCTTTACGGCATGTACCTTAAATACGCCGAAAAACAGGGTTGGAAAATGGCTATTTTTGACTCTAACCGCATCGGCATCGGCGGATTTAAGGAAATTATCTTTGAAGTAATCGGGGCTGGCGCTTACGGCGCGTTAAAGTACGAAGCCGGCACGCATCGCGTTCAGCGCGTGCCGGAAACGGAAAAATCCGGGCGTATTCATACTTCCACTGCCACGGTGGCTGTTTTTCCTGAAGCGGAAGAGGTTGAGGTGCAAATTAAAGATGAAGATTTAAAAATTGACACTTACGCCGCCTCCGGTCCGGGCGGGCAAAAGGTAAATACCACTAACTCCGCGGTGCGCATTACGCACCTTCCTACCGGCACCGTCGTTAGCTGCCAGGACCAAAAGTCCCAGCAACAAAACAAAGTTAAAGCTATGAAAGTTCTGCGCTCCCGCATTCTCGCTCACCTGGAAGAGGAGCGGCAAAAAAAAGAGTCGGCGGAGCGAAAACAGCAAATCGGATCGGGCGACCGCAGCGAAAAAATCCGCACTTATAATTTTCCGCAGGACCGCATTACCGACCACCGGATAAAAAAATCGTGGCACAACATCACCACGATTTTGAATGGGGGGCTGGGCAGCATGATTGAAGAACTGCGCCAAGCTTTAAATTAATCACCTAATCACCATCACCGATCAAACAATGTTAAAGTACATTCGGCGATGAAAGTGATGCTTACATCGTATTCAATGGCCTGTCCTCCGTCATTTTCCGGTGAAGAAAGAGGTGCACTCATTGATCCTTGAAAAAGAGGGGTATCTTCGTCAGAACTATTAACAAAAAAATCGGGATTAAATCGTAGCTTAAAATTCAAAGACACCAAATCATCCAATACCCCCTCCGGAGCATCCGCTGTTATCTTGATGCCTTTATTATCCGCTAAAAACATCATTACTGTTGCTACTGTCTCTTGGACTCGGAATGCTTCTCCGGTAAAAGTTATTCCTTGATAAGTAGCATCGGGCAGGGGAAGGATGCTTACCTCTAATGTTAATGTTTGTAAAAACTCAAACATCCCTTCCGCCGCCATCACCATCTTTAAATTATGGCTGGCAAAAACATTTAAACTACGGTGAACAAATACTTTTTCTACTCCTTCTGGCTGGTTGTTATTCGTTGTTTCCATCGCTTTATCCCTCTTTCCCTAAAAAAGAATGTAAAGATCACTTAAGTGTAAAGATCAATCTTTTCTCTTATTAAACGCCAAAAATGACATTTAGTCAAGCTCTAATTAAGGCCTATCCCAAATTACGGGCGGCGTTGATAAATTCCGCTTATTTAGACGCGGAACTTTTGTTATCTTTTGTTTTATCCGCCCGAGGCGGACAGGAAAAATCTCGTGAATGGATTCTAGCGCATCCGGAAATTAAATTAAGCAAAAAACAAATTCGCGCATACGACAACTTAATTAAACAACGCGCTCGGCATGTGCCGATAGCTTACATAACGCGCGAGAAAGAATTTTACGGCCGGCCGTTTTATATTGACGAGCGTGTGCTGGTGCCGCGGCCGGAAACGGAAATGATGGCGGAAGAAATACTCTGTCATTGCGAGGAGTCCCGAGCTGCTCGGGGCGACGAAGCAATCCCGGTGTCATCCGCAATAACAACGAGATTGCCGCGCTTCGCCGCCAAAGACGACTCGCTCGCAATGACAATCGTGGATGTTGGCACCGGAAGCGGCTGCATCATAATCACGCTGGCAAAAGAATTGCAATATTGTAAAAACTTAAAATTTTTTGCTACCGATATTTCCTCTGGCGCGCTCGCGGTCGCCCGCCAAAACGCCCGTTTACACGGCGTTGACAAAAAAATAAAATTTCTCCGCGGTAATTTGTTACAACCGTTATTTTTAAAAATTAAAAATCATAAAATTAAAAATTTTTTTATCGTTGCCAATCTTCCCTACCTCACGCCAGCGCAAATTCAACAATCCCCGACCATCAAACATGAGCCGAAACTGGCGCTGAATGGCGGCGCAGACGGTCTTAAATACTATCGCCAACTCGCCGTCCAACTCCGACAATTTCATATCAAATATCCCAATATCTCAATATCTCTTTTTTGCGAAATTGACCCAGCACAAAGCAAAAAAATTAAAACAATATTTTCTTCCGTCATTCCAGCGAATGCTGGAACCCAGAAAAAAAATAATCAGATGAAGATTAAAAAAGACCTCGCCGGACGAAACCGAATAGCCATTGTGAAATTTTGACGGCCAGACAAACCTGCGGTATAATAATATTACTCAAGTTATTAACAGCTATAAATTTATGACGCTGACTCCAGAACAATTTAACATGCTCGTTACTAAAGAAGAGCACCGGCAGCTAGAAAAAAAGGTTGATGCTATTGCCGAAAATGTGGGGAAAATACTTACTGCCGTTGATGGCATAGCAAAAAAACATGAGACTTTTGAACAAGAACTCGTCGCTAACATCGCAGCCCACGACCGATTTCAAGCCGACATCACTAAATTAAAAGTTCATACCGGGCTGAAAGCATAAACTTAAAAATATATAAAAAACAAAGCCGTTCCAGATTGGAACGGCTTTTTGAATTACTGATAAATTCATCATTCTAATTCTGAATTGCCACCTGCCCCTCTTCCTGCACTACCTCAATCCAGGTCGTGCCGGCGTTAAATTTTATTTCTTCCCCGCCCTCGTCATAAATTTTTTCCCGGCTTTGTTTATTTTCTTTCCGCCATTTGCCGATATTGCACCCGCCATCCAAACAATACCACGCTTTACCCGAGCCGATTGTGTCCATTTTCCGGCGCAACTCGCTGTCAATAACGCGCGCCGATACTTTTATAATAATGACATTTTTAGCCACTATCGGCGCGCCGTCCGTCTGCCTAGGATCGGCGAGACTGGCGTCCTGATGCGGCGCGCCGGCTAAATAACGCGCGTATTCGTTTTTTTCTTTATCATACCGCCAGTGCGCTAAAAAATCATAAACCGAAAAATTGACGGCGATACCGCTGGCCCCGCGCGCTTTTAGTTCGGCTTCGTCTTTATACAGCCAGCCGTCATAATCGCCGTTGCTTAAATTCATCTTAACTAAATACTTGCTGATGTTAGCCGAAGAAATAAAAACGTTGTGCGGCGCCGCGTAATTATTTGCCCGCCAAAAATAATTGCCTTGATAAAATTCATTGAGATTGACGGTCGGCTCCTTTTGCAAGCGCGCCAGCGCTTCCGGGCTGCCGCCGACATGGACGTAAAGCGCGTTATAACCTTGCGCCCAATCAATGTAATACGGCCGCGCGCTGCGCACCGGCCCGATTTTATCCAGCGTCTGCCCGTCCGCAAAAATAGCCAAATAGCGCGTGATGCCTGATTCCGCTTTGGCCTCATAAACAACATTGGCCCGCGCTAAACCGGCTGGCGGCCTTCCGTTCGGGTCGTTATCAATCATCACGGCAACCGGATAATTATTGGCCGTTTGCGGGTCAACATAAACGCCGTCAATCTGCCGCCGGACGTAATAAGAAGGGACGGCTGACTTTGTTTCAGTCAATATTTTAATGATACTTTTTTGACCGGAATTAAGCGCCAGTAAAATATCTTGTTTTGTCGCTTGGCTGGCTATCAGCCAAAAAGCTCCCAGCGAGCCGCCGGCTAAAATTGCCAAAATTAAAACTGCCAGCGTTGGCCAAGTTATTATTTGCCAATACCAAGCAGTTTTAACTTTAAGCGCGTTTAAGAATTGTAAAATTTTATTCTTCATTTTCCTCCTTCTTTGCCCTTGTGTTTTAATGCTTTTACCCTGTGTAGTTTAAATTACTACACGGGGTGAATGTTTTAATGATTTTTATCTTCCTTCTTTCCTTCCGCTGGTTTGGCTTCCTCGGCTGGCTGTTCTTTGCCTTCAGCTCCGGCGGCCGCTTGGGTTTCACCTTCCGCTGGGACAGCCGCTTCAACCGGCGCCTCTTCCTCTTCTTTGGGCTTAGCCACGTTAACTACCATTTCTGCCGGATCATTTAGTATGGTTACGGCTTCAGGCACGCGCAAATCTTTTACGTAAATAGCGCCGTCAAAAGAATCTAAACTTGACAAATCAACCGCGATTTTATTCAATAAATCGCCGGGCAAACATTCAATCTCTACTTCGCTTAAGTGCTTAATGATAATGCCGTTCTCGCTTTTAATAATGGGCGCTTCACCGCTAAATTCTAATTCCACCGCCGCCGTTAATTTTTGCTTTAAATCCGCTTCATAAAAATCAACGTGGATTATTTTGTCTTTTACCGGCTCGCGTTGCACGTCGTGAATTAATACTTTTTTATTCTGCCCGTCGTCTAAAATCAAATCAACCAAGCTTGATTCGCCTGCTTGGGCGTATAATTTTTCAAATTGGATGTAGTTAATCGTCAGGCTGGCTGCGGGCCGACCTTTGCTATAAATAATTGCCGGAATAAAGCCGTCCGCGCGCAGTTTATTAACCGATGTTTCTTTGGCTCTCGTAGCCGCTTTAAGTTGAGTCATAAATACAATGGTTAGAAAATATATAAAGTATTCTTATTTATATCTTAACCGGACTAAAATGTCAATCTCGCCGCCAGGGCTTAATTGTGCCTGGCATGGATCACTACGCTTTCCACTATGCCGATTAAAATTAAGCTGGCGATTAACGAACTGCCGCCGTAACTGACGAAAGGCAAAGGAATCCCCACTATCGGCAAGAGGCCGACATTCATGCCGATGTTAATAAACATCTCCACAAAAAGCAAAATAATCGTGCCTAAAATAATATATAAACCAAAATTATTATTCAGCCGTTTGACCCAGTGGATTAAGCGGAAAAACAGTACGGCAAAAAAAATCAGCAACAACGCGCTCCCTAAAAACCCCAGTTCTTCTCCCACTACCGCAAAAATAAAGTCCGTTTGGCTCTCGGGTAAAAATTTAAGCTGCGACTGCGAGCCGAAGCCTAAACCCCGGCCGAACATTTGGCCGGCGCCCACGGCGATGATTGCCTGGGCGACGTTGTAACCTTTGTCCAAAGAACTAATGTTAAAATTAAGAAAAGTTAAAATTCTTTCTTTTTGGTAATCTTTCAGCAGGAAAAAGAAGCTCAAGGCAAAAAACAAAAAAGTTATCAACGCGATGAGAGCGATTTGTTTTCTGCTTAAACCAAAAATAGCCAAAATAGCCAGCCAAAAAATAAAAATGATCATCGCCGAGCCGAAATCCGGCTGCCACAAAATCAGGGCGACAGGCGCAATCACTATCAAACTCGTGCTGATTAAATGTTTCAGCGGATTAATTTTATAAGAAGCGGCGGAAAAATATTTCGCGAGCGACAGCACGATTATTACTTTGACTATTTCCGACGGCTGCAGGCTAAAGCCGAAAAATTCAAACCACGCTCGCGTGCCGCGCACCGGTTCCCCTAAAAATAACACCAATACCAAAGAAAGGATGCCGGCGGCATAAATCCAAGCGTTTAAACCGTAAAGAGAATGGAAATCAACCAAGCTGACGAGCAACAGTAAAATTATCCCGACCGCGGCAAAAATCAACTGCTTTTTAAAATTAAGCAGGCTGGCTTCCCCGCTGCCCAAAGCGACGCTATAAATGACGGCTAAGCCAAAAGCGACCAATAAAATAACCGAACCGAATACCACCCAGTCAAATCGCTTAAAATGATTAAATAACCTAAGAAACATAAAAGTCCATAAAGTTTATAAAGTCCATAAAGTTTATAAAGTCATAAAAAATCCAGGTTCAGTGACTTTTGACTTTATGGACTTTACGGACTTTTGACTATCTTTTATTTCTCTTGTCCCGGCCCTAATTCAAAAGCGATGTAATTATCGGGGTCAAAGATGTTAATTGACGGGCTGACGGTTATTTGCGCGCCGCCTAAATACGCCGGCCATTGGATATTGACGGTACGCGTTTCTCCCGAATAAAATTTTTCTAAGCGGTATTTATTGATGCCGATAACATTGCCGCCGGCTTGCGCTACCAGATAAAAATCCGCCTCCCAATAATTATACGGCGAGTTATTGCGCGCCCGAAAATAAAGTGAATTTATCGGCAATCCCCTTTCCGCTCCGGAATTGTCTAATTTTATGTCCGACACTGAAATATCCGTGCGCTCTTTTATCGTCTGCCCGATGTCTTCAGATTCCTTCACGGCGAGGCGCTGCCACCTTATGTCCGTCAGGGAAACGACCGTCGTCGCTGTCCGGACGCCGGTATGCAAAAACGCCGTCAGGTATTTTTTTTCTTGCGGTAAAATAAATTCGGGCTGCGCGGCCGTTTTATTTCCGCCGACGATAAACGAGTAATCAAAACTCGCGTACCAGTTGTTGTTGGGATTATAAGCTAAACTCGCTAAATCGTAACTCGAACCGGCGCTGGATAAAATATTTACCGGACCAATCGTTAAATTCTGCGGCCCCCGCCTCACGATAAAATCATGAGTAATGCCCGTCGCGGTTACTAAGTTATACGCTAATTGCCTGTCCGCCAATATACCCTGATAAAAATAATAACCTAACCCATAAAGGCCATACGCCAATAACGGCAGACTGACAACCGCCATTACGCCAATTAAAACGCGCCGCAATAACGCGCGGCGTTGCACCCACCATAAGCCGAAACTAAGCTGCCAATTAGTCGGTCCTTCCACCGGCTGATAGCTTTTTAAGTTGTTGTTTAATTTTGGCGCTGCCGTTTCCTCCTTTTTGGGCATAATCATTAGTCCTTAAAATCTATAAAGTCCTTAAAGTCAAAAATCTGTAAAGTCAATCTTTAATTTAAAACTTTATGGACTCAACGGACTTTATGGACTTTTGACTAATTTATTATACCATAAATAACTGCAGTAACAAAATAAAAAGCCCCGCTGGGTATTTTCCAGCAGGGCGCGAGACGACATATCCAATACTTTTATGCTTATAATAAATTTGCGAGAGGATTATATATGTAGAAAGCATTAAGACCTGTAGAATAGACCTCTTGCTTTAATTCTTCCGCGAGATTGGGGTGGCGATAATAAACGCCACTAATAACTTCTGAAATAAGTTCGGGATGTTTTCTGAACAGTTTGCGCATTTTGGCAATCAGGTACGCTGCCATGCCTTTGCGCTCATTACTGTTCAAATCATTAAGCCCCTCTAGAGAGTACAAGATCTGCCCTCGCTCGGCAGGTATTCTCACTGAAAAGTGACATTCGAATTCCTCTAGCAACTCAAGGGGGCAAGACTTCAGAAACGAGCCGATAACCATTCCGGCTGTGTATGGTTTGGTTATCATTAGCAGCCGCCGCAGGTTAAAAGAAACGATGGTACCGTTTTTGCCGGCGCGCAGTATTTTATGCTCCTCTAATAGTCCCACTAAATCATCTCCGCAGCATCCTAATGCGGTTGTTTGGTATATGTCATCCCAGCCGATATCATCACATAACCTTTTCAGACACTTAAAAAAAACACAATAAAACCAAAAAGGAACATCACAAAAAAGATCAACAATGCGTCTTATAATGCGTGTCATAATGACACCTCCTGATATGTTTTTCCGAGACGGACTCGGAATTGGGGCGGACCCAATTGTTAGAATATAAACATATAATAAAATTTTTGTCAACTTCCCTCTTCTATTAAAATATGCTAAAATGGTAGCAGAAATTAACACTTAAATTTCGCATTTTTTTATTTAAAACTATAATCTGAAATATGCCTAAAAAATCAACCGAGAAATCAAATTACACCGCCGAAAGTATTACCGTCTTAGAAGGGCTTGACCCGGTACGCAAGCGCCCGGGCATGTATATCGGCTCTACGGCGGCGGCCGGCTTGCACCATTTAGTTTGGGAGGTGGTAGACAACGGCATTGACGAAGCGATGGCGGGATACGCCACCGCCATTATAGTTAAGATGCTCGTTAACGGCATGGTAGAGGTTAGTGATAACGGCCGCGGCATTCCGGTAGAAACCCATAAACAAACAAAAGTTTCCGCCTTAGAAACGGTAATGACGAAGTTGCACGCGGGCGGTAAATTCGGCGGCAGCGGCTATAAAGTTTCCGGCGGCCTGCACGGCGTCGGCGTCTCGGTGGTTAACGCTCTGTCTGAATACATGAAAGTGGAAGTGCGCCGCGAGGGCAAAGTTTGGATGCAGGAATACAAGCGCGGCGTTCCCCAAAAAAAAGTGCGCGCGGTAGGAAACTGCAAAGATACCGGCACCATCGTCACTTTTAAACCGGACGCGCAAGTATTTACCGAGTTGGAGTTTGACTGGGGCAAAATTTTAGACCGGATGCGCCAGCAGTCGTACCTGACCAAAGGCATCACTATCAGCGTCATTGACCAGCGCCCAAACCACCGGCCAAAAAATTTTAAATTTCATTTTGAAGGCGGAATCAAAGCGTACATTAAAGCGCTCAACCAATATAACACCCCTAAACACGAAACTATTTTTTACGCGGAAAAAGACGTCAATAACTCAAAAGTGGAGGTGGCTTTGCAATATAACGACGAATACAACGAAGAGGTGTTTGCTTTCGCCAACAACATCCATAACCCCGAGGGCGGCACGCATCTAATGGGTTTTCGCAGCGCTTTGACCCGAGTCTTAAATAACTACGCTCGTAAACAAAACCTGCTGCGCGAAAAAGACGAAAACTTAACGGGCGACGATACGCGCGAAGGCTTAACGGCGATTATTTCGGTAAAATTAACCGACCCGCAATTTGAAGGCCAGACTAAAAGCAAGCTCGGCAACGCCGAAATGCGAAATTACGTGGAACAAGTTTTTGGCGAGGCCTTTACCGTATTTTTGGAGGAGCATCCGCGGGAAGCGGAAAGCATCATCGGCAAATGCGTATTATCGGCGCAGGCGCGTTTAGCGGCCCGTACCGCTAGGGCGAATATTTTACGCAAAGGGGCGCTGGAAGGAATGACTTTGCCCGGCAAATTAGCTGACTGCTCGTCTCGTAAGGCTGAAGACTGCGAACTCTACATCGTTGAGGGCGATTCTGCCGGCGGGAGCGCCAAGCAAGGCCGCAACCGCGAGTTCCAAGCAATTTTGCCGCTGCGGGGAAAAATTTTGAATGTGGAGCGGGCGCGGCTGGATAAAATGCTGGCTAACAACGAGATTAAAAACTTAGTGATTGCCCTCGGCACCAATATCGATGAACAGCTGGACTTAACCAAACTTCGCTATCATCGCGTCATCATTATGACCGATGCGGACGTGGACGGCGCGCACATCCGCACCTTGCTCTTGACGTTATTCTATCGCCACTTCCGGCAACTGGTAGAAAACGGCCATCTTTACATTGCCCAGCCGCCGCTTTATCAAATTAAAAAAAACAAAGAAACCCAATATGCCTATTCGGATGAGGAAAAAAATAAAATTATAAAACAATTAGGCGGCGGCGAAATAGAAGAAACGGCCGAAGCGGCCGAAGAAGAAACAAGCGCGGCGGAGGAAGCGCAGGCGGAAGCGGACGAAATAAAAAAATCAGCCGCTAAAATCCATATCCAGCGCTACAAAGGCTTAGGCGAGATGAACCCGGAACAGCTTTGGGAAACAACCATGGCTCCGGCTAACCGCGTCTTGCTGCAGGTGGCGGTAGAAGACGCGGCCCGGGCGGATGAAACCTTTGACATTTTAATGGGCTCGGACGTAATCCCCCGCAAAAAATTTATCCAAGCGCACGCTAAAAACGTACAAAATTTGGATATCTAAAACAAAATTTGACATATTTTCCCATATGCTATATACTGGGGATAGAATAAAAACTGTTCCGAAAGCTTTCGGAACTGTTTTTTAAATCAAAATTACCTTATGGATATTGCGAATAAACTCAATACTTACATTAGAGATTCAATTGAGGAAGTAAAAAAAGTAGCTTGGCCGACGCGCCGGGAAACAAAAAATTACACCCTGCTGGTTATCGGCATTAGTTTGGTTTTAGCCGCCTATTTAGGCGCCTTGGACTATATTTTTAACTGGCTGCTGGAGAAAATTTTACGGTAATTCAAGCCAATTTATAACTTGTTGAAGTATGAAACAATCAGCCAACTTAGGCAAACGCTGGTACGCCATCCACACTTACAGCGGTTACGAAGAGAATGTGGTGCGTAATTTAAAGCAAAGAATAGAATCGATGGACATGGAAGATAAAATTTTTGATATTATCATTCCTAAGGAAAAAAAGATAAAAATTAAAAACGGCAAGCGCCACGTCGTGGAAGAAAAAATTTTTCCCGGCTATGTTCTCGTCAGCATGGTGGTTACCGATGACTCTTGGTATGTCGTGCGCAACACGCCGAACGTTACCGGATTCATCGGCACCGGCACTATTCCCACTCCAATTTCCGACAAAGAAATTCAGGATTTGCAGAAACGGATGGGCGTGGAAGAGCCCAAATTCACTATTGATGTTACTGCCGGCGCGCCAGTCAGAATCGTGGATGGCCCATTTAAGAATATGGAAGGCAAAGTAGTGGAAGTTGACCAGGAAAAAGGCAAAATCAAAGTATTAGTTTCCATGTTCGGCCGAGAAACGCCGGTAAATTTAGACTTTTTGCAAATTAAAAAAATATAATTATGGCGAAAGAAATTTTAACTAAAATTAAACTGCAAATCAGAGGCGGGCAGGCCAATCCGGCGCCGCCCATCGGGCCGGCTTTGGGGCAGGCGGGCTTAAACATTCAGGAATTTTGCACCCGCTTTAACGAAAAAACGAAAAACCAAATGGGCGAATTGATTCCGGTGGAAATAACCGTCTATAAAGACCGTAAATATGATTTTATAATGAAAAAACCGCCGGCGTCCGAACTGCTAAAAAAATACGCTAACATCCAAAAAGGTTCAGGCAAACCTCTGACCGAAAAAGTCGGCGCCATCACGACCGAGCAGCTGCGCGCCATCGCGGCAATCAAATTGTCCGACTTAAACGCTAATGATGTTGAAGCCGCGATGAAAATTATTGCCGGCACCGCGCGCCAGATGGGGATTAAGATAAAATAGAAACTAATAGAAATATGCGGCTCGCAGACTCGCTACGAAATACAATGGAAATACAGTTGTATATCACGACGAGCGTAGCGAGGAGCATATTTCTACTGTATTTCGCGCGTTAGCGCATATTTCTTATATAATAATCTGTGGGAGATTAAATTAAAAAATAATCGCTATTACCACAAAAAATAGATTATGTCTAAACGAATGTCTGAACTTAAAAAATTAGTTGATAAAAATAAATCCTATACAATTGCGGAAGCGGTCGCGTTAGCGAAAAAAACTTCTAAAGTTAAATTTGACGCTAACATTGAATTGCACGCTAACTTAGGCATTGACCCAAGCAAAGGCGAACAGCAGGTGCGCGCCTTTATCACCCTGCCGAAAAATGCAGCCAAACCAAAAACTATTCTGGCTTTTGTCGGCGCGAGTGACGAACAGGCCGCTAAAGACGCGGGAGCGGATATCGTCGGCGGCGAAGAATTAATCAAAAAAATTATTGAGACTAAAAAAACCGATTTTGACATTGCGGTCGCTACGCCCGAAATGATGAAAACGCTCGCACCGGCGGCAAAAATTTTAGGCCCGCGGGGGCTGATGCCTTCGCCGAAGAATAAAACCGTCACTACCGACATCAAAACCGCCATTGCTGAAATTAAAAAAGGTAAAATTGAATTTAAAAACGACGCTGGCGGCAACGTCCATCTCATTATCGGTAAAGTTTCCTTTAGCGATGAAGAACTGGCTACTAACTTTCAAGTAGCGCTGGAAGCAATCCGTAAAGCCAAACCGGCAAGCTCTAAGGGAACATATCTGCAAAAAGTCAGCATCTGCTCGGGCATGGGGCCGGGGATAAAGGTACAGTTATAAACCAGTTATAAATTTTAAATTTTAAGATATATAAAATATGGGCGAAAGCCCATATTTTTGTTTTTTGCTTTTTTGATTTTAATTTGTTAAAATATTGAGACCAAAAGAAATCTATCTTATCCACAGCAAACAACAAGGAGGTTTTATTAAGGACCTTTATTTTTTACCCCCACACTCATGTATGAGTGTGGGGGTATACTCTCAAAAAATATGGAGAAACAGCACAATCTCTCGGAAAAAAAACGGACTGATTACCTAAGCTGGGATGAAACTTTTATGCTGATGGCCGGCATTATCGCCCAACGCTCCAAGGACCCTAACACGCAGGCCGGAACTTGTATCGTGGATGAAAATAACGTCATCGTCGGTTTGGGTTATAACGGCTTTCCGCGCGGCTGTTCGGATGACAGCTTGCCCTGGCGGCGCGACCGAGAGTATAAATTGTCGGAAACTAAATACGCTTATGTGGTGCACTCGGAAGTGAATGCGATTTATAACGCTAACAAACCGGTAAAAAATTGTAAGCTTTATTGCGTTTTGTTCCCTTGCAACGAATGCTCAAAAACCATCATCCAAAGCGGCATCAAGGAAATTATCTACCAAAAAGACTGGTACCATGACCAAGAAGAATGGGTGGCGGCGCGTAAAATGCTGGATTTAGCCGGCGTTAAATATAGGCAATACGCGCCGCAACACGACATAAAAAAATTATTTGCCGCGCCGACCGATGCTGACGACTCTGCGCCAACCGTCAAATCTTCTCCAGCCGCAATTGACAACAATGAATTTGTTTTTGAGGAGATAATTTAAATTTGTCATTCCCGCGAAAACGGGAATACCATTAGCTATGGATTGCCTTTCATTGATGAGATTCCCGCTTTCGCGGGAATGACATAAATAACATGGCAGAAATTTTCATCTACGACGAATTTACTCCCGAAGACACCGCGATGATGCAGGCGCTGTATTCGCGCAGCCCGCAGAGCGTGGTTGAACATGTTAAAAAAGTAAAAGAAACCGGTTCGGGAAAATTTATGGAGCGCTTTTACGTCGGCTACGGGCACGCGAGCATTGCCGATTGCGGCTCCACCACTATTTTTATTGAAAATATAAGTATTTTAGCGGATAAAGTAGTGCAGGATTGGCCGCTTTACTCCGGGCAGGAAACCAGCACGCGCTATGTTGATATGTCTAAACAATCAATCATTGATCCGGCTGGTACGCCGGAATCAAAAGCGATTTTAGACAAATGGATGCGATTTTACTTATCCAGCTTGGCAGAAGTGCAAACGCACCTTAAAAGCCAGTATCCTAAAAAACCGGAGGAAAAAGATGTTGTTTATGAAAAAGCGATTCAAGCTCGTTCTTTTGATATTTTGCGCGGTTTTTTGCCAGCCGGTATTACGACGCAGCTGTCTTGGCATACAAATTTGCGGCAAGCGTGGGATAAGCTATCTTTAATGGTTCATCATCCGCTGGCAGAAGCAAGAGAGTTGGCGGCAAATATTTTAAATAAGCTAAAAGAAAAATATCCGCACAGCTTTAGTTTTGAGCCAACGCCAGAGCAAAAAGATTACCGCGAGAGGTTAATGAAAAAATACGCTTATTACCAGCCGCTTTACTTAACGCCCGAATTTTCTTACGCTACTACTATCGCGGCCGAACAATTAAATCAGTACCGCGATATTTTAGCGCGGCCGCTCAAAACCGGCCTGCCTCACTTTTTAAGCGAACTGGGACAAATTACTTTTGAATTTTTACTGGACTTTGGCTCGTTCCGAGATTTGCAGCGCCACCGCAACGGCGTCTGCCGCATGCCGCTGTTAACGACTGACTACGGCTTTCAAAGTTGGTACTTAGAGCAGTTGCCGCCCGTCTTGCGCGAGCGGGCGATGCAATTGATTGCCGAACAAAAACAAGCCATTGCCAATTTAAATGACAAATCGGAAAATAAGCAGTATTATGTTTCCATGGGCTTTCTCGTCCCTTGCCGCGTTACTTACGGTTTGCCGGCGGCGGTATACGTGACCGAGTTGCGATCGGGCGTTCCGGTGCATCCGACCTTACGGCGCATCGCGCACAAAATGCATCAAGCCCTGTTGGAAATAGATCCGGAATTAAAACTTTTAACTGACTTAAATCCGGATGATTGGGATGTAAGACGCGGGACGCAGGACATCACGCAAAAGTCTTAATGTCATTCCCGCGCAGGCGGGAATCTCATAAAAGACGGGCTAAAAAATTAACGGGATCCCCGCTTTCGCGGGGATGACACTCATACTTATGTCTAAACTAATCCTCGCCGTCGTCGGTCTTCCCGGCTCGGGAAAAACGGAAGTAATAAATTATTTAATGCAAAAATTGAGTTGCCCCAAAGTTTATTTCGGCGATATCGTGATGGATGAATTAAAAAACCAGGGGTTGGAAGTCAACGAAGTTAATGAGCGCAAAATCAGAGAGAGCTTGCGGGAAACATACGGCATGGCTGCCATGGCCATTAAGAGTTTGCCTAAAATTAAAGATGCTTTAGTAACCAATAATCACTTGCTGGTAGAAAGTTTATACAGCTGGGAAGAATATTTAATTTTGCAGGAAGAATTTGGCGATGATTTTAAAACATTGGCGGTTTACGCGTCGCCGGCAACGCGCTATGCCCGCCTGCACCAAAGACCAGTGCGTCCTCTGACAGAAGCCGAAGCCCGTAGCCGCGATTATTCTCAAATTACTAATCTGCGTCAAGCCGGACCGATTTCCATAGCCGATTACACGGTGATAAATGAAGGAACGATGGAAGAACTGTACGTGCAAGTTGACAAACTCGCCACTAAATTAAATCTAAAATCTTTACCCCAGGTAGTATAGCAAGTTACTACACGAGGTAAATCTAAAATTAACAAGGAGGCATGCTTATCGGCGTGCTTTTTATATATCTAATATTAAATTAAATCTTTTATTATGTTTTTCAAAGATGATCTAACAACTAATAGCGCCCCCGCCAATCAGCCTAGCGGTAAGTTTATCGTTATTTACGGCATTAATAATTTAGGTAAAACCACGCAGGCGAAAATGCTGGTAGCTAAATTGCGGCAGGAAGGATTAGCGGCGGAATATATCAAATACCCTATTTATGATTTAGCGCCTTCCGGCACCCTAATTAACGATTATCTGCGCCAGGGCAATTTCCATAAATTAACCCCGCGGGAAGCCCAAATAATTTATACTCTTAACCGCACCCAGTACGAAACGGCCTTGCGGCAAAAATTAGCGCAAGGAATTTATATAGTCGCGGAAGATTATATCGGCACCGGCTTAGCTTGGGGAATCGGCACGGGCGTAGACGAACAATTTTTAAAATTTATTAATTCTCATCTGGCAAAGGAGGACTTGGCCATTTTATTGGACGGCTACCGCTTTAGCGAGGGCGTAGAAACCAACCATCGGCACGAACAAAATGAAACTTTGACCGACACGGTTCGTTTAATCCACTTGCGCCTCGCCGAAGAACGAAACTGGCAGATTATTAACGCTAACCAAACTATTGAGCAAGTACACAAAGCGATTTGGGAGCGGGTGAAAAAAATTATTCCCTCCGCGGACGATAGTTATGACTTGGAGGCAATGATCAAAGAAGCTTATCCGCAAGCCAGTGCGGATAAACTGCCTCCTGCTTTCAATGCCACTACCGTTATTAACCCTTTAGCCTCGCCCAACAAAAATAGCGGCGCTAATCCGCGCTTGCTCCAACCAGAAGAAAAAATTCCGGAACCGACGTTAAATTTTTATCCGGAATTAGTTATTCCGATACAAAAGTTAACGCCGGAAGCAAAACTGCCTACTCGCGCCCATAGCGACGACGCCGGATTTGATTTATACGCCAATGATAACTATACGCTCTATGAGCAGGAAATAGTGGCTGTCGGCACTGGCATTGCGGCCGCTATCCCCGACGGCTACGCCGGGCTGATTTGGGATAAAAGCGGTTTAGCATCTCAAGGGTTAAAAACGGCCGGAGGCGTTATTGATTCAACTTACCGCGGCGAAATCAAAGTAGTCGTTATCAACCTCTCCGGCGACATCCTGCATATTGCCCAAGGCCAAAAAATCGCCCAAATTTTAATCCAAAAAATAGAAACGCCAACCATTTGCGAGGTTGGCGAATTAAAAAGAACGCAAAGAGACGATGGGGGATTTGGCAGCAGCGGAGCGTTTTAACCCTTAAAACAAGCCTTAATGTTTAGTTTTCCTGCATTCTTCACATCCTCTAACTTATCTTAAAATGTAACTAAAGTCAACTTACTTGTTTTTCTTCTGTATTTAAGCTAAACTAAAATCAAAAAATCATAGGAGGATAATTATGCTTGTTCTTTTTATTGCTAAAAAAGGGGTATCTAACGCTATGCTTGCGAGTGTTTTTCGTTATGCATTAAAATGCGATGTTATATCCTATGAGGCCAATGATTTAGGGAAAAAACTGATGCGGGAAAAGCCCCAGATTATTATTGTCTTACAAGAAGTGATCTGGGACAAAATTTATGTTCAGCGAGTGTACTCGCAACTAAGAGAATTTTTCTCCGATTCCCCCATTATCTGGATCAGCGGATTACCTGTTGTGCGCGCAAAAAATTTTATTAATTCATTGGACCCCAGAAACATTGAATACTTTTTTTCCTATTATCCTAACGGGCAAATTTTTGCAAAAATTATTAATGCTATCCAAAATATCCAACAAAAACTCCCCTCGGGCATTACCGCATAATGCCCTTGTTTTTTGCCCCAATTTTGATAGTATGTAATTAGTGTAAATTCGTCAATTTATTGGTGGTAATTTGTGGCATCTTAAAGCAACCACTAATTTTCACTAATCAATTTACTAATCTCCACGAATTATGTACGACGTTATAATCGGCTTGGAAATCCACGTTCAGCTCAATACCAAGAGCAAGATGTTTTGCCGTTGCGCCAATTTAAACGAGGATTTAAACAAACAGCCGAACACTACGGTTTGCCCTATTTGCCTTGGACATCCCGGCACTTTGCCAGTAGCTAACCGGCAGGCGATTGAATGGACGATTTTAACCGGCTTAGCGCTAAATTGCAAAATAAACTCTTATTCTAAATTTGACCGCAAGCATTATTTTTATCCCGATTTGCCCAAAGCTTATCAAATCTCCCAATACGATTTGCCGCTTTGCTATGACGGTTCGCTTGAAGTTGACGGACATAATATTGCCATCACCAGAATTCATTTGGAAGAAGACACGGGCAAACTAACGCATCCGGCAGGCAAAAATTATTCTTTGGCGGATTTTAACCGCGCCGGCGCGCCGCTGATGGAATTAGTCACCGAACCGGTTATCACCGCCGCCGCCGAAGCAAAAAAATTATGCCAAAGCTACCAGCAAATTTTGCGTTACTTGGAAATTTCCGAAGCGGATATGGAAAAAGGCCAGATGCGCTGCGAGGTTAATTTGAGCTTGCAGGAACGCGGTAAATGGAAATATGCGGGCGAAGGAAAAATTAAACCGCTCGGCAAATATAAACTCAACCCCAAAGTAGAAATAAAAAATATCAATTCTTTCCGTTCGGTGGAAAAAGCGGTTGCCTACGAAATTAAACGGCAAGCAGAAGCGCTAACTAACGGTAAACGGTTAATGCAAGAAACGCGCGGCTGGAATGACGCCCGCGGCACTACTATTAGCCAACGCTCTAAAGAAGAAGCGCATGATTACCGCTATTTCCCTGACCCCGACATTTCTCCCTTGAAAATTGATTCGGCGTGGCGGGAAAAAATTAAAGCGGATTTGCCCGAGTTGCCGTTAACCAAAAAAGAGCGTTTTCGGCGCGAGTACGGCTTTTCCGATTATGACGCGACGGTTCTGACCGAAGACAAGGCAGTCGCGGATTACGCCGAAAAAGTTATTTCGGAACTGCGTACTTGGGTGGCAGCGAACGGGCATAATTGGAAAACGGCGCATACTAAACTGGCTAAACTCACCGGCAACTGGATTGGCACTGAATTGTTTAAATATTTCAACGCCACTAAAACTGACATCGCCAAACTAAAAATAACGCCGGAGAATTTTGGCGAGTTTATCGCGCTCGTTTACGGCGACAAAGTAAACTCCACTGCCGCCCAAATTATCTTTAAAGAAATGTTTGCGCGCGGCGGCGACCCGTCCGACATTATGGCGGCCAAAGGATTGGCGCAAATGGAGGATGAAGGTGGGCTACAAAATATCGTCCGACAAGTAATCAAGGATAATGCGCAAGTCGCGGCTGAATACAAAGCCGGCAAAATAAATGTCCTGCAATTTTTGGTTGGCAAGGTAATGGCCGCAAGCAGGGGCAAAGCCAACCCGCAAAAAGCGCAGGAGTTATTACTAAAAATATTAAGTGAGTAACTTCTGATTGGTTATTTATTCGCGGCATTAGTATAGTTGCAGAAAGTGTTAAGTCCGCATAGCGCGTTCGTATTAATGGTTCGCTAACTTAATAAGGCCGGTATTAAAGCTGATTGAACTACTTATACACAATCAAAAATTTTGTTTAATATTAGATAAAAAAACTGTGTTTGACAGAATAGCCGCTGATGCCTTAGAATAAGAAGCAGAAGCTATGAACCGAAAAAAACAAAACCACTACCATAGAATAAACAACAAAAATCGTGCTGTTTTATTTTTTCCCTTGAATGGCTATTCAAAAAAACACCTCTCCTAATCGGAGGGGTGTTTTTTTAAGTAGTTCATTTTAAGCTCTTTAAAACGATATAAACCCAGCCAATGGCTGGTTTTATATAAATAAATTCAGGTTGAGGAAGGAGAATATAAATGTCATCAGCCAAGAAACCTGGGGCGGACTCCGTAGCGGTTGTTGGCGAATTACTAAGCGCTGGTTATCAAGAAGCGCCTTATTTTCTTAAAGGTTGCTCCTTTTTAGCGCTACCTGAAGATGAAGAAAGTGAAACAGGCCTGGTATTAGTGGTGGGATTGAATGACTCGCAAAAGCAACGATTGCAAAATAACGCCGAGCGAAGAAAGACTGTTTTGTTAGCCGATGAAAAAATTGGCATCGGACTACCGCCAGAACTGCGAGAGAATGGTTTATTGCCGCGACTGCAAGTCTGCGCGGTAGTTACCGAACCTAATTGTATCGCCGAGTTTAGAATTAATGATCTTCCCATATGTCCCTCCTGTTCCCGAGTATGGAACGAGGCAATAAAAAAATGGGAGACGTACAAGCGCCACATTATCCAAGACATGCGACGTGACGGTCGTTGCAAAATTGTCAACCGGACATGTGACAAGTGCGAATAATCATTTCTTGAGAGCGCCAAACGGGTTCACATATTTGAACCCGTTGATTTTTTTAACCAATGTTTAATTAATTCTTTTGCTATTTTATAGTTATCTACCCATCTTATCTCTCTCCCCTGTCTTTCCCAGCGCCGCCACCAAGTCATTTGCCGCTTGGCAAATTGATGGCTGGCGACTGCTAATTTAGCAATCATCTCGTCTTTATCCATTTTCCCTTGCAAATACTGGCTGACAAATTTATATTCTAAACCAAAATTTTCTAAGCGCTGCCAGTTCACTCCTTCTTTATGCAATCTTTTAACCTCTTCCATCATCCCCTGCTTTTTAATTCTTACCATTAACCTTTCATCAACCCGTTTGTTTATTTCTGGCCGCGGCAAATTTATGCCTAAAATTAAACAATCATACTGGCTGCCGCTCGCGGTCAATAATTTTTTTAACGGCATCTTTGTTTTCTTAACCATCTCAATATAGCGAATTAAATAACGTTTATTATCCGGCTGCATTTTAAACTGCTGGTCTAATTTTTTTAATATTTTACGCAATTCAACCACTGATTTTTTTTCCAAACTTGCGCGCAACTTCTTATCCGGCTTTACCCCCGCACCCTTAATGGTGTGGGGATGTGCCCCGCCCAAATTATAGCCGTCAACAACTGCTTGTAAATATAATCCGGTACCGCCGACTAAAATCGGCAGCTTGCCTCTCCGTAAAATATCATTAATGGCCTTATACGCCAACCGCTGATACTTTGCCAAATTAAATTCTGTTTTTGGACTGACAATATCAATACAGTGATGTGGAATCTTTGCTGTATTGACTTTATGGACTTTTGACTTTATGGACTTTCTGACTGGCAAGACGTAGTCTTGCAAATCTTTCCCCGTCCCCACATCCATCCCCCGATAAACCTGCCGGCTGTCGGCGCTGACGATTTCGCCGTTAAATTTATGCGCCAGCTTAACCGCCAGCTTGGTTTTACCCGCAGCCGTCGGCCCTAAAATCACCAAAAGTTTGTTATTATCTTTATTTTTCATATAAAAACCCTATCACATCTCTATTAAATTATCAACAAAAAGACGGCTGTCTAAAACCGTCTTTGTTGTTTTAACGTTTTAATGATTTTTTTACTTTACTTCCACATATTCTCCGGACACATAACCCGTATGTCCTTGTTGGTCTAACTTTACTTTGTACCAATTATTATCAGTTTTTTCCAGCCATTCCACCTCCTCGTCGCTATTTATTTTCTTAATAATTTTTCCTGTTTCCACGCTCGGTTCGGTGCGGACATTCAGCCAGCCTAAATCTGATTTTACTATTAAGAGCCGGGACGGCTTAGAAACGTTTTGTCCGGCAGCCGCCTGCTCGCTCTCCGGCGGCGAAGCAGGCGTGGTAGTCGCTGGTTGGTTAGCGGACGGCTGGTCAACGAAGGCGGCGGGGCTATCGCTCGGACTCTCGGTTTTATCAACCGCTGCCGGCTGTCCGTTGTCTTTACCGCCTAAAATTTTATCTTTAAACAGCCAAGGATAAACGCCGATAAAAATTATCACCGCTATAATTAGCAAAAAAGCGGCCCGTTTAATCAGCTTATTTAACCAAGCGCTTTCTAAAATACTTGGCCGCGGCCGCTGAAAGCCGTGAAAATCATTTAACTCTTTAATTTCATGCTCGGCTTCGGCTAACAGCTGCTTTAATTCATTAATTTCCCGGTCTTTGTCTTTTAGCTTTTGTAATAATTTTTTTTCATCTAAAGGCATATAAACTAGTTAAAAGTTATCAAGTTGAAAGTAAAAAATTCAAATACAGTATAGCATAAAATAAAAAATTAAAAAACTTGTTGTATTTTTCTTTCAACTTTGATGCTTTTTCACTTCTTACTTCTTACTTTCTCCAGCACTTCCTCTATAAATTTGCCCTTTTCAATGTTCCTGGTTTCTTTACTGCCCCGCTCGCGAACGCTCAACTGGCTGCTGTTCGTTTCTTTATCGCCAATGACGAGCATATACGGCACTTTTTCCGCCACCGCTTTGCGGATTTTATTGCCGACGGTTTCGTCGCTAGCGTCAACTTCCGCGCGGATGTTATGGGTACGCAATTCAACGGCTAGTTGCTCGCAGTGAGAAACGTGTTTTTCGCCGACCGCCACTAATTTAACTTGCGCCGGCGCCAGCCAAACCGGCCAGTTGCCGGCATAATGCTCGATTAAAAACGCCATCAAGCGCTCATGAATTGACAAAGGCGCGCGGTGAATGACAAAAACTTCATTATTGTCTTTGCCCTTTTTATCAACATAAGTCAAATTAAACCTTGATTTAGCGGCAAAATCAAGCTGGATGGTAGACATGGTTTCTTCGCGGCCGATAATGGAAGTGAATTGGACGTCAATTTTGGGGCCGTAAAAAGCCGCCTCGTCTTCCGCCTCCGTAAATTCCACCTTGCTCTCCCGTAATGCTTCCCGCAAAATTCTTTCGGCAAATTCCCAGTTGGCCGGTTCCGCGATATATTTATCTCCGCGCTTGGGATCCCACTTGGAAAGCCGAAACCGATACTTTTTAAAACCAAAGACTTTAAAATAATATAAAATTAATTCCAACACGCTTTTTATTTCCTGCTGCAGTTGGTCGGGGCGGCAATAAATATGGGCGTCGTTCATCTGCAGCGAGCGCACGCGCAGTAAGCCCGCTAAAGTGCCGGACAGCTCGTTACGGTAAACCGTTCCGTATTCCGCCAGCCGCACCGGCAAGTCGCGGTAACTGCGCGGCTTTGATTTGTAAATCAAATGATGGTGCGGGCAATTCATGGCCTTGAGATAGTAGGTGCCGTCGTCCATTTCCATGGCCGGGTACATATCATACTCGTAGTACGGCAAGTGCCCGGAAGTCAGGTACAATTCTTTTTTGGCGACATGAGGGGTAGAAACGCGGCTATAGCCGTATTTATTTTCCATTTCTTTGGCAAATTTTTCTATCTCATCTTTAATGATAGTGCCGTTGGGAAGCCAGATTGGCAAGCCCTTGCCCACCAGTTCATCAATGTAAAAAATTTCCTGCTCTTGGCCGATTTTGCGGTGGTCGCGCTTGGCCGCTTCCGCGAGCATCGCCAAATGTTCGTCCAACGCTTTTTTGGACGCAAACGCGACGCCATAAATGCGCTGGATCATTTTGTTTTTTTCGTCTCCCTTCCAATAGGCGCCGGCGACTTTGGTTAATTTAAAAGCCGCCGCATTAATATCGCCGGTTGAACTGACATGCGGACCCTTGCACATATTAATGAAATCGCCCTGTTCGTAGAAAGATATTTCGGTCGCGCCTGCAGTTTTTAAATCTTGCGCCAATGCCAGCGTGTACCGATATTTTTTCGCCCGCAGCAATTTAATGCCGGCGGCAATAGGCATCACCTTCTTGGTTATCGCCAGCTTGGCTTTGATGATTTTTTTCATCTCCGCCTCAATGGTCGGCAAATCCTCTTCCGCCGCCTGATGGTTGGCGTCAAAATCGTGGTAGAAGCCATTATCAATCGCCGGCCCAACTCCGGGGATTGCGTCGTATAAACGCTCCAGCGCCTGCATCAACACATGCGCCAGTGAGTGGCGCATCGCTTCCAAACTTTGCGGGATAATTTTTTTAGGCATAATCCTATTTCGCTACTTCCACTTTGATGTGGTCAAGCAAGCTCGGCACCTTATTTATCCAGTTAGGGGTAAATTTCACTTCATAGCCGGCCACTTCGCGCAGGGAAGACAAGTAATCGTCTAATTGCTGCCGGTTTAAACCTACTAAGCGGTCGGCTTTAATAATCTCGGTGCCTTCTTTCAGCACCATTTGCGCCGCGACTTCAATCTTTAGATCGGCCGTACCCCGATTGACGTCATACTTATCAACGCTGTACTGAAAATTATTTTTATCAAAACTTTCCAGCCGCTTGTCGTCCGGCAAACTTTCCGCCACTTTTTGCCTGGCCAGTTCCGCCACTTCGTTCGTGTTAAAGGCCACTATCGCCGCTTCCGTCGCCGCGGACATTCTAAACTCTTTTACTTTATCCCCTAACTTAGCCGCCGTATTAAAAATAATCGCGTTATCGTTAACTTTAGAAATGACGTTGTCGTAATTTTGGTATTTTGGCGCTGCCGTCATGGCTTGCAACTTATCGGCTAATTGCTTGGTTAGGATCTCTTTGGCTTTTTGCAAGTCTTCGGCCGAAACTAAAGTTTCGCCTAATTCTCGGTACTCAAAGGGGGAAGCGCTTTCCGCGTAAATTAAATCTTGCTTTGTTTGATTTAGTCCGGGAATGATAAATTTAGTTGGCGCAATCGCCATCTCTTTAGCCGCTTGGTCGGCGTATACCTCCACCTTTTCTAATTGGCCGTTAGCCGGCACGCGCACCGTCTGCTTTAAGCGAAAAAGTTTGTCATCGGGAGAAAGCAGGCGCGTGGTTTTAATCAGCGGCTGGTCGCTGTTAGTTTTATTATAAATAGTGACGGTGCCGACTACTTCGGCGCTGTTGACTTCTTTGCCCAGAGCGCCAAAGGATTCTTCCGCTGACAGGAAAATTTTTTCCACTAAACCGTTAATCACGGCGCCGCTCGGGCTCGCTTGGCTTTTGGCGTCTTTAACGGTAGCTAAAAAGTTAGCGGCTGTCCGCTCTTTGTTGGGAATAATAACGATTTTAACGCTGACGATTGAAAAGTACACTACTACCGCCGCTAAGAGCAAAGTCAAGACGATAAAAGTAATAGCGATTTTGCGGTAAATGCTGATTGGTCGAGAGCTTGCCATATGTTTAAATTTAGTTTTGGTATTTAAACGATTTTACCATCTTCATCTTAGCAAACTTCCTTGCCTTTGTCTAAATTGACAAAAGAGTAATTTTTTATCTTAAAATTATTGCGAGATTGCTTCTTCGTTCCGAACGAATCAATGCTCCTCGCAATGACAATATTGTTTTAATGTTTTAATGTTCTAGTGTTTTAATGTTTTAATGCTTTTCTTACTTCTTACTTATTTTACCGCTTGCTCCCCCACTAATTCAGTTAATTTCTGCCTCAAATCCCGGCTATCCTTAACCTTAAAACCGGTTTCAATTATTTGCAGGCCGTTTTGGCCCGGAACGTAAAAATAAACTTTGCTTTCGCCGTGGCTGGCGGACAACTCCTCCTTTAATTTCTTTAACAGATTTTGGTCATTAAAATCATTAATCTTTATTTTTAAATTTTTGGCGGCAACCGCGGACAACGGCGCCACGTTATAATTATTATTTTTAAAGCCGTTTGATTTATTAAGCGCTAAAAATTCAGCCGCGCCAGCAAGAGCGTTTTCCGGCTCTAGTCTTTTGGCTCTCTCGCAAAGCAATTTCAGCTCGTTTTCTTTATTAGAGACGCGGCCGCGGCAAATGACCGCGTTGCCCTCCTGCCAAACGGCGGCTGATTCTTTGAGCAAAGAAGGAAAAACCAGCAGCTCAATATTGGCGATTTTATCCTCAATTTTAACGAACAGCATGCTGTCGTTACTTTTAGTGACTATTCTTTTGATAGTCGTAATCACTCCGCCCACATTGACGAATTTCCCCTCCAGTGATTTATTGAGCTGGCTTAAAGGCAAGATGCTTGCCCCTAAAATTTTTTCATATTCGTTAAAGGGGTGGTCGGACAAGTACAGCCCAAGCAATGTCCGTTCCCAGTTCAAAATATCGCGTTTCTCGGCCGGCGGCGCGTCATCCAAAGTGATGGTCGAGCGCAGATCTAATTCCGGCGCTACGGAAAATAAACTGTCCTGCCCCCTGTTTTTAGCCGCCGTCAGGTTACGGCTGTACTCCAGCATCTTTTCCACGTTAGCCAATAATTTTCCTCGTTCCTCTATTTTATCAAAAGCGCCGGCCATTATTAAACTTTCTAAAGACTTTTTATTTAAATCCTTATCTTGCGCCCGCTGTAAAAAATCGGCGATGTCTTTATACGGACCGTTCTCTTTGCGTTCTTGAATAATCACGGCGGTGATGTGGGCGCCGACGTTTTTAACCGCCCGCAATCCAAAACGGATGGTGGTAGATTCCTGCCCGGTAACCGCGATGTTTTGCGCCGTGCCGCTGGTGACTACCGTAAAATCAGAGAACGATTCGTTAAGATCGGGAGGCAAAACTTCAATTCCCATCTGACGGCATTCTTCAATTTCAATCGGAATCCGGTCAATGTCTTCTTGGTCGCTCGTCATCAGCGCGGCCATGAATTCCGTCGGATAGTTTGCTTTCAAATAAGCGGTCTGATAGCCGATCAAGGCGTAGCAGGCGGCGTGCGAACGGTTAAAGCCGTAACCGGCAAACGGCTCGATAAAAGCAAAAATTTCCGCCGCCAATTCGGCCGCGATGCCGTTCTTCACGCAGCCCTCAATAAATTTAGTTTTCTGCTCGGCGAGAAGTTTAGGAATTTTTTTGCCTATCGCCCGGCGCAACACGTCCGCCTCGCCCATGGTAAATCCCGCTAAGCTGCGCGCCGTTTCCATGATTTGCTCCTGATAAATGGCCACCCCGTAAGTCTTATTCAAAATCGGCTCCAGTTTGGAGTGCAGATACTTGGGCTTTTTTAGGCCGTGCTTGCCCGCGATGTAATCCGGAATCCACTCCATCGGACCAGGGCGGTACAGCGCTACCATGGCGATAATGTCTTCAAAAACCGTCGGCTTTAATTCCTTTAAGTACCGCTTCATGCCGCTTGATTCCAACTGAAACACCCCGGTAGTCTCCCCGCGCTGCAGCAGGGCAAAAGTCCGCTGTTCATCAAGAGGAATAGCGTCTATGTCCAATAGCACGCTGCGCGTATTTTTGATAATTTTGAGCGCCGATTCAATAATGGTTAAATTCTTTAAGCCTAAAAAATCCATTTTCAACAAGCCCAAATCTTCCACCGGGTGCAAAGAATATTGAGACACGATGGTGTCTTTATCCGAAGAAGAAACATACTGCACGGGCGCGTACGCCGTTACCGGTTCTTTAGTGATTAATACGCCGCAGGCGTGGACGGAAGCATGGCGGATGACGTTTTCAATGCGGCGCGCGTTATCAATAATAACGCGCACCCCTTCTTCCTGCCGATATAATTCGCGCAATTCCGGCAGATGCAGCGCGGCTTCAATGGAAGAAAACATGGGGATGAGTTTAGCGATTTTATCGCAGTAATCATAAGGGTAATCAAGCACGCGGCCGACGTCACGCACGGCCGCCCGGGCGGCCATGGTAGAAAAAGTGATGATTTGCGCCACATGATCCTTGCCGTAATTGCCTTCCACGTAACGGATGACTTCGTCGCGCCGCGTGTCAGTGAAGTCCAAATCAATGTCCGGCATAGAGATGCGCTCCGGGTTGAGGAACCGTTCAAAAAGCAGATCGTATTGCAGAGGATCTAGGTTGGTGATTCCCAATACGTAGGAGACAAAGGACCCGGCCGCGCTGCCCCGCCCCGGCCCCACGACAATGCCGTTATTTTTCGCCCAATTGACAAAATCGGCTACGATTAAAAAGTAAGAAGCAAACCCCATTTTATTAATAACGGCCAACTCGTAATCCAAACGCCCCCGCTTATCCGCCGACAGCCGCTCATAATCGACTCCGTAGCGTTTTTGCAAACCTTCCCGGCATAATTTTTCCAGGTAACTTGCTTCATTATACCCCGCCGGCACGATAAACGCCGGCAACTGGTACTGACCGAGGGGAATGTCAACGCTGCACCTGTCGGCGATTTTGTTCGTGTTGTCAATTGCCTCCGGAATGTCTTTAAAATCATCTATCATCTGCCGCATGGTCTTAACGGAAAAATCCTCGCCGAGCATATTCATCCGATTCACCTCTTTTTTCTTGCGCTTCGTCTGGAGGCACAGCAGCACGTCGTGCGGCTCGTCGTCTTCTTTGTTTAAATAATGAGCGTCGTTAGTCGCCACCAAGCCAACGTCCAATTCTTTCCCCAATTTCAGCAAAGCCTGATTAACGTATTCTTGGCCCCGGACATTGGGGTTATGTTGCAACTCTAAGTAAAAATTATCCGGCCCGAACAACTCTCGATAATATAAAATCTTGTCTCTCGCCGCTTGCTCCTGCCCGGATAAAATGAGAGTCGGAATTTCGCCGTGCAGACAGGCGCTTAAAGCGATTAAACCGCCGTGGTATTGCCGCAGGAGTTCATCGTCAATCCGCGGTTTGTAGTAAAATCCCTCCAGGTGCGCCTGGCTCACCAACTGAATTAAATTATGATAGCCGGTATTATTTTTCGCCAACAGCAGCAGATGATAATTTTTTTCGTCCGCTTTAGCGCGCTTATTGTGCCGCCCGTTGGGGGCAACGTATGCTTCCACGCCGATAATCGGTTTAATGCCTTCCTTGCGACAAATTTGATAAAATTCAATCACGCCGTACATTACGCCATGGTCGGTAATGGCGACCGCGTCGCCGCCGTCCGCTTTTATTTTCTGCACCAGCTCTTTAGGCTTGATCAAACCATCAAGCAAAGAATAGTGCGTATGCAGGTGGAGATGGGTGAATTTCATAAACTCCTACAAACAAATTATTGTCTATCGTCTTATATTAAAGTATTATAGTGCCTTGATTCAAACTTGGCAAATCAACTTTACATACAAAAAACGCGCTCTTTAAGCACGTTTATAATTTATATATAACTTTTAATTCTTTTCACTTTTTACTTTTTACTTTTTTACTCTCCTGCGTAATGTCCATCACTTTTTTTATCCCATCGGCAATGACGCTGACATAGGCCGCGCCGTGCTCTATCTTTTCTTTGGTGGCCTTGATTACTTCGTTGATGTTTTCAATCATCTGCTCTACCCCCTTAAACATTTTGGCTGAACGCCGGATAATCTGCACGACATAAAAAATTCCCCAACAGAAAAAAACAGCCAGCAGAGCTATGCCAGCTGCGATGGTTAACCATAAGATGTCAAGTGACGTTTGGAACATATAATTATTATTGGTATTATTCTAATTCAACCTTTACCCCGCCGATAAATTTAATTCTGACGCACAGATTATAAAGCCAAGCAAAAATCCAGCCGCTTAGGTAGCCAATTACCGCCGCCGCCAGCGCGCTGATGAGGCCGATTAAAACCCCATACAGCAGGTTAAATAAAATCGCGAGCAAAGCGGACGCAAAAGTATTGCCGCCAGCAAGCAAGCGATTCACAATATTGACGATGGAAATTCCTAAACCGGTTAAAAAAGCGCTCAACGCTAAAAAAAATCCGTAAATATTAGCGACTGACTTCGGGTTAAATTTAGTGATAGTTTGCATAGTTCAATGTTAAGAATGGATAATTAAAAATCTCTTAGTTGCGCCCCGTACTTTTTTGCCATTTTATCAGCTATCTCTTTTTGCGTTTGGTCAACTTCCGCGCCGGTCAGAGTTTTTTGGGAATGGCCGAAAGTTAAATTGAAAGCCCAGCTCTTTTCCCCCGGGCCTAATTTTCCGCCTTGATAAACGTCAAACAGTTCAACTTCCTTAATTAAGGAATGGGCGGCTAATAGCGTCCGCCTGAAATCATTATATAATATTTTTTCGTTTACCACAAAAGCCATGTCGCGCCGCACATAAGGAAACTTATCTTTTGCTTGATGTTTTTTAATTCCCATTGGCTGGCAGACCTTAAATAATTCGGCAATATCAAACTCGCAAACGGCCGTGTTGACTTTAATGCCCGCTTCCCTCAAGGAAGCGTCGTTATGCCAATAAACAGCGCCGATTATTTTATTTTCTGATGTTATCTTGGCCGCGGCGCCGCCTCCGGGTTGCGAGTATGGGCTAAACTCAAACTGAAGGCCTAAACTGCCCGCCAAATGCTCCGCGATGCCTTTTAATTTGAAGTAATTGGCGTGTTCCCGTTCTTCTTTGCCCGCGCAAACTAAGCCTAATTTTATCGGCTGCTGCGGTAACTTTTCTTGCTTGCCCCCGCCTTTGGTTAATTCTCCCGCCGCCGGCAAAAATACTCTGCCCACTTCGTAAATTTTTATTTCGGCCGTCTGGCGCTGGTTGGCAGCCACATTTTGCAATAAAGCCGGAATCAAACTTTGCCGCAGTAAAGTATGATCTTGCGTCAGCGGATTAGCCAATTTAATGTGCGAGTGAGCTCCTATCCCAAGCTTAGCTAACTGCCCGGCGTTAACGAAAGAATAATTGTAAACTTCCGTCATCGCCGCCGGGCCGGATAAAACGTCTCTTAGCCGATTGATGAATTCCCGCTCGGCATTCGCTGCCGGCGCCTGCATTAAAACTTGAGGAGCGGCTGGTTTGATGTTTTGATAGCCGTAAATCCGCGCCGCCTCTTCCGCTAAATCCTCCGGAATGGAAATATCCTTAGTCGCGCGCCAAGTCGGCGCTTTTACGTTTATTACCTCTCCCCTTTTACCCCTCTCCTTACTAAGGAGAGGGGTTGAGGGTGAGGTCTCAAATCCTAAATCTTTTAGAATTTTTATCGTTTTTGCTTTGGGAATTTCGGCGCCTACCTTTTTGTTTAACCAGTTTAAATCAAGCTTGATCGGCCCCTGATTTAATTTAAAATTTTTAATATCGGCTAAGTTACTCGTAATGACCGCTTGCGGGCAACTGATTTTAATTAAACTAACGATGCGCTGCAACGCTACGGCGCATAAATTCGGGTCAAGCGATTTTTCAAAGCGCATTGACGCCTCGCTGCGCAATCCTAATTTTTGGGAAGTGCGGCGAATGGAAACCGGATTAAAATTAGCCGATTCAATTACGATGCCGGTAGTATTAGAATCAACTTCGGATATGCGGCCGCCCATCACGCCCGCGATGGCTACCGGATTTTTGCCGTCAGTGATTAAGAGCATTTCTGCGTCTAATTTCCTTTCCTGCCCGTCCAAAGTCGTGATGGTTTCGCTCCTCTTCGCTCGCCGCACCACAATATTACATTCGTGGCTATTCGTGACTGTCTGCGTGGCTATTCGTGATAAATCAAAAGCATGGGTCGGCTGTCCCAGCTCTAACATCACGTAATTACTGACGTCTACAATATTATTGATCGGCCGCTGGCCGCAAGCCGCCAGCCGTTTCCGCATCCATTCCGGCGATGGTTTGATTTCTAGGTTATCCACTGCTACTGCCATATACCGCGGGCACAATTTACTATCTTCCACTTTTACCTCCAACTTAATTTTCCCTCGCCCGCGAAGCCGCCCGAGCGGCTGAAGTGGGAGAGGGGTTAGGGGTGAGGGCAATACTGCCGCTAAATCCCGCGCCATACCGTAATGGCTCCATAAATCCGGACGATGGGTCATTGACTTATTGTCAATTTCATACACCACCTCGTCTAATCCTAAAAATTCAGCCAGTGGTCTACCCAGAATTTTCTCTCCCCCTTTTTGAGGGGGGGTTAGGGGGGTGGGATATTTTATTAAATCAATAACCTCTCGTTCTGCTTTCGCCGGAAATAAACTTTCCAAACCTAACTCTGCTGCCGCGCAAATCATCCCGGCTGATTTAACGCCCCGAATTTCAGCCGGCTGCAATTCCATTAACTCTCCTTGGCCGTGCCATCTTATCCGCGCGCCGACTTTAGCAAAAGCGACTTTCATGCCTACGGACAAGTTGCTGCCGCCGCAAACCACGCGTTTGGTTTCTTTGCCGATGTTAACGGTAGCCAGTTTTAACCGGTCCGCGTTAGGATGCGGCTTTAACTTTATAATTTCGCCGACTACCACTTTAGCTAAATTTCCGCCTAACTTTCTTACCGCTTCCACCTCAACCGTGTGCAAAGTTAAAAGCTCCCCCAATTTAGCTGGAGTTATCTGCGGGGGAACATTAATAAAATCTTTAAGCCAATTCAACGATATTAACATAATTCCAATCTCCTTTTATTTTTTAATTTTATACCTTCTCCGTCGGCTCAACTTCGTCTTCTGTTTCAGCGGCAGAGAGGCGTGATTCTTCTACTGCCTGCTCGGCGTTTGCCAAAGCTTCCTGATAATCATTTTGTTCGTCTTGGCTAATTTGTTTATATTCTCGCCAAACCGTTTGGTAGAAATTTCGAACGGCTGCGTACTGCCAATCATTAGGGTAAATTTCTTTAAGATAATCAGCGACTTTTTGCAATAAGGCGGCTAAGGCTATTTTACGTTGTTTACTTTCATCTCTGTCAATGGCTTCGTATGTTTTTTCTAACTCTTTTAATTTAAGGTCCACTAATTTACCTTCAGTCCGGGGAGAAATTTTTTCTATTTTGGGGCCTAAATGTAATTCCGGCATACGGCGTTAAATTAAAAATTAAAATTGTTGCAAAAAATGCAAATCGCCGGAGTGGAACAACCGGATGTCGTCAATGCCGTACTTCATCATCGCCAGCCGCTCAATGCCCGTGCCAAAGGCAAAGCCGGAGTAAATTTTAGGGTCAATGCCGCCAAAGCGCAAAACATTGGGGTGAACCAGGCCGGCGCCTAACATTTCCACCCAGCCGGTTTGCTTGCATACCGGGCAGCCTTTCCCTTGGCAAAGCAGGCAGCTCATTTCCACTTCTACGCCCGGCTCAACAAAAGAAAAATAACCGGGCCGCAAACGTATTTTCACTCCCGGGCCAAAAAGGCGTACGAACATTGTTTGCAGCACGGCCATTAAATTTGCCGCTGAAACGTCTTTATCCACCATCAAACCTTCTATTTGGTAAAAAGTGTGTTCGTGCCGCTGGTCAGTCGCTTCCTGGCGGTAAATTTTGCCTAACACCGCGCAGCGCAGCGGCGCGCCGTATTTTTCCATCGCCCGCACCTGCACCGAAGAGGTGTGAGTGCGCATTACCAGATCGTATTCGCCCCGTTGATTTTTATGGTCAATATAGAAGGTGTCCTGCAGGTCGCGCGCCGGATGATGGGCGGGGATGTTCAGCGCCTCAAAATTATAATAATCGCTTTCCAGTTCCGGTCCGTCCAAAACCATAAAACCCATTGAAGTAAAAATTTTTTCCAGTTCGCGCTGGACTTGCGTTAAAGGATGCAAATGCCCGACCTCAATTTTTTCTCCGGGCAAAGTAGCGTCAAAAAATTTATCAGCTTGACTAACTCCCAACCGCTGTTTAACGGCCGCTAATTTTGCTTGAATTTCTGCCCTGATTCCATTAGCTAATTTCCCTACGGCTTTTTTTTCTTCCGCCGGCAAATTACCAATATCTTTCAACAATAAAGTCAGCTCGCCCTTGCGGCCTAAATATTTTTTTTCCAGTTCCTGCAATAAAGAAATGTCAACTACTTCTCCCAGTTGCCTTAAAATATCTTGCTTAAATTGTTGTAATTTATTTTTCATTGGAGTTTGCTTATTGTACCACTATTCTGGCGCTACAAACTTTTGTATTTGAATCCCATGATATGTTAACGTCCAATCTCGCATTGGGATTACTGGTGCTGTAATTTTGTAAATTAACAAGTATGCTGCTGTACTGATTATTGCATTCCTCCTGGCTGTTGATATTTTCAACTTGATTAGTATATATACCTACCACATTTGGATCAGGGGGCCAAGTATTAATAGTGCGGGCGTAACACGCCCTTCTTTCAACATTACATAAGGGGTAGTTTGGGTCAGGGCACAAAGTACCAATCGTGCTTATCCGCGACCCGGCTCCTCTAGTAGGCGTACAACTACCCTCTTGCCCACAAGCAAGTTTAGGATCTTGTGTTCCTCGGCATAAACATTTTATGCATCCATGGCCGTCTATGTTATATAATGATGCTGTTGCCGCCCCGCCGCTAGTGCTTTCGCATGCGGATTGCGCCTGTTGCTGTGTCATTTCCTCCCCTAAATCCTGGTAACCGGCTGGGCAAGAAGTGAATTTGCATTTATAACACTGCACATCGTTAGCCGTTTGTATTTCGCACGCATCCACGCCGCCGCACGCCGCGCAGTCACTTTCGTCTGTATAATAGCCCCACGCTTGTCCGAGACCGCCGCAAGCTGACGCAATTTCTTCCGATGTCTTTTGAATCGGCGTGATATTAAGCGTCTTAAACTGCACTAAATCCGGATTAATGGTTAATAGAATAATATAGGAAAACAAAGCAATAATCAAGCCGGTCAAGCTCGCTTTAATCCATTCTTTTGCTTCCGTTACCTGGCCGGTATTGCCGCCGGCGGTAAGCCAGAGCAGGCCGCCGAACATTAAAACTACTGCCGACAAAATTCCAACCACGCCGATGCCGTATTGGTAAATTGCTTTAATGTACTTAGCAACCGTATCGCCGCCGACCGTTACCGCGCTTCCCGCCTGGAAATCATTGCCAATGCCAACTTGCGGCGTAAATTCAATTGCTGCCGCGGGGTTAATCAATAAAAATAATAAGGCTGTTATTTGTAATATAAAAACAACGGCAAAAAAAATTATTAAAATTTTTGGCAATTTTTTCCTCATGTCATTGCGAGCCCCGCAGGGGCGTGGCAATCCCGTCAAAATAGCCAACTGCTATATTCATGAGATTGCCGCGTCGCTTCGCTCCCTGTCTGCCGGCAGGCAGGCTCGCACTGACAAATTTTCAAACTCTTTTGTAGCTAATTAAAAAAAATTCCAGCACGGTTAAGCCGATAATTAAAAATAGAGCGTTATACCAGGTGAAAAGATGGAATGATTGTAGAATTAAAGAAGCGATAATGACGGCGGCAAACAAAAAAGATTGCCGGAACGCTCTCACTACCTGGCGGAAAACCAACTCCTGGCGCAATAAAATAAAGCGCACTAAAAAACCTAAAATGGCGCTCGCGCCGACGATGGCTAAAAATAAACTGGAATAAAATAACAGCAAACCGACAAGGTTCGTTGTTTCCGGGTCAATGCTGTTTATCACCACTACCCAAGCCGCCCAGCAAATGGCGGTTCCGAGCAGCATGATGGTTAAATATGTTTTGAGGGTCATTTGTTAGTTAGTTAGCTACTTATACTTTAACAAAAATTATTAGTTGCCACAAGCGACTCGCTGTTGTGTCATCCCCGCGAAAGCGGGAATGACAGTATAAAAATTCTTTGTCTAACTCATAAACCTTATCTTCTCCACCGCCCGGCCGCCAGCCTGTTGATTGATTGCTTGAATAATTTCCGGCTCCCGGTAGCGCAGTTCCTGCATAATGAGCGAGGAGCCGCATTCCACCGTTAAAATATTATTTCTCACGTACACCGCTTTAGCCTCGCGCGCGATTGTCTTACCCAACATTTCCGGCGCCAGCCGATTAAATAACTCAACCACGCTCGCCGCTTCCACCTGTCGGCTGACGCCGGCGCGCTGCACGGCATTGGCGATCAAATGTTTTAAATCATGGAACATAAGTTCAAATAGCGCTTACGGGTTTGATTCGTTAGCGAACCTTTAGACTTTATGGACTTTATAGACTACTTATCTCCCCTATTTCACTGTTTTTACCGCAATACCGGCAGGGGTCGGAAGAATGGGGAAAATAATTGCGTTTGATGCTGTCCTTAATTTTTTTAATCGTCGTTATTACCCAATCCTGCATTTTGGCAATATCGCCCTGACTGCCCAAAAAATTCAGCTCGCTGTTTTTTTCCAAATAGTAAAATTGCAAATTAGCCGGCTTTTTTCTTAAAACTTCCGCCGCGGCCAGCTGATACAGCAGCAACTGGTATTTTTGGTCGTTAGTTATCTTATCTTCGTCTTTTACCTGGCCGGTTTTATAATCAACTATCTGGATCCCGCTTTCCAGCTCATCAACTCGGTCAATTTTTCCGTATAACAAATGCCCGCCGATGCGCAATTTGAAGCCCTGTTCCAGTCCGATGACTTTAGGCCAGTGGCCATTGTATTTAGCAAATAATTCTTTTAAAATTTTTTTGCCCTTTTTGTAATACTCTTCTTTTTGCTTTTTATCCTCGTACCAGTCGTCAATCCACGACTCCTCGTAAAACCTTAGTAATTGTTCCAAAGACACGGCCGATGCTGCGTTGGCAAAAACGGAATTACCGAACAAATCAGTTTGCGTTGCTTGCCGGCTTTGGATAACAGCGCCAAAAAATTTTTGGAGCGTCAAATGCATGCTCTGGCCGAAGCTGAAGAAATGCTTGCCGGGTTTGGGAATTTTCAGCACATGGTCAATGAAATACTGGTGCGGGCATTTGTCGTAAGACTGCAGCTGCGTGTAAGAATAAAATTTCGGCGGTTCATAGATTGGCTTTGGCAAATTTAAGTTAAATTTTGGAGCATTTTGCAGAGACGCAAAATTTTGCGTCTCTACTTTTGCCGTTGGGCGTTGGATGTTATCCGTTACGAGATTTGCTTCCACTAAGAACCGCGACGGCTTTTTCTTCCGCGTGCCGCCGTAATCCGGCGCCCAGGAAAAATACAAACCTTGTTTCGCGCGCGTCATCGCCACATAAAACAGCCGCCGCTCCTCTTCCAAATGGCTGTCGCCTTCCGGCAAAATTTCTTTTACTAACGCGTCCGGCAGCTCAATCGGATCCGAGCGTTCCGTAGTGGGAAAACGCAGCTCTACCATATTAACGATAAAAACGTATTTGAATTCCAAACCCTTGGCCGCGTGCACGGTTAAAATTTTTATCATTTCCGGCCCGGCTTCCGGATCTTGCGCCAGAGCGCCCTCTTCGCCCGATTCCAACTCCAGCGCCAATGCTGACAAAAAATTTTTAACTGAACCGATCTCGTCTTCGGCTTCAAATTCTTTCGTCCGCTTTAAAAATGCGTTCAATTCCCGCATGGTTTCTTTGATTTTCAGCGGCTCCTGCGCGCTTAAATATTTCAAATAGCCGCTGTCGCCTAAAAAGGCAAAGATAATCTCGCTCGCCTTTTTGACTTTTACCAGGACAGTATGCTTGTTAACCAAATTTAACAAAATTTTTATCTTTTCGCCCGACTCTTGGGAAAAACTTGCTAAATACTGAATCGTTTCGTACAGCGACCAAGCCTTCTTTTTGGCTAAATTTAAAAAACCGATAATTTCTTCGTGGCTGAATTTAAAAACCGGAATGTTTAAGACCCGATAGCAGGCCGTGCTTTCGTGATAATTGTCAAGCAAATTAAGGTAAGCGATCAGGTCCATAATTACTGGCCGGCTGTACAAGCCGCGCGAGGCTAAAAATACGTATGGCAAACCGGCTATTTCCAGCGCGTTACTAAATTCTTTCGCGCTCGCGTTCGCCCGCACCAAAATCGCAAAGTCGTTCCAACTCGCCTCTTTATCTTTAATTTTTAATTCGACAATTTTGGCAATTATTTTATTTACTTCGTCCGGTAAATTTTTCCCTTGAATAACTTCAATTATGCCGGCATCCTTGGTCTGCGCTTGCAGCCGTTTGTCAACTTTTTTATTAGCATCCCGCTCTTCACCATCCTTGTTGAGCTGATACTCGAGACGATTAGGATTATTCAACTTTATGAATTCATAAGCCGTATTCAAAATATTTTGCGTGCTGCGATAATTTTGCGTCAGCACGATTTCCTGCGCCTGCGGATAATCCCGCTTAAACTGCAAAATATTACTCATTGACGCCCCTCTAAATCTAAAAATTGACTGGTCGTCGTCGCCGACCACCGTTAAATTCGCGCCCGGCGTCGCAGAAATAATCTTCCCTAGTTCCCCCTCCTTTATTGAGGAGAGGGTCGGGGAGTGGTGGGGATTAATTTTTAAATCACCGTAGCTGTTCTTTGCAGAAACGTTATTACATCCGGTTAACAATTTAATCAGCTCGTACTGCGCCCAATTGGTATCCTGGAACTCGTCTACTAAAACATATTTAAACTGCTTTTGAAACTTTGCCAAAATGAGCGGCCGCTCGCGGAACAGCCGCAAAGTATAATTTATCAAATCGCCGAAATCCAAAGCGCTGTTGTCTAACAGCAACTGCTGATAAACATGATAAGCGTTCGCCACTTCATTGATGCGCGCAATTTCCTGTTCAGCTACCGCCTTATCCACTTTTCCATGTTCATCGGCAATATTTAATATTGAATATTTAATATTTTTAGCTCCGCTAAGCATGTTATCCGTATTTTCTCTCAACGAACCGGCATACTCCAAGTATTGCGCCGGATTGATGTCTTCGTCTTTGGCGCGCGAAAAATGCTGCAACAAAGCAGAAATAAATTTGGTCTGGTTTCCCAGCGGCCGGTAATAATCTAAATTAAATCTATCTAAATTCTTTTTCACTAACGCCCACTGCTGAAATTCGTTTAAAATTTTAAAATTCGTCGGCAAGCCGATGTCCAGCCCGTGCTGCTGCAAAATTTTTTCGGCAAAGGAATGAAAAGTCATTATCCATAAATCAAAGTAACCGTACGGCAAAAGCATGTCTGCCCGCTCGGCCATTTCGCCGGCGGCTTTTTCGGTAAATGTCAGCGCTAAAATTTCATCCGCTTTGGCTAATCCTTGCTCCACCAGCCAGCCGATTTTTTGCGTAATCACTGTTGTTTTTCCCGTGCCCGCGCCGGCAATGATGAGCAGCGGGCTGCCGGTGTGTTCCACGGCTTGTTTTTGTTGTTTGTTGAGATTATACATATAAATTAGTATAGCGATATTAGTCTGATAAGGCAACAAAAGACCCGAGCAAAAACTCGGGTATTTTATGCATGACACAATTTTGAAAACATTTTTTTTAATTACTTTCTCGTTCCCTCCGGTCGGGCGCGCTGAAACCATCAACCTTGACCCTTCCTCCGTATTCGGCGGCGAGCGACTGGATTTCCTGCGCCAAATCCTCTACCGTTAAATCTTGATTGCCGATGGGACTTATCACAAATGGATTTTTATCGTCAATTAACCCTCCGAAGCCGTGCTGCCCCAAAGCAATGTCAATGGCTATTTTAAGTTCCTGTTGGGCGTTACCTTCAGGCAGCCAGCGCCTGCTAATGATAAATCCGGGCGGAAGTTCTTTTATTTTTGAATAATCAAAACTGCCCGTGCCGTCATAGTAAGCGACTCTGGCGATATGCGGCGCTTCCGGACGACGCATTTGTCCAAAGCTGATGTGCCCTTGGTATGGCACTCCTAATTTTGCAGCCAGCTCCTGCGCAAACTGCCGGCCAAGCTCGTCTGCCTCGTCTGCGGGAAGACCTTTTTCTTTAGCGTATAACGCGGCGGCGCCGCATCCTTCATGGCTGTAAACGCCGGTAACTCCGGCGGGTTTATAAATTTTAGCGGCCGTACCAGACCCCAGCAATATTCCTGAACCGGCGCCGTGCAAACCGCCGGGGGTACCCTCGTCTATGCAGCGCAAATCGCGGTCGGAAAGATTAAAAGCTTTATTAACATCTGGAGTGTCTTGAATGTATGCCTGCATCCCCGATTCATAAATTTTTTCCAACAAACGATTTTGTTGTTGAAATTCTTGCTCAATTTGTTCTTTGGTCAAACCATGATGTCGTTCCATACTTGGTTGTTCATTGCGCATAAAAAATATGTATTTATTTTCAATACTTTTGATTATAGGCAAAAAAAATTAATTAAAATTCTATTTTTGCGCCAGGCCGGCTGCGATGCCGCCGCACCGCTTTGACGCGCGCCAGCTCTTTGGCGATTTTGGCCTGCACGGCGGAGAAATCAATGTCTTCTCTTTTTTCCGCCATCAACTTTTCCGCGCGCTGGCGCGCTTCTTCCGCCCGCGCTTCGTCAATATCCGCCGCTCGCTCGGCGGTATCGGCTAAAATAACGACTTTATTCGGCAACACTTCAATAAAACCGCCGGACAACGCGACCGTTTCCACTTTACCATCAAGCAGTTTAATTTCAATTACGCCTGCCTGCAAACTTGCTACCAACGGAAAGTGGTGCGGCAAAACGGTAATCTCTCCCATCTTCGTCGGCACGGTTAACTGCAATACCTCTTCTTTCAGTACTGTTTTTTCCGGAGTGACGATTTCAAAATGAATAGTTGACATAATTTATATTATAGGCGATAATGCATATATTATTTAATTTCCTTTCAAAAAAATTCCTATTCTAGACATAAAGGAGAGACTAAAATGGCTTCTTATACTGTTGCGATCTTTTTCACTTGCCCAGAGTGCGGTCACAATAATAAAGCACATAGAAAATTGCGGGATTCAATTATTTTGTGGATTGAAGACCGGCTGCCTCCATGCAAAAAATGCGGAGCAGAATTACACAAAAAAGATTTTAGTTTTCCAGATGAAGCTCCACCACGATTAAAGCGCATTGTTTCGAATCTACAAAAGACGCTTTAATACTATATGGCAACCTTTGTTCTTTATCTTAGGCCACTTACCTGGCCTTTTTTATTTTCAAAAATTTTCTATCGCTCCATAAAAATTCATCAAATCACCTTAAGTTCGTCTTCTATCTGATTGGCTGGCAAAATCGCCAAAGCTGATAGTAAAAATTGTTTTCATATTTCACGGGATTGCTTCGTCGTCGCAGACTCCTCCTCGCAATGACAATTTCTTACTTCTAACTTCTTACTTCCTTAATATCCCCGCGCATATAAAATTTATCTTCACTGACATTATCATGCTCTCCGGCTAAAATTTCGGCAAAGCCTTTTATCGTATCGGCTAACTTGACATAAGCGCCGGCGTGCCCGGTAAAAACTTCCGCCACGAAAAACGGCTGGCTTAAAAATTTCTGGATTTTACGGGCGCGCGCCACGATTAATTTATCTTCGTCGGAGAGCTCTTCCATTCCTAAAATCGCGATAATGTCCTGCAAATCTTTATAACGCTGCAATACTCTTTGCACTTCGCGCGCCACGCGGTAATGTTCGGCGCCGACGATATTGGGGTCTAAAATAGTGGAGGAAGAATCAAGCGAGTCCACCGCCGGATAAATTCCCAGTTCCGACAAAGCGCGCGATAACACAACCGTTGAATCAAGGTGGCCGAAAGTGGTAGCTGGCGCCGGGTCAGTCAAGTCGTCCGCCGGCACATATACCGCTTGCACCGAAGTAATAGAGCCCTTGTCGGTAGAAGTAATGCGCTCCTGCAATTCGCCCATTTCAGTCGCTAAAGTCGGCTGATAGCCGACCGCTGACGGCATCCGTCCGAGCAACGCGGATACTTCGCTTCCTGCCTGCGTGAAACGAAAAATATTATCAATAAACATCAAAACGTCCTGATTTTTTTCATCGCGAAAATATTCGGCGACTGCCAGCCCGGCTAAACCGACGCGCAAACGCGCTCCCGGCGGCTCGTTCATTTGGCCAAAAACCATCGCTACCTTGTTTAACACTCCCGAGTTCTTCATTTCGTGGTACAAATCATTGCCTTCGCGCGTGCGTTCGCCCACGCCGGCAAATACCGAATAGCCGCCGTGCTCGTGCGCGATGTTATGGATTAATTCCTGAATGATGACGGTTTTACCCACGCCCGCGCCGCCAAAGAGTCCGACTTTGCCGCCTTTTACTATTGGGCAGATTAGATCAATGACCTTAATGCCAGTTTCCAAAATTTCCGCTTTGGTTGACTGTTCGGTAAATTCCGGCGCTTTGCGATGAATGGGATATTTTTTAGCCGTCTTCACTTCTTTGCCTCCGTCCACTACTTCCCCTAAAACGTTAAAAATGCGGCCCAAAGTTTCTTCGCCGACCGGCATGGATATTGGCGCGCCGGTATCAATTACTTCCATGTCGCGCTGTAAGCCGTCAGTTGAGCCCATGGCCACCGTGCGCACTCGGTTTTGGCCGATGTGCTGTTCAACTTCCAGCACTAACTTTTTTTCTTTGTTTTTTACTGCAAGCGCGCTGTAAAGTTTTGGCAGTTCGCCGTCAAATTCAACGTCAACGACTGCGCCGATAATTTGTTTGATTTTCCCGACATTTGACATAGTATTTTTTTATGTTAGTGATTAGTGAAAAAACTAATTGCCACGAATCATTACTATATAAATTAACTCCGTAGCGCCGCCGCGCCGCCCACTACCTCCGCAATTTCGCGAGTGATATTTGCCTGCCGCGCTTTGTTGTAGTAAAGCGTCAGGTCATCAACCATATCGTCAGCCGCGTCTGACGCGCTGCGCATCGCTACCATCCGCGCGCTGTGTTCGGACGCGTTTGATTCCAGCAGCGCTTGGAACATTTGTATTTCCAGCAAGCGGGGAATCATTTCGTTTAAAACTTCTTTGGGATTTGGTTCAAAAATATATTCTTGTCCGGCAAAATATTTTTCCTGCTTTTGGGCGATAATTTCTTTAACTTCATTAATATTGTCGCCTTTGCCGACTGTGCCCAAGCGTTCATCCGCCTCGCTTAAATCTATGGGCAAAAGCTGTTTAACCCTCGGCGTTTGCTTAATGGCCGAAATAAAATCGGTATAAGCCAACATTATTTTGTCATATTTGCCGGCCAAATAATCTTTGATAATCATCTTCGCTACGGGCAATACTTCGGCTACTTGCGTAACCACATCCGGTTTGGCAAATTCAGCCGCTAAATTAAACCCGAAACGGCGGTGCGCCACCGCGCCTTTTTTCCCCAGTATAACAAATTCAACTTCCGGTTTTTCCCCTCCCCTTACTAAGGGGGGGGTTAGAGTGGGGTCATTTACGGCCTTATTAATTATGTTGGAATTAAAACCGCCGCAGAGTCCGCGGTTGGAAGTAATTAAAATAATGCCGACTTTTTTTACCTCTCGGCGCTGATTTAACAGTTCGTGCAGACTGTTGTCTTTCTGCGCTATTTTAGCTAAATTCATTACCGTCAGCCAGCTTAAATTAGCGTAGCTTCTGGTTTTCAACACGGCTTCCACGGCCTTGCGCATTTTGGCAGCCGAAACCAGCTCCATTGCTTTGGTAACTTTTTTGGTGTTTTTGACTGATTTTATTCGTCGGGTGATGTCGCGCGTAGATGCCATATTGACAAAATATAAATAATATGCTAAAAATAAAATATAAGAAACAAAACGATAGGAAAGGTGATAAGATAATGGATAAAATAATGAGAGAAAAGATTGGTCTTTGCGCAAAAATGTTGTTCTTTAGAATGTTAACCTCTATTTATTCGCTTTCCTCTTTTTTTTCTTGGGTTTTTTTGTGTCAATACATTTCGGGCAGGACTGAGAATTAGTCACCCCTATTGGGGATATACATAATATGAGGCATAGTTACCGCTTCTGTCTCGACGATATGGGATGGAAAAAAATTGATTAGTGTTCACGTTCATTTCATTTGCAAAGGAGAAAGAGACGCCATGATAAACAAAAAAATTGTGTTAGCATCTTGGTTAGTAGGCATCTTGGGAGGCGTAATTGCAACTTATTTTCTTCCGAACGACTTCCCAATTATATTCTATGCCAGTCTCGTTGTGATTAGCGGGGGATCGGCTTTTGCTATTAATAGAGACCCCCCCAACAGCAAACCCAATCCATGATAATTATCCATTAATCACTTTGGGAAATACAGCTTGTCGCTTTCCGCGGCAGGCTTTTTTCTTTTTTAAATAACAAAATTACTACTCAATTACTGTTAAATTCCTGCTTTGTTATATCCTAATATCCAAGTTAATCTGTCATGAATCCTTCTTTATACTTAATAATTAATTTTTTCATTTTCTCAATTATTTTATCGTTCAACTCTCCCGTTTTGGCAATTTCACTAAGAACTGCTTTAGCGTGCGCGTCGGCGTATTTATACAAACCCTGCTCAAACTCACGGATTTTATTTACCGGCAAGTCATCCAGCAGGCCCTCGTTAGCCGCAAAAAATATCAACACTTGATTAGCCACCGGTACCGGCGCGTACTGGCCCTGCTTGAATATTTCCGTCAGCCGTTTGCCGCGCTCTAATTTTTTCTTGGTTTCTTCGTCTAAGTCCGAGCCAAACTGGGCGAAGGCGGCCAGTTCGCGGTACTGGGCAAAGTCCAATTTCATTTTGCCCGCCACTTGCTTCATCGCTTTAATCTGCGCGCTGGAGCCGACGCGCGACACCGAAATGCCGACATTCAGCGCCGGCCGGATGCCTTGGTAAAACAAATCGGTTTCTAGAAATATCTGCCCGTCGGTAATGGAAATGACGTTAGTGGGAATATAGGCCGACACGTCGCCGGCTTGCGTTTCAATAATCGGCAACGCCGTCAACGAGCCGCCGCCGTAATTTTTATTTAACTTCGCCGCGCGCTCCAGTAACCTTGAATGCAAATAAAATACGTCGCCCGGATAAGCTTCGCGCCCCGGCGGCCGGCGCAAGAGCAACGAAATCTGGCGGTAAGCAACGGCGTGTTTGCTTAAATCATCATAAACCACTAAAACATCTTCGCCCTTATCCATAAAATATTCGCCCATGGCGCAGCCGGCGTAAGGGGCGATATAGGATAACGATGCGGGCGTGGAGGCGCCAGCCAAAACAACCGTCGTATAGGCAAGCGCTCCGCGCTGCTCCAATTCGGCCACGATACGCGCGACCTTGCTTTCTTTTTGGCTGATAGCCACATAAATGCATTTCATTCCTTGCCCTTGTTGATTAACAATGGCGTCAACTGCAATCGCGGTTTTGCCGGTTTGGCGGTCGCCGATAATAAGTTCGCGCTGCCCGCGCCCAATCGGAATCATAGCGTCAATTGCCTTGATGCCGGTTTGCACCGGCTGTTTGACTGATTCGCGGGTAATTACGCCGGGCGCGATTTTTTCAATCGGATAAAATTTATCGGATTTTATCTCCCCTTTGCCGTCTAAGGGCTGCCCTAACGGATTAACGACGCGGCCGATAACTTGCTCGCCGACCGGCACTTGTAAAATTCTTTGCGTGCATTTTACCGTATCCCCTTCTTTTATTTTCAAATAATCGCCCAAAATAATAGCCCCCACCGTGTCTTCTTCCAGGTTGAGCGCCACGCCGTAAATTTTTTCTCCGCCAGAATCAAATTCCAACATTTCGCTGGACATTACTTCGGATAAACCGGAGATACGCGCGATGCCGTCCCCGACTTCTACGACCGTGCCGACTTTTTCTGCCTTAATTTCGCTTTTAAAATCACTGATTTGTTGCTTTAATTGTTCGACGATGAATTCTTTGGTTCGCATATTTATTATTGTCATCGCGAGCCTGCCTGCCGGCAGGCAGGGAGCGAAGCGACATGGCGATCCCGTTACAGATTTCACGGGATTGCTTCGCCCCGCAATACTGCGGGACTCGCAATGACATTTATCTAACTAATTTATTTTTTAAACTTGCCAGCTGCCTTTTTAGACTCCCGTCAACCACCGTATCGCCAACTTTTGCCACAAACCCGCCTAAAATACTTTTATCAATTTTGTTCTCTAATTTAACCTCTGTTTTCACGGACAGCAATTTAACGAGGTAACTGTGCAACAAGGCGACGATTTCTTTATCTAATTCTCTGGCGCTGATTAACTCGCCCTCCGTTATTCCCCGTTCCTCATTCCAAATTTTTTCAAACTCCGCGATAATTCTCTCCGTTTTGCCTAAATCTCTTCGCGCCGCGATTATTTTTACGAAATTTTCAACTTCCGCCTTAATATCGCCGTCGGATTCCGCTTCCTTGACAACTTCGTATAGCGATTGAGCGTATTGTTTAAAGCTGACTTTCATAATTTGACGATTTATTTTATTTTTTAACCTCTTGCACCGCCTCTTCTATAAATTTTTTGTCATCGGCGTTAGTAAGTTTTTTACCCAAAACTTTTTCCACCGCGTTCACAATCATTTCCGCCGCCTCCTCTTTTACATGCTTGAGCATTATTGCTTTATCAATCGCTAAATCTTCTTTCGTTTTAGCGACAATTTTAGCAATTTCTTCTTTTGCTTTGGCTGTCATCTCGTGCCGGCGCTCTTCGCCTTGGCGCTCCACTTCGGCTAAAAGTTCGTTAGCTTCCTGTTTGGCTTTTTTTATCACTTCGGCGCGTTTGCTTTCCGTTTGCTGAAGTTCTTTTTCAATCTTCGTCGCGTTTTTTAAGCTGTCCTCAATTTTTTTTGAGCGCTCGGTTAAAATTTTCATCAGCGGCTTAATGCCAAAGTAATATAAAATTACAAAAACTATGGCAAAGTTAACCGCCTGCGCGATTAACAATCTAACGTCAATGTGGAAAGTGGAGATGACTTCGCCCATATTACGCAATTTTTTAATAATCTTACTCCGAGAGCCAAAAAAAATCGGCTCTCGTCTGAAAAACTACTATTTGATGGAAAACGCCACTACCAGCGCGTAAATGGCGATTGCTTCCGCAAACGCGGCCGCGAGCAACATCGGCACTAAAATTTTGCCGGTTGCCTCCGGATTGCGGCCGATTGATTCCATCGCTTTAGCGCCAATTTTGCCGATAGCGAGTCCCGGGCCGATGGAGCCGATGCCAATCGCCAGCGCTTTGGCTAACATTGTGAAATCCATACTTTTATCCTTTCTATGAAAGTTAGTTACTTAATCGACGGTTTAATTGTTTATTTAACGTCGGTCTAACTTTCATGTTTTACAAATTTTTAAATCCTAATTTTTAATGTTCTTCCGCGCTGGTGTTAATGGTAAGAAACGCTAGCGTCAGCATTGAAAATATCAGGGCCTGAATTACTCCCACGATCAGCTCCAAAAATATAAACGGAATCGGCACCAGCCAGGCGACCAAAGCGGCTAAAGACCCAAGCAGCACTTCGCCCGCGAAAATATTGCCGAACAAACGAAAGGACAGGGAAGCGATTTTAGCCAGCTCGCCGACAATTTCTACCAAACCGACGAAAGCTTGAATGGGATTAACAAAAATTACCGTCGGCTCTCTTACCGCCTTTTTAGGAATTTCTGCCAATGCTTTAAGATTGATAAATTTGTTAAAATGCTTCCAGACCCCGACTTTAAAAATTCCAAACAGGTGCGAAGCGATAATCGCGATTAACGCTAACGCTAAAGTCGTGTTTAAATCGGCCGTGCCGCCGCGCAGATACGGCACTAACGCCTCCTCGCCGTCTTCCACTACCACTTGGCCAATCGTGCCTACCCCCGGCAAAAGTCCGAACCAGTTGTTTAATAAAATAAAAATGAAAAAAGCAAAAATCAGCGGAAAAAATTGCGCGGATTTGGCGCGGGAGCCGGTAATGGAATCAAAGGTGGCTAAAAACCATTCTATCGCCATCTCATAGGCGCCCTGTATTTTGCCGGGAATTTTTTTTATTCCTAAGCGCAAGGCCAGAGAAAAAACAATAATAATCGCCACTACCGCCCAGCTGACCAAAAGCGAGTTGGTAACCGCGAAATCTCCCAGATAGTAAATCGGCTCGGCAAAAAGGGTCTGTTCGTGCTTAATTTCGGCAGTTAAGCTTTGGGTTCCGATATTATTTTCCGTATTTATAAAATTGTTTTGTCCCTCTCCCATCTTTTCTAACTTTTAATTTTTTAATTTTTAAAAATTATTATTTTTTATCAAACTTCTCTATCTCCTTCATCGCGTCCTTTACCAAACCAACGATAGAAATTAGAAAGGCGGCGCCGATAGAAACTAAAAACAGCCACGGTTCGGTATCATAGCGCTTGTCCAGCCATTTGCCTAAAAAGATGGCTAAAATTATCGGGCCTATTATCCAGCCGGACAACCGCGAAAACATTAATAACGCCGGCTGCCACCACGGCGCTTCCACTTTCTTGGCTGGCTCTTTGTTATCGTTTTCCATGCTAATTTGCTAGTGAAAACAAAATACCGCGTTGAGCCGCGGGAACGCATGTTTTCCGCAATACTTTCGCTTAAAATTATAGATTAAAAATAAGATCGGGTCAATTGACAAGTGGATAATTATGTGGCGCGCTAAAAATAAATCAAATTCCTAATTGACAATTTTTTATTAACAACAATTTAATATAAGCGACATTGGGTCTGTAGCTCAGCTGGGAGAGCGCCTTCTTTGCACGAAGGAAGTCGCGGGTTCGAACCCCGCCAGATCCTATCTATCGCTCATTTTTAAGGCGCGTGGAAAGTAAAAAATAGTCAGCGGGCCTGGACGGACTATTGTTTACTGGAAACGCGTCTTTTATTTTACTCAAATTTTAAATAAATTGCTTGCGTTTTCAGTCGTTGCCTGCGCCACGCTCTCTAATTTAATATTTTTTAACTCGGCAATCTTTTTTGCCGCTTCCACTACGCGCGCCGGCTCATTTCTCTGCCCCCGGAAAGGCGCGGGCGACATAAACGGGCTGTCGGTTTCAATCATTAATTTATCCAGCGGGCATTTGCGGATCAATTCGTCCCAAGAGTCGTTGAAAGTAATCAAACCGGTAAAAGAAATTAAAAACCCCAAAGCAAAATACTGCCAGGCTAAATCCCAATTGCCGGAAAAACAATGCAGTACGCCGCGCAATTTTTCTTTAGCCACCCGATGCGCGCGGCAGAAATTATCTAACAGCGGCAATAAATCATCGTGCGCTTCGCGGCAATGGATAATCGCCGGCTTATCTAAATCATAAGCCAACCGCAGTTGTTGCCGCAAGGTTTCCTGCTGCAACTTTTTTTGCGCCTCCGCATTTTCTTGGGAAAGGTAATAATAATCTAAGCCGATTTCGCCAATCGCCACTACTTTGGGCGATATTGCCAATTGTTCATAAAAATCGCGGTCAAAGCTCTCGGCTTTAGTTATTACTTTAGTCCCCTCTTCTTTAAACTCCGTTTCCTGCAAATGCACCGGATGCAAACCAACCGCCGCGTACACGCCCCGGTCGTAACGAGTGGCAATGGTTATCGCCCTCTTAGAACTTTTATGTTCCGCCCCGACAATTATCATTTCCGTGCGCGCGTCTAAAGCGCGGCGGATAACCGCGTCGCTGTCGTCTTTAAAAGCGCCAAAATTAAGATGACAGTGCGTGTCCACTAATTGCAACCCGTCAGTCATAAAGATTAAACTTAAATATGCTTAAAAAATTTGTTACGTAGAAAATGGAAATTAGTAATAGAAATTGGAAAACAGAAAACAGCAAGTTGCTAACAAACCGGGCGCGCTAATTTCCAGTTTCTTTTTTCCATAACTAATTTCCAACGTCCAAACAACTATTTTCCTTCTTTAATAATCGACTCTAAATCCCCCTTACGTAATATGATAATTTTTCCGCTCCGCGCATCCACTAAAGTTGAGCCGAGCGAGGGCGGCAGCTTTCCGGCGTCAATAATAACATCCGGTTTAAACTTCCGGCGCTGCCAATATTTTATTACTGTTTTAGCCTCGCTTGCCGCCGGCCAGCCGGACAAATTAGCCGAGGTGGAAATAAGCGGTTTGCCCAATTTTTTAACTAGCAAGGCGGCAATTTTATTGCTGGAAATTCTCGCGCCGGCGTCAAAACTTTTTTGATTGATTGACTTTTTAAAAATTTTTCTGCCGTTGGCGTTAAAATCCAAAACCAAAGAAAGCGGGCCAGGCCAAAATTTGGCGGCGAGCATTTTAGCTTGACGGTTAAATCGCAAATATTTGCGCGCCATCTTAATATCGGAAACCAAAAAAGGCAGCGCTTTATTACGCTGCCGCCCTTTGATTTTAAAAATTTTTGCTACCGCCTGCGCGTTCGTCGCGTCGCAGCCAATCCCGTAGAATGTTTCGGTGGGATAGACAACAACTTCGCCTTGTTTTAAAGCACGTGTGATTTTAGCAATAATTTGAGCGCTTATTTTATTATTATCTATTTTAATAACTTTCATAATGTCAAAATCCAAATTTGAATTTTGGGGTAATTTTTATTGTACTTTTTCCAGTTCTTTCAAGTCTTGCCTGATTTGATGCTGCAGCGCCTCCGCGTTGGGGAATTTTTTTACGTCCCGAATGCGCCTTATCACTTCAACTTCAATCGTAACGCCGTACAAATTACCGACGAAATCAATGAGATATAATTCCAGCGACGGGCCCAAATCAAAGGTTTCGCGGTAGCCAAAATGCAGCAGCCCGCGATAAGTTTGCCCGCTAAAACGAGCGCTGACTAAATACACGCCGTGCTCCATGTCTAAAGTGACTTTATCCAAGTTAGCCGTCGCAAACCCCAAAACCCGGCCGGTGCCGCGCCCGGGAATGGTGGTGGCGGAAAATTTTATCGGTCCCGGACGGGCCTCTTTAGTCGCTAATACCACCGCGAGCAGCAGTACGCTGCCAGCCGCAATCTGCAACGGCGTCAAGGTGTTACGGTTAATAAAGTAATCAAGCGCTACGGCGGATACCGGCCAAAACAGCTCGCAGATGGTAGCCGCCGAAGCGGTTATG